>Ga0210386_10001954_pt1 | contig 17986 bp, 12 predicted proteins | sample IncBWH32OmetaG_FD_160091 | JGI IMG/M metagenome (GOLD analysis project Ga0210386, IMG submission 160091) | Forest soil microbial communities from Barre Woods Harvard Forest LTER site, Petersham, Massachusetts, United States - Inc-BW-H-32-O ... | reverse complement strand
AATCATACCTGCGCCGATTTCACGACAAAATGGCGCGAGATTACGGAATGCCGGATATTCCCTCGATCCTGGGCGAAGACTTTCTGGGCAAGATCCTAAAAAACCACCAGCTGTGACGCCCATTTAGCGCCCCTATTCGCTTCGAACACCGGCGAGAGCGATCTAGCCGTTCCCCAGGCGCGTCTTTATGTCTGAATACGCTGCGTCGATGAGCCTGCTGAGCCCTTGCGGCGTCTGTGGATGTCCCGGTCTCAGCTTTATATGGCGCACGAACTTGCCGGTGTCTTGCAACAAGTGGGCTGGATCCGGCGACTCCGCGCCGTGAAAGAACCCTACGTTACATGGAAAGTGAACACATTGACGCATTGCCCAGACATGCAACCGGACAGCCATCATGCAAGATCTCACGACTCCGTCCCCACATTTCCGCATCACTTCAAACCACTCATGCGCGATGATTCCCAATTCGTCGCCGTGCTTTTTCATCCAGGCATCGATGGCGGAATCCCGTTCGACATTACCATTGAATCGCAGCAATTCCGTTCTCATTGTCGCTTCATCTTCGCTTTCGGATATATGTTACGTGACATCCAACACGAAGACCGAAGAGAGTCGCACTAAGGCTTCGGAATCGCTCCGGGGATCGCTGTTCAAGTGTCTCATCGTCATGATCACCACAAGAATGTCGGCAGATTTGCGGCAGGTCCGGCCGCCGGTTACACTTGCTCGTTCCGCTGATTGCCAAATCTGCCGTGCCGATACGGATGCAAGCGTTGAGCGCATTGACTGCATCTGTGGAGAGAATCATGAAGCGACTTACCCTTGTCTTTGCTTTCGCCGTGTTGACGGTGCATGCGCAGAACTATACACGCGGCGTTGGAGTGTATCCCGGAGATCCAAGGGAGTACACCGGTCCCACATTGAGACTGGACGCAAATGTCTATCGCAACCTGGCGCTCCATCGGGCCGCATATCAATCGAGTGCCTTTGACTACAACCTGACAGCGCAATTGATCACGGACGGCATCAAGGAGTCTTCGATGCCGCAGTGGATCGAGACCTCGACCAGCGATGCGGGATCCTTGCCGAAAAATGACCGCGAACTTTTTCTGGATGGCAATGTCACTTCTTCAGTGAATGTGTCGGGGGATGCACCCTGGGTCGAATTCGATATCAAGGGCGGGGTTGAGGCGCCGGAGATCGATCGCATTGATCTTTACCTGCGCAAGATATATGGACGGGCGCTTTCGGGAACGTGGACTTACACCGTCATCGGTTCGGATGATCGCGTGACATGGAAAGAGGTGGGACGCGCATCGGGCTCCGCATGGCCTGACATGACGATTCCAGGACCGAGTTTTATGGAAACGATTCCATTCAAGGCACCGGCGAAGTTTCACTCGTACCGCGTGCAGCTTGAGGCTCAGAATGTGCGCACGTGGGGGGTGGCGGAGCTTGCGCTGTTCGACAAAGGGCAACCGGTTCGTGTGGCCGGGCCCGATCTGTTCTCGAGTGCGTGGATGAGCGCCGGGAGCGGCGAGGAATGGGTCTACGTCGACCTTGGCGCAGTTTGCTCGTTCGACCGTGTTGCGCTGGCATGGATCGCGCGTGCGGCGGAAGGCTCGGTCCAGGTATCGGATGATGCGAGCCAGTGGAAGCTCTTGCAGGCGCTACCTGCGGGAACCGGGTTGAACGACGACATTCATCTGGCGCAGCCGGCCCGAGGACGCTATGTGCGTGTGCTGATGACGAGGCCGGAGAAGGCTGGGGATCGTTATATCTTGAGCGAGCTTGACGTTTATGGCCGCGGCGGAGTTGTGGCCATGCCGCACGCGGCATCTCCGGTGCAATCCGATGGAACGCAAGATCTCGCGGGTGGGAACTGGCGTTTGCAGCGCGCATCGTTCGTGCCGGCGAGTGGCGAGGAGCTTTCGACCGCCGGATTCGCCGATAAGGACTGGATGGTCGCGACGGTTCCGGGGACCGTCTTGACCAGTTATCTGAATGACGGTGCAATTCCGAATCCTGATTTTGGCGACAATCAGTACGCGATCTCCGACTCGTTCTTTTGCGCGGACTTCTGGTATCGTAACGAATTCATTGTGACCGCGGAGCGACACCCTGGCGAGCACACATGGCTGAATTTCGATGGAATCAACTGGAAGGCTGAGGTGTTTCTGAACGGCCAACGCGTCGCGAGAATCGACGGTGGATTTATGCGCGGTCGGTTCGATGTGACGGCGTTTGTGCATCACGGCGGAGCGAATGCTCTGGCCGTGCGCATTATTCGGGTAGCGAATCCCGGGAGCACAAAGGACAAGGCTGGACCGACGGTGAATGGCGGGGCGCTGGGTCGCGACAATCCCACATACCACGCTTCGGCGGGGTGGGATTGGATATCGACGATTCGCGGGCGGAATACGGGGATCTGGAGTAATGTTTCGCTGACTACGACCGGGCCGGTGCGAATTGAAGAACCGCTGGTGAAAACCACATTGCCATTGCCCGATACGACCAAGGCAGATGTAACGATTCAGGCCACTCTCAAGAATCTCGATACGAAGCCGGTCAGCGGCATGCTGCGCGCGAGCTTTGGCGATGCGACTGTTGAGATGCCGGTGACCGTTGAAGCGGGGGCGACCAAGGCAGTCGAGTTTTCGCCGGCGACGAACGCGGCGTTGCGACTGGTGAATCCGAAGCTGTGGTGGCCGGTTGGCTACGGCGAGCCGAACCTCTATCCGGTTTCGATCAGATTTGTGGCCGGCGGTGTCGAGTCGGATAAGACTTCGTTCGAAGCGGGAGTGCGGCAGTTCACGTATTCAGAAGATGGCGGGGTGTTGAAGATCTGGATTAACGGGCGACGGTTCATCGCGCGCGGGGGGAACTGGGGATTTCCCGAATCGATGCTGCGTTATCGCGCGCGCGAATATGAGACGGCTCTGCGTTACCATCGCGACGAACATTTCAACATGATTAGGAACTGGGTGGGACAGACCGGTGACGAGGCGTTCTACGAAGCGGCTGATCGCAACGGGGTCGTGGTATGGCAGGACTTCTGGTTGGCGAACCCGTGGGATGGGCCTGATCCGGACGACAACGAGTTGTTTCTGGCGAACGCGAAGGACTACCTGCTGCGCATTCGCAACCATGCTTCGCTGGGAATCTTCTGCGGCCGCAATGAAGGATTACCGCCGCAGCAGATCGATGATGGACTGCGCAACCTGGTGGCGACCCTCGAGCCGGGATCGCATTACATTTCGAGTTCGGCTGACGGACCGGTGAGCGGACATGGTCCATATCGCGTAGAGCCGTTGCGCTATTACTTCGAGCATGCGCCGACGAAGCTGCACAGCGAGATGGGATCACCGAACGTGGTCGAGATGGATGACCTGCGGCGGACGATGCCAGTATCTGCGATGTGGCCGCAGGGCTATCAGTGGCCTCTGCATGACTATCATGAACACAATCCATTCACCACAGCGGTCGAGAAGCAGTATGGGGGCGCGAACAATGTAGCCGAATGGGTGGGCTTTGCGCAGTTTGTGGATTATGACGCGTATCGCGGGATGTTTGAAGGACAGAGCAAGAATCGGCTGGGGCTGCTGATCTGGATGAGCCATCCCGCGTGGCCGTCGCTCTTGTGGCAGACATACGACTACTTCTTTGACACCGATGCGGGCTATTTTGGAGCGAAGAAGGCTGCGGAGCCACTGCACGTCCAGTGGAATGCGGCTACGGATGCCGTGGAGGTAGTGAACGACAGCGCAGGGGCGCAGACCGGACTCACCGTGCATGCGGAGGTGATCGACATTGACGGGTCGGTGAAGTGGGAGAAGAGCGCGACGCTCGATAGCCAGGAGGACAGCACTGTGTCTCCAATAGAACTGGAGTTTCCCGCTGGGCTGGCGCGTACACACTTTATCCGCTTGACGCTGACGCGGCGCGGAGAGGTCGTCTCGTCGAACTTTTACCTGCATGGGGTTGCGGAGGGCGATTACCAGGGAATTCGCGACCTGGCCGCCGCCAGGGTGAACGCAAAAGCGCACATTCGTCGCAATGGTGCTGAATGGCAAATCTCCACAGAGTTGCACAACGTATCGAAGACACCGGCACTGATGGTGCGCGTGAAGGCGGTGCGCAGCAAGAGCGGCGATCTGATTGTGCCGGCGCTCTACAGCGATAACTACATCGCGCTGATGCCGGGCGAGAAGCGCGTCATTTCCATTTCGCTCGAAGATGCGGATACGCGAGGAGAACGACCGAGCGTGCGCGTGAGGGGCTACAACCTTGCGGGGGCCAACTAGCTTCGCTGCTTACGGGACGCTCCGTTCCAGATTGTCGCGGTCCCAACTTGCTGCCTCTGCGCCGGCTTCGTATGTACTTTGGCAGAAGCCGAGCAGCGCATCCGTGGCGGATGCGGCGGCACGAATGTCATCGTACATGACGATGAATTCGCTCAGAGCTTTGTCGTAGTGAGCAGCCGCAGGTGAGACTTGTGCTTCCGGGAATCCCTGGGGCTGCGGCGCCATGTATGAATAGAACGCCGGCCCTGCAATGCCGGCGCCGGGCCAGAATCCGACGCTGCTCACTTCGTGGGAATAGGCTTCGCGAGTGACGGCGTCGGCTCCTTCACGCGGCGGAGCCTTCCGGCCTGAAAATCGAGTGACAGCGAGATCGAAGCTTCCCCAGAAGAAATGCACGGGGCTGCTTTTGCCGATGAATCGCGACCGGAATTGCTCGAACACGGCGTCGACAGAAAGTAGTATCCGCCAGAATTTGGTCGCGGATTCAGGATCATAGGAGCTATGCTGGCGATCCTGATCGAATCGAATCGGATTGGGAATCTCGACTGGCATTGGCCAGATCTTGACGTCAATATCAGCTGACCGGAGCATGGCGAAGCAGTCCTGATAGAAGTCGGCCACGGTGCGGGGCTCGAGCGCCAGCGTCTTAACGACGCCATCGCTGGTTTCAAGAACAAGCTGGTGGTGGATGAAATCAAAGCGGAATTCGAAGGCCCTGTCTCCATAAGGAATACAGGAGGTAGTCAATCCACGTGCAGTGACGTACAGGGGAACGTTCCACCAGTGATTGACTAGAGGCGTCAGACGGAGACGAATCTTGCCCACGATCTGCGTCCACATGTGCAGAGTGGCGTACGTATCCCGCCAGGAATCCAGCGGGAGGGCCGGCCAGCACGCCGGGCGATCCATTGTTTTGTTCACAGTGACCGGAACCTCGGAGGCATCGATGAGTGCCGGAAGTAAATGCCTTGAGAGGAATTATGCTCCATCAGAATGGGGTCGCGGCGAATATCTGCGATGCCAAGGCGCGGAGCCTTTCTCTTAAATGCCCTTCGTGACACGAAATTCCCGGACCACTTCGGCAGGATCGCGGTGCTGGCCATCGACGGCTTCGTTCATCGCACGCATGTCATCGGCGGTGATCTTCCCGGCCAGTGCGTGGAGAGCGGCGCCAATCTGCGGCCAGCGGCGTAGCGCGTCATCGCGGACAAGAGGGACCGCATCGTATGGCGGAAAGTAATGACGGTCATCCTGAAGCGCCACCAGACCAAAAGCCTGGATTGGCCCATCGGTCGAGTTGGCGGCAATCATGTCGACTTGGTTTGCATTGAGCGCGCGATAGAGCAGGCCGAGGTCCATGGTTCGTGGGGGACCGGCAAAATGAAGATTGTATGCGGCACTCAATCCGGGCAGACCGTCGGGACGCTGTTCGAATTCGTAACCGACGCCGAGACGCCATTGCGGAGCATAAGGCGCGGCCTGGCTTAGCGTGGCCAGGTGCAGACGGCGCGCATCATCGCCGCGTATAACCATGGCGAAGGTGTTTTCGAATCCAAGCGGTTCAGCGACGGTGATGCCATAGCGGGATGCATAGAGCCGGCGCACCGTCTGGAGAACTGCTTCGGGATTACGATCGACGGGCTGCTTGAGGATGGCCGTAAGCGCAGTGCCGGTGTATTCCACATAGGCGTCGATGCGGCCGGCGACAAGCGCTTGATTGCAGATGTAGCTGCCCGCAAGGTAAAAGCGACGTTCGACCTTGAGTCCCGACCTGGCCTCGATTTCCTGCGCAAGAAGCTCGCCGAGGATGACTTGCTCGGTGAAATTCTTTGCGCCGATGACGGGATGATTGGGGCGTGGCAGCGAGCAACTGACCACAGACAGGGAGACCGCCAAGGAGCATGCAAGAGCAACTCTCCTGATCATTGAATGGAACCTTGCGGACCTGGGATCTTGTACCGGTGTTCGAGCAGCCCCAGGGCTGCATCTGCCACAAGGGCAAGGAGCGCAGCGGGAATGGCTCCGGCGAGAACGAGGCGATTGTCAATTGAGGCGACGCCGCGGAAGATAAGCTCGCCGAGACCCCCTGCTCCGACTGCGGCTGCAATGGTTGCGATGCCGATGCAGGTAACGGTGGCGGTGCGAAGGCCCGCAAAGATGAACGATGCGGCGAGAGGGAGTTCGATTTTGAAAAGACGCTGTGAATCGGTCAGCCCTATGGCGCGCGCGACTTCAATCAAGGTGGGATCGATACCGCGGATTCCCGCATAGGTATTGCGCAGGATGGGAAGAAGCGCATAAGCAGTGAGCGCAACGATGGCGATACGTGCGGCTCGCTCACCGAGCCACGGAAGCGGAAGAAGAAATCCGAACATGGCCAGCGAGGGAATGGTTTGCAGCACATTGGCTATGCCGATCATTGGTTTGGCCCAACGCGGCGAACGCGTGAGCCAGATGCCGGCGGGCACGGCCAGCGCGGTCGCAAACAGCATGGCGGCCCCGGTGAGCCAGAGATGCTCCATCGTTAGCGTGGCGATTTCGCTGCCGTATTGCGAGAGGAATGAGGTGTTCATGCGACACCGTCCTTTGCGATCGGATCCGGTGTCACAGTGGACTGGCCGCGGCGGAACGCGCGGGCATAGGCGACGATCTCGGGCTGATCGGACTGGAGGAATTGGTCGCGGGGAAGATTTGCAAGGACTCTGCCCTCGCCGAGCAGGACGATGCGATCGGCGAGATAGAGCGCTTCGTCGAGATCATGCGTTACCAGCAGCACAGTAGTATGCAGACGTTGGAGCAGGTCGCGAAGCATGTCCTGCATTTCCGCCCGGGTGAGCGGGTCAAGAGCGCCGAAGGGCTCGTCCATGAGCAGAATCTTTGGCTCCGCAGCAAGCGCACGAGCCAAGCCGACACGCTGCCGCTGACCGCCGGAGAGCTGATGGGGAAAGCGAGTGGAGAATGTCGAGGGGTCGAGGCCGACGAGTTGCAGCAATTCGTTGCTGCGGGTTACGCGCTGTTCCCGTGACTGCCCTTCCGCTTCAAGAACGATGCCGATGTTGCGCTCCGTATTGAAATGAGGAAAGAGGCCAGTCTCCTGAATGACGTAGCCCAGCTTTCTGCGCAATTGGACGAGGCTGAGTTCGTTGGCATTTGCGCCTGCCACAAGAACCCGGCCACGGCTAGGCTCAATCATGCGGTTTGCGGTGCGAAGCAGGGTGGTTTTTCCTGAGCCGCTGCGGCCGAGAATCGCCGTCACGGTGCCGTCCTCAAGCACGAGTGAGACGTCATCAAGCAGACGTCGGCCACTTGGAATCGTCGCGGAAATGTTTTGGAATTCTAGGGCTGCGTTCATCGCGTGAGCATCCATTCGCGGGTTCCATGATATCGGCATGCCTCTGATGCGACTTTGGCAGATTCGCGCAGTGCATCGACAAAGCTGGAACCGGAAGCAGTGTAGAAGCAGAAAGCTCCGTGAAAGATGTCTCCTGCGCCGGAGGTGTCTACCGCGTCAACTTGCGGAACTTCGACGGAACCGGCAGAAGTGCCTGTGATGAATCGAATGGATTCTGCTCCGTTCGTGATTGCAATTTGGCGCACGCCCGTTTCGCGCAGATACTGAATGGTCTGCTCCTCACTGGCGGAGCACGGCGGTCGAAAGTCGGCGGAGCAGATTGCAGTATCGACGAATTTCAGGAGCTGCGCGGTCCCTGGTTTCCAGCTCCCTCCATCGAAAATGACAGGGATTTGGGCGGACTGCGCCGCTTCAGCCCATGTTTGACAGGCTTCCATGGAGTGGCCATCGACCAGCAGTACGCTTGCACTTTCAAGTATTGATCGATCAACGTGCGATGGCGGGATATTGAAGCCCGTTGTATTCACCGACACAATGCTTCGTTGGCCGCTTTGATTCACCCATACCGAAGAGACAGGCGGTGGATTGTCCGAATCGGGGGTGAGATCGATGAGTCCGACCGCATAGTGTTGAAGCTCTTCCCTGATTAAAGTTGCGAGAGCATGGTGGCCGACTGCTGCCGCGAGTGTGGCGTTGCCCCCAAAATGGCTGAAGGTGATGGCAGCATTGGTTGCGGGTCCGCCTACGAGTAGTTTCTGACTGTGCGCGACTGCTTTCGTGTCAGCCGACGGAAAGTTATCGACCGCGTGGATCAGATCGATTGTCGACAACCCCACGAAGATGCCACGAGTCATGATCAAGCCTCGCCGGTTCTGATCCTCACATTCTAAGCGGAAGGCCCTTATGCCACGGGTAGCGTCGAGTCCGATTCGGCAAGCGGTGCAGGCAACTTTACTGCTTGGTCACGTCTGTTTCGTTATCGTCGGCGTCACGATCAATGAGTTTGTTCAGCGGGTCGATGCCGGCGCGGGCGGGCATCTTGTCCACGACGATTTCGAAGGTCTGCTTGCCGTCGTGAACCCATTGCTTCTGAAGGTACAACGGCTTTTCGGTTTCGCGCGGGCCGGTGAAGACGCCAATATCCACCAGGTCGTTCATCTTTTCGGGGGTCTCATTGCCGCTGCCGTCAGACTTCATCTTGTGCGCCTCGACCACCAGCGTGACCTTGAATTTGTGATCGGGTGTCTGCGTCACCGTGGCTGACTCGGCCCGGTTGTTGTAGAGGACGATGTTCTCGAAGGAATCATCGATGAAGTACTGCAGGTTGGCGGGAGTCTGTTGGCGAAGGGTTGCGACAAGTTCGCGCGTGTCGGGATACGGGACTGATTGCGCTGTGCCTGCGTTGGCGTATCGGTACTGCATCAGAAAGTTGTGCAGGGCCAGGTTAACCTTATCTTCGCCGATGTAATCGGAGAGCGCATACATGATCTGGCCGCCCTTCTGATACCAGACGTACGCTTCCTGTTGGACCTGAGCAAGCGGTTCTTCCCTGCGAATTTCGGTGCCGCGACCGCGGAGATAGCGATCAAGCTCGTACTTGAGGAATTTGTGCATATTGTCATCGCCGTAGCGGTGGCGCATCGTCATCAATGCGGAGTATTCCGCAAGGGTTTCCGACATCATGTTCGATCCGGCGACGCGGCCGCCGATCAATTGATGCGCCCACCACTGATGTCCGAGTTCGTGGGCGGTAACGAAGTATGTGAAGTCGATATCGGTGGGTTTCTCCATCCGTTCGATGAATCCGATGCCCTCGGAGTAGGGAACCGTATTGGGGAAGGACTGCGCAAATGTGCGGTAACGTGGAAACTCGAGAATCCGATACTGCTTGAACTGATAAGGGCTGTAGTCCTTCTCGTAGAAGGCGAGGCCGGCTTTCGAAGCTGCGATCATATCCTGTACGTCGAAGCTGTGCGCGGGCAGGTGATAGACCTCAATCGCAATGGGCCCATTGGCGCCCTGAAATGTGTCGTGGGTGACTTCGTAATTGCCTGAGATGAAGGAAAAGAAGTCAAGGGTCTGCACATCACCCATGTCGTAGGTGAAGTAGTGTCGGCCGTTCGCAACCCAGTCCTTTTGCAGATACCCCGGAGAAATAGCGATCTGGTCAGCCGAGGTACTAACTGTGGTGCGGTAGTGAATCCAATCTGAGGTCGGCGTAAATAAGTTGGTGACGCTGCCGACCGGATCACCTCGATTCGGGAGTAACTCCTGCGCTCCGAGATGTTCTTCGCGACGGCGTCGGGGATCATTCAGTTCGTTATCTGCGCTGTAGCCAATGCTCGGAAAATATCCGGAATCGAAAAAAGTTCCGTTGTAGGCCAGCTCGGCACGCTCGTGGCCATCGAGAAAGCCACGGGTTTGCTGATTCAGGTTGAAGTTCATGTTCATCGTCTCGCCCGGACCAAGAGGTTTGTCGAGGGCATAGATAACGTAGAGATTTCGCGGGCTTGCAGAGACGATGTGAAACGGCCGATCGAAGGTGACGCCGGCGACCGACTGCTGAGCGTTGGTGATATGGATTTGCGCGATAGGCTCGGTCGTTTTGTTCTGGAGCACGAAGTGGCCGGTTCCGCTGAAAGAGCGGCGCTCAGGAAAGATGTCGATTTGCGCATCGGCTGAAATTACCTTGGGCTGCGCCAAGTGTTCGTATTTTTTGAAGTCCCGTTCGTAGTTTGCCTGGATGACGCGCCGGTCTTTGTTGGTCAGGTATTCATTCAAAACGTGCGTGTTGTAGTAGAACCATGCGCCGCTGCCCACGGCCATCAACAGGAAAACCACGGCTGCCGGAGCGAGCCCCTGCGCGTTCTGACGGAGAAGATGCAACCGTGAACGCAGTGAGTCTTCCGCGCCACGGCGCGCAAGTCCAATCGAGAGGACTCCGAGAAAAGCAACGACCGAAAGCCAGTACGTAATGGACCAGAATAGTGGCTGGACGAAATGTCCATAGCCGTTCATGTCGGAGTAGGTATACGGCGGAGTGGCGCCAAACAGATAGAGTGTGTTCTCCCAGCCGAAGTTGAAAAGGACCGGCTGCATTACAAAAACACCGATGACGACGCCATGCCCGATGAACTTGTTGGATACGATGGTCTGCACGAACATTGCGAAGAGCGCAAAGGTGAGCACCTGAGGGAAGGTGACGACGTAGAGTTCCTTGGCGTACTGCAGCAATTCGTAGTGATAGTAACCGGCAATGGTCTGCATGATGATTCCACAGATCCCGGCGATGGTGAGCAAGGCGAGTTCCACAACGCAGAGTGCGCTGAACTTTGAGAGCCAGTCAGTTGACTCGCTCATGGGAAGCGCATCGTGAATACCCTCGAAACGAGTGTCGCGTTCACGCCAGATGAGCTCGGCTGCATAGAACGTTGCGACGATATAAAAGATGAGCATTGCGAAGCCCTCAACGGACTGCAGCATGAGGTAGGTAACGGGCCAGACATTTACTCCTTCTACCCGGCCGGCGTAGTGCCCGTTGTTGAGTGACACTCCAGCCATGAGCACAAGAAGTACCCAGAAGGGAACATCGCGCACAACATTGCGGACGCGCATGCGCGTGAGCGAGTTGTACTGCGCGATCGAAGTACCAAGACCGAAGAACTGATGCACGAGCGGGATTCTTGCGACTGCCCGGGTGCGCACCGGTTGCAATTCTTCATCCTGCTCGAGCGCAATGCGGGCACGACGGCTGCTGGTTCGCGCGGTAAGTGCCTCGATCGACATCGGGAAAAACTTCCACAGCAACCCCAGGCTGAGAACGCCGATGCCGACCCAGAGGGCCCGGTTGTAGAAGAACACGCCGCCAGCCGCTTGAAGCGACCAGGAATACAGCAGGGTATTCTTTTCGACCACCGTCCAATAGCGGGTGATGGCGTCGTTGAGGATGATGCCGACGGGGTCGAAGACTCCAGGCCAGAACAGCGCGGTGCTGCGGGTTGTCTCAAAAGCACCGAGAGTAATCAAGTACAGAATCAGGAAACCAGCGCCTTGGACATAAACGATAAAGATGCGGCGGGTGAGGGCGGCCACCATAAAGAAGATGGATCCGATGAAGAATATCTGCACGAGGACGATGAAGAGGAACGGTTGCACGTACCACCACAGGTGCGTGGGCGCGATGCGGGTGTGGTCGGCCCACGGCGCTAAGGTTCCCAGCAACTCGCCGAAGATCAACCCGGAGAACGCAAATGCCGTTGCCACGAATGATCCAGCCCATCGTCCGCCGAGGTAGGCAAACTTGGAGATTGGTTTGGTAAACAAGATCTGCGTGGTGTCGCGCTGGAAATCGCGGAGGATCGATGTGCCAAAGATGGCACCGATGATGATCAATCCGAAGAAGGTAGAGAAGACATCGTTGTAGATGTTGGCATACGGACCATTCAGCAACACCTTGCCATTGCCGAATGCGATGGGGCCAAAGTTCTCCGAAGCGATGCACAGGAAGCTGAAGGCGAACCAAATGGCGAAGTAGACGTAGGTCGAGATAGTTTTGAAACGAAACTTCAGCTCGAATGTGAAGAATTCCAGAAACAGGCGCATGGCGCTCTCCAAACCCTAGTTTTTCGCGTGGCGAGACAGGCTGAGGAAGTAGACGTCTTCCAGTTCCGACTCAGATGATTTGAATCCCTCTCCAGGATCGGAGTCGGCGTACACGCGCACTTCATGCTGGCCAGCGATCAGATGCGTGGAGATCACTTGTAGATTGGCTTCGAGCGCCTTCAGTTCATCATCGCTACCGACGACCTTCGACCATATCTTTCCATGCAATGCATTGAGCGTCTCCGTCGGCGAGCCCTCTAGCAGCACCGTGCCGTTGGCGATGATGGCCATGCGCGGGCATAGCTCACGGACGTCGTCGACGATGTGGGTGGACAGAATCACGATAACGTCGCGGCCGATGGAACTGAGCAGATTGAGGAAGCGATTGCGCTCCGCGGGGTCGAGTCCGGCGGTGGGCTCATCGACAATGATCAGCTTTGGCTTGCCGAGCAGCGCTTGTGCGATTCCGAAGCGCTGCTTCATGCCGCCGGAGTAGGTGCCGAGCGACTTCTTCCGAACTTCCCAGAGATTCGTCTGATGCAGGAGGGCATCGACGATTTCGTTTCTTTCCTTCTTGTTGGTAATGCCCTTCATCACGGCAAGATGGTGCAGCATATCGGTCGCAGAGACCTTGGGATAGACTCCAAATTCCTGGGGAAGGTATCCGAGTATTTTTCGGACTTCCGTCTTGTTCGCCAGAACATCGAGTCCATCGAGGTTCACGCTGCCGGCATCGGGAGTTTGCAATGTGGCCACGGTTCGCATCAGCGTGCTTTTTCCGGCTCCATTCGGGCCGAGCAACCCGAACATGTTATTCCCGATGGTCAGCGAAACATTCTGGAGCGCTCTTACGCCATTGGGATAAGTTTTTGATAGACCGGAGATGGTGAGAGCCAAGGCTGTGGTCCTCCTGGTTATTTCTAGATTGTCGGGCGGGTTGCGGACGTTCCGGCCATGCTATCACACTGATTGGTCAAAAGATATCGGGCCCATCCTTACTCTTCGAAGTAACTGGGAGTATCTCGACTTTCGGCTGGAGTCGCTGTCAATTTCTTGTCATTACACCAAGCGCGCGGCGATACCAGTCGGGACGCCCCGTTTATTTCTCTTCACGAAAATCGAGGGAGGATTCGCTTCGACCGCATACGCCGGCGGGCAATTTCCCTTCGTGTACTCGCAACCGATTTAGTGCTGAGGCGTGGTTTCTGCCGCCTGCATTCTTTGCCAAAGAAATGAATAGGCGGCGATGACGCAGTAGCAGCCCAGCGGCACCGTGTAGGCCAGCGAAATACGATGGGTCGTCTGCGAGATCCACCCCATCAGCGGTGTGAGAACGGCGCCGCCGACAATGGACATGACAATGAGCGAGCCGCCAATCTTGGTGTTCTTGCCGAGGCCCTCGATGCCGAGCGCGAAGATGGTGGGAAACATCACCGACATGAAGAAACTGGTGAAGAAAATTGCCCATAAGCCAACCCATCCAGGAAAAAGAACGCCGATTCCGACAAGAGCGATGTTGATCACGCTGTAGTGAGCCATCAGGTGATTGGGGCGAACGTATCGCATGATCGCCGACGACCCGAAGCGACCAACGCCGAATGCCGCCAGTGTTCCCGTGAGCAGGTAGCCGGCGATTTTCTCATGCTGATGCGTGGAGTCCTGGACATACTGAATGAAGTAACTCCAAGTGCCCACCTGTGCACCCACGTACATGAATTGGGCCAAGATAGCAGAGAGAAATGTGGGATAGCCGAGGAGGTCCCGAAACCTTCCGTGGCTTTCTCCTTCAGCCTGGTGTTCGCCGGCGACTACGGGAAAGCGCGTGAGGGCGATGAGCACAGCCCACACAATGGTGACGGCCCCCAGAACCATGTAGGGCGCAACAACACGCATCGTCTCTGCGCGGAGATAGGTCGTGTAGGTATGTGCAGCCTGCATTGCGGCCACTTGCGAACCGTTGAGTTCGATTCCGGAGAAGATAAAAACGGTACCCATCAGTGCGCCGGTGATCGAGCCGAGCGGATTGAAGGCCTGGGCGAAGTTGAGGCGTCGCGCGGCGGATTGGGGGTCTCCCATCTGTGCCACGAATGGATTTGACGCGGTCTCGAGAAAAGCCAGACCGCTGGCGATGACAAACAGCGCTGCGAGGAAATATGGGTAGCGGCCGATGATTGCGGCAGGCCAGAAGAGAAATGCGCCGATGCCAAACAGCAGCAACCCCACGATGAAACCGGACTTGTATCCAAAGCGACGCATCAGGAGCGCCGCAGGAGTGGCCAGGAGGAAGTAGCCCATGTAGAAGGCGGACTGGACGAGTCCTGCCTGGAAACGGGAGAGGGCAAATGACTTCATGAACTGGCGGATCAGAACGTCGTTGAGGTTATTGGGAATGCCCCAAAGAAAGAAGAGCGCTGTCACCAGTGCGAACGGTAACAGCACTCCGTGGGGAATCAGCCGAGGCGGAGACTGTACCGTTTGGGCTGTGTTGCTTTCAGTGGAACCAATCAACATTGGACTTCCCTTCGCAGCTAGCTCTTGTCAAAACTGCCGACTACGGAAGATTAAACTCAGGCCGCGAGAAATGAACGCGAAACATAAACTCTGCCATTTTGACGACACGAACGGCAAGAATGTTTGCGAAATGGCCGGGTGAGGTCGGATTTACAGGGCGGCCCTGGCGGATATTCGGCTGCCGGATCCCAATCAGTTGAGATTGCCGACTACCTGCTCTGCGACTTGCTCGAGGATGGAGGCGCTGTATGGATCAACCGGAGGGCCATCGGCTTTGGGCGTGGTAAGCGCGTCGGGAACATTGCTCGTGGTTACGACAAAGAAAATGTCTCTCATCCGGCCGGCGATCACATCCCAGGGATGGCCCTGCTGGTCTGAGCGCCGGCACTGCATGGCTTCATTTCCGAGCGCCTTCAGCGGGGTACTTTCTGGCGGGCAGGGGTGCCTGTCGGTCTTGCCAACGAGGATGCGCAGCATTTTTGTACCTTCGCCGGATTGAGACGTGAACTCGCAAAGGCTCTGCCCGTTTTGTTCCGTCTGAAAATGAAACGACACGGGGCCACCGAGGACCGCTTGGGCGCTCCCGGAGGAAAACCATGGGCAGGTCTCAGGTTGTTGTGCCGTGGCGATGGTCGCGGAGACAATGAGAAGGTACGCGGCATAGTAAGGAGTAAGACGCATCGTCACACTTTCGACTTGGCTGGAACGAGTTGTTCTGACTTCAGGATTTTGCCGCCTTCCTCGAGAATGTAGAGCCGGTTGGAATCGAGATTGTGGAACTGATCCACCTGTCCACTCAACCAGCGCACTTCCACTGTGTCCGCCTGTTTCGCCTGATCCAACCCAAAATGCAAGCGGAGATCGTTCTGCGAGAAGTAACTGCCACCGCTTCGCAACTCCTCAAGCTGCACGAGAGGATGCTCGGCTGAGGGCGAGGTTTTGGCAGTGACGATGACGCGGCTGCCAATGCCGGAACGGTTGGACTTGGTGCCGACGAGCTTTATCTTGATCCAATTCCGATTCAGCGTTGAATCGCATCGCAAAAGCTGTGGCGGCGCATTGATGCAGTTCACCACAATATCAATGTCGCCGTCGTTGTCGTAATCGCCGAAGGCGCAACCACGGGCTGGAGCGTTTTCCAGAATCCCTGGTCCGCCGGCATCGGTCACTTCTTCAAAGCGTCCATTGCGCAGGTTGCGGTAGAGGTATTTGTGCTCGGCGTATTTCAGATCGGCCTTGGAATTATCGACTTCAGGATAGACATGGCCGTTGGACATGAGAATGTCGAGCCATCCGTCATTGTCCATGTCGAAGAAGCCGACACCCCAGCCAAGCAGTCGTGTGTTGACGCCAAGGCCGCCGGGATAGGTGCGGTCTTCGAAGTTTCCATCGCCGAGATTCGTGTAGAGCGAGTCTGTGTCGCCCGCGAAGTTTGTTTTTACTACGTCGAACTTGCCATCGCGGTTATAGTCGCCGATGGAAACACCCATGCCGGCCTGAGGTTTGGCTTCGGCTGACAGGGCCGCGCCGGCTTCAATGGCGATGTCGCGAAATGTTCCGTCTTTCTGATTGAGATAGAGCGTGGCCGGCGCAGAATCATTGGCAACGTAGATGTCGGGCCAGCCATCGTTGTCGAGGTCTGAAGCGGCAACACTCAACCCATAGGTGCCCACGGCGGTCCACATGCCGCTCTTCTCGCTGACGTCTTCGAATGTACCGTCGCCCTTGTTGTGATACAGGACATTTTTTCCGCCGGGTAGTCCTGGCGGGCCGCAGGCCACGAGGATCCCTTTATAGGTGCATGGGCCATCTTGCGGAAGTGGCGCGGTCTTCAGATCGAAGTCAACATAGTTGGCGACAAAGAGATCGAGGTGCCCATCCTTGTCGTAGTCCACAAACGTGCATCCGCTGTTCCATCGAATCTTCGGGCCGGGCTGGATGAGTCCGGCCTCGCGCGTGACATCGGTGAATGTGCCGTTGCCATTGTTGCGATAGAGCGCATTCTGCCCGTAGTAGGTGACAAAGAGATCGTCGAAGCCATCGTTGTTGTAGTCGCCAACGCAGCAGGCCTGGCCCCAGCCGGTTTTGTGCTCGAGGCCCGAACCTATCGAGACGTCGGTGAAGGTGCCGTCGCGGTTGTTCTTGAAGAGCCGGCAATGCGGCTCCTTACCGACGGGAAATCCCTCCAGACGCCAACCATTCACCAGGAAGAGATCGGGCCAGCCGTCGTGGTCATAGTCATAGAACGCCACTCCGCAGCCTGTCGTCTCGAGCAGATACTTGTTGTGGAGTTCGCCTCCGTAAATTGTCTTACCAATCAGCCCGGATTGCGGAGCAACCTCGACGAAGCTGGCGCCGAGCGGTGTGCCTTCAATCGGCGATTTTGGACCGGGCGGTGGAGGGGCCGGCCTGGCATCATAGCCACGCTCCTGAGGTCCAATCTTTGTGGTTGGCGTGGGCTGCTGCTGCCATGGGGATGCCAGCGCAAGAATGTCGGCAAATGGCAACACCAACGCAGTGCGGCTGAGAGAACGAAGAAATGTGCGGCGATCAAAATCGCGATGACCCACTCGTTATTTCCTTTTTATGGTGTTCCGCCGCCGGTGGCTGGTGGCGGAGTGTGCACATTGCTGTGCACGTGCCAGGGAATGCTTTCGGTTGAAATCTCAGGATGTTTACGCAGATAGTCCAGCGAATACGTAGGGGCCGCTGGATCGATTCGCTTGATGGTGTAGAGCGCAGCCTCAGTTTCGGCTTCATGTTTCATGCCTTTGCGCCGGTAAAGAATAGCCAGGTTGTAGTGTGCGGCGAGATCGTCGGGATCAATTGCCTGGAGCGCCTTGAACTGGGCCATTGCATCGTCGGAGCGATGCTGCTGGTAGTAGGAGATTCCGAGTTCGCGGCGCGCATCGCGGCAGTCAGGATATTGCGCGACCACTTTTTCCAGATCGGCAATCTCCGCGTCTGAGTGCCGGGCGCGGCGTTCGACGAGAGCCAGGTAATACAGTGCCCGCGCATCATCAGGCTTCAATGCGAGCGCCTTCTCGAGTGGCTGGCGGGCTTCATCGTATTTTTCCCAATCGATGTAGGTCAGACCGAGATTGATATAGCCATCCTTATAGTCCGGACGAAGCCGGGTCACTTGCTCGAAGGCGCTGATGGCATCTGAGTGTTGCAATTGATCGAGGAAGCCGATGCCGAGATTGTTCCAGCGCAT
>Ga0210386_10001949_pt1 | contig 18007 bp, 20 predicted proteins | sample IncBWH32OmetaG_FD_160091 | JGI IMG/M metagenome (GOLD analysis project Ga0210386, IMG submission 160091) | Forest soil microbial communities from Barre Woods Harvard Forest LTER site, Petersham, Massachusetts, United States - Inc-BW-H-32-O ... | reverse complement strand
TAGACGAAGCGGCCAAAGACCCACATCAAAGCGCCCGCGAGGGCCTGGTAGTCAATCGGTGAAATTGCGAAGAGCGGGGAGGCGGATGCATACGAGGGGTACAGAACCCGATCGCAGAAAGCAAGAAACGCCGATAACGCATCGTTCGCCATCATTCCAATAAAAAGGTAGAGCGGAATCGACCATCGTGGCCACCTCCCAACACTCGGCCAGGGCTGCATCACGGGCCACCAGAACAGAATCGAGGTCGCGAAGAAGCATGCGTGTTCGATCTCGTGCCAAAAATCCGAACCCAGTGCCAATTCAAAAGCAGTCGGAGTGTGCCAGCCAATCAAGGCGACAGTGGCAGCTAGCCAGCAGCATACCGGGTGGGTCAGGGTGTGCCCCATGCCTTGCACTGGCGGCCAGCGCAGAAACAGACCCAAGCCAGAACGAACGAACTTCTGCGGCAGCCCGTGCAGAAGCGGCAGCGCCGGCGCTCCCAACAAAATCAAAGGAGGAGCGACTGCCATGAGAAGGATGTGCTGAATCATATGGATCGAAAGCAGTTCGTCATCAAAAGCTGCGAGCGGAGATCCCACAGCGATCCAAAGAGCGAACAGCCCACTCATAAACGCAGCCAGTCGCCCAGTTGATATCACGTTCGGAAGAAGACCATGCAGTCGATGCCAGCCGCGCAGGTAGATGAGCGCCGTAGCGACCAGACAAAGCGTAACCGGCACTGGGAGAACCCAGGTTTGCAATACGGTTTGGATCGCGGGAGACATAGGCGACTTCAGGGGCCCGTGGAGGATGATTCCGCAACGCCCGCTCCCAGCACAGCACGGGCAGCGTTACCGGCTGGAGGCTGTCCCGCCGGATGCAAAGTCTCGAGAAACGCCACCAGCGCCGTTGTCTCAGCCGGGCTCAAGTTTTTTCCGTAAGCTGGCATGTTTCCGCCACCCTGGATCACTTGGCGGATCAGTTGGTCCTGCGTGAGACGAAGTGCGACGCGGTCGAGCGCCGGTCCACGCTTACCGCCCATGTCGTCAAGCGAATGGCAGTTGCGACATTGCTTGGCCTGTAAAACCAGAGCGCCCCGGCGCTCGAGCGCGCTGCGTCCTTGCAAATATTCTGGTGGGATCGGCACGCTGCTCCATGCGTCCATGATCGGACTCCACGGCGTATGCAGGCCCAACTGCGTCAAACTGCCCAGCATTACCGCAACCAATAGAATCGTCAGAACCGCAATGGGCCGGCGCTTCCAGCTCTTCTCACCTTCGCCGGCGATAAACGGAAGCAGTAACAGCGCAACAATTCCAATCGCGGGCCCGATCATCAGTATCGGGGTTTCTGCCGATGGCGGCAGGTACGACAAGACTGCATAAAGCCAAAGGAAAAAGAAATCCGGGCGCGGAGCTGTCTGAATAATCGTCGGGTCGGGCTGACCGCTCGGACCGAAAGGTCCAAGAAAGACGGCGCACGCGGCAATCGACAGAAGAATGAAGCCTGAAAAGAAGACGTCCTTCCAAACCGCGTACGGCACGAATGGAACCCCTTCTTTATGCGTCAGCTCATGATATTCCTGCAGGTAGGTAGCGCGTCGCACGATCCGTCCAGGCATGGGCCACTCATTCACTCCGAGTTTCAACACCATAAGCAGGTGCACGCCAATGAATGCGATCAGCAGTCCTGGAACAACAAAAACGTGTACCGCGAAAAACCGGGAAAGAGTCGCACCCGCAATAATCGGGCCGCCCAGCATGAGATTCACAGCCCAGGGCCCAATCACCGGGACTCGACTGGCAATCGATGCCCCGATTCCCAATCCCCAATAGGCGTCCTGGTCGAATCGCAGTACCTGCCCGGTAAAAGCCATGGCGAGCGTCATCAGCAACAGGCACACGCCGATCATCCAGGTCAACTCTCGTGGGAATTTATAGGCTCCGAAAAGGAAGACCTGCACCATGTGGATCAAGACGATCGCCACCATGAAATTTGAGCCCCAGCCATGCAATCCTCGAATGAACCAACCCAGCGAAATACCGTGATTGAGAATCTGCAGGCTGTTCCAGGCCTCTCCGGCCGAAGGCACATAGATGAGAGCCAGAAGAATCCCGGTGACGATCTGAAGCATGAAGCAGGTGAGCGCAGCGCTGCCGAAAACATAAAACCAACTTGCAGTCTCGCGTGGCACGCGATGCTCGGCGGTTTCGCGAATCTCCGCGCCAAGCTGAAGCCGTTGATCAAGCCATTCCCCGACTTCCCTGATCACGCGCATATATCCCTCGCGCCGATCCTATTTGCGGTTGGACTCCCAGTGGTCGGCATTTCGCCGGCTTTGATGAACAGTTTTCCGTCTGCAACCTTGTAGTGATAGGTAAAGAGACCGCGGGGTGGAGGCCCGGATGCGCGCGAACCATCCTGATAGTACGCGCCGCCGTGGCAGGGACACATAAAGAGATTCGATTGCGGGAACCAGCGCACCGGGCATCCAAGGTGGGCGCAATTGATGGCAAAGACCTGAAAATTCTGACCGTCGACATTGCGAACCCAGCAGGCGATATCCGCGGTTTCTCCATCCCAGGGATTCACCACTGGATTTCGATATGTGGCGAGCCGGGTTTGACCCGCAGGAAACTGTTCCAGATCGCCCAGAGACAGCCACGACTCATATCCGATCTTGCGCGCGTGAGCCACCGGGGAAAGAATGTAGCGCACAATCGGTATTGCAAGAATTACGCCGACAACACCATTCAAAAGCAATCCGAGTTTCACAAGCATCGCGCGTCTTGATACTCTCTCGGTTTCACTCATGGAAGCCCTCCAGCGGCCCGGTCCATCGACGTTTTCGGATACGGTTGGCCCGGGAACTTTGGCCGTTGTGCCGCCATCCAGGCGACAACGTCAGAGATTTCTTGCGCTGACATTGGCCGGCCGGGCACATCACCACGCCAGTCCGGAGCTCCCAACTCAGGCCGTCCCACAATCACATTCGTTCGCAGATCCTGATCACTCACTAAAGCGAGGTACGACCCGTTCACGATCGAACTGGCTTTCTTGCCGCCTTTACCGTCAGGACCATGACAGGCCGAGCAGTAGGTGGCGTACACGTCGGCGCCGTGCTGCGGATCGCCGGCAGCCTGCACTGCATAAGGAGGAGGGCCGACACCGCGCAAAGCATCGGGCTTCGCCCAGGAGCGGATTCCGCTGACGATAGCGTCGATTTGCTTGTCGGTGAGCATACCCCCTGCGCTCCGCGCGAAGGCTGGCATGGGGGTGCCAGGCACGCCGTCGGTGGCAACGCGGCGAATCGCGGTATCGTCCGCGATGGCGAGAAAAACAGGATCGCTGAGGGGAACCGCCGCTCCTCCTTTGCCGTTCGCACCGTGGCATGCCGAACAGTTGCTCGCATAGAGAACATTGAACTCCATGATCTGGTCGGGCGGGATAACCTCCGAGTCCGGGCCGGGCCGGCCGGGCGCACTGCTACAGCTAACGCAAAGCATTACGGCGAACAGTGCGAAAGTAACAAAGGTAGCTTGACGCTTCATGGCTGCCGGCCCTCTTCGTTCTTCTCGTCCATCGCTCCCGGCGCCTCCATGCCGGCGCGAATTGCGAAAGGAAGGTGCTGCCAGGTTCGCACCCGCTCTTGTTTTGAAACCACGACACCAGCCACGATACCGAATCCCATTTGAGTCACCACAAACCATGCCCAGTTAATCCTGTCGCTGAGCGAGGGATTCAGCAGTTGGAGCGAGCTGTGCAGCAGCCCAGTCCATAAAATGGGAGCGATTACGCCTCCCAACAAAATGGGGCGACGCGGGAACATCGGAAGCATAGCACCGTACAGGAGCCCAACAAGCAACGAAGTAACTAGATGTACAATGCATGCGATGACGAAAGCGTCGAGGTGAAATGCGGAAATTTCCTCGGTTGTCCCGAGGGTGGGGAAAAAGCCCACAGCCAGAATATTGATGGGATACCAAATGCTGTGATACGCAACGATTCCATAAATTATCGCGAGAACCGCCATCACAACACTTCCGGCGAGGCCACCTTTCACTCCCGCAGAAATTGGATAGATTTCAAGAGGCAGTCGTGCCCGGTGTGGTTCGTGGGTAATCAAATCCACTCGCGCCACTTCGGGGCGGGTCGTAACGATAGGCACCACTTCAGCTGAAACCGGAACCGATTCGTGCTTCTCGTGCGGCAGTACGTCACAAAACCATCCGATCCACCCAGTGACAGTCAAGATTGCACCCAGGATACTGACTGCTGCCCTCGTCACCAGTCCGGCGAATAACAAGGCCACACCAAAAGCCGCGACAATCGGCCACGCCGTCGGCGCCGGCAACTCGATTTTGCTCGGCACTCGTGTGTTCACCGGCTGCGAACTCATTCTCCGACCCTTTCCTTACCGTCCAATGATGTAAACGACCGAGAAAACCACAATCCAAACCACATCCACAAAATGCCAATAGAGAGACAACACATCCACGCGATAGGTGTGCTCTTGCTGCACATCGCCAAGCAGCGCGAACGCCATCACCGTGGAGAGACAAATCAGGCCCACAATCACGTGAAACCCATGCAGGCCGACCAGGGAATAATAGGTCGTGCCGAACAGGTTCGTAGTGATCGTCAGTCCATCCTTGTAAATAAGCCGATGCCATTCGTGCGCCGTGCCATAGAGAAAGGCAGCGCCCAGCACGATGGTCCCGAGCCACCAGGCTCGGAAACTCCCGACGTTCCCTGCACGGAGGGCCTTCACCGCAAGGTGAATCGTAATGCTGCTGGAAAGCAAACAGATGCTGTAAAAGATCGGTGCTTCGAGAACTTCCTTTGGCGTGGGTCCAGTCAGACTCTTGCCCAGATAGAAAAGGTATGCGACCACGAAGATGACGAAAATCGCAGACTCCGCGACGATCAAAGCAAACATTGCCACATGTCCGCGCGATGGGAGTTCCCATTGGCGTTCCCGCTCCGGCATCGTCACGAAGTTCGCGCTCATTGCATTTTCCTTTGCTACTCGTACTTCCAGTCCGGATCTTCCGGGTGCTTGAGGTCCCACAGCGGGCGTCGGCTCTTCACCGTTGGAATCGTCGCGAAGTTATAGGCCGGCGGCGGTGAACTAGTGGTCCATTCCAGGGTCCACGCATCCCAGGGATCGCTGCCGGCGGCTTTACCCTTGACGCGAGACCACAGCAGGTTGCCGACGAATATCAAAATACCCAGACTCTGAAAAAACACCCCGGTCGTAACAATCAGATTCCAGGTGTCCCAACCGCGGCCGGGCTCGTAGGTATAAATTCTTCGTGGCATGCCCAACAGTCCGGGAACATGCATGAAGTCAAACGTCAGGTGAAATCCGATCACGAACAGCCAGAAGTGCAGCTTGCCCAGCGTTTCCTTGTACATCTTTCCCGTCATCTTCGGGAACCAGTAGTAGAACGCGCCGAAAAGAGCGAACAGAATTCCTCCCACGATCACGTAGTGAAAGTGCGCAACTACAAAGTAGGAATTGCCGAGCTGCCAATCGAAAGGGGCCGCACTCAACATGATCCCGGTAAGACCAGCAATCAGGAATTGGAACAGAAATGCGATGCAGAACAGCATCGGCGTCTCGAAGTGAATCTTTCCACCCCACATGGTCGCCAGCCAGTTAAAGATCTTAATTCCGGTGGGAACTCCGATGGCCATGGTCGAAAGCACAAAAAAAGTATTGGCATTCGAGCTCATCCCGACGGTGAACATGTGATGAGCCCAAACGGCCATACTCAAAAAGCCAATGGCCACGGTCGCGGCCACCATGATCGGATATCCAAACATCGCCTTGCGGGAAAATACTGGAATGATTTCAGAAACGACGGCGAAAGCTGGGATCACGAGAATGTACACTTCGGGGTGCCCGAAGATCCAAAAGAAGTGCATCCAAATGACGGCCGAGCCCCCGGCTTGCGTGTCGAAGAAATGTGCGCCGAGGTAGCGATCCAGACTCAACATGATCTGCGCCGCAGTCAGCGGACCAATTGCAAGCAGTACCAATCCTGCCATCACGAGGTTGAGCCAGGCGAGCAGCGGCATTTTCCCCAGCTTCATGCCAGGGCAGCGCAGGCACAAGATCGTAGTCAAAATATTGATCGCCGTGCCAATGCTTCCGAAGCCCGAAACCAAAACCGCCAGCGTCCAGAAATCCGTGCTATGCCCCCGAGAGAACGTCTGCGCCGTCAAGGGAGCGTAGGCAAACCATCCCACATCCGGGGCATTCCCCGCCCCATACAGGCCATTCGCTCCTACCAGGCTGAAGTAAAGAAGGATGCCTCCGAATGCCGACAGCCAAAAACTAAAAGCGTTGAGACGCGGAAATGCCATGTCGCGCGCGCCAATCATCAGCGGGACGAGATAGTTCCCAAATCCGAATACGAGCGGCATGGCCACGAAGAAAATCATCGTGGTCCCATGCATGGTGAACATCCGGTTAAACACTTCGGGCGAGACGAAATCGTTCTGCGGCCGGATGAGCTGGATGCGCATGATCGTAGCCTCAATCCCGCCAACCACGAGAAAGAACAACGCAAAAAGGATGTACAGAATCCCCAACCGCTTGTGATCAACGGTCGTCACCCACTCGTGAAACCGATCGACGAGCGGCCGAGAAGCCTCGTAACTCCCGGGCAAAGCGATTGAATCAGTCGACATCGAACGTTTTTCTCCTCGACACGCCTTAGCGAAGCGTCGTCAGATAGGCAGTCACGGCATCGAGTTCTCGATCGCTTAACTCCATTGCAGGCATTCGCGATCCTGGTTTTATGGAGTCAGGATTTTGAATCCATCGCCGAAGATTTTCTGGCGTATTCGGTGCTGCTCCCGCGGCGATCGTGTCCCGGCTCATCAGGTGCGAGAGATCCGGGCCAAAGCGCCCATCCGCCACAGTTCCCGCGACCGCATGGCAATTGATGCAGGCAGTCGTCTCAAAAATGTGCTGCCCCTCGGAAGCTGCGCCGCTCATGTGGGCGGGTTGAGTTTGTTCCTGAATCCAATGATCAAACTCAACTCGCGTCTGAACATAAACCCGCAGCAGCATCTTGGCGTGCTGGGTCCCGCAATATTGGGCGCACTGCCCCAGGTAAAGCCCGGTCTCACGCGGATCAATCCACATGCTGTTCGGATGGTTGGGGATCAGGTCCGTTTTGCCATTGAGACGCGGAACCCAGAAGCTGTGGTCTGTATCCGCCGAAAGCAATCTGATGAAGGTCGGAGTAGGATGCGCCGGGTCGCTGACCGGAACGTGCAGTTCATTCGCAGTCACGACATGCAGCCCCGGATAGCGATACTCCCACCAAAACTGATGACCGATGGCAATCACTTCAATTGCATCGCTCGGACGGGCGGCTTTTTGGACGCTGCCGATCACCCGTGCCGTCGCCATGAACAGCGCTACCACGATGAGCACCGGAATGACGGTCCACGCCAGTTCCACTTGATTGCTGCCGTAAACTTGTGGAGGCTCGCGACCGTCATCGTCCGTCCTCTTCCTGAATCGCACCACCGCATATGCCAGGAGGCTGAAAACGACGACAAATATTATGGCGGTAACGGCCAGCACAAAAACAGATAGACCAAAAATTGTGTTCGCCGGCGTGGATACTGGCGCAAAGATATTCGTAGGGCTCAGCGGCGGTTCAGCAGTCCCAGCCAACGAGGCTGTCCCGAGCCAGCAGAGAACAACAACCGTTTTGAGTGTCCGTTGAACGTGCATGGTCTGCAGCCAGTGCTTCTGTTCGCGACTCTAGTTTGAGTCCCGCATCAGCCGTTGATTTATTAGTCGAAGATCACGCGATCTTCTCTCTGCGTTCGCCTGCGGACGATGTTTTTTCATTGACGAGGACCGCCGGACCACCTTTGACGCCAGACAAGGTCGGCGACGGCAATGCCCGCAATTGCACGATGTCCTTCGAGAAAAAGAGATCAAGCGTCCAGTCGAGTAACACGCGAACTTTCTTTTGCAGGCCCGGAAGCTTGCTCAGGTAAATGGCGCGCCACATCGCCCACGCAACAATGCCTGAGAAATGGACGCCCATTACCTCCGCCACCCCGGTGCGCCGTCCGATGGTAGCAAGCAAGCCCAGGGTTTTGAACTTGAACGGCTTCAGAGGTTGCCCGCGCATCGCCGCCACGATATTGTGAGCCACCACGGGCGCTTGCCGCGTGGCGTGCTGCGCCGTGGGTGGACAGAACTTTCCCGGATTCGTCAAATCCGGCACCTGCGCGCAATCCCCTAACGCCCAAAGTCCCGGGCAGTTTGGCACTTGAAGATATTCGTCGGCGACGACATGGCCGCGCTCTTTGGCGCACGTAAGACTCGCCAGGATCGGCACCGGCATAATGCCCGCAGTCCAAACTATGATATTGCTGGCGATTCTTGTACCGTCTCCCAGGACAACTTCCTTCCCGTCGTAACCCTTGACTGCGGTGTTCAGGTGAATTTCTACCCCACGCCGCCCAAGCTGGATTTCAGAATAACGGCCGAGGCTCTCGCCCAACTCTGGAAGGATCATTTTGCCGGCATCGAGCAGGACAATTCGCAGCATGTCCTCGCTCAAGTTGTTATAAAACTTCAACGCCTCCCGCATCAGATCGTTCACTGCCCCTACGGTCTCAACCCCGGCGAAACCGGCGCCCACTACAATTACCGTCATCATGGCCTTGCGCAGCGCTTCATCCGGCTCGCCGTCCGCCAACTCCAGCGCGTCAATGGCCCGATTTCGCACCGCCAGCGCGTCTCCCAGCGTCTTCATGGTCAATGCATGCTCTTCGATCCCAGGCGTGTGGTAGAAATTCGACACCGATCCCAACGCCAGAACGAGCTGATCGTAGGTCAGGTCGCGATGGTGCACCAAATCACTCTGGCGGACTCGCACTTGCTTTTTTTCGAGGTCGATAGATTCGATGTCTCCGATCAACACGTTCGTGTGCCGCAGCATTTTGCGCAGCGGTTGAACCACGTCCGTGGCCGCGGCGTCGCTTCCCGCCACCTCGTGGAGCATTGGCGTAAAGAGGACAAAATTCTCCTGCGCCACCAGCATCACTTCAATGTCCGGCGCGCGGGACAGCACCTTCTGAAGGTGCACTGCGGTATATGCACCGGCAAAACCGCCGCCGAGGATGAGAATGCGTTTCGGGTTTGCTGAAGCTTCCATGTCTTCCTCGAATCACACGGCCATGGGTAAATACAGGAGTGACTGGCTCACTCATGAATTCAGGCCGAATTTATATTTGATAGCGGGCACTTGCACCACTAGCAAAATTAGGAGGCCCAAAGACAAATCCAGAGGAAGCGGCACCATCAAGATTAAGAATCCACGGACGAAGATTCAAGCAAATAATGACCTCGAACCAGAGGGCCGCCCCCACACTCCCAACTATGAAAACTCCCAGTTGTGCCATTCGGCGACCACCCGTACACTCGCGTTCGGAGACAAAAAGCCTAGCATCCTAAATTTCGTCACCTATGACGCACACGGCCCTCACAACCGAAGAACTCGAGCGCCGCTTTGGAATCGCGGGCCGCGCGCAGGTTTTGGCCGATGCGGCCGGACTGCCCAAAGTGCGCTTAACCGCACCACAATCCATCGGAGAGATGCACCTGCACGGCGCTCAAGTCACTTCCTGGAGGCCAGTCGGAGCCGAAGAACCGATTTTCCTGAGCCGCCAGGCTCGTTGGGAGGAAGGCAAAGCCATTCGCGGCGGCATACCGATCTGCTTTCCCTGGTTTCGAGCCAAAGCCGATGATGACCACGCACCCGCGCATGGTTTCGTTCGTACGAAAATATGGATGCTCGAATCCATCGAGCAAACTGCCGACGGCATCACCGTCAGCATGTGCACGCAAAGCGACCCGGACACTCGACGATGGTGGCCTGCCGACTTCCGGCTGCTACATCGGGTAACCTTCGGGAGTGAACTGAAACTCGAGCTCACGGTAAGCAATAGCGGCACCAAGCCGTTCCGCTTTGAACAGGCCTTGCATACTTATTACAGGGTGGGAGACGTCCGCAAAGTTCGCATCCGCGGCTTAGATGGCGTCGCCTATCTGGACAACACCGACTCTAACAAGAAGAAAAAGCAGAAGGGCGACGTGGTCATAAGTTCGCCGACCGACAACGCTTATATGGATACCCAGAACCCGCTGCAGCTGCTCGATCCTGTCCTCAATCGCTCCATCCAAATTACCAAGCAGAATTCAAACACCACCGTGATCTGGAATCCGTGGGCCGACGGAGCGCGAGCATTGTCTGATCTGGGCGATGACGAATGGCAGCACATGGTTTGCGTCGAAGGCAGCAACATCCTGGAAAATGCCGTCGAACTGGCGCCGTCCGCGGATCACAAAATCACAGTTACGATGACCGTCATCCCCCTCTAACATCGGCAGCCTGAACGTAAAAAGCCGTATGATGTTACGCGACGATGTTACCGACTAGGGGACGGATACATGTGTTTTTCAGCGACAGCTAACTTTGTGGGCAGCGGAGTTCTCGGGACGATTGGGGTAGCTACACTGACGAAAGTGAAGCACAGGCGCGAACTTCTTTTTGCCGCTCTGCCCGCACTCTTCGCCGTTCATCAATTCGTGGAAGGATTCGTCTGGCTTGGGCTGGACGGCATGCTCTCGCCCGCGGTTGCGCGCAACATGGGTGCGGCCTTCATGCTTTATGCTCAGGGCCTTCTGCCATTTCTTCTGCCGCTAAGTGTGTTGTTGTTCGAGCCTGACGTCAAGAGCCGCAGGCGAATGCTGCCGTTCCTGGTAATCGGCACTGCAACCGCGCTTTATATTCTGTGGGGGCTTACCGCGTATCCTTTTCAGGTCTACATCAAGGGAAATAGTCTCGTTTACATCAATCCAGCCACAAACAATACGGCGGTTGCTGTCCTCTACGTGATTGCAACCTGCGGCTCGCTCTTCTTCTCAAAGGTCGAGGACATGGTAATCTTTGGCGCCGCGAACCTGGCGATTCTACTCGTTGTGATGGCTTTCAAGCGTTACGCGTTTACCTCATTGTGGTGTGCCTACGCCGCGGTCGCGAGCGTGATCATTCTTGCGTACTTCTGGAAAAGCAGCGGAGACCGGCCATTCCCGTACGCCGAAACGATGTAAGGCGCGCCTATAATTCCCAGGAAAGACCGTTGACCCCGAGGAAAGCACTCCAGGCTTTAATTCTGGGCTGGGAGACGGGAATCGAATCCTCCCTCAAACGTCAAACGAAGAACTTAACTGAGCGCGGTCAGCAAACTTAGTTCAGGCAAGTCTCTGAAAAGCCAAGAAGTGATTTGTGTGATTTGTAAGGTAACCATGTACGACTGCTAAGAAAAGCGGAAGCGGAACCTGCGAAACTGCGGCACACCATTCGATGGGAACTGTCTCGGTAGAATACAATCGACCTGAAATCTCGATGACTGCACGCGACCAAACCCACAGCTGGTCGGGTGTAAAAACCCGTTCCAGGAGAAAAATAGTAATGCCTCCCTAAACCCCATGAATTGAAGGCCTTCCCCGGAACGATGAGCTGAAGCAAAGCCAGCGCCAGCAACTTGCTGATACTCAGATTTTCCCATTTGACTCGTGGCCCCAAAACCGATAATCACTACCAACCGCACGTTAAGGTTCGATAACCTGACTTTCTCACGCGATATGGGGCTCGAAACAGCGTTACGGGTGTAATGTTCCGCAATGGATTCGGTAGCCAGGCCAGTTGCCCAGCTTCGGTGTAATATCGCTAGTAGGATCTTCCGTTCCGGAGGAGTATGAAACGAATTCCTGCTTTTATACTGCTGGTCGCGTTGAGTCTTGCATGGTCGATACCGGCTAAAGCTCAAATCTTCAGCGGCCCAAACAGTGCGCGCCAGGCTCAGAAGGCGGCCAAGAAGCAGCAAAAAGCGCAGAGCAAGGCAGCCAAGAAACAGCAGAGATCAATGCAGAAATACGAGAAGGCGCAACAGAAGGCGGCCAAAAGGGCGCAACGTCACGCTTAAATCTCTTGGCACCAAGCCGCAAAGCAGCATCTCACTCGATTTACTCGCATCGTTCCGCATAGCTGCTCTTCAAAAAATCGTCGGCAAACTTACTGCCTTTGATCGATGCCGCCAGGAGAAGCATGTGCGCCTGTTCGCAGTTCTGGGGGACCGCCTCTCCCTTCAAATAAAGCTTGGCAAGTGCGACTTCCGCGGGTACGCTCCCTCGCTTGACAGCATTCCACAACTCGGCAGGATCGTCCTCTTTCGCTGAATCGGTTGCCTGGTTGGTTCCGAGCTTTGCCGCGACGACGTGCTGAACTCCTCTGGCTGAATTGTGGACGATGTGTCGTGGACCAGCGCTTTCGAGCTTAGGTTGCTCTGTTGTGCTCGTAAGTTCAACCGCTGGTCCGGATTCTTTGGGCAATTTGCCTCCGCGGACCTCATGGGCAAGCCACGCCAGGACCATCATCGCTATCGAGACAGTGATAATGGGGATGAGTCGCCTGAGCCCCGGTTTGGGAAGCTTTTGTTGACTCTCTGAACTCGACACGCAGGCTTCGTGGTTGGCCCCGCCGAATTCATCAGGAATTGCTGAGAGCGCGTGGAGGGGTTCGATCGTTGGTGCGGGCGTCCCGCACATCGCGCAAACTCCTACACTTCGGGGGTACCGATATTCACACGAAGTGCAGGTGATGGGTTCGTCGTTTATGGTGTCGGACACGGTCATCTCCTTGGGGCGGGAGTTTGTAGTCGTGGCAGTTAGATTGTATCCAGCTTTGTGGACGATCACCGAGTGACGGAAGTAATGCCGTAGCAGGTCTTTCCGCCCGCTTGCGCGACGCACCTTTCGACCGGTCGCAATTGAGCGCCTTCCGTAGAATCACTCACCACGACAAAACCGGTGCAAGCAACTTGCTGTTGCTCAGATTTTCGCAGTTGACCAGTGGCCCACCACACCGAGAATCACCAGCAACAGCAAGTTAAGGTTCGATCTACCTGACTTTCTCTCACGATTAGAAATCGGGTATCGGTGGGGGCTAGGGAAAACCCCTCAGCCCCGGTCCAAAGTCCTCGCTACGGTCACGCTACAGGGCGCTACGGGAGTTCTTAGAGAGGGTCCAGAGAACCAGAATCCACGATTATTTGTTTGTAGCTAGTTCCTGTAAGTCGAACAACAGCCGCTTAATTGCTGCTTTATTATGCTCAGCGGCTTAGGATATAATGCGAAGATGATCGACAGACAACTGTCTGAATACTTTGCCGCGATGGGTCGCAAATCGGCGAAGGTGCGAATGAAAACAGTTTCAGCCAGACGCCGGAAGCAGATTGCCCGGAATGCGGCAAAGGCACGGTGGGCTAAGCGGAAGCGCAAAGGATGAATGACCATGAAGGAAAAGAGAGCGGCGATGTAGTTCGGGTCAGCACAGCAGAACAGGACACCGACATGCAGGAAACGGAGTTGCGCCAATATGTCGAGAGTCGAGGCAGGGAGTACGTCGTGTATCGGGACAAAGCTCAGAGTGGAGCGAACAACGATAGACCGGCGTTGCTGTTGACCATCGGTGAGGAGTGTCGATCTCTGAGCGTGGATTTGGTTTCGCTCAGACAGAACATCGACACCACATTGCCAGCAGGAAGACTTACCTTTCAAATCTTGGGAGCGGTCGCGGAATTTGAACGAGAGCTGTTGCGGGAACGCGTGAAAGCCGGAATGGCACAGGCACGTAGGACTGGGAAACATGTTGGAAGACCAGCTCTGCGGAAGTTTCAACCGACTGAGATTGAACGAATCCGACAGTTACGATCTAAAGGAACGAGCGTACGCGGAAACTGGCGAAGGATTTTGAGACAACGCAATGGATGGTAGCGAGGATCACAGCTCCAGCAGCAACGGAAAAACCAAGGTCGAGTCCCAACGGAGAACTGAAGCTCCGAAGTTTTCCAAGTTCCTCGTTATACCCAATCACCGCATTCGGGAAGCTGGGGGTGTCTGTTGGGGAGGGGCCCCAGTTCCCTGCCAGGTTTACAGGGAAGGGCCAAAGCAAGGCTCCTGGGGCCCCCGCGTTGTAAAGCGAACCCCTCAACTTGAAAGGGGAGGGCTCAACAGCAACATTATTTTCACCTGCGCAGATTTCATCTCAACACCCTCTTTATAATTTTACGATTTCGGAACAAATGCCAGCCCCCAGTTGCGCGTCTTCCCGCAACAGGCGAACAGCGAATCTCTTTCCTTGACCAGAGGGATTCGACTACAGTGCGGATTCGGAATTATCACCAAGAATAAAACGGGCGTCCGACTCTTTTCGAGTCATTGGACGCCCGGGCAGCCCTCCCCAGAACTGCTCAATCAGGAATGTAAGTCCTCCCCTAATTCTTGTGAATGGCACGTCTGACCTAGAGTCGCCCCACCAACGTGCTCCATGCTGCGTGATCTTGCACGGGGGTGTTGAGTGTAAGCGCCTGTTTGCAGACATTTGGATTCCTTTCCTCTAAGTTCGGCAGGACTTCTCGTGCTCGGTTCTTGCGAGATACCTTCACGGCCAACGCTGCCAGCCCACGGGTAGAGACCGCCCCGGCAACGATTGGCCCCATGGTTGCAAAGCAGAATGGACACATCGCTCACCTCTCGGCTGGCAAAGCTCGACTGCTAAGCCGCCTCTATAATGGTGACGGGTGAAGATAGTCGATTTCGACATAGAAAGAACCTTTGGGACAGGCTGTTCCGCTGCGCAGTGTCCGCGTTCGCGAGGACTGGCCTTACGGATCTAGCAGGGCGGACAAAATCAACAAGAGCTGCACCACAATAAGCAGGAAGACCCGGACGCGATGATACAGATCCCAGAGTCGGCGCATGCTCAGCCAATCTGTTGGCAATCGATCGATATCCCATCGCGCGATCCTATTGTTAATTGAAGCCGGCAAGAGAATCGTGAGAACAATAATAAGAGCCAAGAGGATCGCCGCCGCACAGCAAAGCCACCGCGCAGCGGGCGCAGCTCGCATGATCAGCATTTGGAGGATCGCGAATACCAGACTGATCGCGTACCAAAACGGCATGGAGTGGCCAAGCCGCCTCGCTGGCGGCTTGGCAACCCGAACGTGCGCTTCGTCGGAAACCGTATAAAGCACAGGATGAATGAAGACCGCTACAGCCAATTCATTCCCGACCAGCAGGCCGGAAGCGAAAAGACTCAAGAGGATAAGCAGGACCTTGAACGCCATACGACTTTCTTGCCCCGCGCCGCTTCGTTCTGGGTGCCAGGGTGACGGTCTTTGTAGTCGAAGCAAACTCAGCGCTGTTTCGCTTCATTCGCAACGTCACCCCAAAGTCGCCGCGGTCTCCGGCACGAAGTCTGCGAACTGGCGCTCCAGCGCCTTGGCTGCGCCAGTGCGCCAGTCCTCGGCGATGGACTGGGACGCGGGGTCGGGAAAGATGTCGTCTTCGCCTTTTTCCAATCCATCGAAGATACCCTGCGCCGCCGACTCGGGCGAGGCCTTCGGTATGTCGAAGCCGCGGTTCATATCTGTGTCGACAGGGCCCAGGACGACGGCATGGACCGTTACGCCTTGGCCAGCCAAGAGTGCTCTCAGTGATTGCGTCATGTTAAACGCGGCTGCCTTCGAAATGGAGTAGGCGGGTATGACCGGCAAGCCAGCGAGCGCCACCAGAGATAGGTTGTTAACAATGGCCCCCTTGGAGCGCTTTAGCGGCGGCAAGAAAGCGCGCGTCACATTGAACATTCCGAAGAGGTTGACGGCGAGGTGTTGCCCAATGGCGTCGAGATTGCTCAGATTGTCGTAGAGGGCGATGCCGGCATTGTTGATGAGAACGTCGAGAGATTCAACTCTGTTGACAGCTGCCTGAATTTGCTCGGCATTAGTCACGTCCAAGGTCAGGGACCTGACGCGCCCATCTATGTGGGCCAAGGGCTGGCGCGTACCGGCCTATACCCGCTTCGCACCTCTCCTCAAGGCTTCCTCGACCAGCGCCTGTCCTATACCGCGATTGGCCCCGGTCACCAGAACTGCTTTGTCTGCGATTGTCATATACCCTCCTCCTAATTAGGCGTCTCGGGGACTACTGCTAAGCCGCCTCTATGGGGATGACGCGTGAAGGGAGTTGATTTCGACAGAACAACGGGAGGACATTATCCCCGTCTTTGGAGCAGGAACCGTCGAACTGCCGGGTCCTCGGCAAGACCAATCGCCCGGTCGAAAGCATCCGCGGCCTCAGATGTCATCGCTAGCCGTTGCAATAAGTGAGCGCGAACCGCCCAGTAGGGCTGGTAGCCCGAGACGGACTCGAGATCGATCGCGTCCAGTAGCGCCAGCCCCGCTTCAGGTCCCCTCGCTTCGGCTACTGCCGCGGCGTATCCAGTTCGCGTGCCGAGGGTCGGGGCTATGCGGATCAGCTGTTCGTAGAACACCATGATCGCAGCCCACTCAGTCCGACCGCTGCGCGCCCGCTCAGCATGGACCGACTGAATCGCGGCCTCGAGTTGAAAACGGCCGGTGCGACCGCGACTCGACGCTTCGGCGAGATGGCGTTCTGCCTCTTCGATTAATGGCAGAGACCACTGCTGTGAATCCTGCTCCGAGAGAGGAATATAGCGGCCTTCCGATCCACGCCGTGCGCGCCGCCGCGCTTCACAGTGGAGCATGAGAGCCAGCAGCCCGCGAACCTCCGCTTCCCTGGGCATTAGGTGAAGAAGGACCCGTCCGAGCCAGATCGCTTCCTCGGCAAGCTCCCGGCCGCTCTGATCGATGCCCGCCATATCGTCCCAGCCAATACCAAAGGCGGCGTAAATCGCTTCGAGCACGGCGTCGAGCCGCTGCGGCAGTTCGCGCTCTTGCGGGACTTCGAACTGAATGCCGCCGTCGCGGATCTTCGTCTTGGCACGTACCAGTCGCTGCCCCATCGTGGTGGGAGAAATCAAGAACGCGTGCGCAATGCGCGTCGCATCCAGTCCCAGAACCGTCTGGAGCATGAGCGGTGTGTGCATCGCCGGATCGATTGCGGGATGAGCGCATACGAACAGCAGTTTCAACCGGTCATCCGGAAACTCCGCCGGCAACGTCACCTCGCGTTCCTCCCTTAGGAGTTGGAGAGTGGGCTCACTTGCTATGGCCACTTGTTGATGACGCACAAGATCGATAAAGGAGCGGCGTGCTGCCGTCAGCAGCCAGGCCTCCGGATTTCGCGGCACGCCGTCTCGCGGCCAAGTCGTGAGTGCAGCTACCAGGGCTTTGCTGAGAGCGTCCTCCGCGCTGGCCACGTCTCGCGTCTGCGAAGAAAGATAGGCCACCAGGCGACCGTACGACTCGCGGGCCACCCGCTCGATCGCGCGATGAGTGTCCTCCTGTCCGCTTCCGTTCATCACGTGATCCGGTGCTTGGCTGCAGGCGCAAGGGGACGGACCTCCACCACACCGCCCGCGGCCGCGGGGCAACGCGCTGCCCAGTCGAGCGCCACGTCAAGCGAGGGGAGTTCCATGATTATGAATCCCCCCAATTGCTCCTTGGTATCCGCAAAGGGTCCATCCTGTACGCGCCGCTTTCCTTCCTTAAGCCGGACGGTGGTTGCAGTGTCGGGCACTTCAAGCGGATCGCCAGCGAGGTAAGCGCCGGATTCGACAAGAGCCTTATGATACGCGCGCCAAGCACCTGTGTAGGGGTCGGTTCCGTCGCTTTTCCGCGCCGCAAAAGCTTCCGGTGATTCGTAGAGTAGCAGAGCGAATTGCATCAGCTTTTCTCCTGTGGAAACAATTTTAAGCGCCTTTGCGCGCTTGAATGTATGACGGACGGGAATAGGCTATTTCGACAGATTTTGGGAAATCTCCAGAAATTTCAAGCAGGCACAGGCGAATCGAGGACTGTCAACGTCAAAGTAGCGATCTGTCGGGGATCGATCAGTACCGACAAACGTCCTAGCCGTAACTGTCGCATTGCTGGCGAGAAGCCGACCCCTCATTACCGATCCGTGCGCCAATTTGTGCCGACTGCACGTCGG
>Ga0210386_10001947_pt1 | contig 18015 bp, 11 predicted proteins | sample IncBWH32OmetaG_FD_160091 | JGI IMG/M metagenome (GOLD analysis project Ga0210386, IMG submission 160091) | Forest soil microbial communities from Barre Woods Harvard Forest LTER site, Petersham, Massachusetts, United States - Inc-BW-H-32-O ... | reverse complement strand
CGTCGTTGGTCGTCGAGAGGGCGATGAAGCCGCCCTTGCAGCCCTGCCAGTAGGCCCAGTTGCCGGTCATGCCGATGTACCCGCCGTAGGCGCCGCCCAGGTACGGCATCTGGTACGGCGCGCTGCCCGGCACCGTGACCGGAAAGCTATCCGTGCCCCACCAGAACCCGGGCGGACCGTCTCCGGCCGGTGCCGTGGCGACGGACCGGGCTGTCGTGGCCGCGGTCGCCGAGGTCGGGGTCAGCAGCCCGGTAATGAGGAGCAGTGCCATACCGCCCCCGAGAGCTGCGAGGGCCCGCCATGGATGTTTCATTAGGGTTGCGGCGTGGGGACCCTGGCCTTCAGGCCAGGAGGAGACGCCGCTTCACCTCCTTCAGAATGTGAGCCATCCTGGATGGGGTCGTCGTCAGCGCCTGGCGCCTGCGGCCCTCCAGGAGGCAGCAGGGCGCGCCAGATGCCGACCAAGGAGAACAGGCACAGGGCGGCGAGCAGGATGGAGAACGCCAGCACGGCCCGGAAGTCTCCGATGAATATGGAGGCCACACCCACGCCGACCACGGGGATTACCAGGCCGCAGTAGCACAGCACGAAATAGGCGGAGACGACCTGGCCGCGCCGCCCGGGCGGAGCCAGCCGGTTGGCCGTGGCCAGGCTGCCCAGGAAGACGGCGCCCACGGCAACTCCCCCCACGACCGTCCCGGCCAGGAACAAGGCCAGCGCGGCCTGGGAGAGGGCGGCGACAATCAGGGCCAGCGCGGCCAGGAACAGGCCCAGGCCGGCCAGCATGACCCGGCGGCTGCTGAACCGGGACAGCAGGAGCTGGGTAACGGTCCCGACCGCCATCAGAAGGAATACGACGGCACCCTGGACGGCGTGGCTGTCCTCGTGCAGCACGTCCCCAAGGAAGGTGGGTGCCAGCGCGGTAAACAGCCCGAGCACCGCGAAGGCGGAGAACGCGGCCACGCCGGCGGCGACGAACTCACTCCGGCCCAGCTCGGGGATGGCCAGACGGGCGAAGCGCAGGGTGGGCCGGTGCCGTGGACTCACCGTTTCCGGGACGAAGAACAGGAACAGGCCCGCGGCCGCCAGTATCACCAGGTATACCTCGAACACCAAGACCGTGGGGTCGGGCGCGTACTGGGCGAACAGCCCGGAGATGAGCGGGCCGAGGCCGAGGCCGCCCATGTTGGCGGCCGTAGCCACCAGCGATGCCCGGCGGCTGGCCGAGGGCGGGACCAGCTCGGTGAGCGTCGCCGTTGCCGTTCCGGTCATCAGGCCCGCCGACAGCCCCGACACAATCCGGGCGGCGATCAGTGCCCCCAGGTCGGGCGCGAGGATGAACACGATCGTGCTCAGCGCGCTGGCGCCGAGGGCCACGGCCAGCACCGGTTTGCGCCCGGCCTGGTCCGAGGACCGTCCCGCTAGCAGCAGGGCGGTCAGGACCCCGGCGGCATAGACAGCGAAAGTCACCGTCACGATGGCCGCGGAGAAATGCCACTGAGCCTGGTAGATGACATAGAGCGGGGTTGGCAGCGTGGTGCCCAGCATGGTGATGGTCAGTATCAATGCCACGAGCCAGAACGCGACGCGGCGGGGAACGGCCGGTCTGCTGCGCCCCGCGGCCAGCGAATGATCCAGGCAGTCGGCACAGGGCTGGTCTGGTGTTCGCCGATATGCTGGCCCGCGAAGTTGCATTGCCTTCTCCTGGCGCGTGGCAGTGGAATCCCACCGTGACCCGGGCTTGTCCCTCGGCCACGGTGGGCGTTATCACCACGATCGCCGATCACCAGCGCTGCGTCTTCACCGCAGGCGGGCAATTCCACTACCGGCTAACCGGAATTCGGGGACTGAAGCCTGCATGGGTTTCGGGACCCCGCTGGCAACAATGACGGATTCACGAGTGGCGCGGGATCGTTGGTGTACCACAGGAACTTGAGCCGAGGGCCAAAGAAGCGGATATGCGCGGAATAAGCCACGGGGGCTATTCCGCGTTCAGGCGCTCATAAGCGGAAGGGTATTTCATGGCTGTGAAGACCTGGTTCATTACCGGCACGTCGCGTGGCTTCGGCCGGGAGTGGGCGATCGCGGCGCTGGATCGCGGCGACGAGGTCGCGGCGACGGCCAGGGACATCGCCAGCCTGGATGACCTGGCGGCCAAATACGGAGAGAGGATCTTGCCGATCCCGCTGGACGTTACCGACCGGGACGCCGACTTCGCGGCGGTAAAGCTGGCGCACGACTACTTCGGCCGGCTGGACGTCATCGTGAACAACGCCGGGTACGGACAGTTCGGCATGGTGGAGGAGATCAGCGAGGCCGAGATCCGGGCGCAGCTGGAAACAAACCTGCTCGGCGCCCTGTGGGTTACCCAGGCGGTCCTGCCGTACCTGCGCGAACAGGGCAGCGGGCACATCATGCAGGTCTCCTCTATCGGCGGGATCTCGGCGTTCATGAACACCGGCGCTTACCACGCCTCGAAGTGGGCGCTGGAAGGGCTGAGCCAGAGCCTGGCCGCCGAAGTGGCCGACTTCGGCATCAGCGTCACGCTGATCGAGCCGACCGGCTACGCCACGGACTGGGCCGGCTCCTCCGCCAAGCACGCGACGTCACTGCCCGCTTACGAGCAGGTCCGGGAGCAGGCGGCGCGGGCCCGCGCTCGGCGTTTCACGCCCGGCGATCCGAGCGCCACCCGCGACGCGGTGCTGACGCTCGTGGATACCCCGAACCCGCCGCTGCGCCTGTTCCTGGGCGAGGCGCCGCTGGGCATCGCGACCGCGGACTACGAGTCCCGGCTCGCGACCTGGCGGGAATGGCAGCCCGTGGCCGCCGCCGCTCAGGGCTACGGACGGTAAGGCCTGAACGGACCTCTGGCCGCACCGATTCAGGCGGCAGGGCCGGTGCATGGTGGCTAGCGGCAGTCCCGGTAGTCCGGGTAGCTGCAAGTGGATGTGACGGCTGACTGCGATGACGGCGGCCTGGGCACGCGCGATCGTAGAAGCTTAGTAGGCAGTCCAGCCGGTATGGGAGACGAAACGATGCAGCCGACCCGGGCGTCCGCCCACCCTGAGACCATTGAGCGCGACGACCGGCCCGTGCACCAGTGGCGCCTGGCCCAGCTAGCGCGTCTGGGCATTCCGAGGCCGCTAGCCGACGTCGTAGCCGACCATGTCGACTGGCACGAGATCGCCGCGCTCGTGCAGCGTGGCTGCGCGCCGCGCCTTGCCCTGCGCATCGTCCGCTGATTCAGTCGGAGGTCGCGGCGTACTACGCGGCGTCCGAGGCGTTGACCAACGCATCGGGAACCTTCTGCGCCGCTTCCTCCGCGGTAGCGACCAGCGTCGCGGTTTTCGCGGCACTGGCCCTTCCCCGTCGGCCTGTCGTTATGAGGGCGAGAACGATCACGGCGAACCCGCAGGCGGCGATGATCCACCAGCCCGAACGGGTCGCGGCGACGAACCCCGATGGCAGCGGGCCGTGCAGGTTCGCGGTCAGCACCGACCCCACGACCGCCACGCCGAGCACCTGGCCGACCTGCCGGCTGGCCGACGCGATCCCGGCCGCGACCCCGGCTTGCTCCCGGGGCATCCCGGACACCGCGGAGTTCGTGATCGGCGCGTTCACCATGCCCATGCCGATGCCGAACACCAGATAGCTCAGGACGAGGTAGCCCGCCGATGTCGACTCGGTCAAGGCGGTCAGCAGGACGCCGGCGGCCATCAGCCCGGCACCGGCGATCAGCAGCGGCACCCGGTTCCCGTGCCGGGCAACCATCCGGCCGGCCAGCGGAGCGCACACAGCCATCGCCGCAGCCATCGGGAGCAGGAACAACCCGGCGACAAGCGGCCGGTAACCGCGGACCTCCTGCAGGTACAAAGTGTTGAGGAACAAGAACCCGCCGAGCGCGGCCATCGCACTCACCGCGGTCACGGTCGCGCCGGAAAACGGCAGGCTGCGGAAGAACCTGAGGTCGACCAGCGGCTCTGGGTGGCGAGGCTCGTAAATCAGGAAAACGACCAGCGCGATCACCGCGACCGCGAAGAAGGACAAGATCGTCGCCGATCCCCAGCCGTCGGCTGGGCCCTCGATGACCGCGTAGGTCAGCGACCCCAGCAGGACGATCACAAGCAACTGCCCGAACGGATCCAGGCGCCTCGGCCGCGGCGCCTTCGACTCCGGCACGAACAAGGCCGTGAGCACGAGCGCCGCGATCCCCACCGGGATGTTCACCCAGACCACCCCCCGCCAGTCCACCGCGTCCACGAGCGCACCGCCGAGCACGGGGCCCATCGCCATGCTGAGCCCGAACACGCCGCCCCACACGCCGATCGCCCGGGCCCGCTCGGCAGGCTCGGTGAAGGTGTTGGTGATGATCGACATCGCCACCGGGTTGAGCATCGACCCGCCGACCGCCTGTAGCATCCGGAACGCCACCAGCCAGCCCAGTCCGGGGGCGACGCTGCACAGCAGCGAGCCGAGCGTGAACACGGCCAGCCCGGCCTGGAAGGTGCGCCGGCGCCCCACCCGGTCCGCGGTCGACCCGGACAGCATCAGCAGGCTCGCGAGCACCAGCGAGTAGGCGTCGATCGTCCACTGCAGGCCCGAGACCGATGAGTGCAGCTCCCGCCCGATGTTCGGCAGCGCCACGTTCACGATCGTCGCGTCCAGGCCGACGATAAACAGGCTCAGGCAGCAGATGGCCAGCACCAGGTACCGGCGCCGCCGGCTCAGCCCGGACACGACGATCACCTCCGATAACAACGTCACGACAGATGATTACTTGCTATCTGACAACTAACGACCAGCGCGGCTTTATGCCTCGTGATGCGGCCACAGAGCGCTGTCGCGGACTATCGGCCCCGATGGACAGCAGTCCAGGACCGAAGCCGGATCCGTCCCGGTCCGGCGAACCACACGCCGCGCTGCCTACCGTTTACGATCGCGCATCTTCGTAGCTCTGTCTTCACGGCAGGCGGCCATGGCCACTACCGGCCAGCATGAACCCCACGAATCCGGCGCTCCGGCCGAGACCGCGGGTTCCTGTGGCCGGCAACCTAGATCGTGTCGGGTGAAGTCGTGCTAGAAGGTAACGACAGCGCCGTGGAGGCGGTGAGCGGGAGTTCCACGCGCAGGCTGGTCCCCGCCCCGGGCGGACTGTCGAGGAAGATCCGGCCGCCGAGCGCTTCCACACGGTCCTTAAGGCCGGCCAGGCCGGTGCCGCGGGTGAAGTCGGCACCCCCGGCTCCGTCGTCGCGGACCGCGAGGAGCAGGACATCGCCGACGACCTCGATCTGGACGCTGACAGTCGAGGCGCGGGCGTGCTTGGCGGCGTTGGTCAGCGCCTCGGCGATGACGTAGTAAGCGCTGACTTCGACCGGCTCCGGCAGCCGCTCATTCACATGCACCTGCAGGTCAACGAGGACCGGCGAGCGGCGGGCGAGCATCTTCAGCGCGGGAGCGAGACCTCGTTCGGCCAGGATCGCCGGGTGGATGCCGCGGGCGATCTCGCTCAGCTCATCCAGCGCGCCGGTCGCCTCGGCGACGGCGTGGTCGAGTTGCGCACCGAGCTCGGACGGCACCGCGGCCTGCGCCGCGCGCAGCCACAGCGCTAGGGAGACGAGCCGCTGCTGGGCGCCGTCGTGCAGATCCCGCTCGATCCGCCGGCGGACCTGGTCGGCGGCGGCTATGACCCGCGCCCGGGACGCGGTCACCTCGGCGTGTGCCTCGGCGTTCGCGACCGCGGTCGCGGCCAGCTCGGTGAACCCGGCCAGGCGTCCCTCGGTGCCGGCCGGTAGCGGCTCAGAGCGGGACCCCGCACTCATCACGCCCCACAGCCGGCCTCCGACCCAGATCGGCACGCCCACCGACGCGCGGAACTCCCAGTCGCGGGCGACGTCGGCGAACCCGCCCGTGGCGGCGTAGTAGTCGTCGATCCGCGCTGAGCGGCCGGTTTCGGATACCAGCGCGTGGACGTTCAGCCCCTCTGCTTTCAAGCGAAGGCCGATGGGAAGCGGGCGTCCGGGTTCGATGGCGGCCCAGGCGCCGACGACGGTGACCAGACCGTCGGGGTCATACCGGCTCAAGACCGTATAGTCGACCTTCAGCAGCAGTCCGGCCTCGTTGGTGACCGCGGCGAGCACCTCCTCCGGCGGAGCCGAGCGGGCCACCAGCTCCGCCACCCGCCGCAGCGCCGCCTGCTCGTCGACGGAGCCCTGCAGCTCCACCCGCGCCTGCGTGTTGGCGATCGCGGTCGCGACCAGGTCAATGAACCCAGACAACCGCGCCTCGGCATCCGGCGGCAGCGACTCCTCCTCACGGGTCAACGCCACGACCATGGCGCCCCACAGCCGGTCCTCGACCCTGATCGGTACGCCCACCGACGACCGCAGTCCCCAGTCCCGGGTGGCGACGTCACCGATCACGCCCGACACGACCGCGTAGTCGGTCCGCGCCGCCTGGCCGGTGCGGAACACCAGCGTCGTGACGTTATCCCCGCCCACCGGCAACCGGCTGCCGACCGGGATCGGCGCGGCAGCACCCGTGCTGGTCCACCCCCCGACCACCGTGACCGAGTCCCGCGGGTCATACCGGACCAAGACCGCGACGTCCACTCCCAGCAGTCGTCCGGCCTCCGCCGCGACCGCGGCGAACACGGCCTCCGGCGGCGCCGCCTGGGCCACGAGCATCGCCACCCGCCGCAACGCGGCCTGCTCGCCGGCGATCTGGCGGAACTCGGCGTACAGCTGGGCGTTGTCCAGGGAGACGGCGAGCTGGCCGGCGACCAGCTTGACCGCGTCCAGCCGTCCGGCGGTGAACGCGCCGCCCAGAAGGCGGTTTTCCAGCAGCAGCACCGCCCGCAGCGTCCCCCGGCTGAGGACGGGCACGGCCAGCAGGGAGCAGCAGTCAACCCCGGCAAAGTACGGGTCGCGGGCAAACCGGTCGTCGCGGGTGGCGTCGGCCACGACCAGCGGCTCGCGTGTCCGCTGGGCGTAGCGCAGCACCGAGGTTGGCGCCGCGCGTTCCTGGCCGATGCGGCTGACCGGGACGGTGCCGCCATCGGCGTCCGATGCGGGCAGCAACCAGCCATGCCGGTCCTCGCTCCACAACAGCAGGTGGACGCCGGTGGCGCCGGTCATGGCGCTGAGCACCTGGACCACGCGGGCGTGCAGCCGGTCAATGCTGGTCTCCGAGCTCAGCACCTGCGACGCCGACAGAATGCCGAGCAGGTCGATGGTTCCGGTGGTGACCGTGGAGCGCTGATCGGAAAGATCAGCCAGGCGGCCGGGAGCGTCGGCGGCGGTCGCATCGGGTGCTGCCCTCAGGGCCGGGTAGGCCCAGTCCAGCTGGTCGGCCTTTGCGGTCGCGCCCCAAGCGAGGTATTCCTGGCGGGCCTGGGCGAGCAGGTCGTAGCCGGCATGTTCCAGACCGCGGGCGAGGTAGAAGCGGGCCGTGCGCTCGCCGATCAGGGCCCGATGCCACGGACGCCGGCGGCTGGCGGCCTCGCGCCGGGCGGCGTCGAAGGCCACGCCGGCGGCGCGGAAGTCGCCGGTGGCCCAGGCCCGCTCGGCCTCGAGCAGCCGCAGCAGGTGCAGGAAGTTGTCCGGCGCGTCCGCGGAGCGGTCAGCCAGCCACCGGGTCACTTCGTCCAGTTCGGCCAGCAGGCCGGCCCGCTCGCCGCCATCCGCGACGCGGGCCTGGCGGGCCAGGGCCAGGCCGCGCATCAGGCGGGCCACGGCGGTGGTGTAGAGGCCCACGGCCACCGGAAGCAGCGGCATCGCCGCCTCGGTGTGCTGGACCAGGGCGTCCCGATCGCCGAAGATGGCGGCCATAATGGCGACGGTGAGGTGCCCGTGGAACAGCGCCAGCGGGTTGCTCTGGTACCTGTTGAGAGGGGCCGTCTCCGCTACGGCCGGGCCTTCGCCGCGCAGCACACCAGTCAGCCACCGGCAGCAGTCGATCCACCCGCTGGCTTCTTCGTTGCCGGTGCGGCGCGCGAAGGCCAGCCCTGCCTCCGCCTCGGCGATGCAGACGCCCAGCGATGGTGCCGAGTCCAGCTGGTAGTACACCGTGGGTTGGTAGGAGTGGGCAGCGTAGGCCAGGTCACCCCCTGCGAGCAGCCCCTCCCGGGCCCGTAGGGCTTCCTCGACCCCGGTTTCCAGCGGCCCGGACCAGCAGGCCAGGGCGGCGTGCAAGAAGCGCGCCTGTGAAGTGCCGGGCTCATACCCGCGGGCTTCACTCAGGGCCAGGATCCGCCGCAAGGCCCGCTCTGCGGCGGCGTAGTCGCCGCGGAGCGTCACCGCGACGAACGCGGTGTGGCTCACCGGGCCGACCAGGGCAGCGCCTGGGCCGTGCTCGAGCCAGATCCGCAACGCCTCCAGGCTCAGCCAGGCGAGCGTGGCGTGGTCGGCCACGTAGGTCACCGGCAGCAGAGCATTGATCACACGGGCAATGGCGATCAGCGCGGGGTCGGTGATGCCGGGCCGGGCCAGTTCGCCGGCTTCGTCGGTATCGTCCAGCCACCGGTACAGGTAACCGAATTGGCGGTCGAGCTCAGCAGGGAGCCGGTCTGCGGGCGGGACGGTGATGCCGAGCTCACGCAGCGACCCGATGCCCAGGCCGATCGCGTCGGCGAAACGGGTTCGGTGGGTCAGGCTGAGCACCTGCACCGCCGTCGCGTCGGCCCGGTCCAAGACGGTCGCGGACAGCCCCTCGATCCTGCGGTATTCCTCGTCGGCCTCGTCCAGGCGTCCCAGGCTGAACAGGGCGGCGTGCCGGGCGGTGTGCACCTCAGTCAGCGCTTCCTCCTCACCAGGGCCGATCAGCCGCAGTGCGGCCGCCAGCAGCGCGTTCACCAGCGCGTAATCACCGATCAACGCCGCCTGGCCGGCGGCCCGCCGCAACAGCCCCGCCACCTGGCGCCGCTCCGCGACGTCATCGACCGCCCCGACCACCGGCAGGTACTGCTCCGCCGCGGCCGCGAACAATTCCGGGACCTCGGCCAGCCGCCTGGCCGTGGCCAGCTGCAGGGCCTGCTGCCGCTGCGGGCCGAGCCCGCCCAAGATGGCTTCGCGGGCCCGGTCATGGCGGAACCGCACCGCCGGATCCGCCCCCGGCTCCATCACCAGCAGGCCCTCCTCGAGGGGGGACGCCAGCCTCTGCTCGACCGCACCAGCCGGCACGCCGGCGGCGACCTGCAGTACGCTAACCTCGGCACGGCCGCCCAGGCACGCCATCGACTCCATCATGGCGCGGGACCGCTCCGGCAAGGCGGCGACACGCGCCGCCAGCAGCCCGGCCACCTCCGAACGGCCCAGGTGAGCCCGCACTGCCGCGTCGTCCCACCGCCACCCGGCGGCTGCCGGAGTCAGGAGCCGATCGCGGCGCAGGGCGTGGAGCAACTCCACCGTCTCATACGGATTGCCGCGCGTGTGCGGCTCGATCATCTCGGCCAGGCCCGCCGCCGCGGCCCGGTCAACTCGCAGCATCTCAGCGACCATGGTGACCAGGCCCGGGCCCGGCAGGTTGACCAGTCCCAGACGCCGCACCGTGGGCTGATCGAGCCAGCGGGACAGCGGCGCGGCTAGCGGATGCGCCGCATCCACGTCGTCCTCACGGTAGGCACCCACCAGCAGCAGGCCCTCGGCCGGCTCCTCGCTGAGCACCAGATCGACCAAGCCGAGCACGGTACGTCCCGCCCACTGCAGGTCATCCAGGAACACCACCACCGGCCGCTTCCGCGAGACGACCGCCTGCAACACGGCCGCCGCCGCTCGCTGCGTCCGGGCCTGCGCGGTCAGCGGATCCCCCGCATCAGGCGACACCCCTAGCAGCGTCGCGAACTCTGGCAGCGCCGCGGCCAGCAAGCCCGCGTTCGGCCCGACCGCCCGCAAGATCTGCCCGCGGACCCGTGCGAGCTCATCGTCGGGCTCGGCCAGGAGCAGCCGGCCCAGCGCGCGGAACGCCTGATTAGCCGCGTCGAACTCCCGGTCCCGCCGGTACTGGTCGAACTTTCCGGCCACGAACCAGCCATCCCGTCCGGTCGCCACCAATCGCAGTTGATCGGCCAGCGCGGTCTTGCCCACCCCTGGCGCCCCGCCGATCAGCACCCCGCGGCACTGGCCGCTCAACGCTCCTTCGAACGCCGCCTCCAGCAGCGCCACCTCGTCATCACGCCCTACCAGCCGCAATGGCTGAAGCAGCCGCACCGAGACGTCATGCTCGCCAACCCGGAGCCCAGCCGCTGTCGGCTCTGCCTGGGCGTCCTGCACCCGCTCCAAGTCATAGATCAGGCCTCCGGCGCTCTGGTACCGGTTGTCTGGTTCCTTTTCCAGCAGATGCAGGATGATCTCGGACAGTGGTTCCGGCATGGCCGGGTTCACATGCGCAGGCGGCATCGGCGTCCGCGCGAGGTGATCATGGGTGAGCCGCAGCGGGTCACCCGAACCGAATGGCGGCGCGCCCGTGGCCAGCTCATACAACACCGCGCCCAGCGCGTACAGGTCAGCGCGTTGATCCACCGGCTGGCCGGTCCGCCCGGTGGCCTCCGGCGCCAGGTACGCCAGCGTTCCGGCGATCTCGCTGTAGTGCGTGAATTCCGGGCGTATCTCGGCGAACGATGTCGCCAGGGCGAAGTCCACCAGGCACGGGGCGCCGTCGCCGGCGAGGACCACGTTCGCCGGGGTGATGTCCCGGTGCATCACCCCTCGCTGGTGCATCGCGGCCACCGCCCGGCCCAGCGCCACCGCCAGCCCGGCCAGCTCCTCAACCGCCAGCGGCTTCGCCGCCCGGGCCAGGCTGGCGCCACCGGCGTTAGCTAGTACGACTGACCCCGGGTACTGCGGTGCGTCCGCCAGTTGCACCACCCCGACCACACCGCGCAGCCGCTCCAGCATCGCCACCTCATGCCGCACCCGGCGTTCCCCGTCCGGTCCCAGCGGCTCCTTGCGGATGACCGTACGTCCAGGAAGGAACAGCCGGGTGATCCGCGTGCGTTCGCTCTCGTGCACAACCTCGGCCCGGACGGATGGATCCGGGCCCGGGCGCACCCCGCCTGATCCCATCCGGTACCTCCACGCAGCTCAGGGCCAGCTCGTATCTTGCTTACCCCTAATCGAGGGCGAAGGCCACTATTCACGAGCCATCGGGATGCTATGAGCGCGGGGTTTGCCTGGCAGGCGGGGCATGAGACGTCGATGCCGGAGAGGCTGCGTGGTTTGCCGGGGGCGGTGAGGGCCAGAATCAGGTCCTAGAACTCGGCACGCTTCCGGGTGTCGAGGATGTGACGCTGGCTCCGTCCCAGGGACGCCAGCAGCCACATGGAAGGGATGACCGTGCAACCGAACGAGATCACCGAGGTTCTGAACCGACCGATCAGCCAGGAACTGTTGGCCCGCGACCTGACCCGCTTGGCCTACGTCGCCAAGGACGGCACACCCCGCAATGTCCCTATCGGGTTCACCTGGAACGGCTCGGAGATCGTCATGTGTACTGCGAAGAACGCCCCGAAGCTCCCGGCCCTGCGCGAGAACCCGACGGTTGCCCTGACGATCGACACCGAGGCGCACCCGCCCAAGATCTTGCTCATCCGCGGCCGGGCCGAGTTGGACGTGGTCGATGGCATCCCGGACGAGTATCTCGAGGCGAGCGGCACCTACGAGATGACGCCCGAGCAACGGGTCGACTGGGAGGCGGAGGTGCGTTCGCTCTACGACGGCATGGTCCGGATCGTCGTGACCCCGACGTGGGCGAAGCTGATCGACTTCGAGACGACTCTGCCGAGCGCGGTCGAGGAGCTGGCCCGGCAGCGGGACGAGCGTCAGCGCGCCTGAGCGCCGCGCGGTCGCCGGCGTGGGATGTCGAGAACCTGCGCGCGGCTTCGTCCCCGCAGTGAACACGGCCACAATGGGCCGTACCGCACTAAGGAGAACATGATGGCCAAGTACCTGCTGCTCAAGCACTACCGGGGCGCGCCGGCACCGGTCAACGACGTGCCGATGGACCAGTGGACGCCGGAGGAGCTTTCGGCCCACGTGCAGTACATGCAGGACTTCGCCGCTCGGCTCGAGGGCACCGGCGAGTTCGTCGACGGTCAGGCGCTTTCCCCGGAGGGCACGTTCGTCCGCTACGACGGCGAGGGGCGGCCACCGATCACCGACGGCCCGTTCGCGGAAACCAAGGATCTGATCGCCGGCTGGATGGTGATCGACGTCGAGACCTACGAGCGGGCGCTCGAGCTGGCCGGCGAGTTGTCCGCGGCTCCGGGTGCGGGCGGGAAGCCGATCCACGAATGGCTCGAGGTGCGGCCGTTCCTGGCCGCGCCTGCAACCATCACGGAGTGACGCACGGTGGATGAGGCCCTGCTGCGGACCCTCACCCCCACCGTGATTGGCATCCTCGTCCGTCGCGGAGCCGACTTCGCGGCGGCCGAGGATGCGGTGCAAGACGCCCTGGTCGAGGCCGTGCGCATGTGGCCGGACGACCCGCCGCAGGACCCCCAGGGCTGGCTGGTCACCGTGGCCTGGCGTAAGTTCCTCGACGCCGCCCGCGCCGATACCTCCCGACGGCACCGCGAGGTACGCGTCAAGGGCGAGCCCATGCCCAGCCCGGGCGAGGTGGTGGACGACACACTCCAGCTGTACTTCCTGTGCGCGCACCCGTCCCTGACCCCGGCTTCGGCCGTGGCGCTCACGTTGCGCGCGGTCGGCGGCCTGACCACGCGTCAGATCGCACAGGCCTACCTCGTACCGGAGGCGACCATGGCTCAGCGCATCAGCAGGGCCAAGCGGACCGTCTCGGGCGTCCGGTTCAACCAGCCTGGTGACGTCGCCACGGTGCTGCGCGTGCTCTACCTGGTCTTCAACGAGGGCTACTCCGGCGACGTCGACCTCGCAGGCGAGGCGATCCGGCTCACTCGCCAGCTCGCGGCCAAGACCAACCATGAGGAGGTCGCGGGCCTGCTCGCGCTCATGCTGCTCCACCACGCACGGCGCCCAGCACGGACCGGCCCCGACGGCAGGCTCGTGCCACTTGCCGAGCAGGACCGCGACCTGTGGAACACCCGCCTGATCGCCGAGGGCGTCGACGTACTCCAGGCAGCCCTCACCCGCGACCGCCTAGGCGAGTTCCAGGCCCAAGCCGCTATCGCCGCGCTCCACGCCGATGCCCGGACGGCCGAGGAGACCGACTGGGTGCAGATCGTCGAGTGGTACGACGAACTGGTCCGCCTCACCGATAACCCGGTGGTCCGCCTCAACCGGGCCGTCGCGGTCGGCGAGGCTGACGGCCCGCGGGCCGGCCTGGCCGCCCTGGCCGAGCTCGACCCCGCCCTGCCCCGCCACGCCGCCGTCGCGGCGTATCTACACGAGCGTGACGGCGACCCAGTCACCGCAGCACGGCTCTACGCCGAAGCCGCCCGATCAGCGCCCAACCTTCCCGAACGCGACCACCTCACGCGACAGGCCGCACGGGTCAACGCGCAGCTGCGCAGTTAAGCGGCAGGCAGCAGGCAGACCGAGCTGCGCTGGACGCACGGCACCGGCGCGTACCGCGTCAACGATCTCGCCGAGAGCTCCTGGCTGGCATCACCAGTTCTTGTGATGCCGACTCACCAAGCCCGGCGGAAGACTTGACGCGAGCCGGTTGAGCTGAACCGAGCACGGCTGAAGAAGCCGGGGATCTCCTCAACGAACAACGAGAGCAGCGACGCACGGGACCGATACTCGGCTCGGTGCCATGCACGGGAGGAACATATTCATGAACGTACGAGACGCTTTCTACGAGGTCCTGCGCAGCCACGGGATCACCACCATCTTCGGGAACCCCGGCTCTAACGAGCTGCCGCTGCTGAGTGGCCTCCCGGACGATTTCCGCTATGTGCTGGCGCTGCAGGAGGGCGCGGCGATCGGGATGGCGGACGGCTTCGCGCAGGCCACGGGCCGGCCGGCGTTGGTGAACCTGCACGCCGCGGCGGGCACCGGCAACGCGATGGGGAACCTGGTCAACACCCAGGCCGGGCACGTGCCGGTGATCGTCACCTCCGGCAACCAGGCACGCAAGTACACGGAGCTGAAGGCCTACCTGACCAACGTGGACGCACCGAGGCTGGTCGAGCCGCTGGTCAAGTGGAGCCACGAGCCGGCCCGCGCGCAGGACGCCCCGCAGTCCCTGTCGAACGCGATCCTGCAGGCGACCGCCGCGCCGTCCGGGCCGGTATACCTCTCGCTGCCGCTGGATGACTGGGATCAGGACGCGGATGCCAGCGCGCTGGGGCACCTGAAATCCCGGGTCATCGACGGGAGCCCCGTGGTCCCCGAGGAGGCGCTTGGCGCGCTGCGCGAGCGGCTGGCCGCGGCGAAAAACCCGGTCATGGTGGCCGGGCCGGACATCGACACCCGGGCCGGGTGGGACGGCGCGGTGAGGCTGGCGGAGAGCCTGTCGCTGCCGGTGCTGGTGGGGTCCAGCCCGGCCCGGTGCCCATTCCCCACCCGCCACCCCAACTACCGGGGCGTCCTTCCCGGGAGCATCCCCGGCGTCGCCAGCCACTTCGAGGGGCATGACCTCGTCGTCGTCTTCGGCGCCCCGATTTTCATGTACCACGAGTTCGCCGACGGCGACTACCTGCCCGCGGGCACCGAGCTATGGGCAGTCACCTCCGACCCGGACGAGGCTGCCCGGGCGCCGGTCGGGCACATCCTCATCGGCGACCCCGCGGAAGCCGTCAAGCGCCTCGCCGACACAATCCCGAGCGCTGGGCGGCCGCCACTCGCTCGCCAACCGCTCCCTCAGGCTGACACCACCGGCCCCGCCTTCACCGAGGAGGCGATCGTGGACGCGGTGAACGCGGCCAAGACCGACAACACGGTCTTCGCCCACGAGTGGACCTCGACCATGGTCACCGGGTGGGACCGGCTGGAGATCACGCGTCCGGGGAGCATGTACATGAGCGCGGGCGGCGGGCTGGGCTGGGGCCTGCCCGGGGCCATCGGCCTGCAGCTCGCCGACCCGTCCCGGCGGGTGGTGGCGCTGCTCGGCGACGGCGCGGTGCATTACTCGATCAGCGGGCTGTGGACCGCCGCCCAGTACAACATCCCGGTCGTCTTCATCGTCGCGCGCAACAGCGAGTACCGGGCGCTGAAGGAGTTCAGCCGGTTCATGCACGACCCGGACGCGCCCGGCATGGAATTGCCCGGGATGGACATCCCCGGGGTCGCCGCCGCCTACGGAGTCCAGTCCGAGACCGTGAAGTCGCTCTCCGACCTCACCCGCGCCGTCAAGGACGGGCTCTCATCCGACCGGCCGAGCCTCATCGAGATCGGCGAGCGCCGCATCGCCGACTCCTGAGTGATCCGGGCAGCACCTCAGGCCCGCCCCCGCGGACATGCCTTACCAGAAGCAGGCGTGACGGCCTGCACAGCGAAAGGAGACGAAAACTGATGTCTGAAATGAGCATGCCCATCGGCAAGATCGTCGAGGAGTACCTCTTTTACGACAATGGCACTTTCCTCAGCCAGGTCGGCCTCGCCTGAGGCGACGTCCGGAACGAAGATCGCCGGATAGTGAGAATCCTATGACGAACCTGCACGACCGTACCGCGCGACGGCGCGAGGCGGTCGTCCCGGGCCGGCTGGCCGAGGCGATGCCGGACTGGCTGACCGCAGCCGTGCGGCCCAAGCCCGCGCCGGTCCCGTGGGGGGCGATGGTCCGCGCCGCTCTTGCCACCTGCGTGCCGCTGTCGGTCGGTATCGTGGCCGACCGCCGCGACATCTGGCTGTTGCTGGCGATAGGCGGGCTGACCGGCACGGTCATCGACACCGGCGGCCCGTACGTGGTACGGGTCAAGCGGGCGGTTATCGCCGGCGCGTTTGGCGGCGCCACCGGCCTGGTGATCGGGATGTTGATCCACCACCGGGGGTGGGTCGCCGTGGCCAGCCTGGTCGTCGTCGCGGGCGTCTCTGCCCTGATCTCCAGGCTGGGCAGCACCGGATCGGCCACCGGGCTGCAACTGCTGGTCTTCGCCGCGCTGGGCCTGGGCCCGTTCGGCGCACTACGGCCCTGGTGGCACATCGTTCTGGGCTTCGTCGCCGGCATCGCCTGGGCGCTGCTGCTCCTCGTGCCGGGCTGGCTGCTGTCCCCCCGGTCCGCCGAACAAAGCGCCGTCGGCGACGTCTACCACGCGTTCGCCGGCGACCTGCGCGCGATCGGCACCGACCGCATCGGCGAGACCCGGCGCGCGGTCACGGCCGCGCTCAACACCGCGTACGACACCCTGCTGACCGCGCGGGCGACGGCCGGCGGCCGGAGCCGGCGCATGACGCACCTGATGGCGGTGCTCAACGCCAGTTCCCGGGTGGCCGAGGCGGTCGTCACGCTTCGCCGCGAGGGCACCCGGCCGCCGCCGCTCGTCACCGGCACCCTCGACCGGCTCGCCGACGCGATCGCGGCGGGCAGCCCGCCACATGGCGGCCCGCTGCGCCGCGGCCCGCACCTGGGCGGCACGCCGGTGCCGCCGATCCCGCCGGCGTGGTCGTCCAGCCCTGGCTCTGTCGAGCTGCGGGATGCCCTGGCGGCCCTCGCGCGCACTAACGCGTGGACGCCCGCCACGCCGCCCGAGCCGGCGCCGCGGACACCGCTGCGCGAGCGCGCCCGGACCGTGTTCGGCACCCTGCTCGACGAGCTTCGGGGCGGACGGCTCGCCTGGACCTTCACCATCCGGCTGATGGTGTGCGTCGGCCTGGCCGCCGTGGCGAGCGAGGTGCTGCCGCTGCAGCGGTCCTACTGGGTAGTACTCACCGTCGCCATCGTGGTGAAGCCCGACAACGGCTCGGTGTTCGCCCGCGCCCTGCAGCGCGGCATCGGCACGATCATCGGCGCGGTGCTGGGCGCCGTCATCCTGGTGACGGTTCCGTACGGGCCGTGGCTGCTGTTCCCGATGGCCGTGCTGGCGGCCGGGCAGCCGTACGGGCGCCTCCGCAACTTCGGCCTGGGGGCCACGTTCATGACCCCGGTGATCGTGCTGCTGATCGACCTGCTGGCGCCCGTCGGCTGGCGGCTCCCCGCAGAGCGGCTGGTCGACACGCTACTCGGCTGCGCGATCGTGCTGCTCGTCGGGTACGCGACGTGGCCGAGCAGCTGGCACTCGTATCTGCCACGGCAGGTCGCCGCTGCGCTGCGCGACACCTGCCGGTTCATGGCGGCGGCGCTCATCCCGGATCCGGATCCGGCGGTCCGCAGCCGCGGATGGCAGCTGCACCGCACGGCCTACCGCGCTCTCGGCGACCTGCACGTGGAGTACCAGCGGGCCATGTCCGAGCCAGCGGCCGTGAGCCGCCGCGCGTCGGCCTGGTGGCCCGCGATCGTCGCGCTCGACGAGGCGGCCGACGCGGCGACCACCGCCGGGGCAGCGATCCGCCGCGGCGCACCCGCGCCGTCACCCGACGCGGTACATCAGCTGACCGCGGCGCTCTACACCGTCGCCGACGCGATCGACGCCGGCGTCCCGCCCCGAGCCGGCGGGTTGCCCGACGACGAGGCACTCAAGCCGGTCACCGACGCCGTGCGGCCCGTGCTGTCCGTGCTCGGATCGGGGCCGCAGCCGGCCCGGCCAGAAGCGGCAGTCCCATAACGGAAACTACTGGTGCGCCGAATAGGCGAGGATCCCGGAGTTCACGCGGGAAACGCCAGTCATCAAGCCTGCGTCCCACGACCACACCAGCTGACAACGGACATCGACCGGCGCGTCGGAAGCTACAGGGCGAGGGTTACCTACGCGGCAGTTTCCGGCTCCAAGAGGTCAGAGCGGACACGTTGGCGCCGGGTGGTTCACCCGGTGCGGGCTGGGGGGCTGTGACTATGGAGGATTTTGGTGCGGCCGGGGTTCCAGGCGGTGGTGGTGCCGTCGGGGTTCAGGACCAGGGTCCAGCCCAATGCCGCGTACTTAAGGGCCAGGTAGTCCTGTGCTGGCGGCCGTGATGGTGATGGTGATAGTGATCGCGGCGCTGTGGCCAGCCCGGGCTTTGCGCC
>Ga0210386_10001946_pt1 | contig 18016 bp, 17 predicted proteins | sample IncBWH32OmetaG_FD_160091 | JGI IMG/M metagenome (GOLD analysis project Ga0210386, IMG submission 160091) | Forest soil microbial communities from Barre Woods Harvard Forest LTER site, Petersham, Massachusetts, United States - Inc-BW-H-32-O ... | reverse complement strand
TATTATCACCTGCAGTCGAGCTCTTGCATCATCCCACACAACCTGCCGCCCCCGAACACGCGATAGCGTCCGCCGCGCCAGCGGCTTCGTGCAAATCCCTGTTTCACCAGTCGTCCGGCCGTTATGCTGGCTGCCTTTCTCGCACGACGGATTCATTTGCGGGTTGCAGGAGAATCCGGAAAGCGAGTCCGTGCGTGATCAGCAGTAGAGCCACAATGACGGTTGGAATGAAGTAAGTGGCTCCCAACTGCCCGGCCACGAGCCCGGCATGGTTTCCCTGGTAGAAAGCGTTCAGTAGATCGGCTGTACCCCAGAGATTCAAGATCCATGCCATGACAACGCCCGCCGCACGTGGCAGCAATAGCAGGGAAAGCAATGCGAGTACCGCCGCAATGATGTCTCCGTAGGCCGCGGAATGCGCGAAGGCAGAAGGCAGATCTGGCGACACGACGCCTGGGACCAGGAATGCCAGCCCGATGAAAGGGTTGCAGAAGAATTGGCTCACTCAGGTCAAAGGGTGAAAGCGCCCCATGCCACCAATTGAGGTCCCAACACGGGTTTTTGTGCAGATGCCGGTTAACGCCAATTGATTTGAGATTGCTGCGCGAGCAGGCCTAGAATCCGAAAAACGACACAAGGGCAGGGGCCGTCCCGACTTCCACCCAGAATGAGTGAGCTGGACTTCTAGTTCTTTCAGGTGGGATCCGAGCCTTCGCAAGCAATGGAGCACGTATGTCCGACAAGAAAACGGCAATTATCACGGGAGCATCGGGGGGTATAGGTTCGGGTTTGGTTGAGGCCTTCGTGAAGGAAGGTTATAACGTGGTGGCAACGTCTCTAAATACCCGGCAATCGTTGGCTGCCTCGCCCAGTCTGGTTCTCGTCGATGGCGATATCGGCAAGCAGGACACGGCTGCCAAGGTGGTCGAGGCAGCGATCCAGCACTTTGGAACCATCGATGTTCTCGTCAATAGTGCCGGAATCATACGCACGAAGTCTTTCACGGACTTTACGACCGACGATTTCAACGCCTTAGTGTCCGTCAACCTGTTGGGGTTCCTCTATATCACTCAGCTCGCTGTGATGCAGATGCTCAAACAGAAATCGGGGAACGTTGTGAGCATCACTGCGGCACTTGCGGACCAGCCAGTCGCCGGTGTAAATGCCTCGGTTTCGATGATTACCAAAGGGGGCTTGAATACCGTGACTCGGAGCCTCGCAATCGAATACGCAAGGGAAGGCATTCGCTTCAACGCCGTTGCCCCCGGCGTGGTGGACACACCTTTGCAGAAGGATGTTCCCAAAGAATCTCTGACAGCAAGGCAGCCAATGACGACTATTACGAAGGTAAAAGACATTGTCGACGCAGTTCTCTATCTATCGCGAGCAAGTCAAGTAACCGGGGAGATCATCCACGTCGACGGTGGTTCTCACGCTGGCCGTTGGTAGTAGCGGCTAGACACTCATTGACGTGTTCGGATTGACAGGTCAATGAGTACAAACGCCTGTTGGAACACCTTGACTTCCTAATAATCCACTTACCCCCGATCAGCACACCTACGCGACATATCGTTACTAATTCTGGCGGCTCGCATCCCGCGTCGCTCTCCCAAGGCCTTTTTCAGAGCTAGCCGTGTTCGACGCGCGCCTTTATATCCGCGTACGCTGCCTCGATGAGCCTGCTTAGCGCTGCTGGGTTGGTGGCCGTTCCCGGTCTCAGCTTCACGTGGCGCATGAACCTTCCGGTGCCTTGCAACAAGCGAGTCGGATCCGGCAGCGCTGCGCCGTGAAAGAACCCCACGTTTACGTGCGAAGTGAATACATTGACGTAGCCGAAGGGCGCGTCTCCTAAACATGCAACCGGGCAGCCGTCATGCAAAAGCTCCCGGACTTCGTCGCCGCATTTTCGCATCACTTCAAACCATTGATGCGCGATGGCTCCCAATCCACCCGCATGCTCTTTCATCCACGCATCAATGGCAGGATCGCGCTCGACCGCGCCGTTGAATCGCAGCAATTCGGTTCTCATCGTCGCTTCACTCTCAGCTTTTCGAGATCTGTGGTTACGCAGCACGCTTGCCTGCCCTCCAGCAAAATCGCTCGTTCTGGATTAGTCGGCCTTGTCGAAAGGAATGTCGCTCCGGTTAAGGCCACAGTCTTTTATAACCCGGATCGTCCGTGACCGACTGTCGACCATACCTAGTCGGGAAGGGGATCTAGTTAACTTCTGAGTAGAGTCGCCCGATTCTTGGAAGGCGGGTCGGGGTCACCGATCAAAGTCAGTCGAGAAACGAGCGAACGTTTCCGACACCCATTGTCGCAAGGTGATCCGCAGTGGATTCCGCGAAGGAGTGTAGCGTTCCAGCCGTACTCTGCTCGGGGGGCAGGACCACCTTCTGCTTCTTTGACTTACGGCTTGACCAAACCTTGATTCAATCTTTACACCCCTCGATTGACGCTCCGTTCTGATCCGCAGCAAAGTGGCTCCTTCGCGAAGACGTTGTAACCGGGCGTTTATGCTCATAGCCGTTCGGTTATGAGTGCAATGGCGGAAATTGTTTTCCAGAAGCAACGATGCAGAGCGAGCCCCAGATCGTATCGGATTGACAGGTTTGAGTGAAACGGCGTACTCTGCCTGCGATTCAGCGGACACCAGCCAACCCTAACCGCTAGTCCCTGTCGGGTCCGACTGAGCCTTTCCCAGTCTTTTCCGGGCCCCAGTCCAGATTCACGAGTTTGAATTGTTTCCCAGTCCCTGTTGCTTGTCTCGCAAACGTACGCAAGTGCGGCTTTCATCGGCAATGCCGACCGCGCTGAACCTTGAGCACAATTCGGGAGGTAACTATGAAGTTAGATGTGCCTTCGTTTCGAACTTCGAAAACAGAATCCATTCACAACACAATCAACGGATGTCTTGTATTCCTCTTTTTAGCTGGCGGACTGCTGGCGCTCAGTTCAATCGCACATGCACAAGGGAATGCCCCAGCTTCCGCAAGCTGGACCCCATTAACCAATCTGCCCCCCGGCGGCTCCGTCATCAACATGCTGCTGTTGACCGATGGAACTGTCATAACGGAGAGTGGCGACGACGCTCAGCACTGGTTCAAACTCACTCCAGATGTACACGGAAGCTATGTGAACGGGACTTGGACCACTCTGGCGCCCATGAGTTTCCCGCGCCTCTACTTCACCACCGATGTCCTGCAAGATGGAAGAGTATGGCTGTTGGGCGGCGAGTACACCGGGCCGTACTTCGACCCCAATATCGCGCCTTCCGGCGAAATCTACGATCCGATCAAGAACACATGGTCTCCCATCGCCCCTTACCCCAATGAGGCGGGCGCGCTCTTTTGTGGCCACCGCAACGTGACTTCAGACGCTCAGCTGACAGCCGGTTCGCCCGTAGTCACGGGGATCTATTCCACCGACCGCATCACGCCAGGCTGGACGATCACCGGAAACGGAATCCCTGCCGGAGCCACGGTGCTAAGCGTTGATTCGGCAACGCAGGTGACAATCTCGGCAAATGCGACTTTGACTGGACTCAGTCAGGCAGTCAGGTTCAGGGGCATCGCGCTCGCCTGCTTCGGGGATGACCCCTCAGCGCTGCTCTCGGGCCACCGTATTCTGGCCGGGAACATTTTCAATAATTCCACTTTCATTTACTCGGTCGACACGAACTCCTGGACGCAAGCGGCAACCAAGGTTTACAACGACCGCAGCGATGAAGAAGGCTGGACGATGTTGAGTGGCGGATCCGTCCTCACCTACGACCTGTTTCAAAGTGTCGCGGCAGGCCAGGGTTACGCCGAGGCCTACAATCCAACAAAAAATGTCTGGACGGCTATCAGTCCCGCCGACGGCTCGGCAAGCGGAACGTTGCCTGTTTTAACCAGCCCAGCACTTGGCTTTGAACTGGGGCCTGCACTGCGGCTGCAGGATGGCCGCGCGCTCGTGATTGGAGCGAATCAGCACACCGCACTGTACAACCAGGCAACCAACACCTGGTCGGGTGGTCCTGACATTCGCGGCGTCTTGAGCAATCCCTTTGGCAAGATCGAGCACGCTAATTTTGGAGCGGATGATGCACCGGCTGCGCTCATGCCGAATGGGCACATTTTACTTGCGGCAGATGCGGGTCCGAATCCGATCACGCAGAATTGCGACACCACAACAGGCTCCGCCATCATCAGTAACATCCATTCGACGGCGGGCCTGCAGGTCTCCTGGGCGGTCGCCCAGGCTGACGGAACCTCGACCGTGATACCACCCGGAACCGTCATCACCAGCATTGACTCGCGGCACCAGATCCACATCTCCTCGAACGCCGCAGCTTCGGCCCAGGCAATCAGCCTGGTGTTCGGCGGCATCTTCAGCAGTCCCACGCAGTTATTCGACTTCGACCCGCAGGAAAACAGAATCTCTCCGGTGAGTCCGCCCCTGAATGATCCGAATTTGCCCACGTTTGCCGCTTTCGTGACCCGAATGCTCGTACTTCCGAATGGGCAGGTGCTATTCAATGACGGACTGGGCAACCAGCTTTACGCCTACACACCCAAAGGGTCCACGAACCCCGCCTACTTGCCTGTCATTCAGAAAGTCGAGCACGACGATGGCGTGTTCACCTTGACCGGCACACAATTGAACGGACCCTCCGACGCGTCAGCCTACGGCGATGATTCTCAAAGCAACGAGAATTTCCCCATCATCCGACTTCAGGATTCCAACGGGCTCGTTTTCTATTGCCGGTCGAGGGACTGGACTTCCACCGGCGTAGGCGCCATTCCCCATGAAAGCGTCAAATTCACTCTGAACCCAGCGGTCACGGCCGGTGTCTATCAACTGACCGTGAGCGCAGGCGGTGTCTCCTCTTCCCCGGTCGTGCTCCGCATCACCAGTGAAGAACTGAATAGTCACTAGAAGTGGGCTATTGTTTATCTTTGCGCCGGCGTGTCCGTAAGACCGAACCGCGTTGGAGAGAGGACGGCACGCCGCGCGCACCGGCAGATCATGGAGCGATTCGGGCCGTGCGTGAAACGACAATTTCAGGAAGGGCCCATGGCCCCTTTCCAGCCCCTGCAACGGAGCGCGAAGAAGGTCGAAGGGCGAATGACTTGACGGTCGGATGATGTTGCCCGTCGATGCCTATTGGGAATGGGCGATAACCAAAAATCCTCGGTTCGGACTTGATCAGTGATTCCACTCGATGACGCCGATCACCACGAAACGATCTTTCAAACTAGTTTCACAATCAAGAGAGAGATTGGAAGGTCGATCAGTGCGGTCGAAAGGTCTTGCCAGTTTCAAGCAGTGTTTTCAAGCGGGAAAGAATGCGCGGCCATCCGTCGGAGCAAAACGCGTAGGCGGGATCTCCTTCATCCCACTGATCGTGGCTGATGGTGAGTTTGGTAGCTTCCGTTTCCGGCACCAGTTCGGCGGTAACACGGGATTTGAAAGGGCTCTGCCCGAGTTGAAACGAATACTGGAGCAACTTGGGCGGTTCAGCTTGCAGAATCCCGCCATTTACAAGGGTGGTAGGCTTGCCATCGGCTCCCGGCCCGATCCACTTCATGGAACCGCCAGGTTTTACATCCGCCTCAAAGTCGGCACCCGCAAAGATGATGCGGTTCGACTCCGGTGAAACCAGGCCCTCCCAAAGGTTTTCAGGCTTCACTGCAAAATAGAAAACAAACCGCAGAGGTGTGTCCATGGGCGTACTCAAAGGTTCGGCGGCGTCGCCCTATTCGCGCCAAACTAGAGTTAGCGGATTTTATCAGAGGGCGATCCAGGCGACTTTAATGTCTTCCCCGTCTTTCATCGAGCACTTTGAGGAAGTGCGGGTTGAGAGTGCCAGGCGATTGCAAGCCCAGACCGCTAAGAACTTGCACGCGCTTGGTGTCGATGACAAGACCATTCAGGCGATCCTGCGGCACGAAGATGTTGGAACGACACAGAAGAGTTACATCCTGACGTTGCCGGAAACAGTCACGCAAGCCATGGCAAGAGTCGGGCGAAAGCTCGGTCCCTGTGCGGCACCTGTGTGGCAAATTCGCGCTTCAACCATGGTAAACTGAAGAAAAGCAACAGAAAGCCGACGTAGCTCAGTTGGTAGAGCAGCCGATTCGTAATCGGCAGGTCACCAGTTCAAGTCTGGTCGTCGGCTCCAGTATTTTGCCCGCTGTTTATGCAGGTTTGAGCTCTTTCCCTTTAGTTTTCCGGTGGTGGTTCTCGCCCCACTTCCGCCCCACCACTCGCTCCAGCTTTTTCATCGCGGCGAGGCCCTCGGCAGAGGTTTGGAGCTTGATGTAGTGCTTCCTTGTGGTCTCTGCGCGCTCATGCCGCAGGATGGTTTGTGCCGTTTCCGCAGGGACTCCGCGGTGGTAAAGACTCGTCGCGAGGCCGCGTCTTAACGCCTGCCAGCCCAACCATGTGCCCTTGAGGATTGGGCGGATAGTTCGCTTTTCCAGATTGTCGAGGTTCAGGCTGATCCCCGGAGTTGCGTTCATAATAACGGAGGCAAGTTTTTTCAGATCGACCGTTCTCCGAAAGAGGAGGGACCGCGTGTTCAGGGGAATCTTTACATTGCTGCTATCGGCCGCGTTCGGTTTTGGTCTGCCTGTCAACCCGATGTCAGACGAAGGTCAATCGCTACCTCGGGCGATCAAAGCGGTAGCGCCTTCAATCGTCCAGATCGCTTACAAGATGGACCGGTTTCCTCCAGAAACGGAACGCGCGATTGGAAAACCGCGCCTTGTGGGCGCGGCGGGGACCGGATTTATCGTGAGCGACGAAGGTCATGTCGTGACGGCATTACACGTACTGAGTTTCTTAGACCGGTACCAGAGAGGCATTCTTCTGAACGGTACGCTGTACCCACCGGGACGGCACCGTCTCTTGGTGGGACTTCAATTCCCTAACACTGACACCGGGCCGTGGCGAATCAGGGCTTCGTTTTCAGACGCCCCGTTCACGGTTGTTGATAAGGACGAAGTACATGACTTGGCTTTACTGAAACTGGATAGACCATTTTCTCCAGAAATTCCGCATTCTGTCGTGAAATTTTCGGTTGCCCGACCGGATGAGGGAAGCCGAGTCGCAGTCTCGGGCTATCCGCTAGGGGAAGACGTGCTTGTAACAACCTCTGGTTCGATAGCGTCTGCATGGGAGGGAAAGCGCGTGCAGCAGCCGGTGCCCGGCAGACCCGGACTCACTGTTCCAAGCATCGCAGATCAGTTTCTGATCGACATTCACCTCAACCACGGAAACAGCGGAGGTCCCGTATACTCCCCCGACACCTCAGCAGTAATCGGCGTTGCAGACGCATACACGCTAGAGGACAACGTCATGATCGAAGGGCTACCCGGTAGCGCACCGGAACCAGCTTACGACAAAGACACAGGACGGGCACTCATGACGAACGCCGGACTGGGCGTCGTTGTTCCAGCGCGCTACGTGGTCGCCTTGCTGAAGAAGAACAGCGTAAAGTGGCATGAGGACGGCGCTCACCAGCCCGAAGCCTGTCCGCACAGAACGATGAAGTTGCTCGACAGCGGTGGCCGTGCGCTCTTTTCAGGCGGGATAGCCTTCATCCATCCAGGACTTGAATCGAGCTACCATGTCGGGGGACCAGCGGGGTTCACCACTGCCACTGGGTGGCATGCTGCCGTCTTCCACAGTGTTGTAGATTCCGGATGCATTCGCCTTGACGTCGTCGTAATCCCAAAGATCAAACGAGCCCATCATGTGTTCGCGACCCAGGGCGGTAAACAAAGGCTTGATGTCGCTTGCGAAACTTGTGGCCATCTTGCCTCCTTGCATCAAATCGAACGGGTCAGCGCGGGTGGCCGTCAATCGTGGCTAGCGAGCACATCTGATAGGAAGCATTGTACTCCCCTGTGCATTGGTACATTGACAAGCCGATGTAGCAGAAACACAGTCACCAGCACAGTCCATCACACCAATTGAGCCCGAGGCCGCGTCAATGAGTGGAATTGCGCGTTCACGGGGTCATGCTCGACTGCTGCTAGAATGCCTGTCGCATGGTGACCACGTTGTTTGGGAAGGCGCCGGGAATCACATTGTTTGCTTACGGGATGCTCTCGCTCCTGATGAGCCATTCACCTGGGTTTCACCCGACCCTCCTTAGAGCGTCCAGCCTCGCTGTGGCCCCCATCCCATATCGTCCGTCTCAACAATCGATAAGCCCTGGCGATTTGGAGTTGACGCCCAAATCGTTCGATCGTTCAGTTTGGGCAGCTGCGAAACCTTACCTGGACGATCCTTTGCCGCAATTGATGGTTAGCATCCCAGATCTGCGCGGACTGGAGTCAACAACCGACCAACAGCTACTGGCGGACATTCTCAAAAAGACCGGCGATCAGAGTCTGAAGCTACTCAAGAGAATGCCGAACATAATTTGTCACGAGAAAGTCCTTACCAAGGCCAAACCACGAGGGCCATCCTGGCATCAGCAGTTTGAATATCTCGTCTTGCGTCATGAGGCCGCCGGGGAAATCACGCTCGACGAGTACCGCACCGACAAAACAAAGTCAGGCACCGCCCCATTAACGCGTGGCAACGCCAATGCCTGGGTGCTGTTTCATCCGGGCAACCTTGCCGAATCGAGATTTCGATTTCTCGGCCACCAGCGTGTGGAAGGACACTCAACGCTGGTTCTGGCTTTTGCGCAAATCCCCGATAAGGTGAGGTCTCCCGGACAGGTCAGTGTTGCAGGAACCTCAATTGCGGTACTGTTCCAAGGGATCGCATGGATTGACGAGTCAGATTTCCGTATCGTTCGTTTGCACAAGGATCTACTCGCACCGCGTCCCGACATTTACCTGCGTGAGCTTTCGTCGGATGTTCTGTTCGCGGAGGTGCGCCTGCCCAAGGTAGCCGAGCCGCTATGGCTTCCTCGTGAGGTGAAGACCGCCTGGGATTTCAAAGGTGAGGTGGTAGAGCAAATCGACGAATATTCCCGCTTCCGGCTCTACGCAACCAAGTCGAAGATCGTGCTGTGAGTGTCAGATATTGTTGCCGGGTTGAGTGCTTCGATGCAGGTCTTTGTTGATGAGAGTCCAATTACCTCAAAGATCTGAGGTGTTCGCAGATTTTCTCGCGCGTCTGCAATAATGTGCCGCCCTTTCATGGGAACGACGGGTGGTCAGGGCGCGTTGGCGGGGTGATTCTTCGCCGCACCTGCACAATTTCCGTTGCAGTGCCCAAACAGATTCCCTTTCCACCTGATTTCCACTTGCTTATCCAAAGGCGGCTTGCGGATAATAACGGCAGTAACCCTATAACCGTGTACCGATACAGTCGAGCGGATCTGCTTCGCATCCTGCGGCTCACGGCGCGTCAGTTGGGCGGTTGGGAAAAGGCCGGACTGGTAGCAGCCGCTGAGAGTTACTCGTTTTTCGACCTCCTGCAAATCAAGAAAGTCCGTGACCTGTGCGCCAAGAAGGTGCGCCCGGCCGTGATTCGTCAGTCGCTCGAGGCAATGCAGAAGCAGGTGGCCGGCATGGAGAATCCGCTACTGGAGGCGGGAGCATCCTCTAACGGCCATCGGGTTACATTCCGGCACCAGGGAAGACTGCTGGAGCCGATCGCGGGGCAGTTCGTTTTCGACTTTTCAGGCGAACAGAAGGTCGTGGTTTCGAGCACGCCGGTTCTGCCCATGCGACCCGAGAAATCCGACCCGGATGTGGCGGAGTTGTTCTCGCGCGGCATCACCCTCGAGGAAGATCCGCAAAAGCACTCCGAGGCGATCGCCATTTATCTGAGGGTCATTGAGCGCGAGCCGACGCATGCGGCAGCGCATATCAACGTCGGCACACTCTATTACAACCGGCAGGAGTACGGACTGGCGGAGAAGCATTACCGGGCCGCGATCGAAGCGGACTCGCGGTATGCGCTCGCGTACTTCGATCTGGGCAACGTCCTCGATGAGACCGGACGCGTTCAGGAAGCGATTCAGACGTACACGACCGCGTTGCAGCTGGCGCCCACGTACGCGGATGCTCACTACAATCTGGCGCTTGCTTACGAGAAGATGAAACAGCCCCGCCGGGCGCTGCCGCACTGGCGCTCGTATATCAAGCTCGATACGGCGAGCCCGTGGGCGATCCATGCGCGCAATCAGATCCAGCGCATTCTCCAGAGCGAAGGATTGAAGGTCGTCTACCGGCGGGAGCGCTAGTCTTGGATGGGCGAGGACGCCCGTCACTCTACCGAAAAAGTTTAGCGTGCATGAGTGCGAACGGGTGAACGTTGGTGGCTGTCTCAAATGCTGGGTGAGAAATCCTGTCGGGCCGATAGTGGATGTTGGCGCGCATGGGGTCCTTCGACTCGTTCGGCTTGCGCCTCACGTCGCTCAGGATGACAGTTCTTGTTGGACGGGCGGGGACGCCCGTTGCTCCAATCTCCTAAAGCTCTTCCAGACGAACTCTCGTGACCCCGAACGCCAGAATGCGCGCGGGGATATCCCGTAACACGGGAATCTTGAAATAAAGGCGCAGCCACCAGGGCACGATCATATTGCTCTGATTCTGCAAGGCGCTCGCGATCAAGCGCGTCTGCACGAGGGATTGAAGTTTTTGAATGATCCGCGTGGGCCATTCGCGCTGGCTTTGCACTTCGGCGAGATCGCGTTCATGGACTTCGCGATTGAGCAGTGGAAAGGTCAGTACGTTCGCCGCGACTACCGCATCCTGCACCGCGTAATTGATGCCCACGCCTCCAACGGGAGACATCACATGCGCGGCGTCGCCGATCAGCAAAAGGCCCGGCTTATGCCAGACGGGGCAGCGGCTGGATTCCACCGACAGAAGCGAGCACTGATGCCAATCCGCTAAGGATTCGACGTGCTTTGCGAACGTCGGCTCGATCTCGACGATCGATTTGCGGAGAGTTTCCATTCCTGCGGCGCGCACCTGCTGGTACTGACCCTTGTTGATTGCGTAGGCGACCTGCCAATAATCGCCGCGATCGAAGACGGCAAGGATGCGGCCGCCACCAAAGCCTCCCCTGATGCGGTCGGAATGCTCGTCTCCAGGTAAATGAGGGAGCCGGAACCAGAGGATGTCCATCGGCGGGGAAGTCTTGACCAGGTCGAGGCCGGCGAGCTGGCGGATTTTTGAGAATCTGCCGTCGGCGCCGATGGTCAGCCGCGCGCGCACTTCATGCCATCCGTCGGTGCTCTGGTAGCGGACGCCCTCGACGCCAAACTCGCCCTCGATCAGCGAAGTGACGTTTGCCACCATCCGCAGGCGGAAGCTCGGATATTTTTTTGCCTCGGCCGCGAGGAATTCCAGAAACTTCGCTTGGGGAACGAGAAGAATGTACGGAAAACGGGTGTTCAAGCGGCGGAAGTCGACCGGCGAATAGGCTCGGCCGGAGGTTTGCAACGTCGGCCCATAGATCTTGTTCTGGGATAAGCGGTGCACGCCTTCCGCCAGACCAATCTGGTCGAGGATTTCGAGGATCGAGGGATGAAGTGTATCGCCACGGAATTCACGGTCGAAATCCTTATGCGCCTCGAGAACGGTGACCTTGACGCCGCGACGCGCGAGCAGAAGCCCGAGCATCATGCCGCCGGGCCCACCCCCCACGATGCAACACGTGGTCTCTTGCGATGGATCGATGCGATCGGCTTCTGACAACTCGACATCAGGAATAGTGGCGGCTGCCATGAGTGCTCCGCAGATTTCTGTTCGGAATCGGCGCAGTATACGCCAGTGACGGAGATGCAGTCGATGCGCGCGACCGGGCGTCCGGTCAGAAGGGTTGTTGGCGGTGCGAAGGTCGCGCATTGCCGATGCTAAAATCGTAAGTCTGCCATTCTCGATGTGAAGGTTTCTGTATGCCTGAGACGATGACTCCCGCCGCAAATCCCACTCCACTCACGACCTTGACGGAAGACGAAATTCTCTTTCGCGACAACATCCGGCAGTTCGCGGAAGAACGTGTGCGGCCGCTCGCCAAAGAGATGGACGAAAAGGGCGTGTTCGAGAAGAACCTGATCCATGAGTTCTTCCAGTTGGGACTGATGGGAATCGAGATTCCCGAGCAATACGGCGGCGGAGGAGGGAAGTTCTTCGAGGCGATCCTGGCCGTGGAAGAGTTGTCGCGGGCCGACGCGTCGGCGGGCGTGATCGTCGATGTGCAGAATACGCTGGTGAACAACGCTCTGCTGCGTTGGACGACTGAAGAGCAGCGCAAGCGCTACCTCCCGCGGATGGTTGCCGATACCGTGGGTGCCTATGCATTGAGCGAGGCTGGTTCAGGCTCCGACGCATTTGCTCTGCAGACCAAAGCCGAGCTCAAGGGCAGCGACTATGTTCTGAATGGACGGAAGCTTTGGATCACCAATGGCAAGGAAGCCGGGGTGTTCATTCTCTTCGCGACGGTTGATCCGTCGGCAGGGTACAAAGGCATCACGGCGTTCATCATCGAAAAGGAGTTCGCCGGATTCACAGTCGGCAAGAAGGAAGACAAGCTGGGCATCCGCGCGTCTTCGACCTGCGAGTTGATCCTCGAGGACTGCAAGGTACCGAAGGAGAACGTCCTCGGAGAAGTCGGCAAGGGTTACAAGATCGCAATTGAAACGCTGAACGAAGGGCGCATCGGCATCGGCGCCCAGATGCTGGGCGTCGCGCGCGGCGCGTGGGAGTACGCCGCCAAGTACGCGCAGGAGCGCAAACAATTCGGCAAAACCCTGGCCGATTTCCAGGGGATTCAATTCCAGATTGCGCAGATGGCAACTGACATCGAGGCCGCGCGTCTGCTCGTCTACAACGCAGCGCGCATGAAGGATGCGGGCGTGAACTTCGTGAAGGAAGCAGCGATGACGAAGCTGTTCTGCTCGCAGGTGGCCGAGCGCGTTACCTCACTGGCTATCGAAATCTATGGCGGTTACGGATTTACGAAAGACTATCCGGTAGAAAAGTACTGGCGCGATTCCAAGATCGGGAAGATCTACGAAGGCACGTCGAACATGCAGCTGCAAACGATCGCGAAGCTGGTGATGGGCAAGTAGCGCGGTTCCACGTCCGGCCGGAAAGCCGAGTCGAGCGAAAGCGCTGGTGGTCGGGCCTGGTTTTGCCCTTCACGCGAGTGTACGGAACGTCCTGCGAAGTCTTCGCTTTCCTCCAAAACCCTTGTCTGGCAGGGCTTTCGCGCGGAACAGATGACCAAGTGACCGCAGTAATCCGCGTCCCATTACCAAACCCGGGTAATACACAGCCTCGTTACCAATATGTGCAGGGAATTGCAGTTGCCCTCTTTCCCCTCGCCTTGCACTCTGCGGTTAACACTTTTCGGATCTGCAACTTACAGACCTTGAGCTCATTGGCGTAGAACCTGCAATTCCTCAGAGTGCTCGCGCATGCGGGCAAGTCTTCAGGGGGCGCAAGTTGACCACTTTGTTCGGTACTCCGGAAGTTCGGCCGAAGCGGAAGTACTCCCTCCTTCCCCTGCTTGTCGTTGTGTTCTTGCTGTCCTACGGTTTGATGACCCTTCTGATCGTGGAACAGAGCAATACCATCGAGTCGCAGCGCTCGACGATTCAGCAATTGCTGGATACGAAGAACGAGGTGTCCGCACTCAAGAATCAGCAGACGCCGCAAAATCAGGCTGCGCAAGTTGCCAGCGCCCCGACCCGGGCGCAGGCCGAAGATGCAGAGAAAGTCCAGGTTCCGGCTCCGTCGACCCAGGCAGTCCCGTCGGAAAAGAAGAGTAAGGCGCACAGCGGAGCAAAGGCACAACGACCCTTGCCGGAAAAGCCGCCCACGCCGGCCTCAGATATTGCCGACGAACGCAGAAGTTTGATGTCGATCTAATATTCTCAGCCCGTCTCCCAGGGCTCTGTGAGCACGCGATGAAAGCATTGACCCTAGCTTTGCTGTTGTCGTTGCCCGTAGCGAAAATCTCTCAGCCGTTGCACTCGCCTGTTGAGACCGCCACTCATCACAATCGCAAAGGCGGGAAATGGTACTTTGCGGAAAATGGACACGCTGTCTTCTGCTACGGTCCGGTGATGTACGTGACGGAGGCACAGGGCGGAATCAAGCGCGTGGCCACGTTCTGCCAGAACGACCAGCCGATGGTGCCGCTGAAGGACTAGCCGTTCGACATTTCAAGTTTCTCCGCTCAAAAACGCGGGCGGATGTTCCAGACACGGAGCATCCATCCGCGCTTTTTCAGTTTCTGGCTGAGCGACAGCGCCCAGTCACATTCGAATTCAAGCGCTACGCGTCGCGGGTTGACAAACCCTCGAAGCGATGTTCCCACGGAAAATCCTGTACAGTGAATTCATGCCCAAGTTCGAGAAGCATCTGTTCATCTGCTGCAATCAGCGCGAGACTGGACATCCGCGCGGGTGCTGCGATCCCCAGGGCCAGGCCCAACTGCAATTTCTCTTCAAACAAAAACTGGCGCTGCGTGGCTTCAAGAAGAGAGTGCGCGCCAATATGTCGGGCTGCCTCGATCAATGCGAGCACGGCCCGACGGTAGTCGTTTATCCCGACGGTGTTTGGTATGGACGCGTTACGCCTGACGATGTGGAAGAGATCATCGACTCGCACATCGTGAACGGCAAGCCCGTCGAGCGCCTCCTCATACCCGACGAGTGCCTCAACACTTCCAGTTGTGCGCACCGCGCTCCCAAGCCCGAACGATGAGAGCGTTCTCGCTCTGGGCTACTCCGCGGCCCGTTCAGTGAGCATGTCCAGCGTGCGCCGTTATCCCAGGTTTTTTCTCCATGTCTCGCGCTTTCTCGGCGAGGACTTCCTGGTGGACACTCAGATAGAGAAGGATTAACGCGGGAATCCAAAGCAGGAATAGCAAGTACTTCATTGCGCACCTCCCGAGCCTGTCTTGAATGGCAGGTGAGCTTTAATTTCATTTTACGCCCGCGAGCTGTCTGCCGGGTGGGCACGTCACATCTTGATGTGATCCAGACCACAGCGTCTAAATTCTCGAATGTGCGTTAATGCCACGACGGTTTGGGACACGCTGCGAGTGAACACGCGGCGATAAACCGGACGCGAAGGTCAGTCCACGAGACCACCTTGCCCCCCCCGCGTCAAGGCGCTTCCATCTTCTCTGGTAGGTGACGCTGCTTCGTCGTAGTGTTCCCGCCTGATAAGTGTGCTCCGCTTTGTCCCCTCGGCCCTACCCCAAGGATTTTTCTAAAAACCAGTTTCTCCACAGGAGGCAATCCTCTTATGTCGACGCGGAGGAGTTTCTTGAAGATGGTCGCACTGGCCGGTGGAAGCGCTCTCGTTCTGCCAAAGCTTGCCTGGCCATTCGCGCAGAGTCCCACTCGAATCCGGAAGTTCATTGTGCCGCTGCAAGGCCTTGGCCCCACCGGTATTCCCGTGGCCACACCCGACGCCACCACATTTCCTGGAGAGGACTATTACCAGATTCACGTCGGGGAATTTACGCAGATGATGCACCCCGATCTGCCTGGTCCCACGAAGTTCTGGGGATATGCGGACATCACCAACGGGCAGACTCCGAATCATCGTTACCTGGGCGGCGTGATTGTCGCGCAGCAGAATCGCCCGGTGCGCCTGAAGGCCATCAACCAACTTCCTCCCGTTCATCCTCTACCGGTCGACACCACGATCATGGGGGCGGAGTTCGAGCAGAACCGCATTTGCGTTCACCTGCATGGCGGTCTCGTCCCATGGACGTCCGACGGCGGACCCTTCGCATGGTTCTCGCCCACCAGCAATGGCATCAGTTTCCTGAATGGAACAGGTGTTCCGGGAGAAGCGGTCTACCGTTACCCGAATAGCCAGAGTGCGCGCCTGGTGTGGTATCACGATCATGCTCTCGGCATTACCCGGTTGAATGCCTACGCAGGCATCGCGTCCGCCTACATCATCCGCGACGACTTCGAAGCTTCATTGATCAAGAATCACATCATCCCCTCATATGAAGTCCCGCTGGTGATCCAGGACAAGACGTTCGTTTCGCAGGCAGAAGTGGACAAGGGCTACATCTGGGGAAAACCGGGAGACCTCTGGTATCCACACGAGTACGAGAAGTCGAGCGATCCAACTGGACGCTGGGACTACGGCCCCGACCTTGGAGTCCCGGCGAAGAATCCACTGCCGGATCTTTCCACAGTTCCCGAATACTTCTCCGACACATCGGTCGTGAACGGATCGCTGTATCCGTATCTACCGGTCGAACAGAGGCACTACCGCTTCCGGATCCTCAACGGCTCGCAGGCCCGCTTCTACAACCTGCAGCTTTATTACGCCAGCTCGCGGGATTCGGGCGAGCCGAACATCAATCAGCCCGGTCCTCGATTCATTCAGATCGGGAACGAAGCCGGATTCATTCCATTCCCTGTTGCTCTGAACAATCCCCCGATGCAGTTCAGTGTGCAGAACGACGCGAACGGAAATCCAATCGCCTCCACGCTGAAATACACTTTGTTGCTCGCTCCCGCGGAACGCGCGGACGTGATCATCGACTTCTCGCATGTCCCGGTCGGGGCGAAGTTGATCCTTTACAACGATGCGCCCGCTCCCTTTCCAGAAGGCGATCCGCGCAACGATTATTTCACCAACGACTCGGACCAGACGCCGTTTGGAGGCGCGCCCTCCACACCGCCAGGGTTCGGACCCAACACGCGAACGCTCATGCAATTCCAGGTTGTTCCGCGGGTCGGCCCAGCGGATCCATCCTCGATGAATCTTTTGGAGGCTCTCGCGGTGAGCGCCGACGGCCAGATCGGTCAGCTGGTTAATGGATTACTGCCGAAGCTGGATCTGCTTGAGGTTCGCAAAGCAGTCCGCGTTCGTGACCTCACGCTCAACGAGACCTTCGACGATTACGGACGGCTCATTCAGTTGCTTGGAACGAACCAGGTGCAGGATACGTCCAACGGGCAGCTGGAATTCGGACGCGCCTATGATTCAGAGCCGACCGAAGTTGTCCATCAAGGAGCGACGGAAGTGTGGCGCATCTTCAACTTGACGGGCGACACACATCCGATGCACTTCCACCTGGTGAATGTGCAGGTTCTGTCTCGGCAGCCCTTCAACGTTCCCGCGTATGACGGTGTGCCGCAGTTTACCGACAAGCCGCGCTTGCCTGATCCGAACGAACTCGGCTGGAAAGAGACGGTGCGAATGAACCCTGGCGAGTGCACGACTATCATCGCCCGGTTTGATCTACCCAAAGTCCCGTACTCAGTGCCAACCAGCCCGCGCACCGGCGGCCACGAGTACGTCTGGCACTGCCACATACTCGAGCACGAAGAGCACGACATGATGCGGCCGCTGGTTGTGAAGTAAACCGAAGTCGAGTGCCCCTCGACGTCGGAAACCCCGCATATGTGAAAAGGCCACCCGGCAACTGGGTGGCCTCTTCGCTTCAAGGGAGAATAGTTCTAACGGAAGGCAAAGTCCGCCAAAACTTTCTGGCGAAATCTTATGAGCCGAAAAAGGAGGGTGTCAAGGGATTTTTCGATAATAAGCGTCTTTGTTTTCAATGACTTAAAAAATTAGACAACATGGACCGAAAGTTATCCAAATTGGACCAATCCGCGGTTCCAAAGGTCCTAAAACGATTAAATTGAACAGGTTAAAGGTCTTCCAGATCCTGAAAAGGCCTAGCTGGAGGGCCGAAACCCCGCTCGCGACCCCCCCTCAGGCGGGGTGTCATCGAGATGGAGCGAAATGAATTCGGCCTGTGGATTTCGGGCACTTTCCGGCATCAACCGCCGCAGCAGCACGCGCACTCCCCCGAATGCGAAGCCCGCAACCAGGGTAATTGCCATGAGGGCGCCGCAAAGCATGATGACATTCCACAACAGGTTCGCCAAATTGTTCTTCTTGTCAAAGAAGGTGTTCTCGTTCCACGTGACGTCAGCGTCATAGTGCACGGATGCCAGCAGCGACTTCGCCTCGCTCTCCGAGAACGGCCCAGCGGCAACCGCGACCAAGGGGCCACTTCGCTTGTCTGCGAATGTTCCAAGTTCCACAGTTGCGGCAGA
>Ga0210386_10001943_pt1 | contig 18021 bp, 14 predicted proteins | sample IncBWH32OmetaG_FD_160091 | JGI IMG/M metagenome (GOLD analysis project Ga0210386, IMG submission 160091) | Forest soil microbial communities from Barre Woods Harvard Forest LTER site, Petersham, Massachusetts, United States - Inc-BW-H-32-O ... | reverse complement strand
TTCATGGGGCGGCTCTCCCGAAAATTGAGTCCGGCTATTCGAACGGGTTTTCCCGGCCGCGGAAGGATATACCTCTGTCTGCTTGGCTCGCAATGTTATTTCTATTCGATTAAGAAGTACCCGCCGTCGATCGACACTGTGCGGTTATGCTTTGGGATGATGTTCGGCGGATTGTTGTTCGGAACTGAATGACATTAGCGCGAGAACATTGAACTGTCGATTCCCCAAATTTCACCAGGCATGAGGCCCCGCATTTCGCTGCCAATAGGCTCAATGGCAAGCAAAACCCGCCTTAGTTGAGCAAACCCGAGTGCGTTGGCCAGGAGGTATGCAATGAAAGCAGACGCGCTTTGTCTGAGTGCGATCATTCTGTTCGGAGCGTTTGCACCGACGCACACCCTCGCGCAATCCCAGAACTCAAATGAGGACATTCGCGAGTTGCGAAAGCTCGTCGAAGGAATGCGTGCACAGATGAGCCGGATGCAGGCGGAAATTGATCAGCTAAAGGGCGAGAAGCTCGAGGCATCACGACCAGCTGCAGCCGGTCCGCTCTTTTCAACTCCGCCGGCGCGCGCCACCGAAGCTGCACAACCTCCGCTCGAGAAACCAACATCCTCGCAAGCGGCAGAATCCATCGCAGAGCATCAAGTTGGAAAAGCCACGGCAGAGCATCAAGAATTTGATGAGGACTCGGTTGCCACTGCCCGCTTCGATAACGTGCCTCTCGATCCAAAGTACGAAGGGTACTTTAGATTGCCGGGAACACAGACAATTCTGAAGATCGGCGGCTTCTTCAAGACCGACTTCATTTATGACTTGAAACCGGCAGGAAACACCTATCTCTTTATTCCCTCCTCATTTCCGGTCCCTCAAGTTTCCGGTGTATACAATGCCAACGTTTCAATCCGCCCGACGCGGCTGAGCCTCGACTTCAGGATTCCGAGCGGCACGCATGGCGATTCGCGCCTCTATCTCGAGGGCGACATGTTTGGAACGAACGCTACAACACCTCGCCTGCGCCATGCTTACGCACAGGCGAGTAACATTCTTGCCGGCCAGACATGGACGAATTTCATGGATCCCGATGCCATCGCCGACAGTTTGGATTTTCGCGGACCGAATGGAATGGTTCTTCTTCTGAATCCACAATTTCGTTATGGATTTGCGCTGGGTTCGAGTACCACCGTCTCAGTTTCAGTTGAGAGGCCAAGCTCGGACGTCTTCTATCAGACGCCTCAATTTGTTGCCCAGCCGCACTCTCCAAGTCCCGACGGAACGATTCGCCTGCGCAGGGAGTTCGAGCGAGGTCACTTTCAGGTGGCGGGATTGTTTCGTTCCATCGCGGCCTATCTTCCAGATGGGCGCACAGGTTCAGTCTTTGGCTGGGGCGTGAACACCTCTCTCGGAGTAAACACCATTGGGCGGGATAACCTGATATTTGCGGTTGCAGCCGGACATGGAATTTCACGCTATATCCAGGACACATCCGGTCTGGGCATCGATGCCGAACCGACATCCATGGCCAGTCCTCACTTGGAAGCCACTCCGGCGGTGGGGACCTACGCAGATTATCAACACTACTGGCTCAGAGCACTGCGGTCCAACGCGATCTACTCCTACGCTGATGTGAACAATACCGACCTTGCGCCCCCCAAGACCTACAATCACGCCACATACACGAGTGCCAACCTGATCTGGAATCCTTATGGTTCCTTCAATGTCGGCGCAGAATTCCTCTATGGCTGGACAATGCTGCAAGACGGACAAAAAGCAAATGCTCCGCGCATTCAGTTCAGCGCAAAGTACAGCTTCGTGAAGGTGAAGCCGAATCCGAAATAACCGCCAGGCTTAGTCGCGGCATTGTTATCCAGAGTGTGTCTGCGTCAATCAAAAGCATGACTATCGACTCGACCGCAGAGGTCAGAGCGTCATCCAACCTTGAATCGCTCATTGCCCCGTCCAGCCAGGGACGCGCTTTTCCAGAAACGCCGAGATGCCTTCCTGTGCGTCCTGTGCCAGGGCGTTCCTTGTCATCACGTCCTGCGCATAGGAGTATGCCTTCGCCTGATCGAGATCGATCTGTGCATAGTAAGCATGCTTACCCAGGCCCACTACCATGTCACTTGCTTCGCTGATGCGACGAGCAAGTTTGAGGGTCTCCGTTCGCAACTCGCCTGCAACGACAACGCGGTTCACAAGGCCCCAATCGGCCGCCGTGTGTGCATCAATCGGCTCACCGGTGAGAAGCATCTCGAGAGCGCGCTTGCGTCCGACCGCGCGACTGACAGCAACCATGGGCGTGCTGCAGAAAAGCCCTATCCTGACGCCGGGAGTGGCAAACGCCGCTTCTTCTGCCGCAATCGCCAGATCGCAGCTCGCCGCGAGCTGACACCCCGCAGCAGTCGCCGTGCCCTGCACCTCGGCGATCACCGGCTGCGGTATCGATTGCAACTTCGCCATCAACGCCGTGCAGACCTCGAACAGCTGCCGGTATTCACTCTCATCGCGCCCCACCATCTCTGAAAGGTCGTGACCGGAGCAAAATACGTTGCCGGTCGCCGACAGAATCACCGTGCGCAGGTCGCGCCGGCTCCCGATCGCATCCAGGCAGTCGATCAGTTCCTGCATCAGCGCCATTGAAAGAGCGTTTCGCCGCTGCGGCCGATTAAGCGTGATGAGGGCGATGTGTTCTTCGGTTGCAAAGCAGATATTCTCGTAACTCATCCCATGATCCTAAGCCACCGCGGGCGAGGCGGCTGAGCTGAATGACCAGGCCACGAAAGTATTCGAGCAAAGCAAAACACAGAGCAGCCGTCTCAGTGAGTCAGCTCGAGATGCTGCAACAGGGAGTCAAAGCAACCGGGAATTTGCTCGTCCCACTGCGACCAATTGTGGATTCCCGGGCTTGTGTGGAATTCAAATCGGAATTTGCGTTCTTGAAGCCTCTGTGCAAAGCGTCGGTTCGGCTCAAGGAACGGTTCCTGCTCTCCGACCGTGAAGTAGATGTATGGGGTCCGATCGGGGCGCGCTGACTCCACCAGTACAAATGGATCGCTTGACCTCCTCGACTCGCTTCCGGGAGGACCGAAGATGGTTCGAATTCTCCACCATTCCTCTATTCCGGGGATTTTGTTCCGAATTCTAAGGTCTCGATGAAGAACTTCGATGGAGGGACTGAGGGCACCGACAAACACGAACAAATCGGGCCGGCTAAGCGCCCACTTGATCGCTGCGAATCCACCCATTGATATCCCGATGATGGCTCTACTTCCTCGGCCATCGGCAGCTGGAAACCGAGTCGCTACGTCGGTCATCAGATCCCGTAGAACATAATCTTCGTATCGGTCCTCCGGCTTCTCCACGGCATTCATGTAATAAGAAAAAGCGCCTTCCGGCATGACCAGGATCAGGTTTCGTGTTACGTACGCGGCGATTCCTGACTCGTTCGACCAGTCGCGAAATCCTCCGCCGTCACCGCCGTGCAACAGATAGACGACCGGCAGTTTTTGGCCTGGAACGAGCTTAGCTGGAAGAAAAACTCGATATGGCATATCGCGATTTAGGGCCGACGAATGAAAAGTCACATCCCGCATCCGAACAGCAGGAAAGAGACGCGGAGAATCCGGCCGTTCCTGCGTCCGTTGGCAGCCCAAAAAACAGAACAAGACCAAACATGCCGCAGCATTGCGGAACCGAAGGGTTCGTTGCCTCTCCATTGAGAGCGGATTTTAATTCAACTCGACGCATTTAGTTTGTGAAACCAGGGCATTTGAAACATCCCGATTACAGGCCCATGCACATTCGAATCCGTTGAACGTCTCGCAAGGGCCGAGTGGCAGATCTGTTCGATTCAGGCTGCCCGCGTAGGGTTCGGCTCGGATTCCTCAATGGGATCGACGCGAATCTTGGCGATGCGTCGCCCTTCCATCTCAATAACGGTGAGACGGCGGCCTTCGTAGTCCACCGATTCTCCGCCTTTGGGAATGTGGCCGAGGCGCGTCAGCATGAATCCGGCCAGGGTTTCTACGCCGCCATCTCGCGGCAGGCTCCACTGCATTTGCGTTTCAAGGTCGCGGAGGTTAGCGCTGCCTTCCAGCACCAGTGAGCCCTGCGCATTGGCCAGGACGGGACGTGCGGGATCATCGAACTCGTCTTCGAGTTCACCTGTGAGTTGCTCAATGGCGTCTTCGGCGGTGACCAGGCCGACCGTCGATCCGTACTCATCGACAACAATGGCCATTTGGCGGCGGCGTTTCTGGAATTCGCGCAATAGCGCGAGAGCCGATTTGGTCTCCGGCACGACGAGTACTTCGCGCATCACTTGGCGTAGGCGGAGTTCCATAAAAGGAAGGCCGAGTTGCGGGTTGACCGGGCGAGCGGATTTGGCCTCACTCGGTGCAGGGACGCCGGTGGCGGGCTGCTGCGTCGCCGGGCGGGACTGCGACTTGGGGCGGAAGAACATCAGCCGCGCCAAGTCTTTTGAGTAGACGACGCCGATGATGTGCTCGGGGCCGCGGGTTTCGTCGTAGACCGGCACGCGGGAGTTCATGTGCTCGATGACATGCGCGCTTGCTTCTTCCAGCAGCATGTTGGAAGGCAATGAGAAGATGCGCTGGCGCGGCGTCATGATTTCGCGCACGGGCACGTCATCAAGTTCGATCGCCCGGTGGATTAATGTTTCCTGAAAGCGCGGGAGCAGCCCGAGTCGCCGGGCGGCGGTAGTGATGAGCTTGAGTTCCTCAGGCGAGTGCACGGCGGCGCGCTCCGTCATCGGAATGTCGAAACCGCGCAGAATGATGGCAGCCGAACCCTTTAGGAGCCGGACGACTGGTCGGGCCATCCGCATAAAGATGAGCATGGGCGGCGCGACCGCGACAGCGAGAGCCTCGGCCCGGCGCAACGCCAACGATTTGGGGACCAGTTCGCCAATGGTGACGTGGAAATAGGTAATCAAGGCGAATCCGATAGTGACAGCGGCAATGGAAGCCGCATGTGCGTAAACCTGTGCATGGACAGGCGGTTGCGGCAGCATATCGATCCAGCCGAGCACGATGCCGGCGGCCAGAGGTTCCCCGATCCAGCCGATTGCCAGCGAGCATAGGGTGACACCAAGCTGGACGGCGGGCAGAAAGTACTCCAGTTCGTGCTGCAGGCGGCGCACCGCGCGCGCGCCAGGGACCTTGGCGGCGAGAAGTTGCTCGATGCGGGTATCGCGTGTGCTGACCATCGCGAATTCTGCGGCCACAAAGAAGGCGTTGGCCAGAATCAGCATAGCGACGGCGACAACCTGGAGAAGCGGCAGTCCGTGCATCTCGGTTGTGAGGATAGCATTTGCCGCACACGTGCCCAATCTGGTGCTCACCAATAGAGCCCGGCCGAGTCACAGCCATGTCTGGAACTAACCTCGGCTAGGGTGCGTATCAGGTTGCAGCAGGGCTCAGGCCTGAAACGGCATTTGATTGCGTTGTGACCTGTTTTTGGAACGGCAATTGCTGCAGGTGTCTGGGTTTTAGGTCTTACTTAGTAAAACCGCTGAAATTTTTATCAGGCTTTCATACTTGGGGACGAGAGCTCTGGTTGGTGTTTGGAGGTGCTCCATGGCTTCGCGTAAAAGCAAAAAGATCTGGATCTGGATTGGCTCGGTTGCGCTGTTGGTGATTGTGGTGATCGGGGTTGGCGCGGCGCGGCTCGTGCGGACAACCAACATCGATCCGAACCGGATCGCCAAGGTACAGCGCGGCGACGTGGCGCGCTCGGTAGTGGCGACAGGCAAGATTCAGCCCATCACAAAGGTCGAGGTCAAAAGCAAGGCTTCAGGCATCGTGACTAAGCTGTATGTGGACATCAATAACAAGGTTCACAAGGGACAGCAATTGGCGCAGCTCGATCAGCAGGAGATTGAGGCTCAGGTAGAAGCTCAGCGCGCTCAACTCGAAGCCGCCCAGGCAAATGTTGCCACCTATGAAGCAAACATCGAGCAGGACAAGGTGAATGCAGCAGCGCCGGACTTGCCCATGTACAAGGCCACGCTCGATCGCAATCAACAGCTGTCGAAAGAAGGCATTGTAAGCCGGCAAGCGCTGGATGATGCGAACAAGGACTACCTCGCGGCGCTGACACGGCGCGATTCATCCAAGGCGCAGATTGGCGTGGATAACGCGAAGCTGAAGCAGGCGAAGGCGCAAGTGGCGCAGAGCCAGGCCAGCCTCAAGCAGCTTGAAGAGCAGCTAAGCTATACCACAATCGTGGCCCCGATGGATGGCGAGATCCTGTCGCGCGATGTTGAGATGGGCGATGCGGTGAGTTCTATTCTCGTGCTGGGTTCAACGGCGACACTGGTGATGACCGAAGGGGATGTGAACCAGGTGTACGTGCAGGGCAAGGTGGATGAAGCCGATATCGCGCACGTGTACATGGGGCAGCCAGCGCGGATTAAGGTGGAAAGCTTCCGCGATCGCGTCTTCAACGGTAAGGTCACGAAGATTGCTCCCTTGGGCGTGGAGAAAGACAACGTAACCACCTTTGAGGTTCGCGTAAGCATCGACAATCCCGGCGGCGAATTAAAAGCCAACATGACCGCGAATGCCGAGATCATGCTCGACGAGCACAAGAATGTTCTGATGGTCCCCGAAAACGCCGTCAGCTACGACGCGCAGAAGAATGCCTTTGTGCAGGTTCCCGACAAGAATCAAAAGGATGGCACGCGCAAGATAGCCGTCGCTGTCGGCCTGTCAAACGGCTCGCAGACAGAGATTGTGAAGGGTCTGAAGGAAGGCGATCAGGTGGTTCTGCAGCAATAGGAAAAGGTGTCAGTTGATGGATCGCGGCTCTGAGTTCACAATAACCGCCGATTCTTCGTTAACCGATGTGGGTTTTGAAACGTCATCCATGTAGCAGGGGGGCAAATGGAGAAAGCAGTGCGAAAAATCAGTCTCATTCGACTCGTCTCTTTGCCTTGGACGGAATGTTCGGGGGCGCACAAGGGTGTCCGTAAACGGACAGCTACAGGCGGTGCAACAACGCCAGCCGTTGCAGTTGAATTGAAGAATCAAATGAAGTTGCAGTGGCATGCGCCTTTGGCAATGCGCATGCTCATCCCTCAATCATGGAATCGAGTTCCCTCCCCCATCAACTGATTTGAACCGTTGGCTCAACAAGGTCAGAAGTAACCAACGGGAACATACGGATTCAACCAGAGTCCCGGGCCCTGCTCGCAGAACCTGAAGTGAATCGAGGAACATGATGAAGCGATTTGCGTTAGCAGCAGCAATTCTGGCCCTCGCAGCAGTTCCAGCGCTGGCCAACGAAGCGACATTCGAGCGCAACCTGACGGTGAACGGACATGTGGAGCTATCGGTGTCAACCGGCTCAGGACACATTCACATCACCCACGGGTCCGGCGATCGCGTGCACATCGTCGGCAAGGTGAAGTCGAACTGGGGCGGCAACGACCAGAAGGTGCAGGAGATTGCGAATAATCCGCCGATCGAACAGACCGGAAATATCATTCGCATCGGCCAGCGCCACGAAAACTATCACAACATCAGCATCGAATACGAAATCGAAGCTCCCGCGAATTCCTTCCTCGAGGCCAACTCGGGCTCGGGCGACATCAAGGACGACGGCGTAGGCGAGAACGCGAAGCTCGGAACGGGATCAGGGAGCATCAATGCCACCGGGCTGCAGAACGGGTTCGTCGTCAACACCGGATCGGGTAACATCTACGCCGAGCAGACTGGCCAGGGTGATGTGAAGGCACAGACCGGCTCGGGCAGCGTGGAACTGAAGGGTGTTCACGGCAGTCTGCGCGCAGGCACGGGATCGGGCAACATCAAAGTTACCGGCACGCCAACTTCAGACTGGAAGCTGGAAACCGGATCGGGCAGCGTTGAGTTCTGGGCAGGCAATGCCGCATTCACACTCGATGCATCGACAGGGTCCGGCACAGTGCATACCGATCAGGACATGGTCGTGCAGGGATCGTTTGACAAGCACCACATTGTCGGCAAGGTGCGTGGCGGCGGACCCACGGTCCGAATTGAAACAGGGTCGGGTGATGTTCGGGTGCATTGAGTCTTTTTAAAGGGTGTGCGACCTGGCCTAGGTGGGCTGGACGAAATTGGAAGCGCACCTACAAGTTCGTTCCTCAGGCGAGGCCTCGTGAGTTCTGGCATCGGACCGCGATAACAGAACTCAACCTCCTGGAAGGCCTCGCCTGTCTTTTTCCCTCCCCCATAATTTTGGGCTTCCTCTTCGTTGCTGAAGCCCTGGCACTCCTCATCACTGGATGACGTAATAAGGATCGGGATACTTTACGGAGTATTCGGCCTGTGGATTGCCTCGCAGGTCGCTCCACTGATCGCCGATATTCAGGACTATCCGATATCCCGAGGCGACAATCCGCGCGCGCTCGGCTGATTTGTAAACGAGTGCCGTCATCTTTCCCTGGTCCGGGCTGCGCATGATGAGTTGCTGCCATGTGAATCCCCGCAGGCGCAGATTCGTCTCTGTTGATGCCCGCTGGGAATCCGGCCTGCCAGTAAGGAAGAAGATATTCATCCCCAGTTTTTGGGCTTCGTTGTAGACACGCAACGTGCTAGGAATGGCAGGAGCTTGCGCCGACTCGACCCAGGCGTTGAAGGACTTGCTGTCGTATTCAAAGTTTGAGGTCGACATCTGGTCCCAGTTGGAGAGCGAAGTTTCGTCAATGTCGAGGACGAGCGCGAGCTTTTCATTGACACCGCGGTGTGCGGCGCGCCCGCGCAGAAATGCAATTGCACGGTCAGCCTCGAGATCAAGGTCTTTGGCGTAGCATCCGCATTTGCAAGTACAGGCGTGGTATCCGCGCAACTCGGACTTCAGCGCGTTAACACGGTCGAGCGCTGGACCGAGATTGGGTATCGTCTCGCCGGGGGCTTCGGGCGCCGTGTTCGGCCCTTGCTGGGCAGGCGCCCCATGAGAGGCAACAATCACCAATAAACATAGACAGAGATGAGCGGAACGGAGGGTCATCGGTTTGAGTTTCCTTTTTAGCGTGAAGATGCATTTTCGCATCGAAGCGAACAATTTGACAGTGAGCGGTGTCTCATATTGTGTGGGAGCATGAACGATGAGGCGGGAAGACTGCAATGAAGAGGTTGCTCAGTTGGCAAGGACTTTGCAGCGGATGTGGCCGCACCGCGAGCACGAGTCCGGTGTCTTGCGAACCATGGCGTGCGGGCTGGGAATGCATCTATGGCTGCAGCCCGATTACAGCAAACTCGCGCCTCGTCAAGCGGTGAGATTTTGTTTGTGGTGCTCTTCCGTGGAGATTGACGGAAAGCGGTATTCATGAATCGACGCGTTCAAAGGATTTTCGGGCACTGAAGCGCCCTCTCAATCACACGCGCTGATTCAGCCGAAAGGCTGCTCCTCCTTCCGCTCTGATTCAAAGTCGCGCAATGGCTCCTATTACACTGGAAGCATGATTCGGGTAATTCGCCCCGTACCGGTTGAGCGCCTAAAGCTGCTGGTGTTTGACCTTGACGGCACGCTGATCGATTCGGCGCAAGATCTCTGCAACAGCGTGAATGCCACGCTGGAGAAGTTTGGTCGGCCGCACCTTTCCGACGAGACAATAGCCAGCTATATCGGCAACGGCGTTCTGGTGCTGGTGCGGCGTGCGTTTGCCACTGACGACGGCGAAGAGCCAAGCGAGAAATTGCTCGTCGATGCTCACAAATTTTTCCTCGATTACTATCGCGAACACAAGCTGGACTACACCTACGCCTACGAGGGCGTGCTGGAGGCACTGGACGCGCTGCACAAGGTGCACGACCAGCTCGGCGTGCCCGCGCGTGCCATGGCCGTGCTGACCAACAAACCAGTGCGCCCGGCGCAGGCAATATGCGAAGCGCTCGGGCTGACGCCGTACTTTCGGCACATCTATGGCGGAAACAGTTTTGCCACCAAGAAGCCTGATCCAGAGGGTCTGCTGGCCTTGATGAAAGAGGCTAACGCGACGCCGCAGCAGACCGTAATGATCGGCGATAGCCAAGTCGATGTGCAGACCGCGCGCAATGCTGGGGCGTGGTGCATCGGTTGCACGTTCGGATTGGCGCCGGGCAGTCTCGAAGCGATTCCACCGGATGTACTCGTAGACTCACCTGCAGACTGGACAGCAGCTTTGAGTCCTGCGAGAATCAATGGATAAGGATGCCCCTAAAACAGGACTGCAAGTGCATACGGAGCATGGATTTAGAGCGCGCTCCAAGATGCGCTCGCAGCCGCGAGCGCGGGAGATGAGTGTTTTCTCCTCTGACATTCGGCAGTCATGAATGTCCCCGCCTTAAATAAGATCTGGGCCGCCTGATTGCACAAGTGGTGACGGGTTGTTCCCCAAACCCGGATGTCGAGTTTTGCTGGAGATTCGCATGCTGCGCTTTTCTGCCTTGGCTGTATTACTGCTGTCGCCTGCCTTAGTCCTCGCCGGGAATTCCTCGAATCCCGCATCAAAACCCGCGCCTGCAGCCACGGTGCAAGGCGTGGTGGCCGATCCCACGGGCGCGATTGTGCCCAATGCCGAAGTCGACCTGATGAATGCTGATGGGTCGATCGCAGGGAAGACCACATCGGATGGCGTCGGAAACTTTCTGATGGCAGCGCCGCACGCCGGCAGCTTCACACTTGTAATCTCAGAGCCGGGCTTCGAGACGGTACACCTGCCGGTAACGGTGCATCCGAACGTGGTTTCTGCGGCGGCTCCGGCGGCGCACGTGATGGCTGCTCCACTGCACATTACCTTGCCTATCGCCGCGGTAGCGACGAATGTCCGCGTGAATGGCGACACGAATGAAGATCTGACCGCATCGGAAGAAAATCGTGACTCCTCGGTTATGACTTCGTCCGATTTGAAAGCGTTACCAATTTTCGACAACGACTACGTGACGGCAATGAGTTCCTTCCTTGACGACAGCGCCACAGCGACGGGCGGGTCAGGACTGATGGTGGACGGCGTGGAAGCGAATCGCGCGACGGTCTCGGCCTCAGCGGTGCAGGAAGTGCGCATCAACCAGGATCCGTATTCGGCACAGTATTACTGGCCGGGACGCGGGCAGATGGAGATCATCACCAAGTCAGCCGCGGACAAATATCACGGGCAATTCAATTTTCTCTTCCGCGATTCGGCAATGAATGCGCAGAATGCGCTTGCGCCCTCGAAGCCATTTGAACAGCGGCGCGTGTATGAAGGTAGTTTCACCGGGCCGATCTTCTTTGCCAGGAAGAGCAGCTTTCTCGCCAGCTTCAATCGCGCCGAGGAGGATCTGGATTCGGTAGTGGACGCAGTCGTGGTTCCGACACCGGATAATCCAACCGGCGTTTACCAGGCGAATGTGGCCGCGCCGACGCGCGATACCGAATTCAGCGTCCGTGCGGCTCACCAGTATGGCGACAAGTACTCAGCATACGCGCAGTACAGTTACGAGGAGTGGACAGGGCAGAACCAGGGCGTAGGCGGGCAGGCGCTGGCGAGTAGCGGATACAACAGCGAGTACCACGAAGATGATGTGGTCGCTCACGTCGACGCGACTCTCTCGGCCGTGTTGCTGAATCAGTTTTCGGTCGTCGGCGAACACGACTTCAACCGTCACGCGAACGTAGTTGAGGCTCCGCGCATGAGTGTGGGCGGCTATTTTGTGGGCGGTTCGGCGCAGGGCGACTATTTGAGCACCGAATATAACTTCCGCATCACCGACATGGTGACATGGACGCACGGTCGACACACTCTCAAATTTGGAGCGAACGTTCCGCACATGAGCAGGCGTGCATTTGACGACAACACGAATGCTCTCGGCACCTACACTTTTGGGCCGACACTGGCCGCGGATGGCGTGACCGTATTGCAGACGGCGATCGAGAACTATGCGAACAGTCTGCCGTCGGAATTCTCGCAGAACACAGGCGATGTGCACTTCATCTATCACCAACAGGAGGCCGGCGCGTTCATCCAGGATCAGTTCAAAGTGAATGCACGGTTCGCGATCACGCCGGGCGTGCGCTACGACTGGCAAAACTTCCTGGCGCAAAAGCGGCTGGGATTCTCGCCGCGTGTGTCGTTTGCGTGGGTGGTCGATGAGGATTCGAAGACCGTCGTCCGCGGCGGCGGCGGCATTTATTACGACCGCTTCGGCTCGGGTCCGCTGCTCGACCTTGCCCGGTATGAGAATGCGCGGCGCCGTTCAATCCAGATCTCGCTGAACCCTGCCCAACTGCCGCCCTCCGGCTGCGTGCCGGTAACAGACTGCACCACGATCACTGAGCAACCGCCGAACCTGGCCCGGCTCGCGCCAAATGCCGCGATTCCCTACCAGATGCAGTACGGGCTCTCGATCGAGCGGCAACTCGGCGAGAAGGCCACAGGCGTGATCAGCGTCTACCAGACGCGCGGCATCCATGAGTTTCGCTCGGTGGACATCAATGCTCCGACGCCCGAATCTGGCTACACTGTCAGACCCGATCCCACCTACGGCATGATCCGGCAAATGCAGCCTTACGCATTCTTCGAGGGCAGCGGACTGGATATTTCCTATCGCGGGCGATTGAACAAATACTTCACGGGATTCGGCCGGTATACCTGGTCACACTACGAGTCGAACACCGGCGGCATCGGGTGGTATCCGCAAAACCAGTACGCGCCGAACGACGAGTGGTCGAATGCCAGCTTTGACCGGCGCAATCGGCTTGGGATGTATGCAATGTTCAATCCCAAGAGCGTGTTCAATCTTTCCGCCGGTGTCTTTGCGAACGCAGGCCAGCCGTGGACGATCACCACGGGCACGGACTTGTACGGAGATTCCCTCTTCAACACGCGGCCGGATGGCGTGGCGCGCAACACGGAGACAGCTCCGTCGTATGTAGACATGGACCTGCGTTGGGGGCATGATTTCGCATTCACTCCGAACAAGGACGAGGACGCGCCGCGGTTGGGTTTTTCGGCCGGCGCATTTAACCTGCTGAACCACCAGAATCCTTCGAGCATCGATACCGTGGAGACGTCATCGACATTCGGCGAAGTGACGGCGGTCGGACCGCCGCGCCGAATTCAGTTGGGGATGCGGCTGGAGTTCTAAGGCCATGCTTTAGCCGTTTGGCCCCCTGATCCGGAAACCGCCGGATAGGGAACTTTTTGCGAGGTTTGCGCGTAGAATTCCGGAGTGAGGGTCGCAATGACTCAACGCCTGTTTTCTGCATTTCTGCTCTCCTCTGCCCTTCTGCTTGTGACAACTCCGGCGCGCGCCGATAAGGATGCCGTGCAATTCGGCAGTAGCATCGTCGTGCCGGAGGGGCAATCGATCCATGATGCGGTGTGCTTCTTCTGCAGCGTGAACGCCAAGGGAGACATCGATCACGACGTGGTCGTGTTCTTCGGCAATGTGCACATCGCGCACCAGTCCAAGCACGATGTCGTGGTGTTCTTTGGAACAATGCGCGCGGACGACGAAGCCGCGATTGGCCATGATGTCGTGAATTTCTTCGGATCCGTCCGCCTGGGCGAAAACGTCACCGTCGGCAATGACCTTGTGGTGATGTTTGGCGGTTTGCACGCGGCCGATTCGGCCAACATCCAAGGCAGTCGTGTAGCGCAGCCGCCCTGGATCTTCTGGCCCCCGCTGCTGATTCTCGCGCTCATCATTGTTATTGTGGTCCGTGAGATTCGCGCATCGCAGCGACGGCGATACCTGGCCGCGTATGGATATCCGCCGGCGCCTCCTCCACCCGCGCCACCTCTACCGTGAAGGTCGATCGATATCTGCGAATTACCTTCGAAACGGCTGCTTCGGTGGATCTCCCCGTAACATCTGCAAACCGAAGCCCGCAAACGCACGCATGCCTAAAGCTCTAAGCTAAACTCCAGTTGATGACTACAAGACGTTTTGCGTCTCTGCGCCCGCTGCGCATCGTCATTCCTGGCGGTAGCGGCCAAGTGGGGCGAGTGTTGGCACGCCACTTTCAGCGGCGCGGAGACCACGTCGTCGTTCTTACGCGTGGCCCGCACACAGCTGAGTGGCAGACAGTGCACTGGGACGCGCAAACTCCGGGGCTTTGGACGGAATATCTGGAAGGAGCGGATGTTTGCATCAATTTGACCGGACGCAGCGTGAACTGCCGCTACACTCCGGACAATCGCGTCGACATCTACAACTCTCGAATTGTGTCAACGCGGCTGCTGGGCGAAGTTATCGGATCGCTCAAGAACCCGCCACGCTTGTGGCTGAACGCCTCGACGGCAACAATCTATCGACATGCGCTCGACCGCCCGATGGACGAAAAGACGGGCGAACTCGGCGGTGGCGAACCAGGAGCGCCGGACACGTGGAACTTCTCTATACGCGTGGCGCGCGACTGGGAGACAGCCTTTTTCAAGGCCGACACGCCGTACACACGCAAGGTGGCAATGCGGTCCGCGATTACCTTCAGTCCGGTGCCGGGAAACGCATTCGCTGTATTGTCAAACCTGGTCCGCGTGGGGCTGGGTGGAAAGCAAGGCAACGGTCGACAGTGGGTATCGTGGATTCACGAGGATGATTTTGCCCGGGCTGTGGAGTTTCTCGTTGGACGCGAGGATCTGGAGGGGCCGGTCAATATCGCGTCGCCTTATCCGGAACAGAATCGCGATTTCATGGCAAGCCTGCGCGATGCCTGGAATATGCCGAACGGAATTCCCGCTCCCAGGCCGATGTTGGAGTTGGCCGCGTTTCTCATGCGCACGGAGACCGAGCTCGTCTTAAAAAGCAGACGCGTTGTTCCGACACGGCTACGGGAAGCAGGCTTCACATTTCAGATTCCAAACTGGGCTCACGCAGCCGAGGACCTGGCGGAAAGATGGCGCAGAAGCAGGGAGTAGATCCCTGTTCCCAATCCCCTGCTGTTGTCATTTGGGCGTAATGTCCGTAACCGGCAAATCCCAATGGGCTGCGAGAATTTCGAACCGGCGTTGCTCTTCGCGCTTATAGGCTTCCTGGTCGGGCCAAAGCTGCTTAATGAACGCTTCCTCGTCGGGATTCGTGGTCGTTGCCACAGTGGAATTCTTGTAGGTAATGGTGACGCGATAGTCCCAGCGCCCATCTTCTGTCGTGTGGTATGCGGGTGCTTCAATCCTGATCGAGAGCATGCGGCCAGTGGACTGGATCTTCTTCAGAAGCGGGTAGTGGTTCTTGAGGAAGAGGTCGTGGAATTCCTGCTGATGGCCCCATTGCACCTTGTAGTAGTACTCGATGCTGTAGGGTTGGTCAGCGCCTCCCTGTGGAGGAGCACCCTGCGCCAGGGCGGGTGGGACGATCGAAAACGCAATGACAATGAAGAGAAGTACCGCAAGAATTTTGCGCATGGAAGCCTCCAGGAGGTGAATGGCCGTTGGTTGTCAGCCATTGTAACGCGGAGGCTTCCGTGCGCAGTGCTCGGGAATTTTGTAAGATTGCATTGCCGCGAACCCGGGCCCAACTACAATCGCGGTGTATAAAACTACAAACTGCAATTAAGAAGTACATTTACGCAGAATATATATATATTTAAACGCCTGCGAGATGTTCGAGCGCCACTCTGCTGGGAATCTCAAGAATGGAACCGTGGAAGGACACGAGCCGGCGGCTCTTGAAGGTCGAGAGCGTGCGCGTAACCGTCTCGCGCGACGCGCCAATGAATTCGCCAATCTCTTCGTGTGTGAGCGAAAAGCGGAATCGCATGCCGGACTCGGTCTTCTGGCCGTTCTCGCTCCACTCAAGCAGCAGGCGAGCCAGTTTCTCAGGCGCTGAGCCGGAGAGCGCAACGGTGCGGAGTTGCTCGCACGCGACCTTGTACTGCAGACTGAGTTCCTGCGTGACCACCTGGTAGACCTCTGGGTGACGGCCCATGAAGGCTAGGAACTGATCGCGTTCGACGACGGCGATGCGCGAAGGGTACTGGATTTCGGCGGTCATCTCGCTGGGCAAGCCGGAAAGGACAGACGAGAGTCCGAGGACTTCGCCGGCCTTGGCGATGCTGAGGATGAGGCGCTTGCCTTCGCTTGAATTGATGGAGAGTTTGACCTCGCCTGAGACGACGATGAAAACGCCGGTTGGCGACGATTTCTCAGAGAAGAGTTGGACGCCCGGCTGATACAGCGTGGGAAATTCCATTGACTCGAGGTCGAGCAGAGCTGCAGGCGTAAGCTTTTTGAAAAATTCGCCGGACCGCTGTGCCTGGCTTCTGGAAGTGGTCATCGTTTCGCGCATCGTCTGCATTTTCAGTCTCCCTCTTCGTTGTTTACAGCCTGGTTCCCAGTAATTTCTTCCGCAAGGAATTGAGCCCACGGGGTGTTGGTCACAAGAGTGGCATGCGTTTGTGCGTAGATCGCCTTAAGCACCTGTTTTCCACTTGCATCCGCGTACGTAACGTTGTGTAGATCGATGATGAGTTTCTTTGAAGCCAACCTCGGCGCTGCTTCCATCCATACGCGGTCGAGTTCACTCGCCCACGGCCCCGCCACCCGCCCTTCGAGCCTCATCTCTACTGCTTCGTCCGCATCTTGAAATGTGATTCGCAACGTATTCAGGCCCCCATCAGCCTTGCCCTCTATAAGGCAACTGGCATGCCAAACTGCGGTGATGATGAACATAGCTCCGTAATCCATTGATTTTTAGGAGTTTATTCCTGCGAATTTTTGAGAGGGGAGGCGAGTGACGAATTCGAAGCGACGAAGTGACGATGACGGAATATCGTCACCAGACGAGATGTCGTCGCGCAAGGATCTGGTCACAGACGAAAAGTTGTCTCTTGAATACTGCAGAAGCGGGCCGCGCAACTTTACATATAGTCGCTGCGTTCAATGCCAAGTTTCTTGAGTTTTGAATTGAGAGTGGTGCGCTTCAGTCCCAGCCGTTCCGCTGCACCCTCGGCGCCGCCAATCTGGCCCTTGGTCTCGCGCAACACGCGAAGAATGTGATCGCGCTCGGCGGCCTGCAGAGTGGGATTTGCATTTTCAATCTCTGCCTGCTCTTCGGCAACCTTGGTCTCAAGTTCGGCAAGCGGTACGTAGAGCACGGTGCCGCGCGTCAGGATGACGGCCCGTTCGAGAAAGTTTTCAAGCTCGCGGATATTTCCGGGCCATGGCCAGCGGCAAAGAGCCTGCATGGTCTCGTCGGGAATAGTTTCGATATTCTTGCCCATACGGCGACTGTGTGTGCTGACAAAATGACGGACCAGCACGGGAATGTCGCTGCCTCGGTCACGCAACGGCGGAGCGAAGATGGGGAAAACCTTCAGGCGATAGAACAGATCGCTGCGGAACTGTTTCTCCGCAACCATCTGCGCGAGGTCGCGATTTGTGGCTGCGATGAGGCGGACATTGATCGAAATGGGCCGGTTGCTTCCAAGCCGCTCGATTTCCTTTTCTTGAAGAGCGCGGAGGAGCTTGGGCTGCAGTTCGAGTGGCATTTCGCCCACTTCATCGAGAAATAGCGTGCCCTCGTGTGCAAGTTCAAGGCGTCCCATCTTGCGGGCAATGGCACCGGTGAACGCACCCTTCTCGTGGCCAAAAAGTTCGCTTTCCAACAGTCCGGCGGGAATTGCAGCGCAGTTGATTTTGACGAATGTCCGGTCTTTGCGGGGGCTGAGCCGGTGGATGGCGCGCGCAAGCAATTCCTTGCCGGTACCGGTTTCGCCCTGGATAAGCACCGTCGCGTCGGTTGGCGCAACGGTCTCGATCTGCTTCAGCACCTGGCGCAGACCGCCGCTTTCGCCGACAATGTCCTCAAATCGATTGTCGAGATTGATTTCGTCTTCGAGGTACTGCTTCTCCTGGCGCAGCTTGTCACGCAGCTCGGCAATCCGGCGGAAGGCGATCGAGTTGTCCACCGCCATAGCCACCTGGGTTGCGATGCGCACCAGCGTATCCGCCTCCTGCTGTCCTATGGCGCCTTCCATCCGGCTCAGCACCGAGAGCGTCCCAATGGACTTGCCGTGATGGATGAGCGGAACCCAGCAGCCCGATTGCATTCCTAACTT
>Ga0210386_10001941_pt1 | contig 18023 bp, 15 predicted proteins | sample IncBWH32OmetaG_FD_160091 | JGI IMG/M metagenome (GOLD analysis project Ga0210386, IMG submission 160091) | Forest soil microbial communities from Barre Woods Harvard Forest LTER site, Petersham, Massachusetts, United States - Inc-BW-H-32-O ... | reverse complement strand
TGACCCCGACCTCTCGTCATGAGTTCAACAACTGTTGAACTCGACGGTAGGCCGTTGTTCCAGCTGTGTCAACAGTTGTTGAATACACTATTGGCATGCCATCGAAGGCGCGTGAGGGACGTGATGGACAGGCCACCCGGGCAGCGATCCTGGACATCGCACGATCGCAGTTCGGAAGCCACGGTTTTGAACGCACGACGATCCGTTCGGTCGCATCGCAGGCCGGCGTAGATCCGGCGCTCGTCATGCACTACTTCGGCAGCAAGGCCGAACTGTTCGCCGCGGCCTCCCGGTTCGACATCACGTTTCCCGATCTCTCGGATGTCGCACCCGACCGTATTGCCGACATCCTGCTGCCGCTGTTCATCACCGTTTGGGGACCGCAGGGACCGTTTCTCCCGCTGCTGCGCGCGGCCGCGACGAATCGCGTTGCCGCAGATGCCCTGCTCCAAGTTTTCGTCGACCAAGTGGCCCCCGCACTATCCGCGGTCGCGCCCGATCATCCCGCCGAGCGGGCCGCCCTGGTGGGATCGCAGCTCCTGGGCCTTGCCGTCGCTCGCTACATCCTGGTTGTCCCGCCACTCGCCGGTATGGACGATGCCCAACTCATCGAATGGCTGCGCCCGGTGCTCGCCCACTACTTGGCAGACCCCGCGCCTTGACGCTGTTCGAGGATCTTCAGGGCACGTTCACCCCATCGGATGTTCTCTTCTTCGAACGAGATCCCGCGCATCAACGTCAGGTAGGGGCCTATCCGCTGCGCCGTGGCCAGGTATTCCGCTTCGCTGCGGCCATCGAGCAGCCGGTGACGCAGCCGCTCGTAGCGATGGACTTTGGCCTGGGCCCGTTCCCCTCGTTCGGTGATGAAGTCGCGGACAGCCGCCGCGTCACCGGCATCGGCGGCCTGGACCTTCACCATCAGCTCGTCACGGATTACCGAGGGCTTCGGAGAGGTCCTGGTGAACTCGCGGATCGCCTCGCGGCCCGCCTCGGTCAGCGAGAACATCCGCTTGTTGGGTCGACGTTCCTGGTGCACGACGCGTGCCTGGATCAGGCCTTGCTCAGCAAGACGTTCGAGTTCGCGATACAGCTGCTGTGGCGTGGCCATCCAGAAGTTCGCCACCGACGCGTCAAAGCCCTTGGCCAGGTCGTAGCCAGAAGACTCACCCTCGAGAAGAGCGGCTAACACGGCGTCACGCAGCGACATCGACCCATAGTACGATATCTGATTAATCAATAAAGTGATTAATCGCATCTGGACACACGGCGATCGGCCCTCTAGCGTCAACCACACCTACTCAACAAGTTGACTATGCGAGGTGCCCCGTGTCTGCTACCCATCCCTTCCGCAAGGCAGTCGAGGAAGGTGACGAGTCGGCCATCGCGGCGATGCTGGCCGATGACGTCGTATTCACCAGCCCGGTCGCATTCAAGCCCTACGTCGGCAAACCGATCACCGCGGCGATCCTGCGCGGTGTGTTGCGGGTCTTCGAAGATTTTCGCTACGTCCGCGAGATCCACGACAGCAACGGCCATGACCACGCGCTTGTGTTCGAGACAACCGTTGCGGGCAAGAAGGTCAACGGTTGCGACTTCCTGCACTTCAACGATGAGGGCCTCATCGACGATTTCACAGTCATGGTGCGGCCGCTGTCGGGTGCGACGGCATTGTCGGAGGCGATGGGCGCCCAGTTCGATCGGATACAGCAGGAAGCCCTCGAACTAGACGCATCGTTCACCAGCGCGTAGCGCCGCCGAAGGGATAGATCGTGCGGATTGGATTGGGTATCAACTACGCAGGCGGCTTCAAGGAGGTCGCTGCCGAAGTGGCCGACCTCGAGCGCGCCGGCTTGGATATTGTCTTTGTCCCCGAAGCGTATTCGTTTGACGCGGTGAGCGCACTGGGCTATTTGGCGGCCAGCACCGAACGGGTTCAACTGGCCTCGGGAATCCTGCAGCTCTACACCCGAACTCCCACCTTGACCGCGATGACCGCCGCCGGTCTCGACTACGTTTCCGACGGCCGTTTCATCCTCGGTCTCGGCGCGTCGGGGCCCCAGGTCATCGAGGGCTTCCACGGTGTGCCGTACGACGCTCCGATAGCACGCACCCGCGAAGTCGTCGACATCTGCCGCCAGGTGTGGCGACGCGAGACCGTGCAACATCAGGGCAGGCACTACACCATTCCGCTGCCTGCCGAACAGGGCACCGGGCTTGGCAAGCCGCTCAAACTCATCAATAAGCCTGTTCGAGAACGTATCCCGATTTTGGTGGCTGCGCTGGGGCCCAAGAACGTCGAGCTGGCCGCCGAGATCGCCGAAGGCTGGCAACCGATCTTTTATCTGCCGGAGAAGGCGCAAGACGTCTGGGGTAAGGCCCTGGCCACCGGCCGGGCCAAGCGCGACCCTGCGTTGGGAAACCTCGACGTGTACGCGGGACCCGCGCTGGCCATCGGCGAAAACGTCGGGCCACTGCTTGAATTCGTCAAACCACACCTAGCGCTCTACATCGGAGGAATGGGCGCCAAGGGCAAGAACTTCTATCACACCCTGGCCACCAGCTACGGCTACGGCGCTGCAGCCGACCGCATCCAAGAGCTTTACCTGTCCGGCGACAAGGACGGCGCCGCCAAGACGGTGCCCGACGAACTCGTGCGTGATGTCTCGCTGATCGGAACACGCGGGTTCGTCAAGGAACGTGTGGCGGCGTTCCGCGACGCGGGGGTGACCGCGTTGAACGTGGTACCGATCGCGGCAACGCCGGCCGACCGGATCAAGCTGATCGAGACGCTCCGGGAACTGGTCGACTGAACGTCAGCCTTGCGCGTCCTGCAGCGCGGCGTTGAGTGTTTTGCTCGGCCGCATCACCGCTGTCGTCAGGGCGTTGTCGGGTGCGTAGTACCCACCGATGTCGACTGCATCCCCCTGCGCTTCGGCTAGTTCGGCCACAATGACGTCTTCGTCCTTGGTCAATGCATCGGCAAGTGCGGCGAAATGTTTGCGCAACTCTTCGTCATCGGTCTGTGCGGCCAGTTCCTGTGCCCAGTACATCGCGAGGTAGAACTGGCTGCCACGGTTGTCGAGCTCACCGGTCTTGCGCGACGGGCTCTTGTTGTTGTCCAGCAATTTGCCGATCGCGGCGTCCAGCGTCTTGCCGAAGATCTTGGCCCGCTCGTTGCCGGTCTTGATACCGATGTCTTCGAAACAGGCTCCGAGCGCGAGGAATTCACCAAGTGAATCCCACCGTAGGTGATTTTCCTCGACGAGTTGGTGGACATGCTTGGGCGCTGAACCGCCCGCGCCGGTTTCGTACATTCCACCGCCGGCCATCAGCGGCACGATGGACAGCATCTTGGCGCTGGTGCCCAGCTCCAGGATCGGGAACAGGTCGGTGAGGTAGTCGCGCAGGATGTTGCCGGTCGCGGCGATGGTGTCCTGTCCGCGCATCGCGCGCTCGATCGTGTGCCGCATGGCTCGTTCCTGGGACATGGTCTGGATGTCGAGGCCCGCCGTGTCGTGTTCGGCCAGGTAGGTGTTGACCTTCTTGCGCATCTCGTTCTCGTGTGGACGTTCCTGGTCCAGCCAGAACACCACCGGCATGCCCGAGTTTTGCGCCCGGTTGACGGCAAGCTTGACCCAGTCGCGGATCGCGGCGTCCCTGACGATGGGCATCCGCCAGATGTCGCCGGCTTCCACGTTTTGCGTCAGCAGCACTTCGCCGGTGTCGAGGTCGACGATGTTGGCGACGCCGTCTTCGGGGATCTCGAATGTCTTGTCGTGCGAGCCGTACTCCTCGGCCTGCTGCGCCATCAGCCCGACGTTGGGGACCGTGCCCATTGTCGCCGGATCAAATGCACCGTGCGTCTTACAGAAATTGATGATTTCTTGGTAGATCCGGGAAAACGTGGACTCGGGGTTGACGGCCTTGGTGTCCTTTTGCCGTCCGTCGGCACCGTACATCTTGCCGCCCGCGCGGATCATCGCGGGCATCGACGCATCGACGATCACGTCACTGGGCGAATGAAAGTTGGTGATTCCCTTGGCCGAATCGACCATGGCCAGCTCGGGGCGGTGCTCGTGACAGGCATGCAGGTCGCGGATGATCTCGTCATGCTGCGAGGCAGGCAGTGACTCGATCTTGTTGTACAGATCCACCAATCCGTTGTTGACGTTGACACCCAGTTCGTCGAACGTCTCCTGGTGCTTGGCGAACGCCTCTTTGTAGAAGATCTTCACGGCGTGTCCGAAAACGATGGGGTGGGATACCTTCATCATCGTCGCCTTGACGTGCAGTGAGAACATCACGCCGGTCTTGTGCGCGTCCTCCATCTGCGCCTCGTAGAAGTCGCATAGGGCTTTGCGACTCATGAACATGCTGTCGATGATGTCGCCCTCCCGCAGCGACACCATGGGCTTGAGCACGATGGTCTTGCCGGTTTTGGTCTCCAGCTCCATTTTCACGTTGCGCGCGCGGTCGACGGTCATCGACTTCTCACCATGGTAGAAGTCGCCGTGCCGCATGGTCGCGACATGAGTCCGCGACGCCATCGACCAGTCGCCCATGCTGTGCGGGTGTTTGCGTGCGTACTCCTTGACCGCGTTGGGCGCGCGGCGATCCGAATTGCCTTGCCGCAGCACCGGATTGACTGCGCTTCCAAGGCATTTGGCATATCGGTCGCGAATTTCGTTGTCTTCGTCGGTTTTGGGGCTTTGCGGATAGTCCGGAATCTTGAATCCCTTGCCCTGCAGTTCCTTGATCGCGGCGACGAGCTGGGGCACCGAGGCGCTGATGTTCGGCAGCTTGATGATGTTGGTGTCGGGTAGCTTTGCCAGCCGGCCCAGCTCGCCAAGGTTGTCGGGCACTTTCTGATCGTCGGTCAGGTAATCCGGGAACTCGGACAGGATCCGTGCGGCCACCGAGATATCGCTGGTCTTGATCTCGATGCCGGCCGGCTCGGCGAAGGCGCGCACGATCGGCAAAAAGGCGTAGGTCGCCAGTAACGGCGCCTCGTCGGTCAGCGTGTAGATGATGGTCGGCTGGTCGGCGCACATGGTTTCTCCCGGCGTCACTATCGGTCAGATTCTTGAAGGCGTGCTATTTGAGAGGCTTTATAACGACGGCAACCAGTATCCCGTACGACGTCCCTCCAGCTGCGGCTAGGCCCAACAGCGGCGGCCGCGGCACCTGGCTCTACCGCCCTTGCGATCGCCGCTAGTGGCGGCGCATCGGCAACGTGCGATACGCTTCTGGCAGGTCATGAGCGCCAGCGTCAAGCCCCGGCTTGCTGGCCGGCAACCCTCCAACCGCGGTGGGGTGCCCCGGGTGATGACCAGGTTGTAGTAGCCACCACCGGCTACGCGGCAAGCGCGGGTCCGCAGTGACGGGCCCCCAGAGTAGACAGGGAAACCTGATGCGCACCTATTTGGGCTGGCTCATCGTGCGTCGCAGTTGCTGACCGCATGACTGCCGGTCGACGTCCAAGGCCTCCGGATGGCGTCCCGCGCACCTTGCAAGCACTCGACCCACCCGACTCTTCCTTCCCAGAAAGCAACCCTCGTGAGTTCCGAAACCAACGCTGACAGCGAAACCGATTCCGATCCGACCGCGCACTGGTCGTTCGAAACCAAACAGGTCCACGCCGGCCAACAGCCGGACCCGACCACCAACGCTCGCGCGCTGCCGATCTACCAGACCACTTCCTACGTCTTCGACGACACCGCACATGCCGCGGCGCTGTTCGGGCTGGAAGTCCCGGGCAACATCTACACCCGCATCGGCAACCCGACCACCGACGTCGTCGAACAGCGCATCGCGGCACTGGAGGGCGGCGTGGCCGCGCTGTTCCTGTCCTCCGGGCAGGCCGCGGAGACGTTCGCGATTTTGAACCTGGCCGGCGCCGGCGACCACATCGTGTCCAGCCCGCGGCTCTACGGCGGCACCTACAACCTGTTCCACTACTCGCTGCCCAAGCTGGGCGTCGACGTCAGCTTCGTCGACGACCCCGACGACCTGGACTCGTGGCGGGCCGCGGTGCGCCCGAACACCAAGGCGTTCTTTGCCGAGACGATCTCCAACCCGCAGATCGACGTGCTGGATACCCCGGGAGTGTCGGGAGTGGCCCACGAGCACGGTGTGCCGCTGATCGTCGACAACACCGTCGCCACCCCGTACCTGATCCAGCCGATCGCCCAGGGCGCCGACATCGTGGTGCACTCGGCCACCAAGTACCTGGGTGGGCATGGCGCCGCGATCGCCGGGGTGATCGTCGACGGTGGCACCTTCGACTGGACACAGGACGGCTTCCCCGGCTTCACCACCCCCGACCCCAGCTACCACGGCGTGGTCTACGCGGAGTTGGGACCGCCCGCGTTCGCGGTCAAGGCGCGGGTGCAATTGCTGCGCGACTACGGGTCGGCGGCCTCGCCGTTCAACGCGTTCCTGGTCGCGCAAGGCCTGGAAACCCTGAGCCTGCGTATCGAGCGCCACGTCGCCAACGCCCAGCGAGTCGCCGAATTCCTGGCCGGCCACGACGATGTGCTGTCGGTCAATTACGCCGGCCTGCCCAGCTCGCCCTGGTACGAGCGGGCAAAGAAGCTGGCGCCCAAGGGAACCGGAGCCGTGTTGTCCTTCGAGTTGGCCGGCGGCGTCGAGGCGGGGAAGGCGTTCGTCAACGCGCTCAAGCTGCACAGCCACGTCGCCAATATCGGCGATGTGCGATCGCTGGTGATTCATCCGGCGTCGACAACGCATTCCCAGCTCAGCCCCGCCGAGCAGCTCTCCACCGGTGTGAGCCCCGGTTTGGTGCGGCTGGCCGTGGGCATCGAAGGCATCGACGACATCCTGGCCGACCTCGAGCTTGGCTTCGCCGCGGCTCGCAAATACGGCGGCGGCGCCACAGCCAGCAGCGGTGATCCGCACGCCGTGGCGGCGTTCTGAGGAGGCCGAAATGACGATCTCGGATGTGCCGACGCAGACGCTGCCCGCCGACGGTGAGGTCGGCGTTGTCGAAATCGGCTCGCTGACGCTGGAAAGCGGTGCGGTGATCGACGACGTCAGCATCGCCGTGCAGCGGTGGGGCGAGTTGTCACCTGCCCGCGACAACGTCGTGGTGGTCTTGCATGCGCTCACCGGAGATTCCCACATCACCGGACCCGTCGGGCCCGGACATCCCACGCCGGGCTGGTGGGACGGCATCGCCGGCCCGGGCGCGCCGATCGACACCGATCGCTGGTGCGCGGTGGCCACCAATGTGTTGGGCGGCTGCCGCGGCTCGACCGGCCCGAGCTCAACCGCGCCTGATGGGAAGCCCTGGGGCTCAAGGTTTCCACTGATTTCGGTGCGAGATCAGGTCGAGGCCGACATCGCCGCGCTGGCAGCGCTGGGCATCACCGAGGTCGCCGCAGTGGTGGGCGGGTCGATGGGTGGAGCCCGGGCACTGGAGTGGATCGTCGGCCATCCCGACCGGGTGGGCGCGGGTCTGCTGCTGGCGGTGGGTGCGCGCGCGACCGCCGACCAGATCGGCACACAGTGCACCCAGATCGCGGCCATCAAAGCCGATCCGAACTGGCAGGGCGGCGACTACTACCGCAGCGGGCGCAGCCCCACCGCCGGCCTGCACATCGCCCGCCGCTTCGCACATCTGACGTACCGCGGCGAGGTCGAGCTGGACACCCGCTTCGCCAACGACGCACAGGGCGGGGAAGATCCCGCGGATCCGGTGGCGGGCGGCCGCTACGCGGTGCAGAGCTACCTGGAGCACCAGGGCCGCAAACTGGTGTCACGCTTCGACGCCGGCAGCTATGTGGTGCTCACCGAAGCACTGTCCCGTCACGACGTCGGCCGGGGCCGCGGCGGTGTAGCCGCCGCGCTGCGCGGCTGCCCGGTGCCGGTGGTGGTCGGCGGCATCACCTCCGACCGGCTTTACCCGCTGCGCCTGCAAGAGGAACTCGCCGAGCTGTTGCCCGGATGTCGCGAGCTGCAGATCGTCGAGTCGATCTACGGCCACGACGGCTTCCTGGTGGAATCCGAGGCGGTGGGTGAGCTGGTGCGGCAAACCCTCGACCTGGCGGTGGGATCGGCGAGCGGCCAAGGCGCGTGTCCACGGTGACCCAGTCCCGGCAGGACCGCTCGTTGTCGTTTGGCTCTGAAGCGGCCGCCTACGAGCGCGGCCGACCGTCCTACCCGCCGGACGCGATCGACTGGCTGTTGCCGGCCGGGGCTCGCGACGTGCTGGACCTCGGCGCCGGGACCGGGAAACTGACGACTCGGCTGGTGGAACGCGGGCTGGACGTGGTCGCCGTCGACCCGATCGCCGAGATGCTGGAAATGCTGCGCACGTCGCTGCCCGACACGCCCGCGCTGCTCGGCACGGCGGAGGAAATTCCGCTGGCGGACAACAGCGTTGATGCGGTGCTCGTCGCACAGGCTTGGCACTGGTTCAACCCGGAGCGGGCAATCCCGGAAGTGGCCCGGGTGCTGCGGCCGGGCGGACGACTGGGTTTGGTGTGGAACACTCGCGACGCGCGGCTCGGCTGGGTGCGGGAGCTGGGTCGCATCATCGGCCACGATGGGGATCCGGTCCGCGACAAGGTGACACTGGCCGACCCGTTCACCGACGTACAGCGCCATCAGGTCGAGTGGACGAATTACCTTACGCCACAGGCATTGATCGACTTGGTCGCCTCCCGGAGCTACTGCATCACCTCGCCGACCGAAGTGCGCACCAAAACACTGGACCAGGTTCGCGAATTGCTGGCAACCCATCCGGCGTTGGCGAACGCGGGAGGCCTGGCGCTGCCGTACGTCACGGTGTGCGTGCGGGCGACGCTGTCGACGTAATTGCGCCCCGGTCGTCGTCATCGCTACGCCGCGTCGTCGTCCTCGTCGCCGTGGCGAAGCAGCTTTTCGGGGTGATGGAAAGTATTGATACGGGCTTGCCCGTGGTCAAGATGCGGGGGTGGGATCCATTCGGTTTCACCGTCTTTGTTTTTGCGGGTGATCCAGCCCTCTTCGGCGAGCGGATGGTGGCCGCCGCAGCCGAACGTTAAATGGTTGACGTCGGTGGTGCGGCACTTGGCGTACGGGATGCAGTGATGAACCTCGCAGTAGTAACCCGATACGGTACAGCCGGGGTGTGAACATCCACGATCTTTGGCGTACAGGACAATTCGTTGCCCGGGTGAGGCGAGTCGCTTGGTGTGATAGAGCCCGATCGCCTCGCCTTTGTCAAAAATGCACAGGTAATGATGTGCGTGGCGGGCCAGCCGAATCACGTCGCCCATGGGTAGTAGCGTGCCGCCGCCGGTGAGCCCCTTACCCGCCCCAGCCTCCAGTTCGCGCAAGGTGGTGGTGACGATGATGGATGCCGGTAAGCCGTTGTGCTTGCCCAAATCACCGGACGCCAACAGGGCGCGCGCGGCGGCGTTGAGCGCGTCGTGGTTGCGTTGAACGGAGCTACGCGTGTCGTTACCGAGGGAAGTCTCCGACGGGCTGCCCTCCACGCACGGGGTGTCATCCTCCGGGTTGCACATGCCCGGAGCGGCTAATTTGGCGAACACGGCGTCGATGGAGGCCCGCGCCTCGGGCGTCAGATACCCCGTGACCGGGCTCATCCCGTCGAGACCTTGTTTGCCGATAGTGATTCCGCGCCGACGAGCCCGGTCCTCATCGGTGAAAGTACCGTCGGGGTTGAGGCAGTCGGCGAGTTTGTCGGCCAGCTTGCTCAATTCGTCTGGGCGGTGCTTGCCGCCGAGACGAGCGAGCTGCGCTTCGGCTACCTGGCGGGTCTCGACGTCAACGAAGTCCGGCAGGCGCTGACAAAATCCGCGAATCACGGCGACGTGGCCATCGCCGATCTTTCCGGCGCGCTGCGCCTCGGCGGTCGCCGCCAGCCGTGGCGACAACGGTTCACCGGTGACTGAATGGCGCGGGCCAAGATCCTCGGCCTCGCGGATGCGCCGGGCAGCCTCGGCGCGGCTGATCAGCAGCCGATTGGACAACGCATGACTGAGCTTGCCGCCCAATTCCGTCTCGCTGGCCTGCCGGGCGAGTTGGTTGATCAGAGCGTGGCCGGGCACCGGTAGCCGCCGAGTGTCCTGTTCCAGGCGTTGCAGCATTCCCAGCAGTTCCGGGCAGGTTAGCACGTCGAAAGACAGCTCGAGCAATCCGGATACCGCATCTCGGAATGCGTCGAACCGCTCGACGATCTCCTCGCGACAACTCGAATGCATGTTCGAATTGTATCGATCGCGGCTGACGCGCGAGGCCGCCCGAAGCCCCAGGTGTGGATGAAATTGCAACTGTGGATAACCGGCAAGAATCACTACTGTGAGCTGGCCGACTTACCCGAATTTGAACCATAACGAAATCGAGGACTCACCGAATGACCACCGCACGCGAGAAAGTACGTGAGGCACTAATTACTGCCTGTGTTGCCGATTGGGTCGACCTAAATGCCGTTCATTGTCACGTCAAGCAGGAACTTCCGTCGGCATCGCTTTCAGAAGTGCAGAGCGAAACCTTGGAGACGATCCGCACTTTGGTCGGAGACGAGCTGTTCGTGCTGGGCGATCTGTCCGGTGAGCATGGGCGTTTCGCCGCCTGGAAAGAGTCACTCGATACATGAATACAGAAGATTTCCGATGTCTATGTCACCCATTACGACGATCCACCGGCCTGGGTATTCTCCGCATGGATAAAACTCACCGACAAGGGCGAGCGGGTAGCACGGGCACTTGAAGAACGTGCCAGAGATCCGCTTGAATAGTCGCGCACCAGAACCTGGATCGAAACGGCGTCAAAAGTTGAGCCCGGAGAACATGATTCGGCCGGGGTCGTACTTCTGCCGGACGGCGCTGAGCCGGGACAGATTCGGGCCGAAGTACCGTGACGGCGGCTGGTTGGCCTCGATGTAGTTCACATAGCCGCCAACTGAATACGGTCGCACCGCTTGGTGTGCCGTGTTGAGCCAGTTGGTCGCTGCCGACGGGTCGGACGTTTCGACGTACCACTGCACCAGCGCGGACTGCTGACGCCACGGAAAGGCTGTGGCTCCCGGTGCGACACCGGCGAGGGCGCCGTCGAGGGCATGCATGATGGCCAACATGCGGCCCGCGCCACGAGGAAAGGCGTCGACCGCCGCGGCGATGCCCTGAGCCGCGCCCGCGTTGATGGTCGGGAAAACATCAGATCCGCCGACGTATCCGAGCGGCGCCGGGTTGAGATTGTTGACGGCCAGATACCTCACCAGGTCCAAGTAGTTGAAGGTGTGGTTCTCGGTCCCGGTCGGTTGCATCCCGACGGCTGACGTGATGGCGCTCGCCGCGCTGTTACCCGAGCCGGCCGGGCAGGTCGCCATGATGCGACAGTGCGTACCCATCGAGTCGACGGTGGCGTCGGCCAGTGCCCAGCTGCTGCGGTCGGCGGTGCGCAGCCAATTCTGCCAACCCACAAGGACCTGCGCGAACGACTGCGGCGGGAAATTGAGGTTCACCACGTCGACGTCACTGGTGGGGAAGTTGGCGAATGTCAGCGCCGTTGTCACCCCGAAGTTGCCGCCACCGCCTCCGCGCAACGCCCAGAACAGGTCGGGTTGGCTGGCCGCAGATGCGGTGACCGCCTGGCCGCCGGGCAGCACCACCGTCGCCGACCTCAACGCGTCACACATCAGGCCCGCGTGCCGAGAATGGGCACCCAGCCCGCCGCCCAGGGCGTGCCCCGAGCTACCGACCGACGGGCAGGTACCCGTCGGGATCCCCCGTCCGGCCGCGGCCAGCGCTTGGTGCAGCGCATACAGCTGGGTGGCGGGCGTCACTGTGACCTGCCCGGTGGCCGCGTCGTAATTGATCCCTCCGGGCAACTGGCGCAGATCAAGCACCATGGTTCCGTTCGCCGTCGACGCCCCGATATAGGAATGCCCACCACTACGCGGTGCGACCTTGAGGTTGTTGGCAGCAGCGAATGCCATCGCCTTTTGCACATCCGCCGGCGATGTAGGGGTGACGATCGCCGCCGGCGCCGAGCCGTTGTAGTTGGTGTTGAAAACCTGTTTAGCCGTTGCGAATTGACCGTTGTCCGGTCGTATCACCGGCCCGCCGATCGCGGTGGCAAGCGGGTCCCAGCCGGAGGCAATCGGATCGGCGCCGGCTCGGCCCGATCCCAGAACCGTACCGGCGGCTAGCGCTCCGATGGCGCCCCGCAGAAACGTCTGACGCGAGATCTCACGCGCCAACGTCGGGCTCCCGCGATTGCGTCACGTCCCGCATTCTCAACTACGCGGCGACAAAAACCGTGGTGGCGCATGACGTGTCGGCGTAAGAACTGAAACGTACGCGAACCTTAACCCCATCGTGTTGGAAACGTGACAGCGGTAAACGAGGGTTCTAACCGGGACTTTGAGTGCCGCGGTTGCACTCCCATAAGTTAGGGGCAGGACATGGCGACACTCGAGACTACGCGTAGCTTGATTTGGCGCTTGAACAACCAACCACTGGCCGTTCGTCTGTTACTGGGCGCCGGTTGCCTGATCACCGCGGCCGCAGTGTTTTCGGCTCCAGTGGAGGCAGACCCGCACGACGACGACTTCATCGACGCGCTGAGTCACGCCGGCATCGAGTACGGCGAACCAGGAAACGCGATGGCCGTGGGCCAGTCGATCTGCCCGATGCTCGCTCAGCCGGGCGGTAGCTTCGCCGCTGCCGCGTCGGGTGTCTCCCACCGAGGCATGTCGCCGCAGTTGGCCCAGATGTTCACCACCATCGCGATACAGACGTACTGCCCGGAAGAGATGGCAAACATCCTCGGCGGCAACGTATCTGGTTTGCAACAATTCCCGGGCATGCCGGGGATGGTCCCAGGGATCTAGCGTGTACCCAGCGGGTCGATCGTCCAGGCGATATAGCCCATGCTCGCCGCGACGAGGGACATCGTGGCGAAGTCAATTCCCTTGCTGCGCACCACGAGAAGCCCTGCATGGTCTTCGGTGAGCGCTAACCGCAGCACGGCGGCGACCCCGACCCCGATGCCGATCAGCAGCGCGCCACGGCGCCAGAAGTTCGCCGCAACCAGTGTGAACGCCGCTGAAAAGATCAGCACTACCGTCACGATCGGCCATTGCGAGCGGACCAGCTGACGCAAGCTCATTGCTGTTCGGCCAATTCGACGACGTTCGTCAACAGGAATGCGCGGGTCAGCGGGCCGACGCCACCGGGATTCGGTGATACGTGACCGGCGACCTCCCACACACCCGGATGCACGTCACCGACGAGCCCGTCGGCGGTACGGCTGACGCCGACGTCGACGACGGCGGCACCGGGACGCACCATGTCCGCGGTCAGCAGATGCGGGACACCCACAGCCGCCACAATGATGTCCGCCTGCTTGGTCAGCGCGGGCAGATCACGAGTTCCGGTGTGACACAGGGTCACAGTGGCATTCTCCGAGCGGCGGGTCAGTATCAGCCCCAGTGGACGACCGACCGTGACACCGCGTCCGAGGACGACCACGTGCGCCCCGGCGATCTCGACGTCGAAGCGCCGCAACAGGTGGACGATGCCGCGTGCGGTGCACGGCAGCGGCGCCGCAGTGCCCAGCACCAACCGGCCCAGGTTGGTCGGGTGCAACCCGTCGGCGTCCTTCTCCGGGTCGACGCGTTCCAGTGCCGCGTTCTCGTCGAGGTGTTTCGGCAGCGGCAACTGCACGATGTAACCGGTGCATTCGGGATTGGCGTTGAGTTCGTCGATGGTTTCGTTGAGCTTCGCGTGGCTGATGTCGGCGGGCAGGTCGCGGCGCAGCGAGGTGATGCCGACCTTGGCGCAGTCGGAATGCTTTCCGCGGACGTAGGCCTGCGACCCCGGGTCATCGCCGACGAGAATCGTGCCCAGGCCGGGCGTCCGCCCGGCAGCAGTCAACCCCGCCACTCGTTGCTTCAGGTCGACGAAGATCTCGTCGCGCGTGACTTTGCCGTCCAACGTGATCGCACCCACGCCTCACAGTCTGGCATGCCCGCGCGCGTGGCCAGATGACGGCGACCCGCCGCGCCCGGCTCCGCCGCGCTTGCGATCGCGTGGCCAGATGACGGCGACCCGCCGCGCCCGGCTCCGCCGCGCTTGCGATCGCGTGGCCAGATGACGGCGACCCGCCGCGCCCGGCTCCGCCGCGCTCCCGCGCGCGTGGCCAGATGACGGCGACCCGCCGCGCCCGGCTCCGCCGCGCTTGCGATCGCCGTTACGCTCCCGGTATGTCTAGCCCCCCGGACGTCCTGAGCCCAGCCAAGCTGGGCCCGATCACCCTGCGCAACCGCACCATCAAGTCGGCGACTTTCGAGGCACGAACGCCCAACGCACTGGTGACCGACGACCTCATCGAGTACCACCGACTGCCGGCCGCCGGCGGCGTCGGCATGACCACGGTCGCCTATTGCGCGGTCTCCCAGGGTGGCCGCACCGAAGGCAACGGGATCTGGATGCGCCCGGAGGCCGTGCCCGGGTTCCGCCGGCTCACCGAAGCCATCCACGCCGAGGGCGCCGCGGTGAGCGCGCAGATCGGCCACGCCGGACCGGTGGCCAATGCCCGCTCTAACAAAGCCACCGCCCTGGCCCCGGTGCGGTTCTTCAACCCGATCGGCATGCGGTTCGCCAAGAAGGCCACCCGTGACGACATCGACAACGTCATCGCCGCACACGCCACTGCCGCCCGCCTGGCCGTCGAGGCGGGATTCGACGCCGTCGAAATCCATTTGGGCCACAACTATCTGGCGAGCTCGTTCTTAAGCCCGCTGATCAACCGTCGCAACGACGAGTTCGGTGGCTCGCTGGAGAACCGCGCCAAGGTCGCCCGCGGGATGGTGCTGGCCGTTCGCCGCGCCGTCGAGAAAGACGGGGCTCAGATCGCGGTGACCGCCAAGCTCAACATGGCCGATGGTGTCCGCGGCGGTATCAGCACCGACGAGTCGCTGATCACCGCGAAATGGCTGCAGGATGACGGCGGGCTGGACGCGATCGAACTCACCGCGGGTAGCTCGCTGGTCAATCCGATGTATTTGTTCCGCGGCGACGCTCCGCTCAAGGAATTCGCAGCCGCCTTCAAACCGCCGCTGCGCTGGGGCATGCGGATGACGGGCAAGAGGTTCCTCCGCGAGTACCCCTACCGTGAGGCCTATCTGTTACGGGAGGCCAAGCTGTTCCGCGCCGAACTGTCGATGCCGCTGATTCTGTTGGGCGGCATTACCAATCGGGAAACGATGGACCTGGCCATGGCGGAGGGATTCGACTTCGTCGCGATGGGCCGGGCTCTGCTGGCCGAGCCCGATCTGATCAACCGGATCGCCGCCGACGGGGCCGCGCACACCGTGCATTCGGCGTGTACGCACTGCAACCGATGCATGCCAACCATCTACAGTCGCACCCGCTGCGTCGTCACCGGCGCCCCCGACCGCCCGCCGACGATGCAGGCCGGGACGGCCTGAGGAGGAGGCGGGCAATCAGCTCCGGCCCGCCGACGATGCAGGCCGGGACGGCCTAAGGTTTCGTGTCGCTCGGAGCCAATTGTGCGGCAGCCGATACAGTCGGTGCAGTGAGCCAAGCAGCTAAGGTTGGGGCGATGAGTCAAGCAGCACCGCCCGTGCTGACCGTCCGATACGACGGATCTCAACGCACCTTCGCCGCAGGTCATGACGTGGTAGTCGGGCGCGATCTGCGCGCCGACATGCGCATCACTCATCCACTCATCTCGCGTGCGCATCTGCTGCTGCGCTTCGAGCAGGGGCGTTGGCTCGCCATCGACAACGGTTCGTTGAATGGAACCTACGTCAACGGGCGTCGGGTGCCGGTGGTCGACATCCACGACGGCCAGATCGTCAACATCGGCAATCCCGACGGGCCGAAGCTTGCTTTCGAGGTCGGTCACCACGTCGGGCCGGCCGGCCGGCCGCCGCAAACCGCGTCAATGCCCATCGTCCAACCGTCAGCCGGCGTCCGGTCGGCTCCCCCGCAGCCGGCACGCCCGGCGGGCGCGCCCCGGCCCCAGGGAGCCGGACCACCGCGGCCCCATCCGGGCGGCCCCCCGGCACCACCACAGCCGATGTACCAGGGCGCCGGAGGTCAGCGGCCACCGGGCTATCCGTCCAGCTCGCCGCACCGACCACCGCCGCCGAACCGGCAAATCCCGAGCCAGCTGAGCGGTGCCAGTTCAGCGCCGCCGAAGCTGCTGCCGAAACCTCAGCTGGCCCGGGCGACCAGCAAGCCCGAGACGGGCAACCTCGCCACCAAGATGATCCAGGCGATTCTCCCCGGCTCCGGCACACCGGAGAAGCCGCCGGGATCTGCCACCATCGGTCGCGCCAACGACAACGACATCGTCATCCAGGATGTGCTCGCGTCGCGCCACCACGCGTTCTTGGTTCAGTCCCCGCTCGGCACCGAAATCCGCGACGCCCACAGCGTCAACGGCACGTTCGTCAACGGCGTGCGCGTCGGTTCGGCGGTGCTGAACGAAGGCGACGTGATCACGATCGGCAACGTCGACCTAGTTTTCACCGGCGGCATCCTGATCCGCCGCACCGAAGCCGCCACCCGCACCGGCGGGCTGGAGGTCAACGGCGTTCACTTCAAGATCGACGGCAAGGAACTGCTGGACAACATCTCTCTGACTGCCCGGCCGGGCACGCTCACCGCGATCATCGGGGGGTCCGGCGCGGGCAAGACCACACTGTCGCGGCTGATCGCCGGGTACACCCGCCCCAGCGCCGGTTCGGTCACCTTCGAGGGTCACAACATCCACGCCGAGTACGCGACCATGCGCAGCAGGATCGGGATGGTCCCCCAGGACGATGTGGTGCACCGCCAACTGACGGTGAACCAGGCCCTCGGCTACGCCGCCGAGCTGCGGCTACCGCCCGACACCAGCAAGCAAGAGCGCGCCCAGGTGGTCGCGCAGGTGCTCGAGGAACTCGACCTGACCAAACACGCCGACACCCGGGTGGACAAACTCTCCGGTGGCCAGCGTAAACGCGCGTCGGTGGCCCTGGAGCTACTCACCCAGCCGTCGCTGCTGCTCCTCGACGAGCCGACGTCCGGTCTGGACCCGGCGCTGGACCGTCAAGTCATGCTGATGTTGCGGCAGCTCGCCGACGCCGGCCGTGTGGTGCTGGTGGTCACGCACTCGGTGTCCTATCTCGACGTCTGCGACCAGATCCTGCTCATCGCACCCGGCGGCAAGACCGCGTTCAACGGGCCGCCCAGCCAGGTCGGTGCGGCGTTGGGTACCACCAACTGGGCGGACATCTTCGCCAACGTGGGCGCCGAGCCGGACGAAGCCAACCGGCGCTTCATGGAGCGCGACGGCAGAAGATATTCCGAAGCAAGACCGGCTCCGGAAAGCCCGGCAGACTTGGGCGAACCGGTACACACCGACCTGGTCCGCCAGTTCTCCACGATTGCGCGCCGTCAGGTCCGACTCGTCATCTCCGATCGCGGCTACTCGGTGTTCCTTGCGATACTGCCGTTCCTGATCGGTGCGCTGTCGCTGACCGTGAAAGGCCCCAAACCGGGGCTCGGCCCCGCCGACCCGCTCGGCCTCGCGCCAACCCAGCCGCAGTACATCATGGTGCTGCTCAACATCGGCGCCGTCTTCATGGGTACGGCATTGACCATCCGCGACCTGATCGGCGAGCGTCCGATCTTCCGAAGAGAACAGGCGGTTGGCCTGTCCACCACGGCCTACCTGCTGGCGAAGGTCTTTATCTTCTTTGTTTTCGCGACCGTCCAGGCGGCGATCGCGACGTTCATCGTCAGGCTCGGAAAGGGTGCGCCCACAGCGCATCCCCCGTTCTTCGACAGCTCGACGTTCTCGCTGTTCGTCACCGTCGCCGGCACCTGCGTCGCCTCGGCGATCCTGGGCCTGATGTTGTCAGCGGTGGCGCAGTCCAACGAACAGATCATGCCGCTGCTGGTGGTGTCGATCATGTCGCAGCTGGTGCTCGCCGGCGGAATGATCCCGGTGACGGGCCGGGCTGGGCTTAATCAGCT
>Ga0210386_10001939_pt1 | contig 18037 bp, 16 predicted proteins | sample IncBWH32OmetaG_FD_160091 | JGI IMG/M metagenome (GOLD analysis project Ga0210386, IMG submission 160091) | Forest soil microbial communities from Barre Woods Harvard Forest LTER site, Petersham, Massachusetts, United States - Inc-BW-H-32-O ... | reverse complement strand
GGGCGCCACCTTTGGCCCCCAGCGCGCGATGTTCGAAAGCAACTTCCCGGTCGACAAGGGCAGCGGCAGTTATGACGTTCTGTGGAGCGCGTTCAAGCGCATCGCCGCCGCCTGTTCCGAATCCGAGAAATCCGCCCTCTTCTCCACGACGGCCAAGAAATTCTATCGATTGGAGTAAATGGAGCGCCGGCTCGGCGGGCCGGCGCCACCGCAAATCCTCGGAGCGCCGCTTGGCGGGCACGTGGGGTTCGAGGAATAGGAAGCGACGACTGGCTGTATTATATTCACCCGATGAAGCTCGAACGAATCACTGTCGACCCAAAAGTTTGCACCGGAAAGCCCTGCATCCGGGGGCTCCGGTTTCCGGTAGCGCGGTTGCTGGGATTACTCGCTGCCGGAGAGACGCGCGACCAAATCCTAGCCGCCTACCCCTACATCGAGCGCGAGGACATCGACGAGGCATTACAATATGCTGCTTTGCTCGCCGAGGATGAAACGCTCGAAATGAGCGAGTGAAATTTCTGGTCGACATGCCATTGTCGCCGGCCCTCGCGCGCTGGCTTGCTGCCCGCGGACACGACGCGGCGCACGCCTCTGCCGTGGGTTTGGCACGCGCCTCAGATGGCGAAATCCTGGCGCATGCGGGGCGAGAGAGCAGGACTGTGGTCACTGCCGATCTCGACTATCCGCGGCTACTTGCCCTTTCCGGGGCAGCAGGACCAAGCTTGATCCTGTTTCGCGGCGGCAACTGGAACGAGGCCGACGTAATCGCGCGGATGCAGCACCTTCTCGACAGTCTCGGCGAAAGCGACCTATCCCGGAGCGTTCTTGTTGTAGAGCGCGGTCGAGTACGCCGACGACGATTGCCGATATCTTAACCCGCGAGGCCAGCATCGCTGCTTGGTCCAGAGCGCGCGATGTTCGAAAGCAACTTCCACGTCGACAAAGGCAGCTGCCGCTACCACGTGCTGTGGAACGCCTTCAAGCGCATCGCCGCCGGCTGTTCTGCATCCGAAACAACCGCCCGCTTCTCCGGTACAGCTACGAAATTCTATCGGCTCAGTTAAGGGGGTTCGCTGCCACAAAAGCTACTATCTATTATTTTTACCGGCGAAGCAAGCAACCAATTCATCCATAACGGTACTGATTTGACAGGAAATGCCCACGTGCCAGCAATCGACCTCAACATAAAATATTTATCCGCAGACGTTAAAGTGTGGCGCCTTTATCCAGGAGAGAGGCGAGATCTAGCAAATATTTTTCGAGACACGGAGACGGTATTTCTGGATCTGCCATCTCTGATGCTGAGCCCATCGTCCCTTCAAGATCGACGTTTCCTAAATGCGCAAATTGCCCGGGCCTCGGAAGTACGTGCGTGGCACCGGGCTCAACCAGAGGAAAGACCCGTTACGCCAAGAAATGTAGGGGATTATCTGGACACTATAAATTCTAGGTCCACCGGTCAGCAATATGGCAACATAAAGGGCCTGTATTTCGACGCGCGTGTTGGGGATTTAGTTGTTGTTCCGGTTGACGCGGGATTCGAATCGTATTTGATGATTGGTGAGATCGCCGATAACTTTCACCAATCGGATCATCATCGGATAGACCTCTATGGTAATGACGTGGTACCATTTCGGCGAGTGCGGTGGATTACCGTTGATCAAAGAACTCGGTTACTAACCCCACAGTTGGCCGGCGAGCTGCGGGGGCGTAGAGCTATTCGGCTGCTGGCAAATGAATTGGATAATGATAGACGCGATCGGATTTACGCCGAAGTGTTCGAATTATCGTATCAGAATTTCATTTTCAAAGACTTATGCGAGTATATATTCGACGCACCCGATTATCACCAAAGAGCATTGGACGTTTTCCCAGGTGCTCAATTAATATCTGCCGGGATCGCATACGGTAATGCGCTTGTTGATAACAGTAGGGCCGAACTGCGGGGAATAGCCACAGCGAAAGAGATGACTGTGGCAGATGCGTCTGATTCTATTTTTGCGGAGAAGGGAATCGAAGCATTTGAACTCGATTTTGCGTCCCCAGGCTCTTACCGCGTTAAAGCACGAGGCCGTACCCATGTGCTCTTGGCGGTAGCTGCACTCGTAGCGTGTATGGCTGCCGGGTATACCGTCGGCGATATGAAGGCGATGCAGGTGACGAATTCAGGCCCGATCCCAGTAGATATGACCGAAGCGACTAAGCGACTGGCGGATCAAGTCGTGACCGAAGTCGGGGCAGATCAGATAAATCAAATGATTCAGCTACACCGCCGAGCACGTGAAAAGGTCGGCTTTCAATTGAAGGCGAGAGTGCAACGATGACGTTAAGCGAAAGGCTGCAGCGCGCCAGCGGAGGCATTATGGCTCGATCCTATTCCGGACCTCGGATGATGGCCCGGGATTGGCTGATCATCATCGTAACGGCAGGAGCGACCGCCATATTCACCGCAGCCGCTCAGTACGTAGCAACAGTGAAAGTCGAAAACGACAAGGTGCGATCGGCCAACGTCGTAAAGATGGCCGATGATTTTCAAACAAGAGTTTCGTCGTTGATGAGGTCACTGGAAAAACTTATCACTCTTGCCGGACAAGACCAAAAAATTCCCGACTCGGAGCGTCACGAAGTTGTTAATGAAATACTAACTATGCAATTAATGCTATCGCCTGCAACAGGAAAGTGGCCTGATCACGCCTCTCTGAAGGTAAATAATTTCTTTACAGGTCTACAAGATATAGAAGAAACCGTTAGGCTTTCGAAAACACCAGCAGACTTAGAGCCTCTTAGCAAAAAACTTCGAACGCTTGTTGTTGACGATCTAGAACTTATTAAGGAGATGCAGAAGGATTCAGAACTACACTACATATCGATCTGGTGATTCCTTTGGAGGAGAATTCTGAGCGGCCTGAATCGCAACCACCTCTATAACGGCCTCGCACAAAGACGAACGTGCCGCGAATGGCCGGGCCAAGCCCGGCCAGGAAACCTAGGATGTGCTTCTGACTTCGCCGCATCGAAGAATAATTTATGGACGCTACCACGCGTCGCGGCCGCGAGCGGGGCGGGCGATGCCGGGGGCGGCGTCGGCCAGCTCGCGGGCGGCGCGCTGTTCGGCTTCGTGGCGGTCGAACATTGCCTTTGCCGCCGCCTGGCGTTTGGCGCTGAACTCGGTGCGGTTGTCGCCACACCATTGATAGGACGCGGTGCGCGGCGCGTTGGCCCGGCTGAAATGGGGCATCACGTAGCGGGCGTAGAGCTCGTAGGAGCGCTTGGTCGCCCCCCAATCGGCCCAGTTATGCGCCTGATGCAAGAAAGCGCCGAATTCGCCCTGCTTCTCCTGCAGCCGCTCGATCAGCGCGATTGCGTCGTCCGGGGTGCCGCATACCCCGTAGCGGTTTTCAACAAACCATTGGAGCGGGTCCTCGCCCTTCGGCACGATAAAGCGCGGCTGGTTGTTGTTGGCGTAGCCGAGGTAACGCTCGAACCCCCAGCGTGCGTTCGCAAAGGCCTGCTCGCGGGTTTCGGCGATGTGCATCGGGCCGACGAGGCGTAGCCGGCTCGGGTCCATTTCCCGCCCGTGCTCGGCGGCGACATCGCATGCGATCTGCCAGTTCGACGCCAGCGCCTCGTAGCCGAACGGATTGGTCGCGGCAACGCAAATCATGCTGAGATCATACTTGCCGGCGAGCCGCCCGCCCGATGGCGTATTCGAGCTGACAACCGCCACCTCGGGATAGGGCTGAGTGTAGGGCAGCAGGTGAAGGCGGCACCCTTCCATCGTGTACCAGTCGGTCTTCTCGGTGACGATCTCGCCTTTGAACAGGCGCAGGATCGCGTCCAGCCCCTCGGCCATTCGGTCGCGCTGGGTCATCGGGTCGATGCCCATCATGATCGCGTCGCCGGCAAGGAGGCCCGGCCCGGCGCCGAACATGACCCGGCCGCGGGTCATGTGGTCGAGCTGGACGATGCGGTCGGCGATCATCATCGGGTGGTGGTAGGGCAGCGAGACGACCCCGGTGCCGAGACGGATGTGCCGGGTGCGCTCGGCGGCAAAGGCGATAAAGATCTCGGGCGAACTGATGATCTCGTAGCCGGCCGAATGATGCTCGCCGATCCAGGCTTCGTGAAAGCCGAGCTTGTCGAGCCACGCGATCAGTTCGAGGTCGCGCTCCAGACACTGGGTCGGGTTTTCCTCGTTCGGATGAAACGGCGGCAGAAAGATCCCGTGGCGCAGATTGACGAGTGACATGAAAAACCTCGCTCAGATTGTCGCGGCGCTCGCGCGCGGCGTATCATCCAAGCGGCATTATACGTGAAGGGGACATCATGGCGATCAAGCGCGAAAAGATTCAGCCACACGGCATCCATGTCCGCATGGTCGACGGCCAGGCGAGGTACAGCCAGGTCGTCACCGTCAGCGGCACCGGCAAGATGATCTTTGTCGCCGGCCAGCTGGCGCGCGACGCGCAAGGGGTTTGCGTCGGCAAGGGCGACATGCGCGCCCAGATCGAGCAGGTTGGCGAGAACATCAAGACCTGCCTCGAAGCCGCCGGCGCCACCCTTGCCGACATCGTCAAGACCAATACCTTCGTCACCAATTACGAGGAGTTCGCCAAGCACCCCGACATGCGGATGCGCTATTTCGGCCCGGCGACGCCGACCTCGACGACGGTTGAGATCAGCCGCCTCGCCGACCCCGACGCGATGATCGAGATCGAGGCGATCGCCGTTATCGACGGCTAGCAGACGCCTCGAAACAGCATTGCGTTGCCATTGCGAGCCCACGGGTCCGGCCGCAGGCCGGCCCGAGGATAAACTCCGCGAAGCAATCCCGATGGAGTGGGCACGACCGGCCCGGGATTACTTCGTCGCGCCGCTCCTCGCAATGACAACGCGGCGGACCGTGACCGTATTCGCGGTATTCAGCCGATCACGCCGGCCTCGCGCATCGCCCTGATCTCGGTCGCCGCGTAGCCCATTTCGCGCAGCACCTCCTCGCTGTGCTGGCCGACGCTCGGGGCCGGGCGCGGCGGCAGTTTCTCCTGGCCGGCGATCCACAACGGGCTGTTCACGGTCAGCGAGCTGCCGTCGGTAAACGGCACCAGCGCCTCGCTCGCCAGGATCTGGGCGTCCTCGTGGATCTCGTCCATGTCGGCGACGATGCCGAAAATCAGCCCGGCCTCGTCGAGAATACGGCGCCAATCGGCCTGGTCGCGAGCCGCGAAGATGCCGTCGAGGATCGGGATCAATACCGGCGCATTGGCCTCGCGCAAGGCGTGCGTCGCAAAACGCGGGTCGTCGAGCAGGTCCGCGCCGACGCAGGCCTTGAACCTGTCCCAGCGCCATTCGTCGGCGGCGATCGACAGCAGGATCCAGCGGTTGTCGCGGCAGCGGTAGTGAATCCGCAGCGCATTGATGCCGCGCTCGCGCGGCGGTTGTGGCACGACCTTTTCGCCGCACAATGCCGCCTGCACCGAGCAGCCATTGGCCCACAACCCGTTCGCCAGCAGTGACGAGCCGACATAGGCGCCGTTGCCGGTGCGCTCGCGCTGATAGAGTGCCGTGACGATCGCGCCATAGGTCCCCATCGCCGAGGGATGGTCGCCCATGCCCGGCAACGAGCGCGCCGGGGCCGCTTCCTCGCCGGCGCGCACCAGGTGCATCAGCCCGGAGCGCGCCCACCATGCGGTCGCGTCAAAGCCGGGCTTGTCAGCCTCGGGGCCGGTCTCGCCATAGCCGGTGAACGAGGCGTAGATCAGGCGCCGGTTGAGCGGCGCCAATTCCTCGTAGGTGATGCCGAGCCGGCGCCGCACCGGCGGCGGGTAGTTGGTGATGAACACGTCGGCCTCGGCGACCAGCCGGTGCAGCACCGCCTGCCCTTCCGGCCGGCGCAGGTCGAGCGCCAGGCTGCGCTTGTTGCGCCCATCGAGCACAAAACCCGGGTTGCCGGCGAGGCCCGGCCCGATCGGCGCCTGCGCCCGGCGGCGGTAGGGGTCGCCCGCGCCCGGCGGCTCGATCTTGACGACCGCGGCGCCGAAATCGGACATCACCGTCGCCGCCGCCGGCCCGGCGATAAAGCTGGCGCAGTCGATCACCTTCAACCCGTCAAAGACGCGCTCCGTCACTGGTGTCCCTCCCGCGATGCCAACCGTTGAGCCGTCGCGCGCACCGCGGCCGGCGATGCAACCGGCGAGCACGCGCCGATAACGAGGATCGGGGCTTCGGACGATCGGGTCAACCGGCGCGGCTCTCGCGTTGGACTGCGTCGGGGACTTCCGGTGCTTCCCATGCGGCGCCGGGCGACCTTATGCTCGCGCTCCGAACATCCGATCCGACAAAGAGGGCCCGCGATGGATCTGATCGTACGCAACGCCAGGCTCGCCGACCGGCCGGGGGCGGAGCCGGTCGACATCGGCGTCGAGGGCGGGCGGATCGCGGCTGTCGGGCACGGGCTCGGCGAGGCGGGCGAGAGCTATGACGCCGGCGGCCGGCTCGCCTGCGCCGGGCTGATCGAGACCCACATCCACCTCGACAAGTCGCGGCTGATCGACCGCCTGCCGGCCGAAGCCGGCCGGCGCATCAACCCGATGAAGCGGGTTGCCGAGATCAAAAAGGATTTGACCGTCGAAGACACCCGAAGGCGGGCGGCGCAGACCCTCGAAGACTGCATCGTCAACGGCACGACCCGTATGCGCACCCAGGTCGAGGTCGACCCGGCGATCGGCATGCGCGGCTTTGACGGCGTCCAATCGCTGATCGGCGATTACCGATGGGCGATCGACATCGAGATCTGCGTCTTTCCGCAGGACGGGCTGACCAATTACCCCGGCGTCGAGGAACTGCTGGTCGAAGGGCTCAAACGCGGCGCCAAGGCGATCGGCGGCGCGCCGCGCTACGATCCCGACCATCAGGGCCAGATCCGCCGCATCTTCGAGCTGGCGCATCAGTACGACGCCGATGTCGACCTCCATCTCGATGTCGGCGACGGGCCTGACGAACTCGACGTGCCCCTCGTCTGCGATTTGGCCGAGCAATACCGCCGCGGCGGGCGGGTCACGGTCGGCCATATGGCGAAATTGTCGACAATGCCGCCCGACCGGCTCGCGGCGATTGCCCGGCGCATGGCCGATGCCGGGGTCGCGGTCACCGTATTGCCATTGACCGATCTGTTCGTGATGGGCCGCGACCAGGACCACAACATCCGCCGGGGTGTGGCCGACGCCAATTTCCTCGTCGAGCACGGCGTCAACTGCTCGTTGTCGACCAACAACGTGCTGAACCCGGTCACCCCCTATGGCGACTGCTCGTTGATCCGCATGGCCAATCTGCACGCCAATGTGTTGCAGGTGGGCCGGCCCGAGCAATTGCGCGAATGCTTCGCGATGCTGACCGAGCGCTCGGCCCGGTTGCTGGGACTGCAGGATTACGGCATCGCCCTCGGCAACCCGGCCGACATCGTCGTCATCGACGCGGCAAGCCCAGAGCAGGCTATCGCCCAGATCCGCGCGCCGCTCGCCGTCTTCAAGCACGGCCGCCGCACGGTTGTCCGCCACCCGCCGGAGCTGTTGCGGCCGGGTGGGTGAGGGCCGCGTCTCTATTCGGACCTACGGCGGCGCGGCGCCATCGCGCCGGGGCGGGGATGGGGCGGCTTTGTCTCCGGCATCGCGCTCAACACTAGCAGGGTGGCGGCAAGGCCGAAGACGGCGAGGCTGGCAAAGGCGACCGGCTGGCCAAGGCGGTCGCCGATCCAGCCGGCGACGGTGGTGCTCGCCGTGGCGCCGATCCCGATCGCAAAGCCGACAAAGCCGAGCGCCAGATTGTAATGCCCCGACCGGCCGGCGACGTCGCTGGTGACCAGCGGGACCATGACGCCGAGGCTGGCGCCGGCGATGCCGTCCAACGCCTGGACCAGGACGAGCGGGACCGGCGAGGCCGCCGCGGCGAACACCAGACCGCGGATCGGCAGGGTCAAAAACCCGAGCAGCAGGACGATGCGCCGCCCTCTCGCTTCTGCAAGGCGGCCGATCGCCGGTGAGGCGAGCGCCACGATCAATTGCGGTACCACGATGCAGGCGGCGATGACGAGGCTCGCCTCGCTGCCGACGGTCTTGGTCAAGGTGTTGCCGATCAGCGGCAGCATTGCGGCGTTGCCGAGGGTGAACAGCAGGACGCAGCAGGCGAAGATCAAAAGCCTCCGGTCGCCGAGTGCCCGGAGCGGGCTTGCGTGCTCAGCCTGGGGCGCGCCGGCGGCCGGGGGCGAATAATCGAGGCGCGCCAATGGCAAAAGCGGGACCAGCGCCGGCAGCGTCAGCGCCGCCGTCAGAAAAAAAACCGCGCGCTCGGACACATAATAGCCGCAGGCCCCCATCAGCACGGCGCCGATTCCGTTGCCGATCGCGGCAAACCGCGCGTTGCGGCCAAACCGCAGCCCGAGGACCGAGGGTCCCGCGACGGCAAGGCTGATCGCGGCGATGGCCGGGCCCAAGGTACAGCTCGAAAAGCTGTGCAGGATCTCGGCGACGTACACCGCCAGCGGCGCCGGCTGCACGGCGAACAACAAGGCGCTGATGCTGAAGGCGAGAATGCTGAGGAGAACGACCCAGGCCTTGCCGCGGATCGCGTCGACCAGCGCTCCGGCCGGGATCTGGCTCGCCATCGCGGCGACCGTGCCGAGGCTCAGCGCCAGACCGATCGAGGTTTCGGTCCAGCCCTGCGTCGTCAGATAAACCGCGATAAACGGGCCAAAGCCGGTCTGAATGTTGCCGACAAACAGGTTGAGCCAGTCGAGCGAGCGCTCGGCAGGCGTCGCGGCGGGTCGCCCCCTGCCCTTGCCGGCCGAGCCTATCCCGGCAACCCGGTCATCTGTCGACATCGTGCGAAGGCGGACCCTGCGGCGGCGGTCCGACCATTTGGCCGGAGGCCGCATCGGGCTTGAATTCCGGGGCTCCCTGAATTTCGTCGCGGCTGATGTTCAACGAGATTTTCCAATCGGGCGCGCCCGGCGTCAGCTTCAACAGCCGCCAGTCGACCGCGATCTTTCGGCTTCCGACGCCGAGAAACCCGCCGAAGTCGATGACTGCCGCGTGCGGGCCCCCTTGCGCGTCGACGACGACGTCGACGACAAGCCCCAGTTCCTTGCCGTCGGGCCCGATTATTTTCTTGCCGAGAATCCCGGTATAAGCGCTTGCGGGCAGCGCTTCTAGATTCGCGGGCGTCGGCGGGGACGGCTTCGTCACCGCCGGCTTCGTCACTGCCTGTGCGGGCGGCTTCGTCACGGCGGTGGGCGGAGCGGAGTTACCGCCGGATGCGACCGCCGATCCACTCTGCGCGGCTCGGCCCGACGACGACGCAGCATCACCAGACGCAGCCCGGCCCGAGCCCGTAACGCTTGCCAGCGCGAGGACAGCGGCCAGCGGCAACGCCTTTCGCCTGAAGCGCGTCAGCGGGATCATGACCGATCGGCCGGCCTCTGCTGCCGTTGCTCCATCCGGCTGTAGACGCTCGGGCGCCGCAGCAGCTCGGCCGGCGCCCCATCCTCGACGATCGTGCCGCGTTCCATCACGACGATGCGGTCGAACGCACGCAGAGTCGACAGGCGGTGGGCGACCGCGATCACGGTGCGCCCGTTGACCAGCCGGCTCAGCGCCTCCTGAACCAGCTCTTCCGATTCGCTGTCGAGCGACGAGGTCGCTTCGTCGAGCAAGACGATCGGCGCCTCGCACAGAAAGGCGCGCGCGATCGCCAGCCGCTGGCGCTGTCCGCCCGACAGCTTCGAGCCGCGCTCGCCGACGATCGTCGCAAAGCCCTGCGGCAAACGGGTAATGAACTCCGTGCAAAAAGCGGCGTCGGCGGCGCGCTGCACTTCCTCGTCGCTGGCGCCCGGCCGGCCATATCGTAAATTCTCGGCGACCGAGCGGTGGAACAGGGCGACATCCTGATGGACGACGGCAATCGCTCGGCGCAGGCTTTCCAGCGTGACCTCGGCGATGTCCTGCTCGTCGATCAGCACATGACCGCGCTCGGGGTCGTAGAGCCGCTGCAGCAATGCCAGAACGGTGCTTTTGCCGGCCCCCGAGCGGCCAACCAACCCGACCTTTTGACCCGCCGGTATATGCAGGGTGAAATCCTGCAACACCCGCGCGTCGTCGGGATAGCTGAAGCCGACATTGAGAAAGGTGACCGATCCGCCGAGATTGATCAACGGTCGGGCGTTGGGCGCGTCCGTCATTTCGTGCGGCAGGTAGAGTACCCGTATCGCCTCGCCAAGCCTGGCGAAATGCTGTGTCAGGTCGACCATGGCCATCGCGAGATCGCGCGATGCGTGCAGCACCGTGAAGCCCAAGGTCGTCGTCAGCACGACGTCGCCGGTGGTGATGACGCCACGGCGCCACAACAGGACCGACCAGACGAGCGCGCCCGCCGCGACGGCAAAGACGCAGACCGCGTGAAACAGCCGCAGCCGTTCGAGCGCGCGCAGGCTCGCCTGCTGCGCCGTCATTTCGCGCACGATCCTTCCGGTCAGCCGGCGGCGCTCGCGGCCGGCGGCGGCGAAGGCCCGGACGAGGCCGATATTGGCGATCACGTCGGTCAGGTCTCCTGACACGACGGCGGCCCGCGCCGCGACGCGGTCGTGCAGGTGACGGCTGCGCGCGGCAAACCGCCAGATGACGCCGCCGATCACCACCGCGGCCGTCGACAACGCCGCCATCATCGGCCAGTTGACGAGACCGAGCACCGCGATGCTGGTGACGACCGCGGCGGCTGGCGGCAAAGTCGTCCAGGCCAGCGAATTTTCGAGGGTGAACGCCGCATTGGCGGCGGTGGTGACCCGGCCGGCGACGGCTCCCGGGAAGCGCTCGGTGAAGTAACGCGAGCCGTGCCCCGACAGATGATCGAACAGATCGATCCGCAAATCGCCGCCGACCTTGACAAAGGCTCGCGCGGCGACCCAGCCGCCAAGCCGCCACAGCAAATTGTCGCCGGCGACAAGCGCGAGCAACACAGCGACCGCCGACCACAGTTCCCCGCTGCCGCCACCGTTCGAAAGAGCGTCGACGAGATTTTTGACTCCGTATTGCGAGCCAACGGCACAGCCGACCGCGGCCAACACCGAAGCGATGACGACAACATGGCTCGCCAATCGCCGGCGCACATAATGTAGGAGGAACCTGCCGGGTCCGCGGGTCGCCCATTCCGGTGAAGACAGGGGTGACCTCCTTCTGCCTGTGGAATTCGATCGGCGAGCCGTCAAGCCCAGCGCGGTGGGGCCGCGCAAGCAGCGCCGATGCGCCCGACCGGCGTTGCCGCCGGTTGCTCAGACCGCCCGCCGCAGCGGCCGGTCTCGAGCGATCAAACGGCGATAGACATCGAGATATTCCTCGGCCATTCGGCGCGCGGTAAAGCGTTCCTCGAAGACGCGCCGGATCCGGGCGCGGTCGAGCCGATCCAGCCGCCGCACGGCGGCTGCCCCCTGAGCCTCGTCATCGACGATAAAGCCGGTCACGCCATCGTCGACGATTTCCGGAACCGAGCCGTTGCGAAACGCGATGACCGGGGTGCCACACGCCATTGCCTCGATCATCGCGAGGCCAAAAGGTTCGCGCCAAGCAATCGGAAACAACAGCGCCGCGGCCTTGCCGAGGAATTCGGCTTTCTGGTCGTCGCCGATCTCGCCGACGAATTCGACATGGGGCTCGGCGAGCAACGGTTCGATGCGCTCGGCGAAATATTGCTCGTCTACCCGGTCGACTTTCGCGGCGATCTTCAGGTGCTTACCAGCCTTCGCGGCGATCCGGATCGCCGCATCCGGCGCCTTTTCCGGTGAAATGCGGCCGAGGAAGGCTAGATAGTCCGCCTCTCTAAAACACGGTGACAACAACTGCGCGGGGATGCCGGGGTGGATCGTCGCAAGGTAATTCGCCTGCGGCAGCGGTTGGCGCTGGGCGTCGGAAATCGATACGACCGGGGCTTCGGAAAAGACATCATAGATGCGGCGCAGCTCAGGCAGGTCGAGCCGGCCATGCAGGGTCGCCAGATAGGGCATTTCCGCGCGCCGCATGATCGGATAAGCGAGATAATCAACGTGGAGATGGACGACATCGAATTCGCCGGTTCGGCGCGCCAGGTTTTCCAGCATGATGATGTGCGGCGCGAGATAGTCGCGGATACCGGCGTCGAGCCGCAGCGCACATGGCCACACCGGTTCGAGGTTCGCTTTGGTGACGCTGTCGCCCGAGGCGAAAAGCGTAACGTCGTGGCCTAGCGCGGTGAGTTCGTCGCTCAGGTAGGCGACGATCCGTTCGGTGCCGCCATAGAGCCGGGGCGGGACCGCTTCCATCAGCGGCGAAACCTGCGCAATCTTCATCGTCGTCCTGAGCGGTTGAGTGCGTAAAAACAAGGCGTTACATTTTGGCGCGCGCCAAAGCCGCCTTCTCAACGACATGGTTTAGGCAAGGTTCCCGCGGGTTTCGCGCCGCGACTACTTGCCGCGCGCGCGGGGCGACTGTCGCGCGGCAAAACTCAACCGGCGTTTGACCGCGCGCTGCTGCTCGGCGGCGAACAAGCGGATGCCGAGAACATCCCGCCTCTTCGGCGAAGACCGCGGTGCTCGTGTCGGGCGGAGGTGCGAGTCGGCGACGGGCTGCGAATGCCCCCGGGCGAAAATTGTCGCGGTTCCGCGACTACATCATCCGCTCGTCCGGTCCGATCAGGTGCTCGGGCGGCTCGCCGAGAAGCGCGCGACGGCAATTGGCGACCGCACGGCGCAGCGCCACGTCGCGCCACACCCCGCCGCCGGCCGAATTGTGCGGCGAGCCGATGACATTGGGCAGGTCGAGAAACGGGTGGCCCATCGCGAACCTGCCGTGTCGCACGGGCTCGACCCACCACGCGTCGATGCAAGCGGTAAAATCCGGGTGCGCGCTGAGATGCGCATAAAGCGCCGCCTCGTCGACGATCTCGCCGCGCGCCACATTGACGAGGATCGCGTCCTCTTTCATCAGCGCCAGTTCGCGGGCGCCGATCATCCCCTCGCTCGACTTTGTCAGCGCCGCGGCGACGACCAGTACATCTGCGGCCCGCAGCATCGCGTCGAGCCGGTCGGGCGCGCCGATCCAGTCGACCGGTTCGTCGGCAGCACCGCGGCGGTTCACCGCATGCACCCGCATGCCGATCGCGCGCATCAGCCGCGCCATCGCAACCCCGACCCCGCCAAAGCCGAGGATGCCGCACACCCCGCCCTGCAGCATGCGGTTTCGGCTGCGCTGGTTGAACTCGCCGCGCTTCAGCGCAGCATGTTCGGCAAAAAGCCGTTTCGCCGCGGCGAGCGCCAGCGCCAGGATGTGCTCGGCCATCGGCTCGGCCGAGGCGCCGCCGTTGCACGCGACCGGCAATTCCGGCGGTAGAACATTGAGCGGGATCCAGTCGATGCCGGCGGTGGTGAATTGCAACAGCCGCGCGCCGGCGAGCAGCGGCAGCTCTTCGGGCGTCAGCTCGACCGCCGTGTCGTAGGCCAGCACCGCCCCGGCGCGGCCGAGCGCCGCGGCGCGCTCGCTCAATCCGAGATCTTGCAGATAGACCGCATCGCCGGCGCCGCCCAGCTCCTCGGCGATGATCGCGCGGCTGCGCGGGCTCAGCTCGAACGTGACGACCAGCGATGTCGCAGCCATCGTGCCCCGGCGCTCAATGCTCGATAATGATGTCGACGCGCCGGTTGAATACCGAGGGGTCGCTCGACCCGGTTTGTCCGATCGGCTCCTGCTGCACCATTTGCGGCTCGATGCCGTCCGCCTCGAGCTCGTCGGCGACGATCGAAGCGCGCGTCATCGCGAGGTACTTGTTGGTCTGCACCGTGCCGGTGGCACTCGCCCGCGCCTGGACGGTGATCGATTGGGCGCCGGTCGCCTTCGCCTGCTTGGCTGCCTTGGCGATGATCGTCTTGGCCCGCGGCGACAAATAGGCGCTGAATTCATTGAAATAGATCAGATAACGCGGATGCGCCTTCGCTTCTGTCGGGGCAGCCGGCGGGGCGGTGGCGGCGGCCGGCGCCGGGGTCGCGGCAGGGGCGCCCGACGGGGCCTGCGCATACGCCTCGGCCGAAAGCGCCAGCGCTGACACTGCCAATATCGCAAAAGCCACTCGTCGAAACCTTGAGATCATTCTGTTCCCCCGCGGATGACGATGCCCGGACCGCCGGGCAGGCGGCTGTGTATGCGGTTTTGCCGCGCGCTCCGCAAGGCTCGCCGGCGCGTGCTGACGCACAGCATCGGCGCCGGATTTTTCCGCCGTCGCCGATGCATCGCCGGGCAATCCCGGGTGTTGACGAACCAGGCGGCCGGCTTCGGCGCCGCGCGCCGCGGCCGAATCCCGCCCAAGCCCCCGCCCCTCTCGCCAGGAGTGACGCCATGTATCTCGCCCGGTTTTGCTACGACGTGCTGCCGGTCGACCGCCAGCGGGCGATCGAATTCATCCGCCGCGAGGTCGAAGCGGCGCGCAAGAGCGGTCTCCATGCCCGGCTGCTGGTGCCGCTGACCCGCGGCCACGGCGACCACTCGGCACTGCAATTCGAGGTCGAGCTGAAAGGGCTCGACCAGCTCGAACAGTTCCGCAACCGCGGCGTCGGTTCGACCGAGGAGACCGGCAACTGGATGCACGCCTTCAGCGAGGTGCTGACCCGGCCGCCCTGCGTCGAAATCCTGCGTTTCGAGGCCTGACAGCGGGTCTGCCGCAGGCCGCTGCCGCACCCCACATCTGGGGCATATCGGCGCCGTGCGGCAACCAAGGCTTTGCCCGCTTGCCCGACAACGGCGCGGTGCTGGAAAGAAGGCGCCGCCATGGATGTCGTGTTCCCCGCTCCGCTGCCGCCCGCTTCGCCGTTGCGCGCCGCGATCCGCGACCACACCCGGCTCGACGAGACCGCGGCGGACGCCGAAATCCTCGCCGCCGCCGAAATCCCGCCCGATGCCCGCGACCGGATCGCCGACATCGCCCGCGGGCTCGTCGTCGCGGTGCGCCGCGAGCGCCACGGCAAGGGCGGCATCGACGCCTTTTTGCACGAATACGCGCTGTCCTCGCAGGAGGGGGTGGCGCTCCTGTGCCTCGCCGAGGCGTTGCTACGCATCCCCGACGCCGAAACGGTCGACCGGCTGATCCGCGACAAGCTCGGCGAGGCCGATTGGGCGCGCCATCTCGGCCAGTCGGATTCGATCTTTGTCAACGCCTCGACTTGGGCATTGATGCTGACCGGGCGCCTCCTGCGCGCCGAACCGGCAGCGCACGATTTGCGCGCGGCATTACGCCATTTCGCGATGCGCTCGGGCGAGCCGGTGGTGCGCCAGGCGGTGACCGCGGCGATGCGCATTCTCGCGCGCCAATTCGTCATGGGGCGCACGATCGAGGAGGCGCTCGACCGCGCCCGGCCGGCCGAACGCGACGGCTATCGCCACTCCTACGACATGCTCGGCGAAGCGGCGCACACCGCTTCCGACGCCGCCCGCTATCTCGCCGCTTACGAAAACGCCGTCGCCGCGATCGGGCGTGCCGCGGGCGGAGGCACTGTCGAGGAGGCGCCGGGCATCTCGGTCAAGCTGTCGGCATTGCACCCGCGCTACGAGATGGCGCACCGCGAGCGCGTATTGGCCGAAATGACGCCGCCATTGCTGGCGCTCGCCCACGATGCGCGCGCGGCCGGGATCGGCTTCACGATCGACGCCGAGGAAGCCGACCGGTTCGACTTGTCGCTCGACCTGATCGAGGCGTTGGCGCTCGCCCCCGAATTGGCCCAATGGGACGGGCTCGGCCTTGCTGTCCAGGCCTATCAAAAGCGCGCCTTGCCGTTGATCGACTGGCTCGCCGACCTTGCGCGCCGCGGACGGCGCCGGCTGATGGTGCGGCTCGTCAAAGGCGCCTATTGGGACAGCGAAGTGAAGCGCAGCCAGGAGCGCGGGCTCGACGGCTACCCGGTCTATACCCGCAAGCTCGCGACCGACGTCTCCTATCTCGCCGCCGCCCGCCGGCTGCTCGCCGCCGGCAGCGCCTTTTATCCGCAATTCGCGACCCACAACGCGCATACCGCCGCCGCGGTGCTCGAACTCGCCGTCGGCCGCCAAGACTGGGAATTCCAGCGCCTGCACGGCATGGGCGAGGCGCTTTACGACGAAATCCTCGGACCGGAGGGCGAGGACCGGCCGCGCCGGGTGTGCCGGGTCTATGCGCCGGTTGGCAGCCACGAGGAACTGCTCGCCTATCTCGTGCGCCGATTGCTCGAAAACGGCGCCAACACCTCCTTTGTCAACCGCATCGTCGACGACAAGCAGCCGATCGAGGAGATCATTGCCGATCCGGTGACGCGTCTCGCCCGGCTGCCGGTAAAGCCGCATCCGCATATCCCGTTGCCCGCCGACCTCTACGCCCCGGCGCGGCAGAATTCGCGTGGCATCGACCTCGCCGACCCGCCGGCCCTAAGCGCATTGCGCGACGACCTCGCCGCCGCGCTCCATCAGCCGTGGCATGCCGCGCCGGTCATCGGCGGCGTCGAGCAGTCCGGCGAGGCCGCACCGGTCTTCGACCCGAGCGACCATCGCCGCCAGGTCGGAAGCGTGGTTCAGTCGGGGCCGAAACAACTCGGCCGGGCGCTCGACCGCGCCCATCACGCCGCCCCGGCCTGGGACCGCCGCCCGGCCGCGGAGCGCGCCGCGATCCTCGAACACGCCGCCGACCTCTACCAAAGTCACGGCGCCGAGCTGATCGCGCGGGTCATCCGCGAGGGCGGGCGCACGATCCCGGCGGCGGTCGCCGAATTGCGCGAAGCGGTCGATTGCCTGCGCTATTACGCGCTGCGCGCCCGCACCGATTTCGCCGCCCCCGAGCTCCTGCCCGGCCCAACCGGCGAGCGCAACCAGATCGAATTGCACGGGCGTGGCGTCTTTGCCTGCATTTCGCCGTGGAATTTTCCGCTCGCGATCTTCACCGGTCAGGTCGCCGCAGCACTCGCCGCCGGCAACGCGGTCGTCGCCAAGCCGGCCGAGCAGACCCCGCTCACCGCCGCCGCCGCGGTGTATCTGTTGCACGAAGCCGGCATGCCCGCCGACGTGCTGCACCTGCTCCCGGGCACAGGTGAACTGGTCGGGGCGCCGCTCGTCGCCGATCCGCGGATCGCCGGCGTCGCCTTTACCGGCTCGACCGAGACCGCGCGCGCGATCGCGCTGACTCTGGCCAAGCGCCCCGGTCCGCTCGTCCCGCTGATCGCCGAGACCGGCGGGCAGAACGCGATGATCGTCGATTCATCGGCCTTGCCCGAGCAGGTCGTGACCGACGTGCTGATCTCGGCTTTCGAGAGCGCCGGGCAGCGCTGCTCGTCGTTGCGGCTGCTCTATGTCCAGGCCGACATCGCCGATCGGCTGATCGAGATGCTGACGGGGGCGATGGCCGAACTCGCGGTCGGCGATCCGGCGCTGCTCGCTACCGATGTCGGCCCGGTCATCGACGCCGCCGCCCGCGAGGCGCTCCAACGGCACGCCGCCCATATGGACCGCGAAGGCCGACTTCTTTACCAATGCCGCCTGCCATCGGGTGCCGCGCACGGCACCTTTTTCGCCCCGCGCGCCTATGAGATCGCAGGCGCCCAACTGCTCAACCATGAGGTGTTCGGCCCGATCCTGCATGTCGTGCGTTGGCCGGCCGACCGGCTCGACCGGGCGCTCGACGAGATCGACGCGACCGGCTACGGGCTGACCCTCGGCATCCATAGCCGCATCGATGAAAATATCCGCCATATCCTCGGCCGAATGCGCATCGGCAACAATTACGTCAACCGCAACATGATCGGCGCCGTCGTCGGCGTGCAGCCTTTTGGCGGCGAGCGGCTGTCCGGCACCGGCCCCAAAGCCGGCGGCCCGCGCTACCTACACCGTTTCGCGGTCGAGCGCACAACCTCGACCGACACCACCGCCGCCGGCGGCAACGCCAGCTTGTTGACGCTGCAGGAAGAAAACGAAGCTGTGACCTGGTAAATTTCGCCGGCAGCTCTCACGCGATT
>Ga0210386_10001938_pt1 | contig 18042 bp, 12 predicted proteins | sample IncBWH32OmetaG_FD_160091 | JGI IMG/M metagenome (GOLD analysis project Ga0210386, IMG submission 160091) | Forest soil microbial communities from Barre Woods Harvard Forest LTER site, Petersham, Massachusetts, United States - Inc-BW-H-32-O ... | reverse complement strand
GTTCGGCGCTGAGATCGAGGAGATAGCTTTGGCGGCCGATCACGGGATTGGCGAAATCAATTTCGACCTCGGCGCGGAAGCCGCCGGCATGCGGCCGCAGCTCGCCGAAGGAATCCCCGATCGCGACCTGCACCGGCTTCACCACCTGGATGAAACGGCGCGCCGCCGATTGGGAGACGATGCCGGCCTGATCGATTGCGGCAACAAAAGCCGCCGCACTGCCGTCCATGATCGGCACTTCGGGCCCGTCGACTTCGATGGTGGCGTTATCCACACCCATGCCGCGCAATGCGGCCAGCACGTGCTCAGCGGTAGAGACCAGCGGCCCCTCGCGGTCGCCGAGAACGGTGGCAAATTCGGTGGCGATCACGGACTCGGCAACGGCGCGAACGTCGCGGTCGCTGCCTTCAAGAGCGGTCCGGACAAAAATAAAACCCGCATCCACGGATGCAGGTCCAATCGTCAGATTAACCGGCAGTCCGGAATGGACACCGACACCCGTCACGGTAGCTTGCGAACGCAGCGTTGTCTGCCGGCCGAATTTCATACAGAAGTGCCCACACTGACTTACCGCGAGACCAAACCGGCTCCCCTATTGATGCCGGTTCGACTCAGTGGTTCCCCAAGTCACGGTCGAGAATAGTCGCCGCCTTAATGCACGCCAACTCACGCTTTTTTACCGATTGTTACCCTATCTCTGCCGTATTCGCGCCAAAGCCCGACCCCAATCCGGCAGCGAAAAGCGACGCCAAACAACCGCGACTCCAACCCTAGCACATCTATTTAATATTTTATTTTCAATGACTTGGGCCCACAGCCGAGCCTACCCCTTCCCCTAAAAGGAAAGGGCCCCGGTGGTGAGACCGGGGCCCTTTGGCGTCATCGAGATTGTCACAAACTTCAGGTCACCTGCCGGCGAAGGAAGGCCGGAATATCAAGATGGTCATCGCCCTGTGGCGCGGCGGCCACAGGTGCCGGGCGGCCGTGGACGTCTAATCCTTGAGGCGCGTGACGCGGAGCATACTCCGATACCGGAGAGCGATTCGCCATCTGCTCAGCGACGGTCCGCTGAGGCTTGCGCTCCGGCAGCGGCGGCATGGCCGGCATCGCAGGTCCGGAAGCGCGCGCCGCGATCGGCGGTTCGGCTTCGTCGTCGCGGCGGCCAAGGCCGACATTGGCCAGACGCTGCAACAGCGACATCCTGCTTTTCTGTGGATGATCGTCCTCGGCCTCACCGCGAGCCTGGCGGATTTCGTTCTGGGCCGGCATCGGCAGGTCCTCGAACTTGGGCATCCGCGGCGCACGGGCCGGCGCACGCTCAGCCGCCTGCGGAATGAACGTTTCCGGCGGCGCCGGTTCCTGCGCGGGCACTGTTGCGACTTCCGGGTCCGGGAACAGCGTCGGCTTCTGCGCGATCGGACGAACCATGACGTCGCCGTAGGCGGCCGGCTGTAACGGCGCGGGTGCAGACGGCGCTTCGGGCGCGACAGCAGCGGCAATCGCCGCCAGGGCCGCGCGCTCGACCGTGCCACCGGGGCGCTGCTGCGGTGAAGACGCCGGCTGGGCCGGGTGCGAGCCTTCGTACTTCTGGGCGCGTTCGGCGAGCCGCGCATTGTCGGCACGAAGCCGTGCGGTCAGTTCGGCGAGGCGCGAATCGGCCGGCGAATTCGAGTTTGAGGGACTGACAGCGGGAGCGGGAGCAGAAGCCGGAGCGTTGCCGGTGTTGCGGGAGATCAACGCCTGCTCGATGCCGGTGGCGACCACCGAAACGCGGATGATGCCATCGAGCGTCTCGTCGAAGGTGGCGCCGACGATGATGTTGGCGTCCTGGTCGACCTCCTCGCGAATTCGCGTGGCGGCTTCGTCGACCTCGAACAGCGTGAGGTCGCGGCCGCCGGTGATCGAGATCAAGAGGCCACGGGCGCCCTTCATCGAGGAATCGTCGATCAGGGGATTGGCGATCGCAGCTTCGGCTGCCGTCAGCGCGCGCTTCTCGCCGGTGGCTTCGCCCGTGCCCATCATCGCCTTGCCCATCTCCCTCATCACCGCCCTCACGTCGGCGAAGTCGAGATTGATGAGGCCTTCCTTGACCATCAGGTCAGTGATGCAGGCGACGCCCGAATAGAGCACCTGGTCGGCCATCGCGAAGGCGTCGGCGAAGGTGGTCTTTTCGTTGGCGACGCGGAACAGGTTCTGGTTCGGAATGATCAGGAGCGTATCGACGACCTTGTGCAGTTCGTTGATACCGGCTTCCGCCGTGCGCATGCGGCGCTGGCCTTCGAAATGGAAGGGCTTGGTCACCACGCCGACGGTGAGGATGCCGAGGTCACGCGCGATCTTGGCGATGACGGGGGCTGCGCCCGTGCCGGTACCGCCGCCCATGCCGGCGGTAACGAACACCATGTTGACGCCGGAGATATGATCGCGGATCTCGTCGATGACCTCTTGCGCCGCGGCCGCGCCGACATCGGGCTGCGAACCGGCGCCGAGGCCTTGCGTGACCTGCGTGCCCATCTGGATGATGCGATGCGCCTTCGACATCGTCAGCGCCTGGGCGTCCGTGTTGGCGACGACGAAGTCGACCCCCTGGAGCCCCGCGGTGATCATATTGTTGACGGCATTGCCGCCGGCACCGCCGACGCCGAAAACGGTGATCCGGGGCTTCAACTCATGAATGTCAGGGGGAGTGATATTGATGGGTGCCATGGTTGCCTCTCGATCACGCGCGCGTGGGTTCGCCCCGGCCGGTGGCCGTGGGTGTTGGTGAAAATTGCGATTTAAGGAAAAGATTCATCAGAAGCCCTCGCGAAGCCATCGTCCGACTTTTCCAAAATAGCCGTCGGTCCCTGTTCGAAGCTGCCGCGTATGCCGCGGTTCGACATGTTCTAGGTGGGCGAATTGCGGATAGACCAGAAGGCCGCCGGGCACCGCGAAGGACGCGCTCTTCGCTTCATTGGGAAGGCGGCTGAAACCGAGCGGGCGGCCGATCCGAACCGGCCGGTTGAGGATTCGGGTGGCGAGCTCCAGCGTGCCACTGAGCTGGCAGGCGCCGCCGCTCAAGACCACACGTGCTTTCGGCTCCGCCGCAAAGGGAGAATCCGCAAGCCGGTCCCTGACCATCTCAAAAATCTCCTCGGCACGGTGCCGGACAATATTCGCGATCGTGGCGCGTGACACGACCTGCGGAACATCCAACTCGTCGTCGCCGGCAGACGGCACGGACATCAACTCGTGTGCGTCTGACCCGCCGGTCAGCACCGTGCCATATAACGTCTTGATTCGCTCGGCATCCGCAATGCATGCCGAGACCCCCCGTGCAAGATCCATGGTGATGTGGTGGCCGCCGAGTGCAAATCCGGAGGCATGGATGAATCGCCCCCCGGAATAGGTCGCAATCGTGGTGGTCCCCGCCCCCATTTCGACCACGGCGGCGCCAATATCCGCCTCATCGTCGGTCAGGACCGCAAGGCCCGCCACATAGGGGCTGGCCGCCATCGCCTCGACGTTGAGATGGCAGCGTTCAACCACCAGCATCAGATTCTTGACCACCGTCGTATCGGCCGTGACGACGTTCATATCGACGCCAAACTGCCGCGCCATCATGCCCTTGGGATCGCGGACGCCCTTGACGCCGTCGATCGAATAACCGGTCGGTAAAGCATGCAGCACGGTGCGGCCTTCGCCGGTCGCATGGTGCATGCCGGCAGAGGTGACGCGCGCGACGTCGGCCGAGGTCACGGCGGCGCCCTTGATGTCGGCGGCCGCCTCGATCAGTTGCGCCTGCAACCGTCCGGCCGACACCGACAGCAAAACCGATTCGACCCGAACCTTGGCCATATCCTCGGCAGCCGCGACCGCCTGGCGCACCGCCTGCTCGCATTCGACGAGATCGACCACCGCGCCGGCCTTGACCCCCTTTGAACGAAGCTGGCTATAGCCGATCAACTCGACCGCATGGCTGCGGCCACGCAAGGCTTCGTTCGGCGGGCAAGGCTTCAGCCGCGCGATCATGCAGGCGATCTTGCTGGTGCCGATGTCGAGCGAGGCCACCAGCGCCGTGCGCTTCTGCGACATCGGACGCGTCTTCGGCGCCTGTCTGGGATCGAAGCCGCTCATGCGTCACCGACCTTCTTTTTCGGCTCTTTCTTCTTGAGCGCCTCTTCGCGAGCTTTCGCCGCATCGTCGGACAGCTGCACCGCCAGCCGGTCCGGCAGCCGCAGGTCGATCGCAACGATATCCTTGGCGAACAAGTGTTCGTCCTTGTCGAGATTGCTCAAGGTCGCAAGTGCGTTGCCGACATCGTTCTCCGGCAGACGGATGTCGAGGCCGTCATTGAGGCGCAGGTTCCAGCGCCGTTCGCCGACGAAGGTCGCAGCCTTGGTCACCGAACTGACCTGCGGATAGCGCGAAAGCAGCGCGAGAAAATCCCTGGCGCGGGTTTCGGCGCCCTTCCCGACCACCAGCGGCAATTTAAGGAAAGCCGGCGAGACAAAGTCCTGCAGCACGGCGCCATCGTCCGAAATCACCGACAGGCGGCCGTTTTGCTGCCAGAGCGCAAATGCCGACCGTTCGACGATATCGATCCGCAACTGGCCCGGGTAAAGCTTCAGCACGGTGGCTTCGCTGATCCAGGGATTGGCCTTCAGCTTCTCGCGCACCGAAGAAGCATCGAGGAACAGCAGCGAAGAGTGGCCATTGACGCCGCCGATCGCGAGCACCTCGTCCTGGGTCAACTGCTTGCGTCCGTTGATGGCGACGGACGTGATCCGAAATCCGGCCGAATTGGCCAGCGCATTGCGCGCCTCGCTCACCGTCGCGACGAACTGTTCGAGATGGCCGCCTTTGACGATGCCTAGCCCTGTGCTCGCGACCAGCAGCAACAGAGTGGCGAACAGGCCGCCGCGGCGGGGCCAGCGGCGTTCGACAAAGGCAATGACACCTGAGGGTTGTTCATGGCGCGGATGACGGCGTGCTTTGGCGGGAGACCGAGCAAAGCCGAGCCCCGCGCGCAAGGCGACGGCGACGCCGGCGACGGCGTCCATCAGCTCAGTCTGTTGCCTCGGCGATCGCTGCGACCGGGCGAGACGTCCTCCACTATCCATTACTCGAGCTCGTCTACCGTTGTGCCCGCAAAAACATTGCGGGGCGAAGGCATCTGATGGCTCGGCCGTGCCGGGTGTGAAGCGTTGGACCCTGCCCCCAGCAGGATCGCCATCCCCGCGCGCGCTGAAACAGCACGCGCCCCGGCGGCCAAGCGCATATGCGCCGCCGGCGTTAACCTTCGGACTTCCTGGTAAACAAAGGGTAAATTTGGTCCACCCAGACCCCGATTTGACGTGCTGGGTGAAGGATTTGGCTAGTAACGTTAGGAATTTGGTAATGCTTGAAGGGTTCCGGTCAAACCCGGAGGTTTGGTGCCCTCTTTCCGCCGCAGACTTACCCCCGCGCCCGCCGTTCGGCGATGGCGATCTGCCCTTTGAGGAAATCGACAAAATCGATGCCCTGGGCCTTCAACTCCTTCGGATAAAGCGAGGCCTTGGTCAGGCCGGGCAAGGTGTTGGTCTCGAGATAAACCGGCCCCTTGTCCGAAACGATGAAGTCGGTGCGCGAATAGCCACCACACGACAAAGCGAGGTGAGCCCGCACGGCCATGTCCATAATCGCTGCGCTGATCTCGGGCGAAAAGCGGCCCGGACAGATCTCCTGGGTCGCCTTTGCTAGATATTTCGCGCGGTAGTCGAAGCCGAGGCCGCCCTCGGCCGGAATGATCTCGATCGGCGGCAGCGCGATCACCGAGCCATCGGTCTGCTCCAGCACGCCGCAGGTCGATTCGGTGCCGGCGATAAACGGCTCGATCACGTATTCCTCGGTCCGCGCGGCGTTGCGAACGGCGACGATGTCCTGCTTCGAATTGACGAAGATCAGCCCATAGCTCGAACCGTCGCGCGCGGGCTTGGCGATCAGCTTGCCGTGCTCGGCAAAGGCGGCCTCGATGTCGGAAAGCGCGATACCATCAGGCGAATGGACTCCGGCGATCGCAGCAAAACGCTTGGCCGCGACCTTGTCGAAGGCGAGATTTGACGACGCCGAACCCGAGCCTGTGAAGGCGATGCCGCGCATCTCGCATATCGCCTGCAACTCGCCATTCTCGGCGCGGCCGCCATGCAACCCCAGCACCAAAAGCCGGTCATCGGCCTTGGCCCGATCCATCGCCTGCTCGATCGAGCCGCTGATGCGCGCACCGTCGGGCTTGAAGGGGTCTTCGAACGGACGCGCATGGCCCAACAGCGCTTTGCCGCTCGTCCCATGCACGGCATCGTCGGGAGCCCAGAACCACAGATCGGCCTCGGGCAACGCGGCATGCAGCGCCTGCGCAGTCGCCACCGAGACCAGGCGCTCCTTGTTCGTGCCGCCGAAGAGAATGGTGATCCGCATCCGTCGCTTTCGTTTTGGCCCCGCTCGCGTCTTTAACGCGAAATCACACTTAAACAGAAATCCCGATCCGCTTGATTTCCCAGTGTAACTCGATTCCCGAATTTTCCTTCACCCGTTCACGAACGGTTTCGCCAAGGGTTTCGATGTCGCTCGCGGTGGCCTCGCCGGTATTGATCAAGAAATTGCAGTGCATTTCCGAGACCTGCGCGCCGCCGACGCGAAGGCCTCGGCAGCCGGCGGCATCGATCAGTTTCCAGGCGCTATTCCCCGGCGGGTTCTTGAAGGTCGAGCCGCCGGTTTTTTCGCGGATCGGCTGCGCCGCCTCGCGATGGGCCTGGACTTCATTCATGCGCACGCGGATCGCCTCAGGCGTGGCCGGTTTACCCCGAAAGCGGGCTGAGGTGAAAATGATGGAAGCATCGACGCCGGAATTGCGATAGACGAATTTCATCTCCGAATTGGTGAAAACGTATTTTTTGCCGTCACGGCCGACGCCGGACGCCTCACACAGGACGTCCTTGGTCTCCGCGCCGTTGGCGCCGGCGTTCATGCGCAGCGCGCCGCCGATGGTGCCGGGAATGCCGAAGAAAAATTCGAGCCCGCCGAGATTGGCCGCGGCCGCCGTCTCGGCCACGCGCTTGTCGAGCGCGGCCGCGCCTGCGCTCACGATCTCGCCTTGCGCGCTTGCCTCGCCGAAGCCGCGTGGCGCGAGCCGGATCACTACGCCCGGCAAGCCGCCGTCACGCACGATCAAATTGGAGCCGACGCCGACGACAGTGACCGGCAGTTCAGTGGGAAGCCGCGAGAGGAAGTACGCAAGATCGTCTTCATCCGCCGGGGTAAACAACACTTGCGCCGGACCGCCGACGCGAAACCAGGTCAGTTCAGAGAGCCGCTGGTTCGCCGTGAGCCGCCCGCGCAATTCCGGCATCGCGGCTTTGAGGTCAGGCGTGATGTCGGGGAAGGTCATTGTATGAATGACCCTGTTGCCGCACGGCGCGGCCGGTTCTCTCCCCCCTTGAGGGGGAGAGCTGGAGAGGGAGGTATCGCGAATGACGGCGCAAGAGGCCTACCCCCCTCCCTAACCCTCCCCCTCAAGGGGGGAGGGAACCGAGAGAGCAAGCCCGGCCATGACGGAGCCGATGGTTGGACCATCCTCACCCCAGCGCTTTCAATTCGCCCGGCAGCGCGTAGGCCCATTGTGTGATGTTGCCGGCGCCAAGACAGACGACGAGATCGCCGCTGCCGGCAATCCCCTTGACGATGCCGGCGAGCGCGGGCGCGTTGGGCAGCGGGATCACCTCGCGATGGCCATGGGCACGCAAGCCGAGCACGAAGTGATCGCGGTCGATGCCTTCGATCGGCGCTTCCCCGGCCGGATAGACCTCGGCCACGACCACCGCGTCGGCGTCGTTGAAGCAGGTGCAGAATTCCTCGAATAGCGATTGCAGCCGGGTGAAGCGATGCGGCTGCACCACGGCAATCACCTTTCCGTTGGTCGATTCGCGCGCAGCCCTGAGCACGGCCGCGATCTCGACCGGGTGATGGCCGTAGTCGTCGATGACGGTGACGCCGTTATATTCGCCTGTCTTCGTGAAGCGCCGCTTCACGCCGCCGAAGCCCGCCAGCGCTTTGCGGATGGCATCGTCGGCAAGTCCCAATTGATGCGCGACCGCGATCGCCGCGGTAGCGTTAAGCGCGTTGTGCCGTCCCGGCATCGGCAGATGAATGTCGGTGATCTCGTGCGTCGCGTCGGTCTTGCGGTCACGGAACACGACCTTGAAGCGCGAGCCGCCGTTTGCGGGAGAAAGATCGACCAGTCGCACATCGGCCTGCGGGTTTTCGCCATAGGTGATGATGCGGCGGTCTTCGATCTTGCCGACCAGCGTCTGCACCACGGGATGGTCGATGCACATCACGGCGAAACCGTAGAACGGCACGTTCTCGATGAAATTCCGGAAGGCGTCCTGAATCGCGTCGAACGTCTTGAAGTGGTCGAGATGCTCGGGATCGATATTGGTGACGATCACGACATCCGCCGGCAGCTTCAGGAACGTGCCGTCGCTCTCATCGGCCTCGACGACCATCCAGTCGCCGGCGCCGAGACGCGCATTGGAGCCGTAGGCATTGATGATGCCACCATTGATCACGGTCGGATCGATGCCGCCGGCATCGAGCAGCGTTGCGACCATCGTCGTCGTGGTGGTCTTGCCGTGGGTGCCCGCGATCGCCACGCAGCTTTTCAGCCGCATCAGTTCAGCCAGCATCTCGGCGCGCCGCACCACCGGGATGCGGCTCGCGCGCGCGGCCATCAATTCCGGATTGTCGCGTTTGATGGCGGTCGAGACCACGACGACATCGGCGCCCGCGACGTTCTCGGCCTGGTGACCGATCGCGATCTTGATGCCCTTCTCGCGCAGCCGCACCACATTGGCGCTTTCGGAAGCGTCCGAGCCCTGCACGGTGTAGCCGAGATTGCACAGCACCTCGGCGATGCCGCTCATCCCGATACCGCCGATACCGACGAAGTGAATGGGTCCGATCTCGCGCGGAAGTCTCATGGCAAGTTCCCCGACGTCTCAACTTCACGGATGTCATCGCCCGCGAAGGCGGGCGATCCAGTACGCCGCGCCGCCTATGGTCAAATCAGCCGTTGGTGATTACTGGATGCCCCGCTTTCGCGTGGCATGACAAGGGGGCATTTTAAGGGTTGTCGCCTAAATCCCGGCCACCTTGACCACCAGATCGGCCAGCCGTTCGGTGGCGTCGAGCCGGCCGGCGTTGCGAGCGGCTTTCGCCATGTCTGCGAGTTTTGCGGGATCAGCCGCGAGCGCGGAAATTTCCGCGGCCAAACGATCAGGCGTGAATTCGCTTTGCACGATCCGCAACGCGCCGCCGGCTTCCGACAGCACGCCGGCATTGGCGAACTGGTCCTGATCGATCGCGCCGGGCAGCGGCACCAGGATCGACGGCCGGCCGATCGCGGCGAGTTCGGCGACCGTGCCGGCGCCCGAGCGCGAGACCACCAGATGGTTGGCCGCGAGCCGCGCCGGCAGATCGGTGAAAAACGGCGCGAGCTCCGCATTGATCTTGAGCCGGTCATAGACCGCGCGCGCCCGCGTCATGTCCTCTTCGCGCACCTGCTGCGTCAGCGCCAACCTGCTCCACAGCGATGGTTCAAGTTTTTCGATGGCGGGCGGCACGATATCAGCCATCACGCGCGCGCCCTGGCTGCCGCCGGTCACGAGCAGCCGAAACGGCCCGCTTGTCTCGGGGCCTGCATATTTCACGGCTGCGGCCGCGAGAATGGCGGGGCGCATCGGCGTGCCGACGGTCGTGGTTTTCGAGGCGAGCTCTGGATCGCGGTCGAGCACGCCGGGCAGCGAGGTGGCAATCGCGCTGACGCGGCTGGAGAGAAAACGGTTGGCGCGGCCGAGCACCGCATTGGCGTCGTGAATGATGCCCGGAATGCCGAGCAGCCGCGCGGCGATCAGCGGCGGCAATGTCGGATAGCCGCCGAAACCGACGACCGCTGCGGGTTTGAGTTTGCGCAACAGACGAACCGCGATCGCCATCCCTGCGGCGAGCGTGAAGGCGGTCCGCGCCAGCGAAATTGGATTGCGGCCACGCAGGGTTTCGCTCGGCACCACGTCGATGGTGTCGCGCGAGAACAGGCCGGAGTAGCGCAATGCGCGCGCATCCGTCGCAAGCCGCACGCGAAAGCCCCGCTTCATCAATTCCACGCCGAGCGCCTCGGCCGGGAACAGATGTCCGCCGGTGCCGCCCGCCGCGAGCAGGATGAGGGGAGCCGTATTATTCATGGAGGCGTCTTTTACAGGGAAAGCGCCGTCATTGCGAGGAGCGTGAGCGACGAAGCAATCCAGGTTTTTGGTACTGGATTGCTTCGCTAGCGCTCGCAATGACGCGAGAGACCGTGGCTTTTACGCGTAACCCTGCGCGGCGCCGGCGTTCATCGATTCCGTTTCTGTGCGGGGGCGCTGCCGCGTCAGCGCCAGCATCATGCCGACGCCGTAAGCCAGCGACACCATCGAGGAACCGCCATAGGAGATGAATGGCAGCGTCATGCCCTTGGCCGGGATCAATTGCAGATTGACCGACATGTTGATTGCCGCCTGCACGCCGAACAGGATGGCAAGACCCGAGGCCGCAAAGCGTGCGAACATGTCTTCGCTGGCATAGGCCCGCGACAGCGCGCGTACCACCACAAAGGCGAACAGCGCCAGCAGCACCAGACACAGAATGATTCCGAATTCCTCCGCGGCCACCGCGAACACGAAGTCGGTGTGGCTATCCGGCAGACTGCGTTTGGCGATGCCCTCGCCCGGCCCGAGCCCGAACCAGCCGCCATTGCCGAAGGCTTCCATCGCGGTGTCGACCTGGAAGGTGTCGCCGGAGGCCGGATTCATGAAGCGCTTGATGCGCCCCGCCACGTGCGGCACGAAAAGATAGGCGGTGAACAGCCCGACGCCCGCCGCACCCGCAAGCCCCATCACCCAGATCATGCGCATGCCGGCGATGAAGAATAGCGCGCCCCACACCATCAGGATCAGCATGGTCTGGCCGAAATCAGGCTCCGCCACCAGCAGCGAGACCAGCATCAGCAGCAGCACCAGCGCCATCGAGGTCGCCGGCATTTCCGGCCGCTTGGTCGATTCCGCAAACAGCCATGCGGCGAGCACCACGAAAGCGGGCTTGGCGGATTCTGAGGCCTGGACGTTCACCCCGATCAAAGTGATCCAGCGTCGTGAGCCCTTGACCTCCGGCCCGATCAGCAACGTGACCACGATCAGCGCAATGCTGACGAAAAAAATGACCAGCGCCATGCGGCGGATATGCCGCGGCGACAGGAACGAGACGCCGATCAGCACGAACAGTGACGGCAGCAGAAACACCACGTGATGATTGAAGAAGTGAAAGGGATCGAGCCCGATCCGGGTCGCGACCTGGGGGCTTGCCGCCAGCGACAGGATGACGCCCGCCAAAATCAGCGCAATGATCGCCGCCAGTTGCAGGCGGTCAACCGTCCACCACCAGTCGCTGAAGGGGTTTCGCTGTTCACGGGAGAGCATGGGCGTTCCCAAGGATAGAGATACGCCCATTGGTCGCCGATGATGGTTTCCAAGGGGTTAATGGAGTGGTTACTTTTTGCTAAAGCCGCCACACTCAACGCCGTCATACCCCGCGCATGCGGGGTATCCAGTACGCCGGTGCCTCTCGGCTCAATCTTCACTTTCTCTGGAATACTGGATTACCCGCCTCCGCGGGTGATGACCATCGAACGCTTGATCACACCACCGGTTTCACACCCGGCAGCGCCTGCACCAGGTCGCGGAACTTCGCCCCGCGGATTTCGAAATTGCGGTACTGGTCGAACGACGCGCAGGCCGGCGACAGCAGCACGACCGCCTCTTTCAATCCTGCGGCCTCCGCATCGCGCGCCGCATTGGCGACCGCGACGTCGAGCGTCTGCGAAATCTCATGCGGCGTGCGCGCGCCCAATGTGGCGGCGAATTCGGGCGCGGCTTCGCCGATCAGATAGGCTTTGCGGATGCGCGGGAAATATTCGGCGAGGCCCGTGATGCCGCCGGCCTTTGGTTTCCCCCCGGCGATCCAGAAAATATCGGCGAACGATGACAGCGCGTGCGCGGCGGCATCGGCATTGGTGCCCTTGGAGTCGTTGACGAACAGGACGTTGCCACGGCGGCCGACCTGCTCCATCCGGTGCGCGAGACCGGGAAAACTGCGTAGGCCCTTCTGCAGCACATCGGTTGAGACGCCGAGCGCGAGCGCGCAGGCCGAGGCGCACGCCGCGTTCTGCGCATTGTGCAGGCCGCGCAGCGAGCCGATGCCGCCGATCTTTGCGACCTCGCTGCACGCGCCGCCAGAGGCGCGCCAGACCGTCTCGTGATCGACGAAGATACCGTCGGGCAGCGGATTTTTCACGGAGACGCGCACCACGTGTTTTCCGGCCTGCTCGATCCGGTCGGCGCTAGCGCGGCACCAGATGTCGTCGACGCCGACGATCGCCGTTCCCTGCGGTTGAACGCCGGCCACCAGGCGTTCCTTCACCGCGGCATAATGCTCGAGCGTGCCGTGGCGGTCGATATGGTCTTCGCTGACATTGATGAGGATACCGACGGTCGGATCGAGAGAAGGCGTGAGGTCGATCTGGTAGGACGACATCTCGATCACATGCACGCGGCCCTTGCGCGGCGGCTCCAGCGACAGGATCGCGGTGCCGATATTGCCGCCCATCTGGGTGTCGTAACCGGCAAAGCGCATCAGATGCGCGATCAGCGCGGTGGTCGTGGATTTGCCGTTGGTGCCGGTGATGGCGACGAACGGCGCATCGGGCGCGTGACGTTGCCGTTCGCGGCAGAACAGTTCGATGTCGCCGATCACCTCGATGCCGGCCTGGCGTGCCATCAGCACGCTCCAATGCGGCGTGGGATGGGTGAGCGGCGCGCCCGGGGTCAGGATCAGCGCGGCAAAACGCGACCAGTTCACCGTGCGCAGGTCGGCGGTGACGAAGCCGGCTTTCGCGGCTTCGGCCAGCCGCTCGGTGCCGTCGTCGCCTGCGATCACTTCGGCGCCGCCGGCCTTCAGCGCATGACAGCTCGCCAGCCCCGAGCCGCCAAGGCCGAACACCGCAACCGTCTTGCCCGCAAAGGAGGTGACGGGGATCAAGTGGTCACCGCAGCTTCAGGGTCGAGAGGCCGGCGAGCGCCAGCATCACCGAGATGATCCAGAACCGGATCACAATCTGCGGCTCGGTCCAGCCCAATTGCTCGAAGTGATGGTGGATCGGCGCCATCTTGAAGATGCGTTTTCCGGTGAGCTTGAAGGAGGCCACCTGAACGATCACCGAGACCGCCTCCAGCACAAACAGGCCGCCGATCACGGCGAGCACGATCTCGTGCTTCACGGCCACCGCGATCGAACCGAGCATGCCGCCAAGCGCGAGCGATCCCGTGTCGCCCATGAAGATCGAGGCCGGCGGCGCGTTGAACCACAGGAAGCCGAGGCCAGCGCCCAATACCGCGCCGCAAATCACGGCGAGTTCACCGGTGCCGGCCACGTAGTTGATCTGCAAGTAATCCGAGAACACCGCGTTGCCGGTGAGATAGGAGATCATGCCGAAGCTCGCGGCCGCGATCATGACCGGCACGATCGCCAAGCCATCGAGGCCATCGGTAAGGTTCACCGCATTGCCGGCGCCGACAATGATGAAGGCGCCGAACACCGCAAAGAACCAGCCGAGGTTCAGCGCCACGTCCTTGAAGAAGGGAATCACGAGCGAGGTCGAGAACGGCTCGCGCCCCAGCCGCACCAGCGCATAGCAGGCCGCAAGCGCGATGATGCCTTCGAGCAGCAGCCGGATGCGGCCCGCGAAACCGCTATGCGTCTGCTTGGTGACCTTCAGGTAGTCGTCGTAGAAGCCGACGATGCCGAAGCCGAGCGTCACCGCCAGCACGATCCAGACGTAGGGGTTGAGCGGGTTCGCCCACAGCACGGTCGAGACCACGAGTCCGGACAGGATCATCAGCCCGCCCATGGTCGGCGTGCCTTTTTTGGTGAGATGAGACTGCGGGCCGTCGGTGCGAATCGGCTGACCTTTACCCTGGCGAAGCCGCAAGTGGTCGATGATCCAGGGACCGAACAGAAAGACGAACAGCGCGCCGGTCACCATCGCCCCGCCGGTGCGGAACGTGATGTAGCGGAACACGTTCAGAAGGCTGCGCAGGAAGGCAAGCGCCGGAACCGTGTTGGAAAGATCGATCAGCCAGTAAAACATCTAGTGGTCCGATTCTCGCGTTTCAGCACGCACTTTTACAAATGTTGGAATCAAAGGACCACTGGCAAATATAGGTTTCTGGTGGAGCTTTGGATTTGACATTCGCTTTTTGAACGCGTGGCCGGTGTGGCGGCCTCTGACGTTCCTTTCAGTGCCCCCGCGAGTTGTTCGAAGGAACATCAGAGTCAAAGCCACACCAGAATCATATGGTTGCTAGTGTCCCTTTGGTTCTGACATTCGTAATAGTGCTCGCCGCCATGTAATACGAATGTCAGAACCAGAACACTAGATGGGTAGCAAAATGCCTATACCGCGGCTTCGTCGAACGCGGCCTTGCCGGGGAAGCGCTTCTCGAGCGCGGTGACGATGGTTTTCATCTTTGACCCGAACGAGCCTTTGACCATGACGGCATCGCCGGCACGAATCGCGGCGAGGACCTGCGCTTCGAGACTAGCCGCGCTATCGGCATAGCCGCCTTGTTTGCCCGCGGAAAGACCGTCCCAGAGGTTACGCATCATTGGGCCACAACAAAACACCAAGTCGATATGATCGGCCTTGATGGCGTCATTCAGGCCGGCATGCAATTGCGCACTGGTCGGGCCCAATTCGAGCATATCGCCCAAGACCGCGATCCGCCGCCCGTGCAGGCCGATCTTGGCGCGGCCAAGGACGCTCAAGGCCGCCGCCATCGATGCCGGGTTGGCATTATAACTCTCGTCAATCAGGGTGACTTCGCCACCGGGCACCACAAGCGTCTGCCGCACGCCACGGCCGGCAGCCGGCTCCAGTTGCGACAGCGACAGCGAGGCCAGCGCAAGGTCGGCTCCCGCCAACGAAGAGGCGGCGAGCACCGCCAGCGAATTCATCGCCATATGACGTCCGGGCATGCCGAGCTTGTAGGTGACCTCGTGGCCAAGAATATTGGCATGCACCGCCGAACAGGTCGCGTGAAGTGAAATATCAAGCAGCCGGGCTTCGGCGCGCTTGTTGGCGCCAAAGGAGACGATGCGCGAGATCCCACACTTCCTGGCCTGACGGCTGAGGCGGGCAAATTGCGAGTTGTCGTGGTTGAGCACCACGGCGCCATCAGGCTCGACGCCTTCGAAGATTTCCGCTTTGGCGTCCGCAATCGCCTCGATGCCGGAAAAGAATTCCAGATGCACCGGCTCGACAGTGGTGATGATGGCCACATGCGGCCGTACCATCTTCACCAGCGGCTCGATCTCGCCGGCGTGATTCATTCCGATCTCGAACACCGCAAACCGCGCGTCGGCCGGACAGCGCGCCAGCGACAACGGCACGCCCCAATGATTATTGAACGACGCCACTGAGGCATGGGTCTGCCCCTGCGCCGAGAGCACGTGCAGCAGCGCTTCCTTGGTCGAGGTCTTGCCGACCGAGCCCGTGACCGCAATCACCTGTGCTTGCAACCGCAAGCGCGACGCATGCGCCAGATCGACCAGCGCCGCCAGCACGTCGTCGACCACGAGCAGCGGTCCATCGGACGCGAATTTGTCGGCTTGCGCCTTTTCCACGACCGCGAGCGCGGCGCCGGCTTTCAAGGCCGCGGCCACAAAGTCATGACCGTCATGCACCGCGCCTTTGATGGCGAAATACGCCTCGCCCGGTTGAAGCGTGCGGGTATCGATCGAAATGCCTGATATCGCCTGCGGCAACGCGCCGTTGCTCCCGGCGCGCATTGCCGCGGCCATCGCATCCGAAGTCCATAACGGCAGTGCGCTCATGCGACGGACTCCGCCAAAGCGGCAGCGACCGCGTCGTGATCGCTGAACGGTAGCACGCGATCGCCGATGGTTTGTCCGGTCTCGTGGCCCTTGCCGGCGATCAAGAGCACATCGCCCTTCTTGAGCCCCGCAATGGCCTTGCCGATCGCTTCAGCGCGGTCCCCGATTTCCTTGGCGCCCTTGGCGGCGGCGAGGATCGCTGCGCGGATCGCCGCCGGATTTTCGCTGCGCGGATTGTCGTCAGTGATGATGACTTCATCGGCGTTCTCGGCGGCGATCGCGCCCATCAAAGGTCTTTTTCCCGCGTCACGGTCGCCGCCCGCGCCGAACACGACGATGAGTTTTCCTGATGCATAAGGCCGCAAGGCCTGCAGCGCTTTCGCCAGCGCGTCGGGCTTGTGCGCGTAATCGACGAAGATCGGCGCACCCTGATATTCGCCGACACGTTCCAGCCGCCCCTTGGCGCCCTCGAGTTGTTCGAGCGCGGCGAAGACCTGATCAGGATCGCTACCGGTGCCGATCGCAAGGCCGGCCGCGACGACTGCGTTCTCGATCTGGAACTCGCCGACCAGCGGCAGATGGACCATATAGCGACGCCCGCGATGGATCAGTTCGAGCCGCTGCGTGAAACCGTCGATGGCCGTGGCTGCAACCGCAATCCCCTCACCCGCGCCATCGCCCTTGCGGCCGACCGTGATCGTCAGCAGCTTCCGTTGGCGCGCAACCTCGATCACATCGGACGAGTGGTCGTGATCGGCCGAGATCACGGCTGCGCCGCCATCCACCACGAGATCACGGAACAGCCGAAGTTTCGCGGCGAGATAATGCGCGACGTCCGGATGGTAATCCATGTGATCGCGCGTGAGGTTCGTGAAAGCGCCGGCATTCACCCGCACGCCGTCGAGCCGGTATTGATCGAGCCCGTGCGAGGAGGCTTCAAAGGCCAGATGGGTGACGCCCTCGCGCGCAATCTCGTCGAGCTGACGGTGCAGAGCGATCGGATCCGGCGTGGTCAGCGAGCCATAGACCGTGCGCTTCGGCGAGACCAAACCTACCGTACCGATGCTCGCGGCCTCAAACCCGAGGTGCTGCCATATCTCGCGCGTGAAGGCGGCGACCGATGTCTTGCCACTGGTGCCCGTGACGGAAGCGATCGTCGATGGCTGGTTTGGGAAGAATTTCGCGGCTGCCAGCGCCAGCGCGCGGCGCGCATTAAGCGTCGACACGAACGGCACGCGGCATCCGCCGGGTGGCGGATGATCGCCCGCAACCGCGACAGCGCCGGCGGCAATCGCCGCGTCGATGAAACGCGCGCCGTCGGTCCTGGCGCCGGCCAACGCAAAGAACAGATCGCCCGGCTTGACGGCGCGGCTGTCGACGGAAAGGCCAGCGATCTCCACGGCCTTCGCCTGCGGATCCATCCTGGCGTCTTCGCTGAAGAGGTCGCGGAGTTTCATGACATTCCAGTCAGTCCGGTGCCTAATCCTACTGCGTCAGGGCTCGCCTCTTCCCTCATCCTGAGGAGCCGCGCAAGCGGTGTCTCGAAGGATGAGGCCGATGGCAGGGCCTCATGGTTCTCCCGGCGATGCGAAGCATCGTCCGTAAGACGCGTCTTTTTGTGGCCGCCGTTCGCTAACGGCCTCGCTCTCACTCGGCCTGCTCGGGCGGTGGCGCTCCTCACCATGAGGGTTTGATCACGCCTTTACTGGCTTGTCTTCGATGCCGCAAGAATAAGGCGGTCGGACGGCGGCAGGTCGAAACGCGGTTCGATACCCAAAAGCGGGGCGATCCGGGAGATCACGTTGCCGGCGGTCGGCACTGCGTTCCAGCCCGAGGTGATGAACCCGTACGTTTCTTTCAACGGTTGCGGCTCGTCCAGCATGATCAGGAGTTGGTAGCGCGGCTTGTCCACGGGAAGGATCGCGGTGAAGGCGGTGAGCACGCGTTTCTTGGCATAGCGGCCATTGATGACCTTCTCGGCGGTGCCGGTCTTGCCGCCGATGTAATAGCCTTTCACGTCGGCCTTGCGCGCGGTGCCGATCTCGG
>Ga0210386_10001937_pt1 | contig 18043 bp, 21 predicted proteins | sample IncBWH32OmetaG_FD_160091 | JGI IMG/M metagenome (GOLD analysis project Ga0210386, IMG submission 160091) | Forest soil microbial communities from Barre Woods Harvard Forest LTER site, Petersham, Massachusetts, United States - Inc-BW-H-32-O ... | reverse complement strand
GCCCTGAAGGCACCGCCACCACGGCCGGGCGATCACAACGGCAAGCTGACCCCGGCAGATCACGCCAAGGAGGCCGGGGCGAGCGTCGTCGACTGGGTCGACGAGCGCACCTCGCTGAGCGGAGCGGCGCGCTGGATGATGTTCCGCAAGGTCCCCAAGGGCACCAACTGGTTCTACACGCTCGGCTCGGCGACGATGTTCGCGTTCCTCAACCAGGCCGTCACGGGAGTGTTCCTGGCGATGTTCTATCGCCCGGACCCCTCCGGCGGCGCCTACGAATCGATCCGCCACGTCACCAACGAAGTGTTCCTCGGCCAGTTCGTGCGCGGCATGCACAAGTGGGGCTCGAGCGTAATGGTGATCCTGGTGTTCCTGCACATGGGCCGTACGTTCTTCTTCGGGGCCTACAAGTACCCGCGCGAGCTCAACTGGGTGATCGGCGTCGTGCTGCTGATCCTGACGATGACGATGTCCTTTACCGGCTACCTGCTGCCTTTCGATCAACGCGCCTACTGGGCCACGATCGTCGGCGTCAACATCAACGGCACAGGCCCTTTGATCGGCCCTTATCTCAGCGACTTCCTGCGCGGTGGCGGCGAATTCGGGGCGACCACCCTGTCTCGCTTCTACGCGATCCACATGCTGCTCGTGCCGGGCCTGCTGGCGGCACTGATCGGTGCTCACCTGTACCTCGTCGCCAAGCTGGGCACGACCGCACCGCCGTGGGTCAAAGCCGAGAAGAACCCTGAGTTGCGCGAGGCCGACGCATGAGCGTCCGTGAGTTGGACGGGTCGCGGCCATGAACAAGCGCGAGAAGGAGCAGTACCTGCGCGAGTACGCGATCCTCAAGACCCAGGGCAAGCCGTTCTTCCCGTATGCGGTCATGAAGGACTCGTTGATGGCGTGCGTGGTGATGGCCGTCATCATCGGCATGTCGCTCCTGTTCGGCGCCGAGCTCGGCTCCAAGGCGAACCCGACCACCACCACCTATGTACCGCGCCCGGAGTGTACTTCTTCTTCCTGTTCGAGGTCCTGCGCGTGGTCAAGCCGCCAAGCCTCGTCCCGCTGGCGACGATCGGTGTCCCCACGCTCGGCATGATCCTGCTGTTCCTGCTGCCCTTCTACGATCGTGGCCCGGAGCGCCGCCCGGAGCGCCGCCCGGTAGCCACGTTCACCGGCATCTTCGTGATCGGCGCGATGGCGCTGCTCACCTATCAGGGCGCCAACGCCGGCTCGCCCACCGCGATCGAAATGCCCACGCCGACGTCCATCAAGCAGGCCGGCGGGCGCACGCTGGCCGAATACGAAGCGGGCAAGAAGGTCGTGGCCCAGTCAGGATGCCTCGCCTGCCACAAAATCGGCGACAACGGCAATTCCGGTCCGGGACCGGACCTGACCCACGTCGGCGCGCGCCTCCCTGAGCTGGGGATCGCCCGTACGCTCGTCAACCCGACCGCTCCGATGCCGTCGTTCAAGAATCTGCCGCCGAAGAAGTTCAGCGCGGCGATCTTCTTCCTCTCGCAGTTGAAATAGACGGCCCATGCCTGCGGAGCTTGGCGCTGACGCGACCGCCGGACGGCTCGAGGCGGTACAGGTGCGCGCCATGTTCGACCGTGTCGCGGCCGTCTACGACCCGTTGAACACGCTCATGACCGCCGGCCTGCATCACCGCTGGCGAGTGCGCGCCGCCGATCTCGCGTGCGTCGCCCCCGGTAGTCGCGTGCTGGACGTCGCGACCGGCACCGGCGATCTCGCGATCGAGCTCGCTCGACGAGTGGCCCCGGGCGGGGAGGTCGTCGGCAGCGACTTTTCCGAGTCTATGCTGAGCCGCGCGCGCGTCAAGGGGGAGAAGGCGGTAGGAGGCATGGCGCCGCGGGGCGCGGCAGCGGTCGCGCGCTCGGGCGCAGCCTCGAGCCCAGTCGCGGCCTCTGCCGCGTCGTCGAAGGACTCGGCCGATGCACACTCCGAGGCGCATTCAGCTCACGCGAGCGAGCCGGTGGTCCTGCGCTTCGAGTGGGGCGATGCGCTGCGACTGCCATACGACGACAGCTCGTTCGACGCCGCGACAGTCGGCTTCGGCGCCCGTAACTTCTCCGACCTGCGGAGCGGTCTCGCCGAGATGGCGCGAGTCGTGCGCCCCGGCGGTCGTGTCGTGGTGCTCGACTTCACGACGCCGACCCGCCCCCCTCTGTCGCTCTTCTACCGAGTTTGGTTCGACCGCTTGGTACCTCTGCTCGGCCGCGTGACCGCGCCGCTGGCGGCGCTCGCGCCCAAGTCAGACGACGCCTCCAAGACGACGATCGCCGAGGCCTACACTTACCTCCCGAACTCGGTCAAGCGCTTCGGCACGCCAAGCGATCTGGCCGCCGAGATGGAGCGGGTGGGGCTGGTCGCCATCCACTACCTGATCACGGCAGGCGGCATCGTTACCATCCACGCCGCTACCGTCCCTGAGGATGGGATCACGTGAGCACAGCCGTCGAGGCGTGAGCTCGGGCCGGCCGAAATGAGTGGGGGCGGGGGGCCTATGCGCACGGGGGCGGCATCGATGAGCGCAGGTGGATGGCGATGACGGCGTTGCATGCCGGCACGAATACGCCCGCGGACGTGGAAGCCGTCGAGGAGATCATGCGCCGCGGCGGCCCCGAGCTGCAGGAGCGGATGGCCCGTGTCGAGGCCCACCTGGAGCATGTGACGGCTGAGTCGGGAATGCCGCTCGCCGCGCATGCCACGGCCACGATCGCCGCCGGGGGCAAGCGCTTGCGTCCGCTGCTCGTGATGCTGGCGGCAGAATCAGCGGGCGGCCCAGCCGCCGGAGCCGAGGGCGAGCTGGGTCTCACGCGCGCCGCGGTGGCCATAGAGCTCGTACATTCGGCCACACTGGTCCACGACGACCTGATCGACGGCGCCGAGCTGCGCCGCGGCCGGCCGACGGTGGCTGCCGTCGCCGGGCGCAATGCGGCGATCGCCACCGGCGATCTGCTCTTCTCGCGCGCCTTTGCGGAGCTGGCGGGCAATCGCGACCGCGATCAGTTGCGCGCGCTCTCGGATGCGAGCTCGGCGCTGGCCGCCGGCGAGCTGCTCCAGCGCGAGGATGCCTACGCCGCGGATATCGACGTCGAGCGGTATCTGGAGCGCTGTCGTCTGAAGACGGCGGCCCTGTTCGAGGCGGCCTGCCGACTCGGAGCGTTGGTGGCAGTCGACGGTACGACCGCGCTGGCCGTCGCGCTCGGCGACTTCGCGGAGCGGATCGGGCTCGCCTTCCAGCTGCTCGACGACGTGCTCGACGTATCCGGCCCGGCGGAGCGGACGGGCAAGGCGCGCGGCACGGACCTGCTCGACGGTACCGTCACCCTGCCGCTGATCATCGCGCGCAGGCGCGACAAGCAGATCGCCGCACTCGACCTTGCGGAACTGGCGAGCCCGGCCGAGGCCGAGGCGCTGTGCGAGCGAATCGCCGCGACCGGGGCGCTGGAGGAGGCGCGCGCGCGGGCCCTGTCGATCGTCACCGAGGCGAAGGCGCTGCTGCCGGCCTTACTTTCTCGCCGCTACGATCTGCTGGACCTCGTAGCCGACGCCGTCGTCGAGCGCTACTGCTGAGTCACCATTGCGGAGTTCCCACTGAGATACTCCCGCCGGCCGCAGGGGTCATCTCGGGATACATCGCGATACTCATGGTCGGCTTCGCGGCGATCGCGGATGCACGCGATACTCACGGTCGGCCTCGGCGGCGATCGCGAGATGTATTCGCGTTGGCGTTCCCGACGGCTATGGATGAGCCCGGTACGGAGCTCTCCGCCTCGACGGAGCGCTCGAAGTCAGTCGCCGGCTCAGAAGTCGCCTGGGCCTATCAGGTCCAGTTCCAGCGCACGCGAGAAGATCGCGATCTCCTCGACCATGTTCGCATGGGTGAGTCGCTTGAGGTCGCTGAGTAGGGCGCCTGTCGCCCTGTCGAGCTCCTCGTCGAGGCGCTCCACCAGGGCCTGTCCGAACACGCCGTCGCGCAGCAGGTCACAATCGGGGCAGCGCATCAGGATGCGCCATCGACCAGGTGAATCCTCACCCCACTCCAGCGGGCTCACCAGCTCGCCGGCGCAGCGCGGGCAGACATGCAGCGCCTCGACGGGCGCGCTCGTCGAGGCGTCATCCGTCCAAGGCGAGTGTGCCGCCGGCGTATCGCTAGGCGCCGGCGCTTGCACGGCTCCATCGTCGCGCTGGTCGCGGTTGCTCTCGAGGTAGACGACCTCGATCTGCCTGCCTCCCGGGAGCTGTACGTGGTGGTGTATGCGGTGGTCGTTGTCCTCGTGCATTCTCTCTCTGCCGCTCTCATCGACCCACGGGCGATTGGCCTTTAGAACGTCTTCAAAATGAGCCGGGCGCTGGGGCGTTGATGGATCGTGAAGGCTGGGGTGTATGGCTCATCTTTTGAATGATCTGCTCAACACCCCCCTTTTGCGAACGCTTAGATAAAGGTTAGGTACCAAAATAAATCCCTCAGTCCCACAACAGGGGTATCAAGACGTGCAGGCTGTTCCGAAAGACCTTTAGAGCGCATGCGGAGATAACCCGCGGATCGTCTGCGGATTGTGCGCGGGTGTGCGCCAATCCTCTGCGCGGGCTCGAAACCGGGCTCGTCCAACCTCCCCGACGCTGTGTGCGTCCACCCGGCACGGTGATAGCTTCAGCTGGACATGGCAACAGCGATCCGCACGGTCGGCCACGAGGAGCGGCTCAGCATCGTCGACCATCTCGAAGAGCTGCGCACCCGTCTGATCGTGAGCGGGGTCGCGTTCGCGATCGTGTTCGGCTTGTGCTTCTGGCAGAACCACGCGCTGCTCAGCTTCATCAACCGGCCGTTGCACAAGCAGACCCAACAGCAGGTCCTGCGCGGAGAAGGGCCGGCGGGAGCAACCTGGCTTGCGCAGAAGGGAGTGCTCGAAGTCGCCAAAGACACGCGCGGGGCGCTGGGCTTTCTCAGCGCGCCGGCCAGTGGACTACCGGCCGCCACCAGGGCGCGGCTCGCGGGCACGATCTCCAAGTTGGAAGCGGACGTCGCGAGAATCCCACGCAGCCCGAGCGGAATCGACCCGACGACGCTCGGACCGGGCGAACCGCTCACCGCCACGCTGACGGTCACGCTCTATTTCTCGCTCGTGCTCGCGCTGCCCCTGATCCTGTTCGAGCTCTACGGATTCCTGCTGCCGGCGTTCAGTCCGAGCGAGAGACGCGTGGTAATGCCGCTGCTTGTCTCTGTCCCATTCCTGTTCGCGGCCGGGGCGGCATTTGGCTACGTGGTCGTGCTTCCGACGGCGGTCCACTTCCTGCAGAACTTCAACGCCAGCCAGTTCAACGTGATGGTGCAGGCAAACCTGTACTACAAGTTTGCCGCAACGGTGCTGCTCGCGATGGGCCTTTCCTTTCAAGCCCCCGTCGTGATTCTGGCCGCCGTCCGGGCCGGGCTGGTCACCCCCCGCCAGCTGCGTCGTCATCGCCGCTACGCGCTGCTGGTGTGCGCCGCGGTCGCCGCCTTCCTGCCTGGAGACGCGTTCACGCTCCTGCTCGAGACCGTTCCGCTGTACTTGCTCTACGAGGCGAGTATCCTGATTGCGTCGGTTGCTGCGCGGCGGGACACGGCGCGGGCGAAGGCAACAGGGGCAGGGCGCCCACCGCAGGACCCACCGTCCTCGGCGGGGCCATCGGGATCGCCCGACCCCTCGCCGCCAACGCCAAGCGACGGTCCCGGAAGCACCCAAGCGCTCGCCAAGGCCGACCCCCCAAAGACCACCGCTGAAGAGATGATCGACCACATAGACCCCGAGCTGTCCAGCTGATGCTGTTCGATCTGAGAGCACGCGGCCGTCGCCGCACGGTGCAGGTCGTCTATATCGGCCTCGTGCTGCTGTTCCTCGTCGGCTTCATCGGCTTTGGAGTCGGTGTGGGCGGTGGCGGCGGTAGCAGCCCCATCGAAGCCATATTCGGAGGCAAAGAAGGATCGGCCTCCTCCAGCTACGAAAAACAGGTTTCCGAAGCTGAAAAGCGCACGCGCACCCATCCGGGCGAAGCCTACGCGTGGGCGAAGCTGATCGAAGCTCGCTTCCACAATGCCAACGGAAGCGAATTCTACGATGAAGAAAAGCAACAGTTCACGGCCAAGGGCAAGGAACAGCTGACGAAGGTCGTTGCCGCCTGGAACCGCTACGTGGCGCTGAAACCGAGCAATCCACCCCTCACTGTCGCTGACGACATGGTCAGGGTGTTCGACCAAGAAGGTCTGAACCAGCCCGCGGAAGCCGTTGCGGCGCTGCAGCTCGTGATCCCCACCAAGCCGCCAAATGTGTCCTTGTACGGCGACTTGGCCAAGTACGCCTACCAGGCGAAAAACATAAGCGTGGGCGACCTCGCGGCGCAGAAGACGATCAGCCTGACCCCACCCGCGCAGCGCAAGGAAGTCGAAGCCGAGCTCGCGCGTCTGAAGAAGAACCCGACGGGCAACCCGTCCAACGAAGTCTATACGGGGACCACAAACGGAAAGGTCTACACCGTCAAAGTGGGCGAAAAAGGCGCCGGCACCATCCTGAAAACCAGCCCTGCTCCCACTACTACGAAGGCGCCCGCGACGCCAAAGAAATAGCGAGTCGAGGCGAGTGTGGTCAGCGAGGAGGCCCCACCCTATACGGCCCGCCTGCTGATCGACTGCGCCGATCAGCCCGGCATCGTGGCCGCGGTCTCAGGCTTCCTGTTCGAGCAGGGCGCCAACATCGTCTCCTCCCATCAATATTCCTCCGACCCGCTGGGCGGCCGCTTCTATCTGCGCACCGAGTTCTTCCTGGAGGGCTTGGCCGGCGAGCGCGAGCGTTTCCACGCGAGCTTCGAGGCGGATGTAGCGGGCCGCTTCGCGATGGCATGGGGGATTCGCTACCGGGGTGAGCGCCGGCGTGTGGCGGTACTCGTGTCGCGCTATGACCATTGCCTGATGGACCTGCTCTGGCGCTGGCGCCGCGGTGAGCTCGACGCGGACGTCGTCGGAGTCATCTCGAACCACCCGGACCTGGCGGAGGCTGCGACCGGCGTCGGCGTCGCCTTCCACCACGTGCCGGTGGAGGAGGGCGCCAAGGACCAAGCCGAGCGGCGGATGTTGGAGCTCCTGCGGGGCACCGTCGATCTTGTCGTGCTCGCTCGCTACATGCAGATCCTCAGCGGCGATTTCCTCGATCGCCTGGGCGTGCCGGTGATCAACATCCATCATTCGTTCCTCCCCGCATTCGCAGGCGCCAACCCCTACCGAAGGGCTCGTGAGCACGGCGTCAAGCTGATCGGCGCGACTGCCCACTACGTCACCGCCGAGCTGGACGGCGGTCCGATCATCGAGCAGGATGTCGCGCGCGTCGACCACCGCCAAAGCGTGAGCGGGCTCGAACGCATCGGCAGGGATATCGAGCGAGTGGTGCTCTCGCGTGCCGTCGCGTTGCACCTCGAAGATCGCGTGATTGCCGACGGCGGCCGTACGATCGTGTTTTGAGGCACACCCCGAGGGGTGCACGTCGCCCACACCGAGCGGGGCGTGCCGTGCTCGTGGGCGGCAGGCACCAGACCACCCTTCAGACTCGGCTGGGCTCGGCTAGAATCCTGGCCTCACCGCCCCCTTTGGGGTCGGCGCCCCTCGCGGGCCGTTAGCTCAATTGGCAGAGCAGGGGCCTCTTAAGCCCAAGGTTGTTGGTTCGATTCCAACACGGCCCATCCGCGTCGCTCGGGGAAGTAGACTCGCTGCCGAGCCCACGAACCCGGAGGAGATGATGGTCGACTCACCGACGCTGTTCGTCTGTCACGGCGATGAAGGCGGTCCGCGGATACATCCGTGCCGGCGTGTGCAGGAGGCGCTGCGCGCCGCCGGCATCGAGTACGAAAAAGTAGTCGCCGCTCACGGTAGCCCGCTCCCGTTCCTGCGCAAGGGTTCGCGTGAGGAGCTGCGCGAGGCGACCGGAGCTACGAAGCTACCGGCTCTCAAGTTGGAGGACGGCAGGGTCATCACCAATTCACGAGCCATCCTCGCATGGGTGTCCGAGCAGAAATGACCAACATCAACGATCCGATCTTCGACGAGCCGCGCGAGCAGCCGGGCTTTTGCTGTCAGCGCGCTCGCCTCAGCCATCAGGCCGGCAGCGAGCGGCTTGGGCTCAGCCTGTGGGAGGTGCCCCCGGGCGAAGCTGCCTATCCGTATCACCATCACCTGACCGAGGAGGAGCTCGTACTTGTGCTCGACGGCCGGCCGAGCCTGCGCACGCCGCAAGGTTGGCGCGAGCTCTCCGAGGGCGAGGTTGTCGCGTTCCCGCGCGGCGAGCACGGAGGCCATCAGCTGATGAATCGCACACCACACACGGTGCGCTTCCTTTCCTTCAGCAGCAGTGGTGAGCCGGACATCGTCATCTACCCCGACTCCGGCAAGCTGGGTGCGTTCGAGCGCCTGCCCCAAGGCGGCGGTCTGCGCGCCATGTTCCGCATGATCGATACCGTCGACTACCACGAGGGCGAGCGACCGCCCACCGAGAGCTGAAGCGCCTCGCGCGGGCCTTACGCGGCGGCGGATGCGCCGGCGCCGGGCCCGATCATCGAAGCGCGTCCCGCATCGGTCCACACCACCTGATCGCGGCCCGGCCCCACGCCTATCAGCGTCACAGGAGCTCCGATGTGCTCCTCGATGAATTGCAGGTATTCGCGCGCGCCGTCGGGGAGATCGGAGAGTGTGCGGCACTCGCCGAGATCCTCGCTCCATCCGCGCAGCTCGGTGAGCTGGGCGGTCGTGTGATGCAGCACGGTCTGGTGGTAGGGGAAATCCTCGAACTCCGCCCCCTCGGCGCCACGGTAGCTGGTGCACACCTGGATGCGGTCGAGTCCGGAGAGCACGTCCAGCTTCGTCAGGACCAGTGCGGTCAGCGTGTTCAGTCGCGCCGCGTACCTGAGCGCCACGAGGTCGAGCCAGCCGGTACGCCGAGGGCGTCCCGTGGTCGTTCCGAACTCGCCTCCGCGCCGGCGGATCGTCTCGCCCATCTCTTCGTGCAGCTCGCTCGGGAATGGCCCGGCTCCCACGCGCGTGGTATAGGCCTTTGAGATGCCCCAAACCTCGTCGATGTCCTTCGGGCCGACCCCGGTCCCCACACAGGCGGCGCCGGACAAGGGATTGGAGGAGGTGACGAACGGATAGGTGCCGTGGTCGATGTCGAGCATCGCCCCTTGCGCGCCCTCGAAGATCACCTTCTTGTCTTCGTCGAGCAGCTCCCACATCAGCCGCGCCGTGTCGGCGATGTGCTGCTCCAGGCGATGGCCATAAGTGAGGTACTCCTCGGTCATCGTGTGCAAGTCGAGCGTCGGATCCTTCTCGAACGGCCGCAACGACAGGCGCTTGGGCTCCATCGCCGCGACGATCTTCTTCTTGAGGATCTTCTCGTCCAGCAGGTCCTGCACCCGTATTCCCAGGCGCGCCGCCTTGTCCGCGTAGCAGGGCCCGATCCCGCGCCGCGTGGTGCCGATCTGAAGGCTTCCGAGCTTCGCCTCGCCCGCCGAGTCGAGCAGCAGGTGGTAGGGCATTATCAGGTGCGCATTGGCGGAGATTCGCAGTCCGCTCACATCGACCCGCCGCGCACGCAGCGCGTCGAGCTCCTCGATCAACACCTTTGGGTCGATCACCACGCCGTTGCCGATCACGCAACGCTTGCCCGGGTACAGGATGCCCGAGGGAATCAGGTGCAGCTTCCACTCCTCCTCGCCGCGCACGATCGTGTGCCCGGCGTTGTTACCGCCCTGGAAGCGCACCACGGCATCGCCGTGTTCGGCGAGTAGATCGGTGATCTTCCCCTTGCCCTCGTCGCCCCACTGGGCGCCCACTATGACTATGCCCGGCATCGAGTCATGATTCTAGGGACCCGTCCACGCGACGGACGTCGAGAGCGACGGATCAGGCTCCACGCGCGTAGCCCGGCCCGGCGGAGCGGGTGACGGGGGAATCCGCTTCGTAGGGCAGACGTCGCATGTCGCCTCCGAACAGCGGCAGGGGATCGCCACACATCTCCACGAGGCGCGAGACGATTCGCTGACCGACCACCTCGCTGGAGTCGTTGGAGACGACCTTGCGCTCGGCGCTCGTCTGACCCTCACCGTCCTCGGTCACGGTGGTGTGGATCTGCCTGCCCATCTGCTCTGCCAAGGCACTGGGCATCAGGTTGGTGGTCGCCACGATCGGCCGGCCGGCCTGGTAGCGAGCGTCCACGATCGAGTACAGCTGCTCCAATCTCCAGGGCGTCGTGTGCTGGGCGCCGAGGTCGTCGATGTGGAGCAGGTCGACCGCGGAGAGTCGATCGAGCAGGTCGAGCAGACTGTTTTCGGTGCCGATCTCGTCGCGGATCAGGTTGAGCAAACGGGGCAGCGAGTAGATCGCGACAGAGTGCCCGGCGTCCAAGGCCGCGGCCGAGACGATCATCGCGAGCGTCGTCTTGCCCGTGCCGACGTCACCGACCAGCCACATCCCGCGGCCTTCCTCGAGCCGTGCATTCAGGTTGCGCACATAGCTTCGAACCTCCGACACCACCGCCTCGGGCATCCCCGGCACGGGCGGCCGATCGAAGGAGGCGCCCCGATAGCGCTTGGGCACGCGGCCCTCGAGGCTCGCGGCCCGCTTGCGAGCGATGCGGCTGGCGCGGCAGCGACAGTCCGAGGCGGTGTTGGCGGTCTCGTCCACCACGAAGCCGCTCCCGTCACACAGTCCGAGTGGGCAGGCATTCGGATCGCGCGAGGCCGGCAGGCTGAGGATGTCGGCGCTCATGCGGCGTAGCGGCTCTCGCCCGCGTAGTTCATGAACTTCGGGTACTCCTTCTGGAAGGTCAGCGTCACCTTGCCGACCGCGCCGTTGCGATGCTTGGCGATGATCAAGTCCGCCTCGCCCATCCGCTCGGAGTCCTCGTTGTAGTACTCGTCGCGGTAGATGAACATCACCAGATCGGAGTCTTGCTCGAGGTTCCCCGACTCGCGCAGGTCCGAGAGCTGGGGCCGCTTGTCCGGACGAGTCTCCACGGCGCGGCTCAGCTGTGAGAGCGCGATCACCGGCACTCCAAGCTCGCGCGCCAGGATCTTCAGCCCGCGGCTGAGCTCGCCCACGGCCGTCACGCGCGAGTCGTAGCGACTGTCGGTGCGCATCAGCTGCAGGTAGTCGATGATGATCAGGCCGAGGCCGTTCTCGCACTGCGAGTGCAAGCGGCGCGCCTTGGCCCTGATCTCGAGCATGCCCACGTCGCTCGAGTCATCCACCCACAGGGGAGCGTCCGCCAAGCGCTGAGAGGCCTTGAGGATCTTCGGCCAGCGTTCTTCCTTGACGCGCCCCTTGCGCAGCTCCTCGCCCTTGATGCGCGCCTGGGAGGCGACAAAGCGCTGGGCAAGCTCGGCCTCTGCCATCTCCAGGCTGAACAGTGCCACCGGCCTGCCGTGTTCCACGGCGGCGTTCTCGGCGATGTTGCACACCAGCGCGCTCTTGCCCATCGCGGGCCGCGCGGCGATGATGATCAGGTTCCCTGGCTGAAAGCCGCCGGTAATCTCGTCGAGGTCCTTGAAGCCCGAGGGGGCGCCGGTCAGCGAGGTGCCCTCGATCGAGAGGCGGTGCAGCTTGTCGAGCTCCTCGTGCAGCACCTCCTCGATCGAACGGAAGTCTTGGCGGCGATCGTCGCGCGCGACCTCGAGCATCGTCTTCTCAGCCTGCTCCACCAGCTCGCGTGGAGCGCTCTGGCGCTCGAGCACGCTCGACTGGATGTCATATGAGGCGGACAGCAGGCGCCGTAGCAGCGCGTTCTCGCGCACGATCTGCGCATAGCGCCTGGCATGTCCAGCGGCTGGGACGACCCCCGTCAGCTCGTCCACCGCCGCCGATCCGCCGACTTGCTCGAGCTTGCCGTTCTGGCGCAGCCGGTCGGTGACCGTCAGCACATCCACAGGCTCGGACTCGTTGTACAGAGCAAGCATCGCGTCGTAGATGTGCCCGTGACGGTCGCGGTAGAAGTCCTCGGAGCGCAGCCCCTCTTCGATCACCAGCGCATACAGCGAGCGCTCGGACAGCAGGATCGCGCCAAGCACCGATTGCTCGGCGTCGAGATTGTGCGGTGGGGCGATCACGCCCGTAGGGATGCCGGAGCCGTTAGCTCGAGAGACCGTGCTCATTGCTTTGGCGAGTCTACGTCGAGTGGGTCCATGGCTCGCACCGGGAACCCGCAATTGGGAGAGAAATCATTGGCGCCCAGGCTCACGAACGTATGTTCGCAGGCGGGTCAGACCGCAAGACGGGAAGCGGCCGGCTGTGCGCCCGGCTACTTCTGCGCGACGACCATGGTCTTCACGGTGGCCGTCACTCCGTCGACGACCTCGACCACGACCATGTAGGTGCCGACGTTCTTGATCGGCTCAGGCAGATGCACGTTGCTCTTGTCGGTGCGCAGTCCGCGTGCGTCGCGGATCGCGGCGGCGATGTCCTGCGCGGTGACCGACCCGAACAGACGACCGTCCGCCCCGGCTTGCTGGGCGATCGTGATCACCGTCTTGTTCAGCAGCGCGGCGTTGTCGTTCGCTTTCTCGACGTACTCGCGCGCGGCCCGCTCAGCTGCCTGCTGGCGCTGGCGAATCACTTCGATCGCGCCTTTCGTCGCCGGCTGGGCCAGCTTGCGCGGGATCAGGAAATTGCGCAGGTAGCCCTTGGAGACATCCACCACGGCCCCTTGCTCGCCGAGCGTGTCAACGTCCTTCAGGAGTATGGCTTCGGGCATCTGGTTTAGTCCTGGAATCTCGTAGGGGATTGAGAAGTGTTCGTGAGGGCGCGGGGAGCGGGATCGTTCGGTGCGAGGGCTTGCTCGTCAGGCCTGCTCTAGCGTTCGCGATCCCGATCGCCACGTTCGCGGCGCGGATGGTCGTCGCGCCCGCCCTCGTTCACGTAGGGCAGCAACGCCAGCTCGCGGGCGCGCTTGACCGCACGAGCGATCTGGCTTTGGTGGCGCCGACATGCGCCGGTGATCCTGCGCGAGCGGATCTTGCCCTTCTCGGAGATGAATTTGCGCAGCGTCGAGATGTCCTTGTAGTCGACCTGCTCGACCTTGTCGCGGCAGTGTTGGCAAGGCTTGCGCCTTCCGCTACCGGATCCGCCCTTCTTGTCTCGTCGTCGGACTGGCTTGCCGCGACCGCGCTTTGCCACAGTAAATCCCTTGCTTTTGAACTAGAACGGAATGTCGTCGTCGCCTGGGGCGCCGGAGACCGGTGCGGGCTGGAAGTCGCCGTTGTCGACCGGCACGTCACTACCCTGAGATGCCGCGCCTCCCGCATACCCTCCGCCTCCGGATGGGTCTTCGCGCGAGCCAAGGAACTGCACCGAGTCGGCAATGATATCGATTGCGCTGCGTTTTGTGCCGTCCTGGGCGTCCCACTCGTGCCACTCGAGCCGCCCGTCGATCGCGACGGGGCGTCCCTTGGCCAGATAACGGGCCGCATTCTCGCCCTGCGCGCCCCAAACGGTGACGTTGAAATAGTTGGGCTTGTCCTCCCATTCGCCGCTGCTGCCGTTCTTGCGGCGCGTGTTGCAGGCGATCCTCAGCTTGCACACGGAGGAGCCGCTCGGCAGCGAGCGCAGCTCGGGATCGGCGGTCAGGTTGCCGGTCATCACGACCCGGTTGATGTTGGTGGCGGCCACGGCTTTGTTCCTCTCGTATCGATATCGGCGACGAACGCTAGCGCGACTCGTCGCGTGAGGAGGTGCCGAACACCTCGTCCCAGTAAGGGGCGCTGATTCCAAAGCCCTTTGTGTCGTCCTGGAAGTGGTGGCGCATGTGGCGCTCGCGCAGCATCCTGCCCAAACGCGAGCGGGGGCGGAAGTGATGCACGTAGTAGTGGAGCATGTCGTAGGCGAGGTACCCCGCGAAGAACCCGGCTCCCACGCCTGGCGCATAGTGTTTCCCGAATACCACATACAGCAGGCCGAACACGAGCGCTCCGAGCGGGATGCTCACCGCGGGAGGCATCACCAGGCGCAGGGGATCGTTCGGATGCTCGTGGTGGATGCCGTGGATGATCCAGTGCATACGCGCCCCGATGCCACGGTCGGGCTCGAAGTGGAACACGATCCGGTGCAGCCAGTACTCGAACAACGTCCATAGCGCGTACCCCGCGAGGAACAGGCCGAGCGCCACGAGGGCTTGCACGAACGACAGCTCCCAGGCCTCCAACGCCACGATCACGGGCAGAAAGATCAAGATCGGCACGAACGGATGCACGCGCGAGAACGCATCGAGCAAGCGCGACTCGAACATCGGCGGCGAAGCGCGCAGGACGTCGGTCCTTCGCTGCGCGGAACCTGCGCCGACGGGCTGCTCACTCACGATGGCCCACCGCGATCGCGGCGTCCGAGCGCGCGTCCGCAACCAGGCCCGCCGGCGGCATCTACCAAGAGCCTCCGGTCAGTCGTTGTCTCGGGCGGCGACACGACCCCGAGTGTATTACGCGACCGCTTGTTCCTCGGCTGGGGGATGCTCGGTCTCCTCGCGGGCAGGCGGCGCGGCGCCGGGAGACATATCGGGCGCGGCGGGCGTACCGGGCTCGAGCTTGTTGATGCGAAAGCGGATCACCCCGTCGGTGATGCGCAGCGTACGGTCGAGGTCGGCGATCAACTCGACGGCGCCGACGTGGAACTGCAGCAGGTGGTACTCCGCGGTTGCCTTGTGGTCGATCGGATACGCAAGCGCTCGTTCACCCCACTCGTCGTGGCGCACGAGCTCGCCCTTTGCCTCGATCGCCGCACGCGCGTCGGCCACGATCTTCGTGCGCACCTGCTCCTCGACCTGTGGGTCGAGCAGCAAGACGAGGTCGTATGTGGGGGCAGGCAAGGTCATGAGGTGGCGCTCGAGGCGCGGCGGCGGATCATAACAGGGGCCTGCGCCAAGCCTCGATGAGCCGCCCGGCCGCTGCGAGACGTACCCCGCTCACGTGGACAGACGCGTGTGAGACCCGAGCTCCCACTCCGGTGACCGGCGACCGAGGCCCGCGGGCCTCGGGCTCGCCCGTCAAACAGACCCGGCGGCAGCCCGCTTGGCCCTGATGTCCGCCAGTTGCTCGTCGATCCAGTCGCCCGGGTCGCGCGAGGTCACGATCTCCACGAGCCCACGCGCCCGGCGTCTGCGCTCCTGTGCCGGCATGTCGAGTGCCGCGTGGATCGAGTCGGCCAGCTCCTGGATGTCGAATGGGTTCACCGACAGTGCATACTCGCCGAGCTCCTCGTGCGCACCGGTGTTCTCGGAGAGGATCGACACGCCGGCGCGTTCGTTGACGATCGGACCCTCCTTCGCGACGAGGTTCATCCCGTCGAACATCGCATTCACGAGCAGCACGTCGTAGTGCTTGTAGGCCGCCATCGCCTCCTCCAGATCGTCGCGCAGCTTCAGCTGGATCGGCATCCAGTCGGGTGTGCCGTGGCGATGGTTGACGACCGCCACGAGCGCCTCGATCCGTTCCAGGTACTCGGCGTACTCGGGTACGTCTGTACGCGAAGGCATCAGTTGTGCCACGAACGTCACCCGCTCGCGAAACTCCGGGTGCTGCTCGAGAAACAGGTCGAACGCGGAAAAGCCGCGCAGCACGTTCTTCGAAAGGTCCGCACGATCCACTCTCAGGATCAAGAAGTCGCGGCGGCGACGCAACAGCTCACGCTCGAACTCCTCCACGCGCTCGCTCTGAGCGACCTGCAGGGCCGCTCTGTGGTCGATCGGCAGCGGATACGCCCTGACCCACACCTCGCGATCCTGCCAGCGCACGACTCCGCGATCGAAGTCCACTTCGAGATCCATCAGGTCGCGACAGCACTGCAGGAAGTTGCGTCTGTAAGAGCGAGTGTGAAAGCCCACGATGTCATTCGCAAGCAACCCCGCGAAGATCTCCTGCCTGATCCGCGATGGCAGCACCCGCCATGAATCCGATTGGGTCCACGGAATGTGCACGAAATGGTGCAAGAACACGTCCGGACGCGCCCTGCGCACCAGCTCCGGGAGCGTGTAGAGGTGGTAGTCGTGCACCATCACCACCGGCTCGCGCTCGGCCTCGATCTCCTCCACCACCGCTCGCGCCAGATCCTCGTTGACCGCGTTGTAGCCGAACTCGAACGCCTCGATCTCCTCGCGCCTGATGTCCGGTGCGTTGGAGAGGTCCCACAGGTAGTGCTGGATGAACCAAAGCATCGGGTTGGCAAATACGTTGTAAAAGCGGTCATAGGCCTCCGGACTGCTGACGACGAGGCGGACCTGGTAGTCACCGCCCGCCGGGCTCTTCACGGGGAAGGGCCGTGCGCCATGCTCACGCGACACAGCCGCGTCGTGCTCGTTCATCGCCGAGGCGATCCAAACGGCGTCGCGGTGCGAGGCCAACCCGGACAGCGCCGTCACAAGCCCGCCGGTGCCGCGTTGAACTTCCCCACCGGGACCGAAGGTCACAGGCCCTCGGTTGCTCACCAGCACCAGCGGCGAGCGCTGTGCCGGTCCCGCGCTCATGACCGTCGCCGGCTCGCCGGGCTCGGGTCGGAAGGGCTCATGCCTCGCCCAGCTCCTTGAAGATGCGCAGGTAGTCGCGCAGGTAGCGCGGTGTCAGAAAGTGTCCGCGCACGTGCTCCTTGCCACGCCGACCGAGCGCCTTGCCGAGCGCCGGGTCGCCCAGCAATTCCAGCGAGCGCTGCGCGCACTGCTCGACCGTCTCCACCAGGAAGCCCGTCACCTCGTCCTCGACCTGCAACGGAATCCCCCCGACGTTGCCGCCGATGAACGGCCGCGCCTTCCAAATCGCCTCGGATACCGTCAGCCCGAAGCCCTCGCGTATCGACTTCTGTACGACCACGTCGGCGTGGGACTGAAACGCGTTGACCTCGATCGCCCCGACGTTGTTGAAGTTGTTGAGAATGTGCACATCGGGGTCGCCGTCGGCATGGGCGATCGTGGCATTGAAGAAGTCCCAGCCCTCCGGGTCGTCGCTCGCCATCGAGCCGACGAGCGCGAGCTGCACGTCCGGAACCTGCTGCTTGACGAGCCGATAGGCGTCGATCACGCCAAGCGGATCCTTCCAGGGATCGAAGCGCGAGACCTGGCAGATCAACGGCCTGTCGACGTCGATCCCGAACTGCTCGCACACGTAGGAGGCGTCCTCGGGGGAGAGCGCCATGTTCTTGGGCATCAGCGGGTCGATCGCCGGCGGCACGATGTTCACGTTTCCGCCCATCCCCCTGGGCACGTAGTCGGCCATGTGAAAGAGCGATTGCGGATACTCGGCGATGTAGGGCAGCAGACGCTCGATCGTCGCCGGATTAGGGGTCGACAAGTCGATGTGACAGCGCCAAACCCAGCCCTTGGCCTTCTCGGGTACCAGCCGGTACAAGCCGGCCGGCTGCGGGTCGTGTACGAGGCACACGTCCCAGCCCTCCGACAGCTCGCGCGCGTTCATCTCGTTGTACTGCTCCCAGGTTCCCCACTGCTCCTCGTCGAGATCCTGCGGATTGCCCTGTAGCGCGTTGTGCATCAGCTTCGTCGCGTTGAAGAACTCCTCGCGACCGTAGATCACCTGCCACTCGCAGTCCAAGCCGACGTCGCGCATCAGCGGCACGAGCGTGTACAGGATCTCCGATACGCCGCCACCGAAGGCCGTGGCCGACACATGCACCACGCGCCTGCCCTTCAGCGGCTCGGCGAGCTCGCGGATCTCCTCGATCAGCTCACGCCCGCAGATGTGCGTGTAGTCGGCAAGCGACTTGTGTCCTGTGGCGACGGGCTGGAGCACGGCGGACCGCACGATACCTCGCGCGACGGCAGGCCTGTCCCCTGAACGGGGTAAAAGACCCGCCGCGGGGTCTAAGGTTGGCCCGATGTTCGACGGGCGCATCTACCGGGCGGCATTTGTGCCGCTCCTGTTCGTGTTGGCGATCGCGGGTTTCTCGCTATCCGGTCAAGCGCCTCCGCTGAGCTCCACGCTCGCCCCCGACGCTTTCAGCGGCTCGCGT
>Ga0210386_10001933_pt1 | contig 18050 bp, 13 predicted proteins | sample IncBWH32OmetaG_FD_160091 | JGI IMG/M metagenome (GOLD analysis project Ga0210386, IMG submission 160091) | Forest soil microbial communities from Barre Woods Harvard Forest LTER site, Petersham, Massachusetts, United States - Inc-BW-H-32-O ... | reverse complement strand
GAAAAACTGTCCTACGACGGCTTCAAGCCCGCCACGATCCTGGAGGTCGAGCCGCGCCTGCGCGACCGCACGCTGACGATGAACGGCTGCTCCAAGGCCTACGCCATGACCGGCTGGCGCATTGGCTTCGCCGGCGGACCACTGCCGCTGATCAAGGCGCTGGACAAGCTGCAGAGCCAGTCCACCTCCAACACCAACTCCATCGCCATGGCAGCCGCCACCGAAGCGTTGACCGGCCCGCAGGAATCGATCGAGGCGATGCGCAAGATCTTCGAGGAGCGGCGCAACCTCGTGGTGGACATGCTGAACAAAGCGCCCGGCCTGCACTGCCACAAGCCGGAAGGTGCGTTTTATGTCTATCCCTCGATCCATGGCTGCATCGGCAAGACCAGCCGCGGCGGCAAGAAGATCGTCGATGACGAGGCATTCGTGACCGCCCTGCTGGAAGAAGAAGGCGTCGCCTGCGTCCACGGCGCGGCCTTCTGCTATCCCGGCCACTTCCGCGCCAGCTACGCCAGCTCCACCGAGGAGCTGCACGAAGCCTGCGCCCGCATCCAGCGCTTCTGCCAAGGGTTGCACTGATGCCCAAACTTGCGGAACGGCTGAAGCGCGTTCAGGTCGCCGCCAGTGTGCGGATGACGATCAAGGCGCGCGAGCTGCGCGCCGCGGGCAAGGACGTCATCACGCTCACCACCGGTGAGCCAAACTTCGACAGCCCACCGCACGCGATCGAGGCGGCGCACCAGGCAGCGCTGAGGGGCGAGACGAAGTATCCACCGCAGGACGGCACCAAGGCGCTGAAGGAAGCGATCCAGCGCAAGTTCAAGCGCGATTCCGGGCTGGACTTCGCGCTGGATGAGATCGCGGTGTCGAACGGCGGCAAGCAGTGCATCTACAACGCCATCATGGCGACGGTCGATCCGGGCGATGAGGTGGTCATTCCGACCCCGTCCTGGATCGCCTACGCCTTGATGACCAACCTGGTCGGTGGCGAGCCGGTGTTCGTGCAGTGCCCGCAGAACAACGGCTTTAAGCCGCGGGCGGAGGATATCGACGCCGCCATCACGCCGAAGACCAAGTGGCTGATGCTGAACAATCCGAACAATCCCACGGGCGCCTGCTGCACGGAGGACGAGCTGAAGGCGATCGCGGCAGTGATGCGCAAGCATCCGCATGTGTGGGTCCTGTCGGATGACATGTACGAGCACTTGGTGTTCGACGGGTTCCAGCACACCACGCTGGCGCAGGTCGCGCCCGACCTGAAAGATCGCATCCTCACTGTCACCGGCGTGTCAAAGACCTATGCGATGACCGGCTGGCGCATCGGTTTCGCTGGTGGTCCGAAGGACCTGATCAAGGCGATGGTGAACATGCAGGGCCAGGCGACGGCCGGCGTGTCATCCGTTGGCCAGGCGGCGGCCCTGGCGGCGCTGGATGGTCCGCAGGACGGCGTGCAGGTGCAGATCGACGCTTATCAGCGGCGGCGCGATTTCGCGGTGGAGCTGCTGAATGCCTGCCCTGGCATTAGTTGCCACAAGCCCGAAGGCGCGTTCTACGTCTATCCGAATATCGCCGGCTGTCTGGGCAAGACCACAGCGGGCGGGCGCAAGCTGAACTCCGACGAAGACGTGTGTCTGGCACTGCTGGAGGAGAAATACGTCGCCACCGTGCATGGCGCGGCGTACGGGCTCAGCCCGTATCTGCGCATCAGCACAGCTGTGGCCGACGACGCACTGCTGGAAGGCTGCAAGCGCATCCGCGCCTTCTGCGACGCGCTGCACTGAGGCACATGGCCGTTCCGGTGACGATCCGACCCGGTCGCGATGAAGATGCCGATGGCTTCATCGCGCTGATCGGCGCTTGCTGGGGCGAATACCCCTCGATCGTGTTTGATGTGGATGCCGAGCTGCCGGAAGTTTGCGCGCTCGCGACGTACTACGCGGCGAAGGGTGGCCAGCTCTGGACCGCGGAGGCCGACGGTACAGTCGCTGGCATGATCGCAACCGTGCCGCATGGTGAGGGCGCCTGGGAGATCTGCCGGCTGTATGTGCTGGCGCCTTGGCGCGGCGTCGGGTTGGCACATCGTCTGCTGGACCAGGCGGAGGCACACGCGCGCGCCGCCGGCGCCACACGCCTGGTGTTGTGGAGCGACACGCGCTTCGATCGCGCCCATCAGTTCTACGAAAAGCGCTTCTATGTTCGTGCGGGACCGATCCGGGTGTTGAACGACCTGTCGAACTCGTTGGAGTTCGGCTACGCCAAGCCGGTCAACGGCGTGGCGGTGCTCGATGCAGCCGCGGCCGCTTCCGCCGAGCGCGCCTTTGCGGACCTGCTGGTCACCTGCGTGAATCACGGCGCAGGCCTGTCGTTCCAGGCCCCGCTGGCCCCCGAGGTCGCGCGCAGCTACTGGCGCGCCCGCGCGCGGGCCGTCACCACCGGTGGACGCGCGTTCCTGGCCGGCTGGGCCGAGGGCAAGCTGGCGGGCTGCGTGATGCTGGATTTCGACACGCCCGCCGACCAGCGCCACCGCGCGGAAGTGAAGAAGCTGCTGGTGCATCCTGCCGCCCGGCGCCGCGGCCTTGCGCGCGTGCTGCTGCAGCGTGCGGAGCAGGAAGCCGCGCGCACTGGCCGCACCCTGCTGACGCTCGACGCCCACGCCGGCAGCGCGGCGGATACCCTGTATCGCAATGAAGGCTGGACCGAGGCCGGCTGCATTCCCGACGCCACTCAGGCCGCTGACGGAACGTTTTCCGACACGCTGATCTTCTACAAGCGCATCGTGCCTACATCTGCACCACAGACGTAAGATCGAAGATCACGCCAGGTGGATTCGCGCCGATCCGTATCGTGGTCGGTGCGGTGAAATGGTACGGCGGCACCGGCAGGTTGTATGGCGCCGGCACCCCCTTATAGACCCGTCCCACCAGATCGTATTTCGATCCATGGCACGGGCACAGATACCCGCCCGGCCAGTTCGCTACCGGATCGGTATCGCTTGGCGTCGGCAGATACCCCGGCAGGCAACCCAGGTGGGTGCAAATCCCCACCATCACCACATATTCAGGGTTAAGTGACCGATGCCAGTTCTGCGCATAGGGCGGCTGTTGCGCCACCTCGGAATTCGGATCCAGCAGATTGGCGACCAGCGACACCTGCCGCAGCGTCGCCTGCATCGCCGGCGTGTGGCGCACAATCAGTATCGGGCTACCGCGCCATAGCACGACAATCTGCTGCCCCGGAGCGATCGGTTTCAGATCAACCTCGATCGGTGCACCGGCCGCGATCACATCGGCCGACGGCTCCATCGAATCGATCAGTGTCCAGGCCACTGCCGCGCCACCGATCGCCGCGCCGGCCTGCGCGATCAGCGTCAGGAAATCCCGGCGCGAGCCTCCCGGCTCCGCGGTGGCGGCCTCGGCTGACATGCGGCAAGCCTAGCGCGTGCCGATATCCTCCCACCGTCCAGACCATGTAGAGTTGGTCATCTGTATGGTGGACCCGACATGATCACACCGGCCTATGTGCGGATGATGGCTGCCTACAATGTGGAGATGAACCGCCGGCTCTATGCCGCCGCCGCCAATCTCACGGATGATGCCCGCAAGGCGGATCATGGCGCATTTTGGGGTTCGATTCATCGCACGCTCGCGCATATCTACTGGGGCGATAGCCAATGGATGTCGCGCTTCGATGGCTGGGAACGTCCGACCGTGCCGATCAAGCAAAGCGGCGACATGATCGCCGACTTTGCCGTGCTGCGGACGACGCGCGTCGACGCTGATGCGCGGATCGAGGCGTGGGCACGCCGCGTCGACGATGCCTGGCTCGCGGCCGACCTGGTGTGGTTCAGCGGGGCCGCGCAGCGCGAGATCCGTGCGCCGAAGGGCAAGCTGGTGACGCATTTCTTCAACCACCAGACGCACCATCGCGGCCAGGCGCATGCGCTACTGACGGCGCAAGGCCAGGACACGGGCGACACCGACCTGTTCCTGGTAGTGCCGGAGACGTACTGAAACGCCCGCCCCGTTTACCCCGGCCGTCGCGCTCTAAGCTGTCCCGAGCTCTTCCAGGGTCCGTCCCTTCGTCGCCGGCACATGCCCGTCTGGTATCAGGTACGGCCTCACGCGCTGACAACGCCAGCCACACACCCGCCAACGTCAGCATCTGCGCCAAGGCGAAGCCGCAGGCGATCGCACTGGTTAGGCGACGCTGCTGCCCCTCAGGCGTGGGACGCGTTGCAACGCGCCGGACTGGTCGTGATCCGCGCGGCGCTGCCGGAGGCAACACTGGTGCTGACCGGAGCGAACCGGGACGGCGTGGATGGCCTGTTGGTGCTGACGCCGGTCCGCGACCCAAATGGGATCGATAGCATCCACAGCTATGAGCCGACGGAGCTGACGGCACGCGCCGCGCATCGCCAAGGTCTGGATCGCGCGGCATTGGCACGGCTGCCGTTTCCGATGGACCGGCATCCTTGGGCTAGCCGAGCCATCGTGTGCGAACGCCGACACGCGCACGCTGATCACATTTACTTGTGGCTTGCGTTGGAACGCTGCGTGTTGATGCGCAAATTGGCCGCGTTGCGGACTGGGCCACCGCTCATCACGTATCCGTGTTGCTGGGGATGTTCGGCGCGAGAGCCAACGCAATGTGACCGCACAGTTGGCATGGTTCTGCGAGGTGCGACAGGCCTGTGAACGCAACGGTATTGGATGGGCGCTTTGGGGATACGACGATCAAATGGGTTTCGGCATCGATCCACACACCACGCCGTCGACACGCGATATCGCGCTGCGCACCGCACGGAATTGAACGGCAGAAAGTGAGGCAAGCCCGCGATCGTACGATCGTGCAACCATCCGGGGATGCAAACGATTTGCCGCGGGACAGTCACAGTGCAGCATAAACCCTGCGTCAAAGTAACGTTTCAAAAGAAAAGCCCCCGGTCAGAGACCGGGGGCAGGTAAACAGGGAGGCTTCACGTCTGGGAGACGCAGGGGTCAGAGACCCCTTTCCAACCACAAGGGCTGGAACACTGGCGGCCAAGCCGCCGTAACCGTAATAGGGAAAGTAGTGACGCACCCCCCGATTTGCCAACGTCGAAACCCGAAATGCCGCCATGCTCGGATCGCATGACGCGGCGCACCAATTCGGGCCAATTATGGCAGGGATGTTCTAGCCACTGACGCCACGAGGAGGCGTGGTGTTCTGTTACAAATCAGTGGCGCTCGGCAAGTCGCGTCAGCAGGAAATCACGGAACACGGCGACGCGCTTCGAATTGCGCAGCTCCTCGGGATACACGAAGAAAACCTCGACCTTCGGTCCCTTCAGATCGGGCAGCACGCGCACCAGGTCCTGGTTCTCCGCCATCGTATAATCGGGCAGCACACCTATTCCCAATCCAGAACGAACCGCCAGCAACACGGCCTGCAGGCTGTTAACTTCCAGCGACGCGCGGCGCGGATTACCGGGCCGGCGTCCCGCCTCCGCCAGCCAGTTGATGTCCGGCACCGGTGGATGGTACTCGCCGAACTGCACCAGCCGGTGCGCATCCAAATCCTCGGCACGTTGCGGCACGCCGTGCTTCTTCAGGTAATCGGGCGACGCGACGATCTGCCAGTCGATCGTCATCAGGTGCCGCTGTACCAAATCCGGCTGCTTCGGCGGATGCATGCGGATGGCGACGTCGGCCTCGCGCATCGCCAGGTCCAGATCGAGATCATCCAGCAGCAGCGTGACCGAGACCTCGGGGTACATATCGAAGAACTCGTGAATGCGCGGTGCCAGCCAGGACGCACCGAAGCCGGCGGTGGTGGTCACCTTCAATCGGCCGGCGGGCTTCTCCTTGCTCTCGGTCAGCAGCGCCTCGGTGATGGCAAGCTTGGCGAACACCTCGCGCACGGTGCGATTCAACTGCTCGCCCTGCTCGGTCAGGATCAGGCCGCGGGCATGGCGATGGAACAGCGGGACCTGCAGCGCTTCTTCCAGCGCCGAGATCTGCCGTGACACGGCTGATTGGCTCAGGTTGAGCGTCTCGCCCGCATGCGTGAAGCTGCCTGCTTCAGCGACCGCGTGGAAGACGCGCAGCTTGTCCCAGTCCATGTTGGAGCCTCTCCCCTCCCCAGCGAGTCGTGCCAGCGCGGCGCGTCACCTTAGACGATGTTTTCCGAGTTGGGCGCCAGGAAATCGACCTTCCTGGAACAATTGGTGCACCAAATTTGCCTTCAGGCGGCTTCGCGCGCCGCAGTCTCGGTCTGCCCCGCCAGATATTTCTCCGCCTCCAATGCCGCCATGCACCCGGTTCCAGCCGCGGTCACCGCCTGTCGGAAGACCTTGTCCTGCACATCGCCGGCCGCGAACACCCCCAGCACCGAGGTACGGGTGCTGCCGGGCGTTGTCACAATATAGCCCTCGGCGTCCATCGTCATCTGGCCCTTGAAAATGGCGGTGTTGGGCGAATGGCCGATAGCGATGAACACGCCTTCGGCCGGCAGACGGTGCTCAGCGCCGGTGCGGGTATTGCGCAGGCGCACGCCGGTGACGGTCTCGGGCGTGCCCTCGCCCAGGATCTCCTGCACCACGCTGTCCCACACCACGCTGATCTTCGGATGTGCCAGCAGTCGGGCCTGCAGGATCTTCTCAGCGCGCAGACTGTCGCGGCGGTGAATCAGCGTCACATGCGCGGCGTGATGGGTCAGATAGAGCGCCTCCTCAACCGCGGTGTTGCCGCCGCCCACCACCGCCACGTTCTTACCGCGGAAGAAGAAGCCATCGCAGGTTGCGCAGGCCGACACGCCGGCGCCGCGCAGATGTGCCTCGGACGGCAGACCAAGCCAGCGCGCCTCGGCGCCCGTCGCGATCACCAGCGCGTCGGCGAGGAACACATCGCCGGAATCGGCGATGCAGCGGAATGGCCGGGCCAACAGGTCCACCGAAGTGATGATGTCGTGCACGATCCGGGTGCCAACGTGCGCGGCCTGTTGTGCCATTTGCTCCATCAGCCAGGGGCCCTGGATAATCTCGGCGTAGCCGGGATAATTCTCGACATCCGTGGTGATCATCAGTTGGCCACCCGGCTGTAGGCCGGCGACCATGATCGGCGCCAGGCTGGCGCGCGCCGCGTAGATGGCCGCGGTATAGCCGGCGGGGCCCGCGCCTATGATCAGCAGCCGCGTGCGGTGGGTCTCAGGCATCGAATCGATCCGTCTTCGGTTGGTGCGACCATATCGGGCGGGTTCCCTGCGAGACAAGGAAGCGACGCCGGACCCGGTGCGCCTGGGCTTGCCCCGGCGCGAGTGTGCAATAATATTGCGCGAAGACCGCGATCCGCATTCCTAGAGTCAACAGGTTCCCGCGCCCCCCATGAAGACCGCGCTCGACGAAACGCCGATCCTTGATGCGATCGACCGCCGGATACTGGCCGAGCTGCAGGCGGATGGGCGGATGACGAATGTCGAGCTGGCCAGCCGGGCCGGCATCTCGGCCCCCCCCTGTCTGCGACGGGTACGGCGGCTGGAGGAAGCCGGAATCATCCGCGGCTATCACGCCGACACGGACCCGCAGCGGCTGGGATGGGAAATCACGTTCTTCGCGGTGGTCGGGCTGGAGAGCCAGAAGGAAGCGGTGTTGTCGGCCTTCGAGCAACTGGTGGCCGGTTGGCCCGAGGTGCGTGAGTGCCACATGATCCGCGGTGGCGGCGATTTCCTGTTGAAGCTGGTGGCGCGCGACACGGCGCACGAGAACCAGTTGACCCAGAAGCTGACCGGGTCGCCGAGCGTCAGCCGGGTGCAGACGCTGCAGACGATCCGCACCAGCCGGTCGCTCGCAGGGGTGCCGCTATAGGGCGCTCGCCCGCCGATGCTTGCGCCGCCGCGCGACAAGGAGCCCGACCAGCCCGCCCCCCAGAACACTGAGGCTGGCAGGATTTGGGCCGCCGTCAGGGTTTGCGCCCGCGCGGGCACACTGCCCAAAAGGCTCACCGCCGCGACGATCGCGATCTGCCACCGAGCCAACACGCCGCGACGCCCTTCCACCGATGGTCTGGTTTAGTGGGCAATGGGTACCAGGCTCTTTGGTCTGTCGCACTTTTTTATTTCATTCTTATATTTTGAAGCAATGGCAATCGCCGCAGTGCAGCATGCCGGCCGCACCATGCCTTGTACCAAAACCCAGCGCCTTAACGGGCGCGACTGACCGCGACTTGACGCGCCAACGGACCCGGCTATGACCCGGACGGCGGCGGACCGGACAAAACGCAAGCGTCATGACCAATCGCAACAACGAGGCGGCCCCCGCGCCCGACGCCGATACCCCGGCGGCCATCGAGCTGACGGTCGTCGTGCCGTGCTTCAACGAACGGCCGAATGTCGCCCCGTTGGTCGCCAAGTTGAATGCCGCCCTGGTCGGGATCGCCTGGGAAGTGCTGTTTGTCGACGACAACAGCCCGGACGGCACCAGCGCCGAAGTCCGTCGCCTGGCCCGGCAGGACCCGAGGGTCCGCTGCATCCGCCGGTTTGGCCGCCGCGGTCTGTCCTCCGCCGTGGTCGAAGGCGCTCTGGCATCATCCGCGACCTTCATCGCCGTGATCGACGGCGACCTGCAGCATGACGAAACCCGGCTGCCCGTGATGCTGGAGGCGCTGCACGGTGGCGCCTACGACCTCGCGGTGGGCAGCCGTCACGTCGCGGGCGGCACGACATCGGGCCTGGCGAACCGGTGGCGGCATGCCCTGTCGGATGCGGGTACCAGCCTGGCGCAACGCGTCCTGCCGGTGCGGTTGGGCGATCCCATGAGCGGCTTTTTCATGCTACCGCGGGCGCTGTTCGAGCAGCTCGCCCCCCACCTCACCGCGCAGGGCTTCAAGATCCTGCTCGACCTGGTGCTGAGTGCCGAGGTGCCGCTACGGGTGATCGAAATTCCGGCGGAATTCCGCAAACGTCTGGCCGGCGAAAGCAAGCTGGACGTGCTCGTGCTGACCCAGTTCGCCGGTCTGCTGGTCGACAAGGCGTTGGGCGGGTTGTTGCCGCTGCGCTTCCTGTCCTTTGCCGCCGTCGGCGCGCTGGGCGTCGGCGTTCACCTGGCCACTCTCATCGCCGGCCGCGAAGGTCTCGGCTTCGGCTTCTCCACCGCCCAGATCGTCGCAACTATCATTGCAATGATTTTCAACTTCCAGTTGAATAACCAGATCACCTATCGGGATCAATGCCTGCGCGGCCCGCGACTCTGGCGCGGTCTGCTGCTGTTCATGCTGGTCTGTGGCATCGGCGCGATTGCCAATGTCGGCATCGCCCGCATCCTTTATGAGACCAATACCTATTGGACGGTGGCCGGCGCGATCGGCGCGGTGATTGGGGTGGTATGGAATTACGCCGTCTCGGCGACCCTGGTGTGGCGCGCCCGCTAAAATTCGCCCTCGCGGCATTGGCGGGGTTGACCGCGCTGCGCCTGCTGGTCGCGGCGATGGTGCCGTTGTCGCCGGACGAGGCGTATTATTTCATGTGGTCGCGCGCATTGGCGGCCGGCTATCTGGATCATCCGCCGATGGTGGCGCTTTGGATCCGGGCCGGCACTGCGGTGGCCGGATCCAGCGCGTTCGGCATCCGCCTTTTGGCACCGCTGGCTGCGGCGTTGGGCTCGGTGCTGTTGTGGCAGGCGGCGGAACGGCTGCTGCCGGCGCGTCAGGCGGGGTCGTGCGCGGCCGCCTTGCTGAATGCGACCCTGATACTGGGCGCGGGCGCCACCACGCTGACACCCGACACGCCGTTGCTGTTCTTCTGGGTCTGCGCGTTGTGGGCCCTGGCCCATGTGGTAACCGGGCGCCGGCCCGCGTGGTGGCTGGCGGTCGGCGTGTTTACCGGCCTCGCACTGGACAGCAAATACACCGCGGCCTTCCTGCCGATCGGCATCGCAGTGTGGCTATTGGCGGCAGGGCGGTCGTGGCTGGTGCAGCCCTGGCCGTGGCTGGGCGGACTGCTGTGCCTGGCCACCACGGCGCCGGTCGTGTGGTGGAATGCCGCGCATGGATGGGTGAGCTTCGCCAAGCAGGGCGGCCGGATCGACCACATCCAATGGCATCGCGCGGCGCAGTACTTGTTGGAACTGATCGGCGGTCAGCTCGGCCTGGTGACGCCGCTGGTGTTGGTGCTGTGCGGCGCCGGGATCGCTATCGCGGCGCGGCGCGGCTGGCATGGCCGCGATCCGGCCTGGACGCTGCTGGCCGCGCTCAGCCTGCCCCCGGTTCTGGTGTTCGTCGAACATGCAATGGGCGACCGCGTGCAAGGCAACTGGCCGGCGATTGTCTACCCCGCAGCAGCGATCGCCGCTGCCGGCTTGACCGCGCCGCGCTGGCAACGCCTGGTCCGACCCGCGGTGGCGCTGGGGTTCGCGATAACCGCAGTGGTGTACATACAGGCAGCCTTCGCCGCATTTCCATTGCCAATCCGATACGATGTGACAGCCCTGCAGCTCGATGGCTGGCCGGGCTTGGCGGCTCAGGTCGACGCGGTCCGTCAACGCGAGCACGCCGGGTTTGTTGCCGCCGATCAGTACGGTGTCGCGAGCGAGCTGGGCTATTGGCTGCCCGCACATGTAACGGCGGTCGCGGCCGGCGGGCGCTGGCGCCTGTTCGATCTGCCGCGGGCCTCCCTGGCCGGCCGGACCGGTATCCTGGTGCGCAGCACGCGCCGCGGGCCGATCAAGGACACGCAGACCTGGGAGAAAGCCGAACTGATCGGCACGATCGCACGCCAACGCGACGGGATGACGATCGAGCGTTATGACCTGTATCGTGTCGTGGGGATCGTCGACCCCCCAGAGTCCGCAGTGTTACCGCGGCCTTAAACGGGCCTGGGCGGTCTACGCCGGACGGCAACCTCGGTCAGAGTGCCGTACTGCCCTGGGCATCGGATGCCATGTCACGCTGCGACAGCGCGGCGAGCAACGACCAGACCCGTGACGGTTCGATCGGGACGTCCGGATCGTTCAACAGGCGATCCAGCTCGTCCAGCATCCGGGTGTACTCGACGTCCGTCATCCTTGTGTCTCCAGTCGCGCGTCCATCATTTTCTGCCGCAAGATGGCAGTTTTATGAAGCCGGTATATTGCGGCAATGTTACCGCGCACCATGCCACTGCGTGTCACCGAACTGCCTTCGTGGGCGGACGTGACTCGCCGGCCCAGGCTGGGCTAACACCGCCGAGCGTTACGCCCTCATTCGCAAAGCTCCGTCTGGGACATGTCGAACACATTTCACCCAGCTCTGGCCGGCGGCCGGCGCCTGCCGAGCGTCTGGGACCTGGTCGCCATCCTGTGCGTGTTTGGCGCGCTGGTGGGGGTCACGCATGTCGCCCGCGGCACCCTGCAACCATTGAACTCCCCCGAGGCCACCGCCATCAGCCTCGATCCATCGCACCTGCCAGCGTATGCGGTGCGCACCACGCTGCGGATGTTCGCCGCCCTGGCGGCGTCACTGCTGTTCACCTTCACCTACGCTGTGGCCGCGGCGAAAAGCCGCCGCGCTGGGCTGCTGCTGATCCCGATCCTCGACATCCTGCAATCGGTGCCAATCCTCGGGTTCCTGACCTTCACTGTCGTGTTCTTCATGAGCCTGTTCCCAGGCAATGTGATGGGCCTGGAGCTGGCGGCGATCTTCGCGATCTTCACCAGCCAGGCCTGGAACATGGCGTTCAGCATGTACCAGTCGCTGAAGACCGTGCCGGGAGATCTCGAGGAAGCGGCGATCAGTTTCCACCTGACCGGGTGGCAACGATTCTGGCGGCTGGAAGTGCCGTTCGCCACGCCGGGTTTGGTGTGGAACACGATGATGTCGATGTCGGGTGGCTGGTTTTTCGTCACCGCATCCGAAGCGATCTCGGTCGGCGACAACAACTGGAACCTGCCTGGCATCGGCTCCTACGTCGCGATGGCGCTGGCCAAGAGTGACATCCATGCGGTGATCTACGCGATCATCGCCATGTTGGTGGTGATCCTGGCCTATGACCAGTTGCTGTTCCGTCCCCTGGTTGCTTGGTCCCTGAAATTCCGTTTCGAGACCACCGCGGGCGCCACCGCGGCAGACCCTTGGATGCTGAAGCTGCTGCGCCGGGCGCGACTGCTGCAGTGGGTCGGGGACTCCATTGGCGGAGTCTTCGCTGTAATCAGCGGATTTCGCCTCTCGCTCGGGCCGCGCTGGCGGCCGATGGGGGGGCGCGCGCCTTCGCGCGCGCTGGACGCGCTGTGGCTGGCGGTCCTGCTGGCAATTCTGGCCTGGGCCGGCTGGCGCATTGTGACATACGTCGCCACCGAGCTGGCCTGGAAAGATGTCGGTCATGCCGTCTTCCTGGGCTCTCTGACGCTGATCCGGGTCTCGGTACTTATGGTGATCGCCAGCGCCATCTGGGTACCGATCGGTGTGTGGATTGGCCTGCGCCCACTCTGGGCGCGACGGGTGCAGCCGGTGGCTCAGTTCCTCGCGGCCTTCCCGGCCAATCTGCTGTTCCCGCCGTTCGTGCTGGCCATTGTCACCTTCCACTTGAATGCCGATATCTGGCTGACGCCGCTGATGGTGTTGGGCACCCAGTGGTACATCCTGTTCAATGTGATTGCCGGTGCGTCGGCCTTCCCGGGCGACCTGCTGGAAGCGGCGGAGAATTTCCGCGTGGGCGGCGTGCTGTGGTGGCGCAGGGTGATCCTCCCAGGGATCTTCCCTTATTTCGTCACCGGCGCAATCACCGCATCCGGCGGATCGTGGAACGCGTCGATCGTCGCCGAGGTGGCGTCGTGGGGCAACACCAAGCTGACAGCGCACGGCCTGGGCGCCTATATCGCGCAGGCAACGGATGCCGGCGACATGGCCCGCGTGGTCCTGGGGGTTGCCGTGATGTCGGCCTATGTCGTGCTGTTCAACCGGCTGCTGTGGCGGCCGATGTATGCCTATGCCAATCGCCGGCTCACGCTGGCCTGACGCGGACGAGGAGAGTCGCAGATGGACGCCGTGGTTGAGAAAACATCGCTGCTGGCGGTGCAGGGGTGCCGGCAGGCCTATCACAAAGACGCCAGCGCCGACCTTGTCGTGCTCGACGACGTCAACCTGACGCTGCACGAAGGCGAGATCGTTGCGCTTCTGGGCCGGTCCGGGTCCGGCAAGTCGACCCTGCTGCGTATCGTCGCGGGCCTGCTACGGCCGACCGCGGGCGACGTGCTGTGGCGCGGCACCAAATTGGAGGGACCGCCCGAGGGCGTGGCGATGGTGTTCCAGAGCTTCGCCCTGTTTCCCTGGCTGACGGTGCAGGAGAACGTCGAGATCGGCCTGGAGGCCCGCGGCGTGTCGCGCGCCGAACGCGAGAAGCGTGCCGAGGAGGCGATTGACCTGATCGGTCTCGGTGGCTTCGAGAGCGCCTATCCGAAGGAGCTGTCGGGCGGCATGCGTCAGCGTGTTGGCCTGGCGCGCGCGCTGGTGGTGCATCCGGACCTGTTGCTGATGGACGAGCCATTCAGCGCGCTGGACGTGCTGACCGCTGAGAACCTGCGCACCGACCTGATTGATTTGTGGTCGGAAGGAAAGCTGCCGCTGAAATCGGTGCTGATGGTGACGCATAATATCGAGGAAGCGGTGCTGATGGCCGACCGCATCCTGGTGTTTTCGGTGAATCCCGGGCGGGTGGCGAACGAACTGCGGGTGCCGTTCGCGCATCCGCGCAACCGCCATGACCCGGCCTTCCGTAAATTGGTGGACGACATCTACGGCCTGATGACGCGGCGTCCCGTGCCCAGCACACCCACGCCGGCGGCACCGCAAGCGGCCAGTATCGCCATGGCGCTGCATCGCGTCGGCACCAACCTGATGGCCGGTCTGATGGAGACGCTGGCCGGGCCGCCGTACAACGGACGCGCCGACCTGCCGGCGCTGGCGGAATCGTTGCAGTTGGAAGCGGATGAGCTGCTGCCGTTGGGCGAGTCGCTCCAGCTCTTGCAGTTTGCCGTGCTGGAGGAAGGCGACCTGCATCTGGCACCGGCCGGGCGCGCTTTCGTTGATGCCGACACCGAGGAACGTAAGACGATCTTCGCCGCGGCGCTGCGTGCGCATGTGCCGTTGGTGAATATGATCCGCCAGGTGCTGGACGAACGCTGGAACCACCGCGCGTCGGCAGTGCGCTTCCGCGACGAGCTGGAAGACCACATGTCACCGGACTACGCTGAGGACACGCTGCGCTCGGCGATTGCCTGGGGCCGATATGCGGAGCTGTACAGCTACGATGAGGAGGCTGAGCAGTTCAGCCTGGATGATATCGGCTAGAGCCGTCGCGGTTCGGCTCCCGTCATTTCGTCATACCTGCCTTCGCCGGCATGACGGTGAGGGATTGTGCGCGCTGCCGGCGTAGCCGGGCTATACGGGAACCGGCTTGCGGCGGCGCGCAGACGGCGATGCGCACGCTGATAGCGTGCCGCTTGCCCCGTTTTCCCATGGGCAGCCTAGCATCCTGGTCCGGTTCCGCACTAACGAGGGCAGGCTCGTCCACGACGGCGCGCACATCTGGCGCAGGCTCCTCCACCATCTCAGGGGCTTCCGCCACTGGTCGTGGCAGCTCCGGCTTAGGCGTGGAGGCCGCTTTCGCCTTGCGGTCCTTTCCGTTCCGGCTCCGCGGCGCCGGGGCTGACGTTGGCTCTTCCACCACCGGCATCGTTTCGGGCGATGCGGTCGCCTCAGGTGCTGCCACCGTCACGCTGACGGTTGCCGCGCCCTCGTCGGCTTCGGGTGTCGTCACTGCCTCGGCTTTGCGATCCCGCCCCGTTCGGCTGCGCGATGCAGACCTGGCCACTGGTTCTTCAACGACTGCCTCCACGACCGTCGCGGACGACGCCTCAACGTCCGACCCATCCGTTGTCATGACGCGGGTTTCAGCCCGATCGACCGCCACAACCTCGGTCGGTGTCAGCTGCTTCGCCGGCTTGGGCGTCGACCGCTTGCGTCCGCGAGGGGCCGGCTCGCTGGTCGGCGCGGCCGCAACGGGTTTGGGTGTCACGTCGGGTGTCGATGGCATCTCCGCCGCCGCGGGTTGCTCCTGCTGTGGCGCCACCGGCGCCGCATCCGCCGCCTGCTCCCGGCGGCGGCCACGGGGTGGCGCCTTGACGTGAAACTCCGCCGGAGGGGCTTCCGAAACCGGCGCGGCGAACGTCGGAACCATCGCCCGGCCGGTCATCAACAAGGTTCGGCAGGCCTGCCAAACCGAGGCGGGTTCGAACTGACGCAGGCAGGCCAGGTTACGCGGACAATCCTGGAGGCGCGCCAGATAACAGGGGCTGCAGGTCATATCCCGCCGCAGCGCCAGCGCGCGCTTGCCGATCGGTGCCCATTCGATCGCATCGATCACACCGGAATGCACACCAATGGTCGGCACGCCAATCGCCGCGGCGATGTGCTTGGGACCGCTGTTGTTGCCCACATACATGGCGCAGCTCGCCAGCAGCAGGCCCAGTTCCGGCAGCGATGTGCGTCCGGCCACAGAGGTCACCGAGGCATGGTGCCCGACCTGAGCGAGCACTTCATCCACCAGCGTCACCTCATCCGGCCCGCCAAGGATGACGATATTCACGTCCTCAGACTCAACCAGCAGATCGATCAGCGCAGCGAAATGTTCCGCCGGCCATTGCCGCATCACGGTGCCGACACCGGGATGCACCGCCACCACAGGCTTGGCGAACAGCGTGCGGACTTCCGCGGACAGGAAGTCGGGCAACGCTGGTGCCGGCCAGGTGGGGGTGGTCAGGCTGCAGCGCTCGTCCATCCCTGCGGTGGCAACCGCTTCGACCAGGTTAATGAGGTCGTCGGTCACATGCGCGCGCTTGCGATGCAGGTTCTTGTCGCCCTCCCACTCCAGCGCGATGTCGAGGAAGGTGAACTGGCCCATGTGATCGTAGCCGGCGAGGAAGCGCGCCGGCACATGGCGCAGCGCCTCGCGCGTGTCAGCGTGCTTGCGCAGGTCAATCGCCAGATCGAAGCCGTAGGGCAGCAGGCGCGCGTGCAAGGCCGCGTAGTCGTCCTCGGTCAGGTCCTTCTGGCCGAGACCGGACCGGGCATGGAAGAATTCGAATTCGATAAAGTCATCGATGCAGGCTTCCGCTTCCGCGAACACGCGCGCCCCGCGGGCCGCCAACACGTGGATGGTGGCCAGCGGGAAATGTTGCTTCAGCCGCCGCATCGCCGGCAGTGCAGTGATAAAGTCACCGATGTGATCGAGCTTCACCACCAGGATGTGTTTGATGTCGTCGGGCCGGAACAGCGGATGGCCGGCGAAGATCGGTTCGACCATCTCCTCGTCCGGACGATAGTCGTCGGCATGGCGTGACAGCAGCGGATTGAAATACGGATCGCCGGCGGTGAACAGTGATTTCCATCGTTTTTCGAAATGACTAGTGTCGAAGGTCTCCGCTACCTGGTCGCGGCTGGCCAGCTCGTGATGGATCAGCCGCGCGTAAGGCGTGTAGACCGTCAGCAATCCGGCCTGATGCACCCGCAGACAGAAGTCGAGATCGTTGTTGACAACGTCGTGCGCCTCATCGAACCGGCCGACGGCGTCGACCACGTCGCGTCGCACCAGCAGACAGGCACCGGTTACCGCGATGACGTTGCGCTGTGTCAATGCGAGGCCAAAATATCCAGGCTCGTCAGCCACGGCGAAGCGAAACGCATGGCGCGCCTTGCCCCCGGTCGCCAGGAACATACCGGCGTGCTGCACCTTGCCGCCCGGATAGAGCAGCTGCGCGCCAGTGATACCGACCTCCGGACGCTGCGCATGATCCAGCAGGGCATCCAGCCAGTCACGATCGATCACCTCGACATCGTCATTCAGAAACAGCAGGTAATCGCCCGTCGCAACCTCCGCCGCGCGGTTGTTGAAGCGCGACCAGTTGAAGGCGTCCGGGACGTCGACGACCTTGTCGGCGTTGTCGCGCAGCCAGCGTTTCCAGCCGAACTGGTGGCCGGGGATATTGTCGACACAGATGATCTCGAAATTACGGTACGCGGTCTGGTTGCGCAGCGTGCGGATGCAGGTCTCGATATGGCCGTGCGCCGCGCAGGTGGGGATGATGATCGACACCTTGCCGGTGGCGCGCTTGCGGCGCCGGAACCGGAACGTTCCCGGCACCGGTGTCTCCAACACCTCGGCCTGGATGCCACGGCGCGTCGCTGCCCGGCGCAGGGCGCCACGCGCCGCGCGATCACTGTCCAGCGCCTCAGCACCACGGCGGCAGAGCAGCTTGGCGACGTGATGAATTTTCGTAGCCTGCTCCGTGCAACGCAGCACGATGTCGTATTCCGCGTCGCGCAACAGCGCGCGCGGCGTCACCTCGGCCTTGGCGAGCAGCGCCGGTGTGGCGAACCAAGGACGGCCGATATAGTTCGTGGACAGCAACAGGTCCGGCGAGAAATCCGGCTTGCAGAAGGGTTCACGATCGCGGCTGACCGGGCTGATCCGGGTCTCATCGGCATACAGCAGATCCGCCGCCGGCGCGCGTCCACTCGCCAGGGCGAATTGCATCAGGGCATCGCAGCCAAGTTCGTCACCCGGGCACAGCAGGCCAAACAGCACGGTCTGGTCCGTCGCATCATCAGCGCCAAACGGCGTGTCGAGCAACGTCGCGTCTGCCCCCTGATCCGAACCGGCGTCGATGACCGTGACGCGGCCGGCGATCGCGGCTGGCTGCTCGGCCAGAGTGGTGCGAATCTGTGCGGCGCTGTCGGTGTCTTCCGCCAGCGCGATTAACCGCCAATCGCGATACACCTGCGATCCGAGCGAAGCGACGGTGCGCGCGAGCGGCACAGCCTCGATCGGACCATTCTGCCGCAACACCAGGCGAAAGCGCAGATGCGCATCCTGCTGGGCCAGGGCCTCGGTCAGCACGTCGGTCTCCACCAGCGTCATGCGCCGGCGGATCGTCATGGTCTCGTCGCTGCCCGCCGGCTTGCGCACGTCGATGCGGAAGCTGCGCCGCATCGCCTCGCCGTTCTGAGCCCGCACCGAAATGGTGACGGTGTGTGCGCCGTTGCGCA
>Ga0210386_10001926_pt1 | contig 18077 bp, 12 predicted proteins | sample IncBWH32OmetaG_FD_160091 | JGI IMG/M metagenome (GOLD analysis project Ga0210386, IMG submission 160091) | Forest soil microbial communities from Barre Woods Harvard Forest LTER site, Petersham, Massachusetts, United States - Inc-BW-H-32-O ... | reverse complement strand
TCGTCGCGTAGGCCACTAGGCCGGCCAGGTACGGATCCAGCGCCGCGGCGTGGCTGGCACCCGGGCGGGACATGATGATCGCGTCATAGAGCCGGGCCGCGACCTCGCGCTCCAGCGCGACGTTGAGCACGGCCGCCACGACCGCGGCCAGGACCCCGGTGACCACCGCCTCGGCGAGCCGCTGCACCTGGCGCCGGAAGAGCTGGCGGACGGCCAGCGCGACGGGGATGATGAGGATGGCGAACAGCACCAGGGGGCGGGCCACCACCAGCAGGGTGTGCAGCCGCCCGCTCGCGCCGACAATGTCGGTCTCCACGCCGGTCGTCGTCGCGCTCGCCGCCACGGCGGCTACCGCCAGCACGATGATCTCGATGCCCGAGGTGATGCAGCGCAGCAGGTCGATCGGCTTGCGGATCCGGCGCTCGAGCTGGTCGGTGACCTGGATCGGTCCTGGCTGTGATGGCATCACGGCACGATCGTTTCACCTGGTGGCCCAGCCGCATAGTCGCCGCGGTCGTGGCACGCGTCCTCAGTCGGCGGCCTTCGGGTGTCCGGGGTGCCGTCTCGCCCGGGGTCAGCGCCCCCAGATCAGCACTCAGGCCAGCCGTCGCCGAGTGAAGACCCGACTCGGATAACCACGGCCCGTTCGGAGAAAAGAAAGAATTCATACCGAACGGTCCGGGGTCCTCGAGCCGGTATATGCCGATAGCTGCTCGCGCAGGACCGGCTTGGCGACCTTCCCCACCGCGTTCTTGGGCAGCGACTCCTCGATATAGACCGCACGCGGCACCTTGTAGCGCGCGAGGGACGGCCGGCAGTGCTCGATGAGGTCCTCGGGCGCCGCGTCGAAGCCGGGCCGCAGCGTCACGAAGGCCACCGGCTGCTCGCCGAAGACCGGATCGGGCTGCCCGACGACCGCGGCCTCGAGCACCGCGGGGTAGGTGTAGAGGACGTCCTCGATTTCCTTGGGGTAGATGTTCTCCCCGCCCCGGATGATCAGGTCCTTGACCCGGTCGACCAGGGTGAGATATCCGTCGCCATCGAAGCGGCCGACATCGCCGGTGTGCAGCCACCCACCGCGCAGCACCTGCGCCGACTCCTCCGGTCTGCGCAGGTAGCCGCGCATGACGTTCGGCCCGCGGACGACTACCTCGCCCGCCTGCCCGGCGGGCAGCAGCTGGTCGGTCTGGTCCACCACCCCGACGTCGATGCCGGGCATCGGGAGCCCGACGCTGCCCGCCTTCCGGACGCCGTGCAGCGGATTCAGCGTGCAGACCACCGTGCACTCCGACAGCCCGTAGCCCTCGACCACGGGAACGCCGAACCGGTCCTGGAACTCGCCGATCAGCTGGCGCGGCATCGGCGCGGCCCCGCAGATGACAAAGCGCAGGCTCCGGACGTCGGGCCGCGGGCCCGGCTGGGACGCCAGCAGCGCGTAGATGGTGGGCACGGCCGAGAAGAAGGTGGGCCTGACTTGTTCGACGGTGGCCCAGAAACTGGCCGCGTGGAACCGCTCGGCGATGAACGCCGAGCCCCCGGCCAGCAGCGGGGACACGACGCTGACCATGATCCCGTTCACGTGGAACAGCGGCAGCACCAGCAGGCAGCGCGTCTGCGGCGTCATCTCGAACCAGCCGATGATCAGCTCCGCCGTCGCGCTGATGTTGGCGTGGTTCAGCATGACGCCCTTAGGCCGGCCGGTGGTCCCGCTGGTGTAGATCAGCAGGGCCAGCGCGGCGGGGTCGGTGTTAAGGGCGGGCGGTTCGGGCGGCGGGATCGGGGCGGTCACTTCGGTGAGGCCGATGACCCGGTAGGGGCCGTCGCCCAGGTTCGCCGCGGCGGTGTCGTCGGCGACGACCAGGGTGGCGGCCGCGTCGTCGATCTGGTAGCGGGCCTCCTGCGCGGTCAGGGCCGGGTTGACCGGCGTGACCGCAGCACCGAGCCGCCACGCGGCGAACATGCTCGTGATGAGCTCGACCCGGTTCGGCAGCATGATCGCCAGCACGCCGCCGGGGCGCAGCCCGGCGGCGTCGAAGACGCCGGCCAGCGCGGCCACCTGCTCGGCGAAAGCCGCGTTGTCGAGTTCTTGGCGCTCGTCAGCGATGCAGGCCCCGCTGGGATCCCGCAGCGCCCGGTCATCGGGGATTCTGGCTACTGTCACGGCTCTCCCTTTCCGTACCAGCCCGACCCTAGGAGCGAGCCGCGACGCTGCCATCGTGCGCTCGTTACGAACCCCCCGCTGAGCGTCGTGTCCGCGCCACGATGCCCGGCGCCGCGGGCGTCCATACGCTGCGGTCATGACAGCCCGGAGGGAATACGGCGCATGACACGACTGATAAACATCGACAACGGTGGCACGCTGACCGACTTCTGCCTCGTCGACGGCGACGAGGTGCGCTACACCAAGACCCTGACCACGCCCTATGACCTGAGCCGGTGCCTGTTCGACGGCCTGACCAAGGTCTCCGAGCTGGCCTACGGGGAAGCGCAGCTCGCGGCGCTGCTGCAGTCCACGGACTGCATCCGGTATTCCACCACCCAGGGCACCAACGCCCTCGTGCAGCGGGCCGGACCGCAGCTGGGCCTGCTGGTCACCGATCCGACGCTGATCGAGGGCCTGGCGGCCACCCGGGCGCAGGAGGATCTGCTGACGGCGCTGGTCGGCGACCGGTGGGGCGTGATCAGCCTCGACGCCGACGACGAGGTGCTGAGCCACGAGCTGCTCGCGCGGGTCAACGACCTGTCCGCGCGCGGGGCCCGGCGCCTGGTCATCGCGGTGAGCGGTACGGACGGCGCGGACGGTTCGGACGGTTCGGACGGTGCGCAGGACGAGGCGCGGGTGAAGGGATTGCTGCTGCGGCTCTACCCGCGCCATCTGCTCGGCGCGGTGCCACTGCTGTTCTCCTGGGAACTGGTGGCCGACCCCGACGACATCCGCCGGACCTGGTCGGGTCTGCTCAACGCGTTCCTGCATCCCGCGATGGAGCGCTTCTTGTTCAACGCCGACCGGCGGCTTCGAGACGCCCGGGTCCGCCAGCCGTTGCGGATCTTCCGCAACGACGGCGCCTCATCCCGCGTGTCGAAGTCCGCCGCGCTCAAGACGTACAGCTCCGGGCCGCGGGGCGGGCTGGAGGGCACCCGCGCCCTGGCCGCCCATTACGGCCTGCGCCACCTGGTCATGATTGACGTGGGCGGGACGACCACGGACATCGGAGCGGTCAGCGACGGCGCCATCCACGTCGACCGGCGCGGGACGATAGAACACGCGCCGAGTTCCCTGGAACTGGCGGCCATCACCAGCTACGGCGTGGGCGGCAGCTCGATCTTCCGCGTGGTCGACGGCAGCCTCACGGTCGGTCCGGACAGCGTGGGCGCCGCACCCGGGCCGGCCTGCTTCGGGCTGGGCGGCGACCAGCCGACGATCACCGACGTGCTGCTGCTGGCGGGCCTGCTCGACCCGGCGACCTACCTGGGCGGCACGCTGCCCCTGTACGCCGACCGGAGCGCGAAGGTGATCGAGGACAAGATCGCCGGGCCGCTGGGCATCGAGCTCGATGACGCGCTGCGCCAGATGGAGGAGGCCCACGCCCAGGCGATCGCCCGCGCCCTGGCCGATGCCACCACCGTCACCGGCGACACCGTGCTGGCCGCGTTCGGCGGGGCCGGCCCGATGACCGTCTGCGGGGCCGCCCGGCGGGCTGGCGCCCGGCACGTGCTGATCCCCCGCATGGCCGCGGTGTTCAGCGCCTTCGGCATCGGGTTCTCCGACCTGGGCCAGCGCTACGAGCAGCCCCTGCCGGCGGTTGACTACGCGACGATCTGCGATGTCGCCGACCGGCTGCTCGCGCTCGGAGCCAGGGACATGTTTGCCGAGGGGGTCGACGTGAGCGCATGCACTCCCCGGTTCAGGCTGACGGTCGAGCACGAAGACTCCGAACGGGTCATCGAGCTCGACGACCTGCACGATGCCGCCACCCACCTGACCCCGGGCGACCGGGCCAGCCTGGAGCTCGTGCTGCTGGCCCCGCTCCCGCACGTCACACTGGGCGAGGGCAGCGACATCGGGGCATCCCCGGCGCAAGCCGAGGGGACGCGGGTGCTCCGCGACGGCCGCGGCGGGCAGACGGAGACGCCCGTGTACGCGTTGGCGAGCCAGCGCCCGGGTGCCCGGGGGTCCGGGCCGGCCGTGATCGAGGGCCCATTCTTCACCATGCGGGTCCCCGAAGGCTGGCAGTTCGACACCACCGCCGCGGGTGACCTGCGGCTGACCGACAGGGGCCAGTGATGCATATCCCCATGACCGAGTACCTGGAGATCGACCTGGCCACCGAGCGGTGGCGGTGCCGGCGGTGCGCGCACGACCTCGGCCCAGCCGACGGGAACTACAAGGAAGGCACGCTGGTCTACGACCGCGATCCGACCGAGATCCACCGTCCGCTGATCGACCCCGGCCGCTACGAGTTCACCTTCGCCCCCGACCCGGCCTGGTGCCGGATCCTGGAGTTCTACTGCCCGGGCTGCGGGACCCAGATCGAGGCCGAGTACCTGCCGCCCGGCCACCCGCCGACCTACGACATGCAGATCGACGTCGACGCGCTCAAGGCGCAATGGGCCGCGCGCCCGGCCGGCACGGTCATCCCGCTCGGCCGCGACGTCACTGCCGAGCCGCTGCGCGTTTCTGACGACGGAGGGGGCGAGCCGTGAAACGCATCTCCGTGGACATCGGCGGCACGTTCACCGACTGCTTCGTGGCCTGGGACGGCCGCTACATCCAGGCCAAGGCGCTGACCACGCACCACAACCTGTCCCAGGGCTTCAACGAGGCGCTGGATCATGCCTGCATCACCTTGAACCTGCGGCGGAACGACGTACTACGGGAGGTCGACTCGGTTCGCTACGCCACGACCTTGGGCACGAACGCGTTGATCGAGCGCAGAGGTCCGCAGGTCGGCGTCATCGTGACCGCCGGCTTCGAGGCGACGATCCCGCTGTCCCGTGGACGCGGCTATGGCGAGGGCCTGGACGAGCTGGCCAAGAACGACATGTCCAGCGGCACCCGGCCCGACCCGCTGGTCCCGCAGACCCTGATCCGCTCGGTCGCCGAACGCGTCGACTACACCGGCACGGTCCTGATGGACCTTGACCGGGAAGACGTCCGGCGGGCGCTGCGCGAGCTCATCGACGTCGGGGCCGAGGCGCTGGTGGTCTGCCTCACCAACGCGACCGAGAACCCGGCGCACGAACTGCGGGTCCAGGAGGTGTTCCTGGCCGAGTACCCAGCGCACCAGCTGGGCGCCATCCCGATGCTGCTCAGCCACCAGCTGTCCGGCCGCAAGGGCGAGTACGTGCGGGCCACCTCGGCCGTGGTCGACGGCTTCCTGCACGCCACCATGTACCACGCGCTGTCGGATCTGGAGCAGAACCTGCGCGAGCACGGCTATCCCCGCCCGATGCTGATCATCCACAACTCCGGCGGCATGGCCCAGCTGAACTCGACCGATGCGCTGCAGACCATCCACTCCGGGCCGGTGGCCGGCATCTCGGCCAGCGAGCACCTGGCCGGGCAGGCGGGCCTGGGGAACGTGGTAGCCACCGACATGGGCGGCACCAGCTTCGACATCGGCCTGGTCCCAGCGGACGGGGTGAAGCACTACGACTTCATGCCGGTCATCGACCGGTGGCTGGTCAGCGTGCCCATGATCCACCTGGTTACGCTGGGCGCCGGGGGCGGATCCATCGCCGGCTACGACCGGCTGCACCAGTCGGTCAAGGTGGGCCCGCGCAGCGCCGGGTCGGATCCCGGGCCCGCCTGCTACGACCGCGGCGGCCTGCTGCCTACCGTCACCGACGCGGACCTGCTGCTCGGCTACCTCACGCCGGAACGCTACGCCGGGGGCCAGATCAAGCTGAACCGCCAGCGAGCCGAGTTCGCCATCGACGAGGAGTTCGGCGACCACCTGGACCTGGACCCCGTCCAGGTCGCCCAGCTGATCAAGGCCGAGGTGGACGAGCAGATGGCCAACGGGCTGGCCAAGGAACTCCGCATCCGCGGCTACCTGCCTGCCGAATTCACCATGCTCGCCTACGGCGGCAACGGCCCGCTGCACTGCTGCGGGATCGCCGCCCACCTCGGTATGGACAAGATCCTCGCGCCGCCCTACAGCTCGGTGTTCTCCGCTCTCGGCGCCGGCAACATGCCGCAGCTGCACATCCACGAGCGCTCGGTCCCGCTCATCCTGTTCGACGCCACCACCCGGGCGATGTTCACCGATTTCGCCCGGTTCAACGCGATCGTGGCCGAGCTCGAAGCCAAGGGCCGCGCCGACCTGCAGCGGCAGGGACTGCCGGCCGACGCGGTCCGCCACCGGCTCGAGCTGGACATGCGTTACGGGAACCAGCTGGTCACGATGGCCGTCGTCGCGCGGAAGACGCGCCTGGATTCCATCCGCGATGTCGTCGAGCTAACGCGGTTGTTCTCCGAGGACTACGGGCGCCGGTTCGGCCAGGGCAGCCAGTCTCCGGAGGCAGGCATCCGGGTCACCGCACTGCGGGTCGCGTCTTTCGTCGAGGCCGAGACGATCGAGTTCGACGCCGCCCCGCCGGACGGCCGGACCGCGGCCGCGCACCCGGCCGGGTCGCGGCGCTGCTTGTTCCCCGGTACCCAGGGCCCGGTGGAAACCGCGGTCTTCGACGAGAGCGCGCTCGAGCCGGGGCTGGCCGTGCCCGGCCCGGCCGTAGTCACCACGCCCACCACCACCTACCTTGTCGAACCCGGCTGGCGGATCGAGACCGGCGCGCACGGCGCCATCTGGTTCCTGGCGAACTCGCCTCAACAGGAGGACCGGCGATGACCGACACAGGCACCCAGTTCACGCCGCAGGAACAGGAATTCATCGACGCGTTCCTCGCCGAGACGACCCTGTTCCTCGGACCCGACCCGGAGATCATGAACGATCACCGGATGGCGCCGCGGACCGCGGAGGAGGAGCGGCTGCTGTCCGGCCCGATCGACGCGAACGACCTGGACCGGGTGCGCAAGCGGCTGGTGGCAGGCCTGGACGAGGCGTTCGAGATGATGGGTCAGACCGGCGCCGCACCGGGCGCGAAGTGGGGCGACCTGACCAGCGCGGTCTACTCGGCCTCTGGCGACCTGATCCACATCAGCACCGGAGGCGTGCTGGCCTTCGCTTCGGTGCTGCACTACCCGGTGCGCTTCATCAAGAAGTACTGGATCGACGACCCGACCGTCGGCGTGCACGACGGCGACGCGTTCATCCACAACGACGCCAGGTACGGCAACATCCACAACACCGACCAGAGCATGATCCTGCCGGTGTTCTACGACGGCGAGCTGATCGCGTGGGTCGCGACGATCATCCACGAGGGCGAGAACGGGGCCAAGGAGCCCGGCGGGATGCCGTCGAGCTCGGAGTCCGCCTATGACGACGGCATCCGGATGAGCCCGTTCAAGATCGTCGAACGCGGCGTGATCCGGCGTGACCTGCTGACCTTCCTGCAGAACTCGGTCCGTGAGCCGAAGCTGCAGTACCAGGACCTCAAGGTCAAGCTGTACTCCGCGCTGCGGATCAAGGAGCGGCTGCTCGCGCTCGTCGATGAGGTCGGCCGGGACACGTTCATCGTCTCGCTGCGCAAGTCGCTCGAGGACATCGAGGCCGAGGCCCGACGGCGGATCTCGGCCTTGGCCGACGGTACCTACCGGGTCAGCTTCTTCTCCGATTCCACCCTCCGGGAGAACGTGCTGCTGAAGTACGCGTGCGCGATCACGGTCAAGGGAGACGAGCTGACCGTGGACTGGCGCGGCACGGCGCCGCAGATCATGAACCGGGCCTTCAACTCGACGCTCGGTTCCTCCAAATGCGGGATGAACCAGGCGTTCCTCGGGTTCTTCTGGCCGGACCTGCCCCGCGGGATCAGTGTGATGAACCCGATCGAGGTCCTGACCGACGAGGGCAGCTGCGTCAACCCGGGTAACGACGCGCCGCTCGGGCAGAGCCTGCAGAGCGTCTTCAAGACATTTGGCGTGACGCAGGCCCTGTTCGCGAAGATGCAGTACTCCTGCCCGGAGAAGTACGGGTCGGTCATCGCGCCCTGGTTCAACCAGATCAACACGTTCTTGTTCGGCGGGGTCACCCAGCACGGCGAGTTCGTCGGCAACGTCTGCGCCGACCTGAACGGCATGGGCGGCGGGGCCCGCGCACACCGCGACGGCGAGCATTCCATGGCGCCGTTCTTCGCCGCCATGGCCGACATCGGCGAGCAGGAGATCATCGAGGACGACGTGCCGTTCATCCAGCTGATCTCCAAGAAGATCAAGCGTGATGCGCAGGGCTTCGGCAAGCACCGCGGCGGCATGGGCTACGAGATCGCGGTGGCCGCCCGGGGTACCCCGCTGTGGGGTTTCGCCACGGTGTCCAGCGGCTCGAAGTTCCCGGCGATCCAGGGCCTGTTCGGCGGGTACGGCTGCCCCACCTACCCGCTGGCGAAGATCAAGGGAGTCAACGTCTTCGAGCAGATGAAGGACTGGTCCTTCGACTACGAGACGCTGATGAACTCCCGGCCCTTCGACGGTGCCCGCTACTCCACCCACCACATGGGCATGGGCTTCGAGCTCGCCGACGAGGGCGAGGTGTACATGATCTGCCAGGGCGCCGGCGGCGGCTACGGCGACGTGCTCGAGCGCGACCCGGAGGCGGTCATGGCCGACGTCGAGGCGGGCTACCTGTCCAGCGAGGCCGCCCGTGAGATCTACTTCGTCGTCCATGACCCCGCCACGCTGGCGGTGGACCCGGCCGAGACCGAGACCGCCCGGGCTGCCGAACGCGCGGCCCGGCTGCGCCGGGGCAGGCCCTATGGCGAGTTCGTCAAGCTCTGGGTCACCCCGGAGCCGGCGGCGCATCTGCCGTACTACGGCTCGTGGGGGGATGACAACAGCATCATCCACGCCACCGCCTGGACCACGCACGGGCCGGTGCGCGTGGCGGCGCCGACCAGTCAGCTCCCGCAGATCTTCCTGCCCGACCCGAACGTCATCGCCCTGGCCGGGCAGCAGGTCCGGATCGCCGAGCTGCAGGCGCGCGTGAGCGAGCTGGAGGGTGGCATGAACCGGCTGCTGGACAGATCATGAGCCGGCTGCCGGCCAGCCTGGACGCGCCGCCCTCGGGACGCGCCCGCCCGGTCTGGTTCGACGCGGCGGCCTACGGCCGGGCCAGGCTGCTCGGCGGCGGCGACGTGCCGTGGTCTTCGCCGGCCGAGCTGAGCTCGTTGCACGCCAAGCTCGGCGGAATGCTCCGCTCCGACGCGGTCCTGGTCGACCTCGCGGACCTGTTCGCCCAGCGGACCGCCGCTGACCACCAGCTGCGCGCCGCGATGGCGGCACGGAGCCGGCCCGGCTACGCTCTGCGGACGCTGCTCGGCGACGAGCAGGCCCGCGGTATCGCGGCGGAGGCGGTCCGCGTCCTGGCCGCCACGAGTGGATCCGTCCCGCTGGTCCTGACCGTGCCCGCGCCCGGCCGGTGGCTGGCGGCGGCCGCGCATCAGGCCGGGTCCGATCCGGGGCCCCGGGACGCGGGCCAGGCGGAGACCGCCGCCATGTACTGCGCCGACTTCCTGCGGTTGTTCGCCGGCGCCGGTGTCGACGGCCTGCTCCTCGACGAGGGCCGCGCGCCCGCCGGGGAGCTGATCCATCCCGACGCGTACCGTCCGGTGCTCAACCTCGCCGATCACTACGAGTGGCCGGTGCTTATCCAGACCGATGCCGCCGCGGCCTGGCCGCACGGTCCCGTCCCGGATGTCGCGCTCTGGCTGGGCTCAGCCGGACCAGGCGAGCCAGCCGGTCGTTGGGGCATCGTCGCCGACACGGACTTCTGGGATGGCGGAGGCCTGCCGGCCGGGGCCGACCTCGTGCTCGCCGCCGTTCCGGCCGAGGCTGACCCCGAAGCGGTGATGAAGCAGGTCCGAGTCCTGGCGTGACCGATCCCCGGCCGCGCTCGGCCGCATCTGGGGGGAGACAAAGCGCCGGCGGCGACGTACGATCCGTCGATGGACAGGTCGAGCTCTCCGTCGGTCGACAGGTCGAGCCCGGCCGCTGCCGAGAGCGCCTCGGAGGTCTCCGCCGCGCTCACTCCGCGCGTCGGCGAGATGTCGGCGGACATTTACCGCCTGATCGTGCGGGAGATCCCCGACCTGCGCAACGATAAGCGGGTGCTGGCGCTGCTGGAAGCCAGCGTCGCGGAGAACGTGGCCACCGTCCTGCATATCCTGCAGCACGGCATCGATCTGGAGACCGTGCATGCTCCGTCTGCGGCCGAGGAATACGCTCGTCGGCTGGCGCAGCGTGGCGTCCCCATAGCCGCCCTGCTGCGCGCCTACCGCATCGGTTCGGCCCGACTCGTGGACTGGTACCTCCAGGAACTGGGACGGCGCAGCGACAACGCGGCGGTGGTCAGCACGGCCGGGCTGCGCATCGCGGGGATCGTGGCGGCGTACATCGACCAGACGTCGGAAGAGGTCGTGTCCGCCTACGAATCGGAGAAGGAGAACTGGCTGCGGAACCAGAGCGCGGCCAGAGCGGGACGGGTCCGGGTCCTGCTGAGGGGCGAGCAGGTGGACGTGAACGCCGCCGAGGCCATCCTGGGCTACCGGCTGAGGCAGCATCACCTCGGCGTTGTGACCTGGATTCCCAAGGCGCCAGCAGGCGGCGATGCGCTCGGACTCCTGGAGCGCGCGACCGTGGAGCTGGCGGCCGAAGTCCGCTGTGACGGGCGGCCGATGTTCGTACCGCAGGACGAATTCTGCGCCTGGGCCTGGATGCCGCTCGGCTCACAGCGCGATGTAGCTCTGCCGGGCATGAGCGTCAAGAACGCCACTGGCGGTGACAGGATCCGGTTTGCTTTCGGCGAGCCCGCGGCGGGAGTGGCAGGCTTCCGCCGCACTCATCGGCAGGCGCTGAGCGCCCAGGCCGTTGCGTTGGCGGCCGGACCATCGGGCCAGATCGCGACCAGCTTCAGCGAGGTCGCGCCGCTGGCCCTGATGTCAGGCTCGATCGAGCTGCTGCAGGCGTGGGTCACCGAGACCTTGGGGGCGCTCGCGGACGACGACGACCACAACGCCCGGCTGCGCGACACGCTGCGGGTCTTCCTCCAGGAAAACGGCAGCTACAAATCCACGGCCGAACTCCTGCTGCTGCACAAGAACACGGTCCAGTACCGGGTCCGCAAGGCCGAGGAGAGCCTTCAGCATCCCATCACCCAGGACCGCCTGCACGTTGAACTAGCCCTGCTGGCCAGCCAATGGCTCGGCGCAGCGGTCCTGCGGCCCGCTGACGAGCCGAAGCCTAGCCTCCCGCGATCGGACAGTTAGAGCGCGGTACCCCGTCCGCCGAACTCGCCGATGTCGCGGCCGGGGCGCCGAGCCAGCGGGCGAACCAGGCGCGGGTGCGGCGGATCAGATCGATCTGGTGCTGGCGTTCGGTGATGTTATGGCCCTCGCGGGGGTAGATGACGAGTTCGTGCTCGACCCCGTAGCGGGACAGCGCGCGGTGGAAGTAGACCGCCTGGCCCACCGGCACGTTGGTGTCGTCCTGGCCGTGCACGATCAGCACCGGGGTGCGGACCTTCGAAGCGTAGGAGATCGGGCTGAGCTGGTGATGGCGGTGCGGGCCCGGGCTCTCCCAGCCGCAGCTGCCGCCGAGGCCCGCCTCCCAGGTGCCCAGTTCGCCCACGCCGACCTGCATGCCCCAGTCGCTGATCCCGGCTCCCATGAGTGCGGCCTTGAACCGGTGGGTCTGCCCCACAGCCCAGGCGGCCGTGAATCCGCCATGGCTCCACCCGCCGATCCCGAGCCGGTCCGGATCCGCGACGCCGTCGGCTACCAGCAGGTCAATCCCGCGCAGCAGGTCGGTCCACTCGTCGGTGCCAACGGCGCCGGACACCATGGCCGCGAACTCGTGGCCGTGGCCCTGGCCGCCTCGCGGGTTGGGCAGGAAGACCGCGTTGCCCGCGGCGGCCAGCCACTGCCCCGGTGCCCACCAGGAGCCGAGGAACCGGTCGGTCCAGCGGTCGTAAGGCCCGCCGTGCACCAGGGTGATCAGCGGGAACGGGCCGTCGGCCCGGTTTCGGCCGGGCGGCAGGATGAGCAGGCCGTCGAGGGCGAGACCATCGGACGCCTGGTAGGACAGGCGCTCCTGCGTGCCCCACCGGATCAGGCGGGCCTCCGGTCGCGCGTCGCTGATCCGGCCCAGCGGGCCGCCTGGCGGCCCGGTGTAGACATCCCGCGGCTCGTAGGCGGTGCTCGCCAGCACCGCGATCGTCTCCCCGTCGCTGCTCGCGGTGAGCGCGTCGAGGCGGCCTGGCCGGGTGGACAGGTGGCGGAACCGCCGCGCGCTGGGGTCGAGCCGGTACAGGGCGGTATCGAGGCCGTCGGCGAACAGGGCCAGCGGCGGGCCGCCGGCCAGCTGGGCCAGCTCGACCGGGCAGACGTCCATGCCCGCGGTCAGGTTGCGTGGCTCGGCCGCTGTCGCATCGTCGTCGGCGGGTACGGTGACGTCGAAGGCGGCCAGGCCGCCGACCGCGCCGGGCGGGGTGACGGCCAGGTAGGCCACGTGCCAGTGGGCGCCGTCGTGCCACCACGCGGGCGAGCGCGCGTCCAGGCCGGCCGGGCTCAGCTCCCGGGTCTGTCCCGTGCCGGGGTCGACCAAGTGCAGCACGGCGGTGAAGGCGCCCGGCTCGTCGTGCGGGCAGGCCCAGCTGATCACCGCCAGCGGGCCGCCGTCCGGGCGCTGCTCCAGCTCGACCACGTGCCGGTCGCCCAGCGCGCCGATCCGCCTGAGGTCTCCCGCAGCGGGATCGAGCAGTAGCAATCGATTGCGTGGGATGTCCTGCCCCCAGACCAGCGCGTCGTCGCCGTCGGCCTTCCGGCGCTCGTCGCCCTCGTCCGGCTCGTCCGTGGCCATGACGGCCAGCCGACCGTCGGCGAGCGGGAGCTGACCGCTGATACGGCCGCGCCAGCGGGTCAGGACGACGGGATCGCCGTCGGCCAGGCCGATCCGGTGCAGCTGGCCGTCCGCGACGACCACGAGCGATCCGGAGTCCGGAGCCCACCTCGGGGGGCCGGTCAGGCCGGGGCCGTGGGCCAGCGTCCGCGGCGGAGAGCTCGCGTCAGCGGGAGCCACCCACAGGGTGCGGAGCCTGCCCCGCCTCCCGTCGGTCCTGCTGATCACGTAGGCGACCAGGCAGCCGTCCGGGGAGATCATCGGATCGACAGGCTCGGCGCCGTCCACCAGCAGCTCGGCGGTCAGCTCCACGGTTTCGGTCACGAATCGCGCGCTTCCGGTATCAGCATCACCCGCACCATCCTGCCCTAGCGGGTCGCGCGACAGGCCTAGAGGAGACGGGCTAGGTTGTTCCGCATGCGGAAGACGGTGCGAGCATGCTGCGCGATCGCGGGATCCGCGGCCATGCTGGTCCTGCCGGCCTGCTGGGCGGCCGGAGCCAGCACGGCGCGCGCGGTCGAGGGCAGCCCGCGGGCCGCAACGGCGGCGTCCTCGGTGACCATCGCGGCGGTGGGCGACACGATGCTCGGGACCACGCCCGATCTTCCGCCGAACCCGGGGTCGTACCTCGGCGCGGTCAGATCGGTCCTGGACCGGGGCGCCCAGATTGTCTTCGGCAACCTGGAAGGCACGCTCACCACCGCGACGGCCAGCAAGTGCGGCTCGGCGAGCGCGAACTGTTTCGCGTTCCGGGACCCGCCCGGCTACGCGCGCTACCTCAGGCAGGCCGGGTTCACCGTCCTGAACGACGCGAACAACCACATCCTCGACTTCGGCCCGGCGGGCCAGGCGCAGACGGTCCGGTCCCTCCACGCCGCGGGTCTGGCCCAGACCGGTCTGCCGGGTGAGATCACCGTGGTCCGAACCCGCGGGATCAAGGTCGCGTTCGTGGCCTTCGCGCCCTACCCCTACGACGCCAACCTGCTCGACCTGCCCGCGGCGCGCACGCTCATCAAGCGGGCCCGGCGGAAGGCACAGCTGGTCGTGGTCTACATGCACGCGGGCGCGGAAGGCTCAGGCGCCGATCACGTGACCGGCCGGGAAGAGCACTACCTGGGCGAGGACCGCGGGAACCCCGAGGCGTTCGCGCATATGGCGATCGACGCCGGAGCCAGCCTGGTCATCGCGAGCGGCCCGCACGTGCTGCGGGGCATGCAGTTCTACAAGGGCCACTTGATCGCCTACAGCCTGGGGAACTTCGCCGGCTACCACAACTTCGCGACCAGCGGCGACCTGGACACCAGCGTGATCCTGCACGTGACGCTCTCGGCCTCCGGCCGGTTCGAGAGCGCACGCGTCTACCCCATCCGGTTCACCGGCACGGGGCGGCCGGTGCCGGGCGGCGGAGGAATCGCCTTCACCGCCCGGCTGGGCTCCGAGGACTTCGGCTCGAGCGCGGCCCGCATCCTGGCCTCGGGCGTCATCAAGGCGCCCTGATCCTTGACCGGCGGGCCGCGGCCGGTCAGGGCTGCGGGACGACCTGCACGAACTCGAACTGGGTGTATAGGTTCGGGTAGCCGTCGCCGGGCCCGTTCTGCTGGTCGTCGCCGGCCGCGGCGATCTTCTGCAGCACGTTCAGGCCGCCGATGACCGTGCCGAACGGGGTGTAGTCCGGTGCGAGGGTGGTGTTCTTCCAGACGAAGAAGAACTGGCTGCCGTTGGTGTTCGGTCCGGCGTTGGCCATGGCCACCGTCCCCGCCGGATACGTGGCCCCGGCCAGGTTCTCGTCGTTGAACGAGTACCCCGGGCCGCCCGAGCCGGTACCCGTGGGGTCGCCGCACTGCAGCACGAAGATGCCCTGCTCGGTCAGCCGGTGACAGTGCGTCTGGTTGAAGTAGCCCCGGCTGGCCAGGAACCGGAACGAGAAGGTGGTACACGGCGCCTTGCTGGTCAGCATCCGCACCGTGATCACGCCCTGGTTGGTGAAGAACCGCACGATAAAGGGCTGCGCGGCCTGCTCCGCGTTGAACACCGGAATCCCCTTGAACCGGTCGGCGGGAATCGACGCGTGGTAGCCGCACGACGACGGGGCGGCCGAGGCGGTTGCATCGGCTGCAGCCTGCACGTGCAGGCCGGGTGCGTCGAGCCGGGGCAAGTTAGAAGTGCTGGCGGTGGCCCCGGTCATGCCGGTGACGGCGACGGCGGTGCCGGCCGTGAGCGCGAGGGCGGCGGCAAGCAAGAGGCGAGAAGCGCGCTTTGGGAGCATGGCGAATTATGTGCCTTCCTGTGAGAAGGCCGATTCTGGTGCTCGGGTCAGCGCGCCGTCAAGGCGGGCGGTCGACAGGTCGGGGCGAACGGGAGGCCTGCTGCTCGGTGGCCTCGCCGCCGGTCACACGCGTATCGTCGCTGGCATGAGGGCTTCGGAGATACGCGAGCTGATCAGGGTCAAGCCGCTGGAGCTTGACGCGACCCGCCGGCGGCTTTCTGCCTGCCATGACATCGCCGACCTGCGCGCAGTCGGGCGCCGGCTGATCCCGCGGCCAGTCTTCGACTACGTCGACGGCGGGGCCGACGAGGAAGTGTCGCTGCGGGCGAACACCAGGGCGTTCCGGCAGTTCCGGTTCCAGCCGCGGACCCTGGTGGACGTGTCGGAACCCGATACCTCTACCGCGTTCCTCGGCTCGGTCACGCCCCTGCCGCTGGCCCTGGCCCCGACCGGGTACACCCGGATGATGCACCCGGCCGGCGAGATCGCCGCGGCCCGCGCGGCGCAAAAGCACGGACTGCCGTACACCCTGTCCACCATGGCCACCACCACCATTGAGGATGTCGCCTCGGCGGCGCAGCCGGACCTGTGGTTCCAGCTGTACATCCTGCGAGACAGCGGCCTGAACAAGGAACTGGTCGACCGGGCCGCGGCGGCCAGGTACCGGGTGCTGGTGGTGACGGTGGACTGCTTCGTGACCGGCCACCGCATCAGGGACCGGCGCAACGGGCTGGTCATCCCGCCCGAGCTCACCATGCAGACGCTGGCCAGCATCGCGGGCAAGCCGGGCTACTGGATCCGGATGCTGCGCCACCCGGCCATCGACTTCGCCAACTTCGCTGGGCACGACGCGGTGACCATCGAGGACACCGGGCAGCTGTTCAACCCAGCCATCACCTGGGACGATATCGCCGACCTGCGGGCCCGCTGGCCGGGCCGGCTGGTGATCAAGGGCCCGCTCGGACCCGCCGACGCGGCCCAGGCCGTCGCGGTGGGAGCCGATGGCGTGCAGCTCTCCAACCATGGCGGCCGCCAGCTGGACCGCGCGGTGCCGCCGGTGCACACGATCGCCGCCGTCCGCGAGATCGTTGGGCCGGACGTGGCCGTGCTGGTCGATTCCGGGATCCGGCACGGCTCGGACCTCGCGGTGGCGCTGGCCCTCGGCGCCGACGCGTGCGCCATCGGGCGCGCCTACCTGTACGGGCTGATGGCGGGAGGGGAGGCGGGGGTGGACAAGGCGCTGGACATCCTGGCCGCCCAGTTCAAGCGGACCATGCAGCTGCTCGGCGTGCGTTCGGCGGCCGAGTTGCGTGAGCTCGGGCCCTCGCTGCTGGCGAAGCGAGCGTGACCGTGGTCACTACCGGGCAGCTGCTGGGTTTCGGGCTGGCGTCGCTGGTGCTGATCGTGGTCCCCGGACCGGGAGTGCTGTTCGTGGTCGGACGGGCCCTGGCGCACGGGCGCCGGACCGCGCTCGCTACCGCGCTCGGCCACGCGGCGGGCAACTACATGGTGGCGGCGTGCGTGGCCGTCGGGCTAGGCGCGCTGCTGCAGCGGTCGGTCGAGGCGTTCGTGATCGTAAAGATCGCGGGTGCGCTGTACCTGATCTGGCTGGGGGTCCACGCGATCCGCCACCGCAAGTCGCTGGCCGACGCGATGGCGGTGGCGACGCCGCCGCGGGAGGGCTGGCGGGCCGCCCGCGACGGGGCGGTGGTCGGACTCACCAACCCCAAGGCGTACATCCTGTTCGGCGCGATCCTGCCGCAGTTCGTGAACCGCGCGGCCGGGCACGTGCCGGAGCAGATGCTGCTCCTGGCCCTGGTGTCGGTCGCCATCGGCGCGGTCTCGGACTGCTCCTGGGGGTTCGCGGCCAGCGCGGTGCGCGCCTGGTTCGCCCGGTCGCCGCGCCGGATCGAGATGGTCGGCGGGGCCGGGGGCTTGGCCATGATCGGCGTGGGCGTGACCGTGGCCATCACCGGCCGCCACAGCTGAGCCGCCCGCGGCGGGCGGAGGGTGACTAGTCGCGCAGTTCGCGGAGCGCGAGGCGGATCGCGCGCGCGTGCTGCGACATTGCCTCGATCCCGGCGATGCCGTGCTCGTCGGCGGCGGTGCGGGCGAGCAGGTCCAGGTGCTGGCCGTCGAGCTCGGCGACGGCCGCGGCGGACCGCCAGTCCCGGTAGGCGGCGTCGGCGGCGCGGACCTCGCCCACGTAGCGCTCCAGCGCCGCGACCCGGCGGGCGACGCTGGCCTCTGCGAGCCGCGCGGCCCGGAACTGACGGTCGAGCAGCGTGACGGCCACGGGGCCTGTGTGGACCTGGGACAGCTCGGCCCGCCTGGCGCGGAGCCGGGCTTGCTCGCGCAGCGCGAGGGCGATGTCCCATTCCTGTTCGGCCAGGGCGGCGCTCACGGCGGGCTCATCGACCAGGCCGTCCCGGTAGACCTCGGAAGAGGTGACAGCGTCGATCGCGTCTTGCGCGCGTCGCAGCAGCATCCGGGACCGGGTGTCGAAGTCGGCGGCGGTCAGGTAGTGGCCGTGATGGGTGCGCGCGGCCGCCTCGGCCGGTACCTGGCCGTTGAGCTGCCCGAAACGGGCGATCCGGACGCCGAAGAGCACCGCGGTGACGACCGCGATGAGTTCGGCCAGGAGCAGCGCGTAGTGGCTGGCGGCGGACTGCCAGCCGACCGGCCCCTGGAAGACCAGCACGCCGATGGCCAGCGGGACGGCGCCGCCGACCGCGACGAACCCGGCGGTGGTCAGGCCCAGGACCGCTCCGTCGACGGTAGTCCCCCGCTTGTCGGGATCCA
>Ga0210386_10001925_pt1 | contig 18080 bp, 26 predicted proteins | sample IncBWH32OmetaG_FD_160091 | JGI IMG/M metagenome (GOLD analysis project Ga0210386, IMG submission 160091) | Forest soil microbial communities from Barre Woods Harvard Forest LTER site, Petersham, Massachusetts, United States - Inc-BW-H-32-O ... | reverse complement strand
GTTGACTTGGCCAAGGCAGAGAAGGCCGCCAGCACGCGCAAGGCCTACGGGACAGACTTCCGGATATTCAAAGCATGGTGCGAAGAGAGGTGCGTTTCAGCGCTCCCTGCGGCCCCTGAGACGGTGGCTGCCTATCTGGCGGCCCAGGCGCCCACCTCGAAAACCTCTACCCTTGGCCGGCGGGTTGCCGCGATCAGATACGCTCACAAGCTGGCAGGCCTCGCCCTGCCGACAGACGCGGAGGGCGTAAAGGCCACCATGCGCGGCATTCGCCGAACCTATGGCAACTCTAAGGTTAGAAAGGCGCCAGCGGTGGCCGGTAAGGTGCTCGGCATGGTCGCTACCGCCCCAGACGGGCTTTCTGGACTACGGGACCGGGCTTTGCTGTTGATCGGCTTCGGTGGCGCGCTGCGCCGTTCGGAGCTCGTCGCGCTCGATGTCGCCGACATTCAGGAAACCGAAACCGGGCTATTAGTGAAGATCCGGGGCAGCAAGACCGACCAGGGGCGGGCAGGGGCCACTATCGCGATTGCTCGAGGCGACGTTGCTTGCCCAGCCAAGGCGTTGCGGGAATGGCTGGACGCGGCCGGTATCGAGGCCGGGCCGATCTTCCGGCCGATCGATAAGGCCGGCACGGTGCGGACTTCCCGGCTTACCTGCAGATCGGTGGCTAACATCGTCAAAGCCTATGCGGCCCGGGCAGGGTTCGATGCCAGTGTGTTTTCAGGCCATTCCCTGCGGGCAGGCTTCCTGACCTCTGCAGCCGGCAAGGGCGCGTCAATCTTCAAGATGATGGACGTTAGCCGGCACAAGTCGGTGGATACCTTGAGGGGCTATATCCGCGATGCGGAGCTGTTCAAAGATCATGCCGGCGCAGGACTACTTTAGGGCGAGACGATGGTCTTTAAAGGGCTGTGTCGCTTGCCGACTAGTAGCGGCTGCTTCTGTTGCGGCAGGGCGCGGTCGTCTTTGATGGGGACAGACTGCCCTAGCGGATCACCAGCGAAGCACTTAGATTCTGAGCCGGCGCGGCTAGGTTTAGCGACCGAAAATCCGATTCCGCATCGGACCGCCGCTGCCTCACATTGCGGAAGCACTTTGCGGAGGTGCAAACCATGGCAGACATAAAGGCCGGCGACCCCGAGACTCTAAAGAGTGATTCAAGGGCCTACCAAGAATGGCAGGACAAAGCGCCGGCTTCCACGGACCTCGCTTTTTCGGCCCTGGTTAACGCCAGGGCAGCGCGAGAAGCACAGATATTAGAGTTTGAAAAAGAGCAGAGCCGGCACGGCGGGGTTTCGCTGGGCGTTGCTGTCGAATGGCTCGAAGAATGCAACAAAGAATTGCTCACGAAGCGAGTAAACCAGCTTTGGAAAGCGCTTTCTGGGGAAACATCCACTTTCAGGATCGGCGGCGATCTGCTGCCTTCGGCCACCATTGTGCAGAAAGATAGTTCGCCCCCAATAGAAACGTTTGATGCCGCTGACGTTGCCGCCGTGCTCAAGAGTCCGATGTACCGCGACCCCCAAGTGTTGCGCGCATTGATTGAGCGGCTATGGGTGCCGCGCGATGTATTGTTAAAACTATTTCAGGAGAAGCCCTGGCCCATAGCGCCATGGCTTGAACAACCGCCCGTGAGAGTGTTGCAGGAAGTGACGTCAAACTCCGCCGGTGAATCGCCGAACAAAGCCGCAAGCTGGCGTGGGAAGCGCGGTGCCAAACAAAAGATCGAATGGAGGCATGAAGTTTATCCTTTCATGCTTCAGATGTTGCAGGAAAGGGGGGATTTTGATGAGCCCGACCAAGAAGAAGGATGGCGAGCACAAGCCGACATGGAGCGGGCAGTTAAGGCCTATGTTTTAGATACTTTCGACAAGGACTTCTCGGAGAGTACCGTTCGGGATTGGGTTGCTAAATTCATGCCTGAGCTGCGCGCCGAGCTAGCTTCTGCGCAAGGCCGATAATTCATTTCCCGGCCTTTCTCGGCCTTTCCCGGCTGAAAATTCGTCCCAGATAAGCGAAATCCTATCTCGTCCCGCAGCATTCGACGGGGCGAATATAGGAGACGCGACCAATGACCATCCCCATTGCATACCCTGTTGAAGAAGCCAGCGCCGCTGCGGGCGTTTCTCGCACGCGCATATTTGACGCCATTCGCAAGAATGAACTGACGGCCCGCAAGGCTGGCAGGGCCACCATCATTGAGGCTGGCGAATTACAGCGTTGGGTTCGTTCGCTGCCGACCCGTCAGTGCGATTCAACCGCAGCCTAATCCCCAATGAAAAACCCGGCGACTCGATTCCTTGGCGGGATCAGCGAGCGCACCGGGCTTCAATCAAAAGGATATCAACTTGATAATATATAGCGAAGCTATCCCGTTAAGTCACGCGTTGATTGCTGGCGTGGCATCAAAAACTGAACTGCAGCGCAGAGACCCGCAGCCTGTTGCGGTGATGCCCGCCACAATGGCCGGCGCGTATCTCTGCCGCCGCCGTTTTTACATTCATCCCGAAATCGCTGATTTGGTTGCGGCTCTCGCGGGGCTTGGCAATCGGAGGACTGCATAATGCACGCAACATCATATCCATATCATCCGGGATCTCGCGGCACCGCCGAAACGAGCCGCGAGGCCGCCGACAAAATTGCACCGGTCGCAAAAACGCAGCGTGCCAAGGTTCTTGCGGCGCTCCTGGCCGCCCATCCAGAGGGACGCAGTTCCGATCAGATCGCGACGGCGACGGGCATTTCCACTTACAGTGTCCGCTCCCGCGTTAGCGAGTTGATGGCCGCCGGGCAAGTTGAGCGCACCGACGATCGCACAAAGAACGACGGTGGGCGCAGCGTCATGCTTTGGAGGGCTGCACAATGAATAAGGCAGCCAATCCGAAACAGCTTGACCTCGCAGGTGACCTGCCACCTGAGCGTATCGCGGCAAAGGAAGTGCTCGCCAGTGCCATCCTTGCCCAGGCTGCAGACCCCGATGAGTTTGATTGGAATACAGACGAGAGCATCATCCTCCGGGAGCAGCGGGCAACGGCGGCATACCGGAACAGATTGGGCGAGCTGATCATCCGGCAGCGAGCGGGCTGGTCTGACGATGGCGATACGTTCCTATACATCTCGCCAGAGAACGAAGTCGCCTTCATGGAAGGGCTCGCCAAGCGAGCGCGGGAGTAAGCCATGAGCTTTGCAGAGTGGCAGCCCATCTATGCCGCGCACGGTCTCAGTACCTTCCCGGTTCGGATCGAAGCCGGCGACAAAAAACCGATGGTGAAAAACTATCTGCGAGCTGGCCGGCGCTATAGCGATCGGCTGGCGCGACAATTCCCGGACGCCCAAGCGTTCGGGTTTGCCCTCGGATCGCGAACTAAAATCACCGTCTTGGACAGTGATTCCAATGATGATCGGATCCTATCCGATGCAATGACGCGGCACGGCAAAACGCCGCTAATCGTGCGCTCGGGATCGGGCAACTATCAAGCTTGGTACCGTCACAATGGGGAGGGGCGACACATCCGCCCCGACCCCCATTTACCGGTGGATATTTTGGGCGGTGGCTTTGTTGTCGCTCCCCCAAGTCGCGGCGTTAAATCGGCCTATCAGATCATTGAAGGATCGCTTGATGATCTAGGCCGCCTTCCGGTGTTGCAAAACTTTGTCGCCGCGACAAATGCCGAAGTGATTTCGACGGGGCGCCGCAATAACGCCCTTTGGGAACATTGCATGAGGCAATGCCGTTCATGCGATGATTTCCCGGCCCTTCTAGACGTTGCAGAGACATTCAACGCACAAGCGCTTAGCCCGCCCCTCGCGGCCAACGAAGTTGTAAAGGCCGCGCGCTCAGCTTGGCAGGCAACGGAGCGGGGCGAAAACAGATTTGGGCAAATCGGGGCGTTCCTGACCGTTGCCGAAACGCAATCGCTGGTGAGGGATCCACATTTGTTAGCTTTGCTTGCCTGGCTCAAAGCGCAAAACTCGCCCGGCAGTCAATTTTTGATCGCTGACGGCTTGGCACCGTCGCTCGGTTGGTCTCTCGCTCAATTGCGCCGCTGCCGTAAGCATCTGCTAGACCTGGGCTGGATTAGGATGGTGCGTCCGCCAGCTCGGGGATGCGCCGCGCTGTATCGCTGGGGTGTCCAGTCTGTCAAAGACCTATCGATTTCAGTAGGCCATGCCATTGGCTCAGACGCCAGCCCCAAAGAGTATAGGGGGAGTGTTATTGAGGATAGCCTATCGATTTCAGTAGGCCATTGCCAAAATGAAAGCGGCATGACTGCCACGGTTTGGCGCCTGCGCCCGCAACCTTCCCCGCCCATAGGGGGCAGGTGATGGCCGGGAAATTTCAGGACGGTTGCGCCTATCCCCCGCGAATGATGAACGCCGATCGGGCGGCGGCATATCTCGATATCTCCAAAACCAAGTTCCTGGAGGGCGTTTCGTCCGGCATATGGCCTGCCCCTCGGGACGTTGGCGGGTTGCCCCGTTGGGACCGCTTGGACTTGGACGCGGCTGTGGACGCCATGAGCGAACGGAAGAAACGACTTGCGCCGGCCCGCAAATCCCTTGCTGATATGCTAGAGGCCGAACAGCATGGGCAAAGTGGAGCTTAAATACTATAGCTCTTTCCCCGATCGTCACGGGACGATGCGGCACTATTTCCGGATAAAGGGGAAACGATACCCGCTGCCCGCCCCGGGATCGCCTACGTTTGCCGAGGAATACGCTGCGCTCTTGGCTGAGCACGCGCCGCGCGCCGCGATCATGCGGCGGGGCAGGGGCAACGGCCCCCTAGAAAAAACGCTCGATTGGGTCGTTGAAAAGTACAGGGCGGAATCGGCGCAGTGGAAGAAGCTCAAGCCAGCGAGCAAAGAGATTTACAATCGGCGGCTCGACTATCTGCAGTCGAAATACGGCGCGGCTGATCTCGCGACGTTCACAGAGAAGGGCGTTCGCCGCATTCGCAACAATCTCAAAGATCGGCCCTCGGTGGCAGATGCCACGGTTGACATGATCGGGCGACTTTGGCGGTTTGCGAAAGAGCACTTGGACATGGAGGATATCGGTCCCAACCCAGCGGCCGAAGTCGCGGCGATCCATACCGAACACGAGTCAGCGCCAGTGTGGCCGGAAGAGCTTTGCGCCAAATTTGAAGCCAGCGACAATTCGCGATTGCGGCGGGCTTATTACTTGCTCCGATACACCGGGCAACGCCGCAGTGACGTCGTGATGATGCAGCGCAAGCATTTCGACGGGACGGCTATTGAGGTGGTGCAGGAAAAAACCGGAACCTATGTCTGGATTCCGTGCCATCGGATATTGCGCGACCACTTGAACGCGGACGGGATCGATGGGCCCTTTCTGCTTATGAGCACTCGCGGCGATCGTTTCCGCGCGACAAGCCTAACGACCATGATTTGCATTGCCTGTACCGATTTCGGTTTTCCGGGCTACTCACCGCACGGGCTGCGTCACTTGGCCGGCGCCGCGCTCGCGGAAGCTGGCGCGACCCTTGAGCAGATCAAATCCATTCTCGGGCACGTCACGGATGACGAATGCCGGAAATATATTCAGCAAGCCCGGCGCAGGGTTATGGCGGCCGATGGAATGCGGCTTTGGGAAGTGTCAAAGAGCGGACGTTGATTCTATAGCTCACCGCTTTGGCATCGCGAGCGGTTCATCCTTCGAAGAGCCCGTCAATCACGTCAGCGGCCATGACGGGGTGTAAACCTTCCCCTTGGTACTCCGATTGCACAGCGCCTTGTTCAAACAGGCGACGCAGTCGGTTGGGCAACCAAAAGCTTTGCAATGGCAATTTGCCAGTTTTAGTTAAGCGCCCCCCCCCGCGCCGAAACGATTGCTACTCGTAGGGACGAGCGCAGTCTTGTATAGGTAAACTAGTATTTATTACGTCATTACGCGACGTAATGACTTGCAAAGCGCAAAACAGCCTGCTACATTCGCATCATGAGGGCGGAATGGAAGTGGAATTTGCTGATGAAAGCCTCGACCGGCTGGAAACTGACATCCAGTTCACGGCGGGATTCGACGGAGCCACGGTTAAGGGATTTCGCAAAGTGATGCAGGTAATCAGGGCTGCTCCAGATGAGCGCGATTTCTACGCAATGAAAAGCCTCCATTTCGAAAAGTTGGAAGGCAAACGGGCGCATCAGCGATCAATGCGCGTCACCAAGCAATGGCGCCTAATAGTGGAGCTGACAGGCGAGGCTCCAAAAAAGGTCGTCAGGGTCATAGGCATCGAAGATTATCACTGAGAGGGAGGGCGAAATGGCTATCAGAACACCCGCCGAAGTATTCCCTCCTGGGGAATTTTTGGCAGACGAGCTAGAGGCGCGGGGTTGGACCCAGACCGAATTTGCTGAGATCATCGGGCGTCCTCAGAAGCTTGTGAACGATATCGTTCTTGGAAAGCGTGGCCTTACTCCGGAGACAGCCGCTGATTTTGCGGCGGCGCTTGGCACGTCCGCACAGTTCTGGATGAACCTTGAAACTGCTTGGCAACTTTCGAGGGTGGCCCCCCGCGCTGATTCAATCGCTCGCGCCGCCAAATTGCGCGAGCGCTTCCCCGTGCGTGAAATGTGCAAGCGGGGCTGGATTCGTCCTACGGAGCCAGGCAACGATCTTGAGCGAAGCGTTTTGAGTTTCTTCGAATTGGATTCCGTGGACTCGCCAATCGAGTTTGGTCACGCGGCCCGCCGAAATTATAAGAAAGAGGTCACGGCGCATCAGTGGGCTTGGATTTTTCGCGTCAATCAGCTTGCCACGGCCTTGAAGACCCCACCGTTTTCAGGTGCGACGCTCCGCGCAAAAATCCCCGAATTGGAGCGGCTCATGATTGAGCCGGAAGAAATCCGGCATGTGCCGCGTATCCTTATGGAATGCGGTATTCGGCTTGTGATTGTTGAGCCAATTCCTGGATCGGAAATCCAAGGCGTTTGCTTTTGGATAAATGAAAACAGGTCTCCCGTTATCGGCCTAACTTTGAAGGGCGATCAGATCGATAAGTTTTGGTTCGATTTCTGGCACGAAATTGAACACGTCCTGAATGGCGACGGAAAGGACGGAATAATTATTGAAGACTTCGATGAGACCAAAGTCGAGACTGACGAAGCGGAAAAAAGCGCCAACCGCAGCGCGGCCAACCACTGTGTTCCGATTGGAGCGATGAAGGATTTTGTCCTTCGTCACAATCCGATGTTCTCCGAAAAAAATCTGTTGGGGTTTGCTAAAATTGTAAGGCGCCATCCGGGGATCGTCGCTGGGCAGCTACAGCGACTCACGGACCGATGGGATTTGTTCAAGAAACATCAGCCTAGAATTAGGCACATCATCACACAAACCGCCCTTACAGACGGTTATGGAGTGAACTCATGACCTACGTAAAACAGATGCAGCGTATCGTTGATGAGTATCGGTTGGAGGGCTTGCCTTGGCCAACTTCGGCAAAGAACATAGCTGACTGGGCGATTGGCACAGGCCGATGGGAATTGCCTGCTGCCGCCATCAGGCGGCGGTGCGCCGATGACATCGCATCGGCCATGCGCGAAGAATATATGACCGACCGAAAGGGACGGCGCGTTAGGCTGTTACATCCGGCTCCCCTGTCCTCTGAGGGGCAAACGGAGATGATTTGGGATGACATTCGGTCCGCTCCCCGCGAGCATATGCAAATGTCGTTTCAGCATCGGCGGCGGGGGATCGTAGGCGACTGTCGGCAAATGAAAGTGGACGTTGATAGCTACAACGATGCCCATCCGGACGCCGAGCCAATCCAGATCGTGTTTGACTTTACAATGGACCTTGCCGAGTTAGAGGCTGCAGACGAAGCTGCATAGCCTCCATGAACAGGACCCGAACGGGAAGTGTCAAACCTAACCCGTGAGAGAGTGTCAAACCATTTGATTTTGTTGAGGTTCTGGCGGAAGGGGTGTCCGCCACAATGTGGAAAGTTCCTAAGTCCCACCAATCGGTTAGATAACCGCCTTCTTCCCTGTCCACAAATCCATATACAAAGGCCGCCCGATTTTTCCTGCCGGCCAGCAGACCGCGCACGCCGCTTTCACGCAATTTCGCGACCTTGGTGGTCCCGCCGATCAGTGGAGAGGGAAGGCGCCGGCCGTACTTTCCGGTTGAAAACGCGATGCAGGGGGGCAGCCATTATCGTCATCGTAAGGCTTGCGGGCTAATCAGGCTTGTTACGAGAGGTGAGTGCACTGTGGCGAACGGTGACGAGCAGAGGTGCTCCGGCTCCGCCATCTAACGCAATTATCTCGCTGAAAATGCTGGATATTTACGACGGGACAGAGCAGTCGGCCCCCAAATTGGTCCCCAAGTAACCCTGCTTGCCTCTGAGTCCCAGGCGGGGGCATGAAGTCAGACATTTACAAACGGGCGAGGCAAAATGGGATGGAGATTGGCCTGGAATGCTGCATCAGCCTCTAAGGTATCTAGCATCGCAATTTGGGCAAGCTGGGTTTTAATCGCCAGCATCACCCACGGCATTGCGCAAGATGCGGTGCAGCTAGAGCAACTGCTAACCAAAGAGGAACAAGTGAGGCTCGGCATCTCAGCGCTGTCGCCCGATAAGCGCGACGTGATGCGCGGCGCCCTGATGAGAATATTCCAACAGGGCTACCGCGCCGGTCAGGTTGCAAATCGACCGAGTGCGGTTTCTCCTTCCCAGCCATTAAGGGCTGTCGGGACCGGCGTCGTGGAAACACAGGTCGATGGAGAATTTAATGGCTGGGAGGGAGAAACCATCGTCAAGCTGATGAACGGCCAAATCTGGCAGCAGACAGAATATCACTATGAGTATCATTACGCCTACATGCCAAGTGTCTTGGTCTATCCGTCTGGCGGTGGCTACAAAATGAAAGTCGATGGTACGGATCAACCCGTTGGCGTTCAGCGATTGCGTTAATGCCGGATATCATGATGAACAGTCGCGGGTTGTGTGCATTTGCACTGGCAACGGTTTTGATAGTGAGCACGCCAGCTATGTGTATCGCAGCCGATGAGGTGATCTGCTCCATAGCCAAGAAGCCGCAAGAATTCGATCACAAGAACATCACGTTGAAGGGCGCCGCCACAGATGTAAAAGAAACCACATCGCGCCGCGGCTACGATTACTCAACATTTAGATTGCAGGATCCGGCTGGATGTGCGGTTAAAGTCTTTACCTGGGGGCATCCAGATTTGAACACTTGCAATCAGGTAAGCGTCGATGGTGTATTCGAGACCGAACATCATCAGGGTCGATACACATTCTATAACGAGATACAGGCGACCAAGGTTAATTGTCTTTCTCGATAGTTCAGGGAGAGTTTCTTGAAAGCGATAACGATACTTGCGGTCGCGCTCCTTTGCTCATGGACACTCGCCCAAGCACGAACCAGCAATGGCTCTCGCGTATATTATGGTGGTGGTCATCACACTTACAGCCACGGTGGAACCTACGTCGGCGGCGTTGGGTCCTCACATAGTGGTGGACACTATGTGAATACGAGCACAGCGAATCGATATGGCAGGCATCAATAACTTGCGGCCTCTCGGAAGCAGCGGCCTAAGTTAACACCCGTTCTGTTGTGCAAATGTAGCCCCTTCATTAATGCCTTCTCCAATACCAACACCTGCATAAGGTGAATTGGATGACATCATCGCGGCCCCAGCGATCAGTAGTGCGCGCGAGCGGCATCTTCGCCGCGCCTCTTCCATTTCAGCTTGCCGTTGCGCAGCAGCTTGCTCGTAAGCCGCGCGACCCTCCGCCTGTGCGCGTGCCTGCGCCGCCTGCTGCTCCCGGCTCTGCTTCAGGGCCAACCGGCAGTCGACGTATGGCTTCGATCCTGGTGCCGTTCGGTAGGAGCGGCACTGCTTGTCATCCGCAGCTTCTTCGGCGGCTTTCACGGCAGCCATTTGTGCTATCTGAGCGGCTTTGGCTTTCTCGATTTCGGCATTGCGAGCCGCTACAACCTCAGGACTGTTATATCTCTGCTCACCCAGCTGATATGCGCGTTGCTCCGCGACCTGCTGTTCACGGTTCGCACATCCTGAAAGCAGGACGAAGGCCAAAATGGCCCAGATTCTTGCTCGCATGATTACTGCCCCATCCAGAGATTGAGCGTCTGATCAGGAACGCCATTGCCCAAAATGTCGTTCAGGAGGATCTCGGAGCGTATGCGGCCTAGACCATCCAGCCCATCTGACCCGCTCGACAAGACGGAGCGCGAGACCGCGAGACTCGGGATTTCGGGCGTCAAACCAGATGGGGCTCTGCAATTGCTCACAGATCAGCAATTTCCCGCCATACTTTCGAAGGGGACACCCTTGTCGCGGAGAAAAATCATAAGCGCAGACGCTGACAAGGCATAGTTTGCGCCTTCCTGTTTTTTAGCATCGGAGAAACGGAAAGTGTTTATTCCTACGACTCGCCCACAGCGATCAATCAGCGGCCCCCCTGAACTTCCGCTCCAAATCTGCGCCGTATGCATGAGAACCTCGGCTCGACCCTGCGGATTTTGAATTGAGGAAATTTGTCCGCTTGTTATGACGATCGAAGGCGCAGTCCAATTGTTGCTGCTCAGGCGCCGCCAGAAAGCCTTATCCAGATCTGTTGAAAATCCCGGATAGCCTGCTGCCACCACATCCGTAAGCGGTGAAGTCGCCGCTGTAAGAGGAAGCACAACAAGACCTTCTAGTCTGGCACTACGAATGACTGCTAAATCGAGAAGTCCGATTTCCGAATTAGTTGTTGCGGCGATGATTGACCCTTTTAGGGGTTCGGAGGATCCGGGGCGTAATAACAGGACCTCAGGGTCAGTCACATCTTCAACGACATGCTTGTTTGTTATCGCCAACCCTGGCGCGATCCAAAATGCCGAACCCGTAACGATTCCCTTCTTGGTTCGTCCGATTACAAGTATCGTTGCCGCTGACAGCTTACTAACCAGCGCAGCATTCGGAAGCTGCGGCGAAGCGGTCGATGAGAATCCAGTGCCTCTTGCCACTTCAGTGGATGGCATAGGCAAGTTTGGCCAGTTTCGAGCGAGTTCCTGTACCCTGTCTCGCTGCTCCTCGGACAAGGCAACCATTAGCCGGTCGAGGGAAGATTTGGCTTTATCGAATTCTTGCCTGTAATATGAATTGTTCCCGCCAGCGACCTTCTGCGTTGCGAGGACGTAATGCATAGCGGCGTAGACATCATTGCGAGGTAAACCGAGTCCTCGCTCGTAAAGGGAACCCAGGCTCTCATGCGCGACGTGAAAGCCTCGCTTTGCTGCTGCGGTGTATAGGCTCACGGCATTTTCGAGGTTTACAGGAACGCCGTTACCCTTTTCATAGCAATCCGCAAGGCTTGTTATTGCATTGACTTGGCCCTTTGCAGCGGCCGCCGCAAAATATCGAACTGCTAATGCGTTGTCGGCTGGTCCTCCAAGCCCATGCAGTAACAGAAGCCCTAAATTATTCTGGCATCTCTCATCTCCATCCAAAGCACAAGATTGATATTGTGAACGCGCGCTCTCGTAATCTTTGTTCCTAGCGGCGAGAACTGCGTCCTCGTATGCACCTGCAAATGCAGGAAGCGTCGTCAGCCATAACTGAAGTACCGCGGCGGAATAAGGCGACCAATTTCTCATCTGCATCGTGCCCCCCATGGCCAGCGTCCGGACAGGCGCAAGGATGGCCGGTTGCGTAATATCGGTCCCGACTCGCCTGCACGATGATTGCGGCGATAGCGAATCTTGTCCATTTCTAGTTAAAACGTCGCTGCTGTTTCGCGATTGCATAAGCGAAATTGACTTCCTTGGATTTGCGATCCGCCAGTTCGCGCAACTCAATTCCTAGGCCTTCAACTCTATCGGGGTGGTACTTGGAAATCTCCCTTCGAAATGCTTCCTTGATCTGATCTGGAGCAGCATTTTTATCGACGTTCAAAACGTCCCACCAAGGACGAGGATTTCCTTCTTCGACTTTTTGGTCCTGTTGATTGCTTTCTCGCGTAGCGCCTTCTGGGTGTTCGCTCCTGCTTTTGCCGGGGTCGCTCTGTTGGCCGCTCCGCGCTCGCCGATTGTCAATGACCGCGTTCACGATCATGAAACCGACTAGGCCACATCCGACGATGACTGTGAACTCCAGCCATCCCACTCGATTATTCTCCGCTATAGAACCGAAGGTTCTCTCGTATCGCGTCAAGTGTTTGAACGGGACACGTTGACAGCTGGGCAAGTCGAAACGTGTTCAGTTCTAGTTTTTGACAAAGAGAAATCCGTTTCGGCAGGTTGACGATTAGAACTGGGCACAAGATAACCTCAGCAGAAATCTTCAAAACGGTGGCATTAGATAAGCCGACCCTTTGTCGCCTTTGCCAGAGCAACACTGAAGTTGCGAGTGCTAGAAGATAGAAGAGAGGAAAAATGAGTATGATGGATGCCCCGACCCCACGAAGCGCAGCGAAACAGGGGCCCAAGACGAGTAAGGCTATTCCGATCTCCGCAAGCACCAAAAAAATAGCACTCTGACGTGATAGGCGCTTTAGACGTGATATTGCTCTGAACGTTTCGCGCCCTGTTGCTCGTTCGGACGAATCAACGCCGGATATGAAGAACAGTTGAAAGGGAAAGGAAAACAGGGAGCATACTAACTCTTTATTCAAAACGAGAAATGGAGAAGATGATATTCTTATCGTCACGCGATTGGATGGCGTGATGGAAAAGGCGAACTTCCCAGATCTGAGCAAAAAGGAGGCGTCAATAGCGACAATAACCAGAGCGACCGCCCAGAATCCGAATCGAGAAGATGCTAGATCCTCAAGCATTCGCGCGTTTTCTAGAGAAGAAACTCTTGATCGCTGCCCATGCCGCAGCAAGACCACCGAAAACGCCGAATGCAACGAACTTGCCGATCGCTTTAAAAGCACCTGACTTCGCTGCAGCGGCTGCAGCGCCGCCCACGATCAACGCGGCCAATCCATATTCCGCTACTTTGTCGCCGCTGCGAAATTCAGAATACCGTTGCCCCTGATTGAATTCGAAGCCCGTCAGTCCCGCTTTGAACGTCCGAATATCTTGATCAAGCGATGCAGGTTCGGAAACTAGAGTTGCGCGCATTACTCCACTGCGGCCAAGGAGCCGGATCGTATAGTTTACAGTGATATCTCCAGAAGCCTGACGAAGTTTTGTTCCCCATTCGAGACGTTTCGTTTGAACATCGTAATGGGGGACAATATACCAATCCTCCAGCACGAGCGTTTGTAAGCCGCGCCTTTGTCTTTCTTCGTTCCCGGAGGCGTTGTTTCTCTTCAAAATTTCTAGTAGTGCGACGGGATCGATCTTTTCATCGTCTTGCACATACCCTGATTCATCAAAGGAGAAGGCAGCAAACCAACGAAGGTCGCCCGGAGCAAAGGTGTAAGTGTTATCTTCGCCGAGGTTTCCTTGGAGTTCCAGAAAACGGCGTGTTCCCGCTGAGCCAAGGAAAACTGATCCTTGAGGGACTGCGATTGCCGCAACTCCCGCAATTGACCCCTGCGTCGGGCCAAACTTCCAATCAAGCCTTTCAATTTGACCCCAAAGGCCAGCCTGCTGAGAGGGCTCCTGAACCGGTGCAGATTGCCGTTGAGCCGTTGCGGGACATACCGTCAACACAGATAGCGTGGCAAGCCACGCAAGAATTGCGACAGACCTCATGATTTCTCCCCCGATCCGACGGCATTGCCAGCCGCTCCCCCGATTGTGGCTCCGACAGCGACTGCGATGACGGTCCATCACGGCAATCGGTTGCGAAAGGCATCAACGGCATGAGCCATCAGTACGCCGATGCTCAGAATGAAGGACGTTCCTACAACAGCAGATAGCATGAGCGGTCCCCTCAGTCTAAATGCATAAAAGAGGACGAGCACACGCACAGTCAAAAAATTTCGGGGATCGAACGAGATTTGACCGACATAGGTACGCATTAGCCACAGCGACCTGTCTACAACACCCGGAACGCCGCGCCGGGCCAAGGTCGCGCCGGGGCCGCTTGCTCCCGCCGAGCCGTGGATGGCGACTGGCTAACATGATTCACCGATTGAGGTGGGCCGCTGCCGCCACTCAATGGAAAGGCGGCTCGAATCTGCTTGTTTGCGCGCTGGCGGGCGCAGTCTGGCTCTGCTTGATACGATCGCCCTCGCAGCCGGCCAACCACATTGCGAGGGCTATGATGGCCAATACGCGCATCCGCTGATCTCCCGCATTTCTGCCACCGCGTTCTCGTTCGGCATCGGTTAGGGCGGCCAAAGAGAGCTTTTGTCATGGTGCGCTTCCTTTGTCGTGACATCTCATCACGAAAGGACGGGAATGCAATCCGGTTATTTGCGACCGCCACCAGGCAGGCCGGAAGGGCAAAATCGGCCCCGATAGCGGCACCTTTTTTTAACGCGCGCGTATTGGGGCGACGGGCAATCGGCGTCAAAAGGTTACAGAGAAAGAACCGTCGGTGATTTGAATCAAACAGCCAGGACGAAGCGGGTACGAAGCATGGACGAATTCGCATCAGACCTAGCCTCATCAAAATGTATGCCAACGGCGTCGGCGCGGCCGGCGACCTATCGACGCGGGTTACGACGTGGCCGGGAGGGCGTGGGGGCGGGTGGAAAAGAAGTGTCTATACAAGCGGGCGATCTGTAACCGGCCCATGCCAGGCTGGTTGCAATGAGCTAGAGCTGTCAACTTCCATATCCTGCGCCAGCGCTTTCGGATCGTTGATGCAGTAGTAGTTGGATGATCGCGTGACAATCTCCCTCGTGCGCCACTCGCTCATGGTCCGGCTGACGTTCTCTCGCGCCACGCCCGCCATCGCTGCAAGGTCGCCTTGACTGATCTTGAGGCGCAATTGGATCCGGCCGCCACTATCCTTTTCGCCAACGTACTCAGCGACACCGATCAATGCCCGAGCCAGGCGTTGTTTGACACTAAGAAATGTCGTCGCGGCCAATGTGTCGTCGGTTCCTCGAAGCCGGCGGGCGAGCGTCTTCATCAAGTAGCTCGTAAGCTCGGGATGGGACTCAATATACGTCTGAAACTTGGCTCGGCTGAGAAACAATAGCGAACAGTCAGCAATCGCGACCACCGAGGCGGAGCGCGGTCCGCCGTCAATCATTGAAAGCTCACCGACGATGGCATCGGGCCCCAGCAGCGAGATAATGCGCTCCTCTCCCTGTTGCGACGTAACCACCACTTTGACCAGGCCTCTGTGGATCCGATAGCAGCCGTCGCCAACATCGCCGGCGCGAAACAGCACTTCGCCGTCCAGTAGCTTATGCGCAACCGCGCCTTCGAAGAGCTCCGAAAGCAGTCTCTCGGGCAACCCGGACAGGACATTGGAGCGTTTCGGCTTGGACATCGCGCGCCACGCTAACATTGCGAACTAAACAATCTATGCCTGTTAAAACTCCGGAGCACAGCCAAAGTTCCGATTAATGGCGTGCGGGGCGACAAGCCTCGACCAGAATTACATCGTCGCGCCAAGGGTTTGCTCGGGACGCGCTTTACCGGTGATCGTCCAGCCGGTTTTCGAGTTCCATCATCCGCTCCTCAAGACGATCAAGGTGCTGATCATGGATCTCGTCTCTCTTCGATTTGCTGACGGGCCCACATGCCCGAGATTCTCGCAGTCACCAGCGGCCTTCGTAGAGTCGAGGCGGTGCTATCCCACGGCGCCTTCCCAACATTTAAGCGTTCACACTGTTATCAAATTGCCCGATCGCGACCAGGGCGGCGGATGGCCGCGGAGCGTCCCGGCGCCGCGGGGCTACTGCTGCTCCGACCCTACGCAACATCGTATAGCCGCTGAAGGCGCTCGGTGATGACTTCAAAGAATCTCTGCAACTCGGCCTTATTGCGGACTGGGCCGGCTGCAGCGCCGAACATGAGCATCGCTCGCCATGGGATCCCATAAACGGTCACGCTGACCCCACGTTCGGGGCAGCCGTCCACGTTGCTCAAGTCCTCGCGAATCATCGCGGCCAGTTCTTCGGCCGTTTTCGCTTCCTTTTTTGGATTTACGGGCTCCATCAAGGCTAAGCAATGCCTCGTCCAACGTTTCGCGCACCGTTCTTTATCCGCGTTGGGAATCGAATTTCACGGGTTGGTGTCTTGTCCGGAAGCTCTGGCGTCGGCTCAAGCTCGCTCATTTTGCCTTCGCCTTCAGCCCTATCTCAACAGCGGCAGGATCGCCTGAGGCATTCCCTCATCGGTTGAACCTGTCCCTGTAGGCAATGATCTCCGCCAGCGAGACTTTACCGATACCGGGAATCGACTGGATTTCTTTTTCGGTCATGAAGAGCAATCGCTCTGGCGAGTCGATTGAGCAGTCGACGAGCGCCTGAATGGTCCGATCCGAAAGGCCGCGCTGCCGGAAGGGCAATTGTGCCTTCATCTGTTCTGCGGCAATTCTTGAATTCCTCCAAATGGCGCGCAGTCGGTCTGACGGCCCCATCATCGCTTCCCGCCTTTCTTTGATGTCGCCTCGAGGCCGATCTCGACCAAGCGCCGGATCGCCTCGGGGCGGCCGGGAACGTCGTCTTGCTGACGACGCCATGCGTCAAGGGATTTTATGGCGTCGACCGCCATGCGGACATTGATCGCCTTGCTCTCGACAGGAGGCCTGCCACGTCTTGATTTTTTTGCGCTATTTATTGTCGGCCGCTTCATGGTTTTATGATGTCATAAAACAGCGGGCCGAACAAGTGCTGGAATACCTGTTCGGTCCTAACCCGGACCATCAAGGGCGCAATGAGCGGCATCCCGGACGGACCGGACCATGCCGGGTCAGGAACGACCGACTTGCCCTAACTGCGGGGCACCCTTGGTTTTTGCGCTACCTTTCGATGGGAAGGGAAAGCGCAAGCTCCAGTGTCTTGATTGCGACTGGCCCGATCCTATGAAAACCGAACGAGTGACGGGCTGGCTCAAAAGTGAGCTACAGCCGCCGACGTAAGGCGCCGCCCGGGGCGTGTCGCAGGCCATTTCCTTGAAGGTCTTGAACGGGTAGCCCGCCGAGGTACGGCGCCGGTCAATCTCGAGCGCCTTAAGCGCCGTCGCTAGGTGTGGCGATGATCAAGTAAGCAGCGCCGAAAGGCGGCTGAAGTACTCTTCAGCCCAATTGGTGGAGGCGCCGTCGAGGCTATAAGCCTCTTGGTGGTTGTAATCCTCTTAACTTCAAATCGCTCATGTAGGTTATCCCAAGATGCGCGCACTCGTGCGAATGAAGCCAAAGCCGCACGAGGAAATGAAGGTGGGAAAGAAGGCGAAGAAATTAAGAAGGCTAAGCAAGAGCCTCTCTCAAAGAGATGACTGAGAGAGCTGGCAAAAGTAATGATGGCTGGGTGGCGTTTAATTCGCCAAAATTGACAAATCCGAGCTGGTGGTAAAAATCCGCAGTTTTTTGGTCTATAGCGACAAGCGTAAGTGCGAATATTCCGGTTCTAACCGCTACCTCATAAAAGTCATTTATTGCGGCGCCCATTAGTACCGTGCCGAACCCCTGCCGCTGTAATGGTCGTATCACAGCCACATATCGCAAATGCATGACGGGGAACATCTTAGCGCTTCCGCTGTACCATCGCAGTAACGAGCGGTGCTCTTGTGGGAGAGCGCTTTCGCTCTCCATCTTCATCGTGGTCGCGTAAAATCCAACAGGTGAGGAATTGCCCGGAAGATGCCCGGTCATTACCCGGCATGATAATGCATTATGTTCTTTAAGTGATTTTGTTCTGAACCACTGATCAATGTCGGGATTGCCACATGAAAAAGCGGCTCTACTGCACTCATCAGTGAGCCGCCTCGTATCAAGAGCGGGTAATTCAGCCTTTGTGTTGAGTGTCTTTTCGGCGCCGTTCGTTGTCAAGGTAAGCCCCGTATACACGCTTCAACTCTGAAGTAGGGCCACCTGTTTTTTCGTGCGCCTTGCGCGCGAACTCACGCGCAACCTTACTATCCTCATTTTTCGCATCGTTATCGCGAAAAAGGCCGGTCAGCATATTTAGATTGAAAGTGGCCATGGCACAACCCTAACAAGTGGGCGAA
>Ga0210386_10001924_pt1 | contig 18081 bp, 22 predicted proteins | sample IncBWH32OmetaG_FD_160091 | JGI IMG/M metagenome (GOLD analysis project Ga0210386, IMG submission 160091) | Forest soil microbial communities from Barre Woods Harvard Forest LTER site, Petersham, Massachusetts, United States - Inc-BW-H-32-O ... | reverse complement strand
GGGCGAGCACAGCTGCAACGCTACCGATCTCAGGTCGGCCTATCGACCGGCCATCGGGCCGGAAAGCAACGCGCCCGCCCCTCCTGCGCGCACCGCCTGGCGCCCCCGGTTGGGGCGCTGGGGAGGGCGCGGCACGCGCAGGTACGGGAGGCGGGGCGGGCGCGGTGGGTAAACGGTGACCGGGGCTGGCAGGAAGCGGCGGGGACAGCCGCGGTCGCCGCGGAACTGGCTCGGTATAACTCTTACTGGCTGGCGACGGGGAAGCCATCTAGGTCGGACAGGTGCGGGGGCAAGCTGAGGGTGATCACGCTCTCCTGCTCCTGGGGGTCGGTGCGGGCGACGACCGCCACGGTCATGACCTCGCTGCGGTTCACCGGTAGGTGTGGGGTGCCCGGCGGGACGTACATGAAGTCGCCAGCCTTGACCACGGTGCGGTGGCGCAGGCCCTCGCCGTGCCACACCTCGGTCTCGCCGCTGACGGTGTAGATGGCGGACTCGTGTCCGTCGTGGACGTGGGGTACGCCGCGAGTGCCCGGTGGGATCGTCACCAAGTGCAGGCACAGGGCTCGGGAACCGGCCGACCGGCTGCTCACGCCGGTGGCCAGGCTCATGCCCTGTTTCCCGTCGTAGCTTCCGCCGGCGCGGATGATGATGACCTCAGCGGGGGCATCGCCGGAAGTGTCGACGGCCATCGCCGGAGTGTGGAGTGCTCTCTCCCCAACATCGCCTACTCTGAGCATCTGATCATATCCTATCCGTGATGTCTCCCTATAACAGATTATGACTATCTGTATTCATATAAATACTCTCCGTAAAGTAACTATGTCCTGTCTGCTCGGTTAGGTGCGCCTTACCGGGAAGTAAGCATTGCTTCTGCGTCTCCTACAAGTTAGTGTCTCTTACATTGTGAGTGCCATTTACATTGGCGCTCTTCACGCGAGGCTGAAGGGGCTTAGCGATGCGGAACAGCCAGGGCGACAGGTGGACCGAGGCGGACGTACCAGCTCAGCGGGGGCGTACGGCCGTCATCACCGGCGCGAACACAGGCCTGGGCTTCGAGACAGCCAGTGTCCTCGCCGCCCGCGGTGCGCAGGTCGTCCTGGCTTGCCGGGACCTAGACGAGGCCAAGGAGGCGGCAGCCCGGATCATCGGCGGCGGCCCGGAGCCGACCGGGATACCGCCCGTCGGCGTCCAGGCGGTCCGGCTCGACCTGGCCTCGCTGGCCTCGGTACACGAGGCGGCCGACGAGATCGGCTCGGCCTACGGACCGATCGACCTGCTGGTGAACAACGCCGGCGTGATGATGACGCCCTTCCGGCGCACCGCCGACGGCTTCGAGCTCCAGCTCGGCGTCAATCACCTCGGCCACTTCGCACTGACCGGCCTGCTGCTGGGGCGGATGCTCCACCAGGAAGGCTCTAGGGTGGTCACCGTGAGCAGCAACGGCCACAAGCCTGGACGGATCGACTTCGACGATCTGCAGTCGGAGCGGCGGTACCGGCGGATGGCCGCGTACTACCAGTCCAAGCTGGCCAACCTGATGTTCACCTACGAGCTGCAGCGCCGCCTGGCGGCCGCGCAGGCCCGGACCCAGGCCCTCGCCGCCCATCCGGGAAAGGCCAGGACCGAGCTGACCAGGTATCTTCCGGGCTGGATGCGGATGGAGGACCTGATCGTCGAGCAGCCCTTCGGGCAGAGCGCGGAGATGGGCGCGCTGGCCACGCTGCGGGCCGCCGCCGACCCCGCGGCCCGCGGCGGGGAGTACTACGGACCCGGCGGCCGGGGCGAGCTCCGGGGCTACCCGCGTCTGGTCGACTCGAGCGACCGCGCCCGCGACGCCGAGGCCCAGCAGCGACTATGGCGGGAATCCGAACGGCTCACCGGTGTCAGCTATCCCGTCTAAGCGCTCCGGCGACGCCCGGCCGTCCAGGGACGGCCGCTACCACCACGGCGACCTCAAGGCGGCTCTCGTCGACGGGGCCATCGAGCTGATCGCCGAGCGGGGGGTGCGCGGCTTCACCATGGCCGAGCTGAGTCGGCGCCTGGGCGTTACGGTCGCCGCACCCTACCGGCATTTCGCCGACCGTGACGAGCTGCTCGCTGCCGTGGTCGTGCGCGCGCTGCATGCCTTCGCCGACGCGCTGGCCACGGGGGCAGGTAACGAGGATCCTCCAGAACAGCGCCTGGCCTCGATGACCAGAGGTTACGTAAGGTTCGCCGCCGAGCATCGCCCACTGTTCTACGTCGTCTATGGGACGGAACTGGACAAGGCCCGCTATCCCGAGCTCCGGCCCGCCTACGAGCGGGTGGAGGAACCGTTCGGCGCCTGCGTGTCCGAGCTCTGCCCGGATGACCCGCAGACCGCGGAGGCACTGGGAGACGCTCTAGAGGCCGCCGCGCACGGCCACGCCATGCTGCTCCTGGACGGGTCTTACGGCGAGGGGCCCGACGCGGTCGACCGGGCCGCTATGCAGGCCGCCCGGGTCACCAGCGCCCTCATCCAGGGCCGGTCCGCCCTGGGGCGGTCGGCCGGTTAGTCCTGGGTCGCGACGGGCCAGCGAAGCGCTTCCGAGGCGAAGCCCGCGGCCAGCGCGGTCAGGGCCGCGTCCAGGTAGACGGTGAGGTCGTTATCGGCCCGGGCCGCCCAGCGGTCGTAGGCGGCCCGGCAGGCGGCCAGGGCAGCCCGCCCGATGGCCAGCGGGTAGAGCGAGTCGACGGGCTGGTCCAGCCGGGCGGAGGCGAACTCGCTGATGGCTCGTTCCCACGCGTCGTAGTGCGTGGCGGCGCTGGACTGCAGGGCGGGTACCGTGCTGATCAGGTTCATCCGCAGGCGCAGCTCCGGGACATCCTCGGCCCGGTAGTGGTTGGCCGAGACGACGGCCCGGCGGATGGCCTCCATCATCGGCACGTCGGCCGGGGTGCGGGCCAGGGCGGCTCGGATGACGTCGACTTCCGTGTCGAACTCGCTCCACAGCACGCTGGACTTCGTACCGAAGTAGCGGAAGAACGTCCGCTCGCTCACGCCGGCCTCGGTAGTGATCTGCTCGATCGTGGTGGTGTCGAATCCGCACTCGGTGAACAGGCGCAACGCGATCAGTTCCAGTTCGCGGGCACTCGTTCGGGGCGGACGGCCCCTCCGGGGACTGTCCGCCTCGACCGCGCCGGGCAGGGCCACGTGTACCGCCTTGGAAACCGAGGATCGTGCCGTCAGTACACCAGGTATTGATTATGTCATCCAGTGACATTAACATATCGGACATTACGTCATAGACTGACGTAATGTTCCCGGGGTGACGCGTGGCCAGGCAGCCCCCGGTTTCACCAACAAGAAGTGAGGGAGCTGAACATGACCGGACGAGTCGAGGGCAAGGTTGCGTTCATCACCGGGGCGGCGCGAGGCCAGGGCCGCAGCCATGCCATCAGGCTGGCGCAGGAGGGCGCCGACATCATCGCGGTAGACATCTGCCGGCAGATCGACACCGTGCCCTACCCGATGGCCACCCCGGACGACCTGGCGGCGACGGTTAAGGAGGTCGAGGCCCTCGACCGGCGCATCGTCGCCGCCCAGGCCGACGTCCGCGACTACGGCGCGCTCAAGGGCGCCCTCGATGAAGGAGTGGCCCAGCTCGGCAGACTGGACATCGTTAGTGCCAACGCCGGGATCTTCTCAATGGGCACGGCCGCCGACCTACCCGAGCAGGCTTGGCAGGACATGATCGACGTCAACCTGACCGGCGTCTGGCACGCCGCCAAGGCGGCGATCCCGCACCTCATCGAGGGAGGTCGAGGCGGGTCGATCATCTTGACCAGCTCAGCCGCCGGCCTGGAGGGCATGGAAAACATCGGGCACTACGTGGCGGCCAAGCACGGGGTCGTCGGCCTGATGCGGACCCTGGCCCTGGAGCTCGCGCCGCACTCCATCCGGGTCAACTCGGTCCACCCCACCACGGTGAATACCGACATGATCCAGAACGACACCACCTACCGGATGTTCCGTCCTGACCTCGACCACCCGGACCGAGACGACGCGGAGGCGGCCTTCACCAGCATCAACGCGCTACCCGTCCCGTGGGTCGAGCCGGTCGACATCTCCAACGCGATCCTGTTCCTAGCCTCGGACGAGGCCCGGTACATCACCGGTGTCACCCTTCCGATTGACGCCGGCGAACTCACCAAGTAGGGACAGCGACATGACCGGACGAGTAGAGGGCAAGGTTGCGTTCATCACCGGGGCGGCTCGCGGGCAGGGCCGCAGCCACGCGATCAGGCTGGCCGAGGAGGGCGCAGACATCATCGCGGTCGACATCTGCCGCGACTATCCGACCGTCGGCTACGCGCTGGCCACCGAGGCCGACCTGGCCGAGACAGTCAAGGCGGTCGAGGCGCTGGATCGCCGGATCGTCGCCACCCAGGCGGACGTGCGCGATTTCGCCGCGCTGAAGGCCGCCGTGGACGACGGCGTCGCCCAGCTGGGGCGGCTGGATATCGTCTGCGCCAACGCCGGCATCTGCACCGTACAGTCGTGGGATGAGGTCACCCCAGCCGTCTGGCAGGACACTCTGGACACCAACCTGACCGGGGTCTGGAACACCATGACGGCCGCCGCTCCGCACCTCATCGCGGCGGGCGGCGGATCGATCATCTGCACCAGCTCCACAGCCGGGATCAAGGGCCTGCCGTTCCTGGCCCCCTACGTGGCCGCCAAGCATGGCGTGGTCGGCATCGCCAGGACCATGGCCAACGAGCTCGCCCGGCACCAGATCCGGGTCAATACCGTGCACCCCACCGGAGTGGACACCCCGATGGGGACCGGTCTGGGGGGCCTCGAGCCGCTGATCGGGAAAGATGCGAACCTCGGGCCCATCTTCATGAACACGCTGCCGGTGGAGACCGTGGACGCGCGCGACATCAGCAATGCCGTGCTGTTCCTGGCCTCCGACGAGTCGCGCTACGTGACCGGCCTGGAGTTCACCGTCGACGCCGGCAACACCATCCGCTGATGGCCGGCCAGGGCGGCCCGGCCGATAGCGCCGAGCAGGTCAGGCGCGTGCGCGACCAGGTCCGGACGCGCGTAGTGGGCCGGGAACGGGAGCTCGACCTGATGCTCGCGGCCGTCGCTGCAGGCCGTGACCTGCTACTGGAGGGACCGCCCGGGACCAGCAAGTCCACGCTGCTACGCGCGATCACCGCCGAGTGGGGCATCCCGCTGGTGTTCGTCGAGGGCAACGCGGACCTGACCCCGGCCAAGCTGGTCGGGCATCACAATCCCGCCCGCGTGCTGCGCGAAGACTACAGCGCCGACAACTTCGTCGACGGGCCGCTCCTGGCGGCCATGCGCGCGGGCGGCTTCTTGTACGTCGAGGAGTTCAACCGGGCGCCGGAGGACACGCTCAACACGCTGCTAACCGCCATGGCCGAGCGGCAGATCGCGGTGCCGCGGGTCGGCTCGGTGACCGCCGCGCCGACGTTCCGGGTGGTCGCGTCGATGAACCCCTACGACAACATAGGCACCACCCGGCTGTCCACCTCGGTGCATGACCGCCTGTGCCGCCTGGCCATCGGCTACCAGGACGCGCCGTCCGAGCGCGGAATCGTCGCGCTGCGTGCCCCGCTCCCCGAGGTCAAACCGGCCCCATACGAGCGACTGGTGGCGGACGCGGTGGCGGTGACCCGGGCCACCCGCGACCATCCGGACATCCGGCAGGGCAGCAGCGTCCGCGGCGCCATCGACCTGACGCTCGTGGCCGGGCAGCTGCTCGGCCTCGGTGACGTCAGTCCCGACGACGACCAGCGCTACCGCGACGTGGTGTTCGACGCGATGGTCGTCGCGCTGTCCGGGCGCATCTTCGTGGACGAGACCGTGGACTCCAGCCCGGAGGAGATCCTGCGCCAGATCTGGATGGACCACTTCATCCTCGCCCCGGCCGCGGCCGAGCCCGGTTGAAGAGCGGTGGCGGCCGACTCGCCGCTGCGCCGCCGGGCCGACCGCCCGGCAGCCCGGCTGCGGCCGCTACGCCGGATCCCTAAGGTCCTCGACGAGGAGCCCGTGTTGTTCGATCCGAGCCCCGGCGGAGCGGGCGGGCTCGTGCTGGGCGGCGGCCGGGCCGTCCGGGATCAGGCAGGCTCAGGCCACGGCGGACCCGGGCTGACCGGCGAGCAGGGCCACCTGACCGGCGGCGCCCCCGTAGCCGCCGCCGGTGACCTGGAGACCCTGCGCCGGGCCCGGGAAATCGCAGCCAAGCTGGCGGTACCCCGGCCGCGCCGAGACCTGGCCGTCCGCCGGGGCGCGGGCGAGCTCGTGAGCGTCCGCTACCGGGGCGGCTCGGACGACATCGACCTCGACCGCACGCTTGAGGCGCTGGCCGAGCACCCGATGCCGGAGGACGAGGACATCGTGGTGCGCGAACAGATCCGGACCCGCCGGTCGGTCGTGCTGCTGGTGGACGTGTCTGGCTCCATGCGGGGCGAGCGGGTCCGCACCGCGGCGGCCACGGTCGGCGCGCTGGCCGGCGAGCTGGTCCGCGATGACCTGGCCGTGGTCGCGTTCTGGTCCGACGCCGCGGTGCTCGCGCACCTGGGTCAGCGGGTACCGCCGCCGCGGCTGCTCGACGCGATGCTGCGCATCCCCGCCCGGGGACTGACCAACGTCGCCTTCCCGCTCCAGGTGGCGCGGCGCGAGCTGGCCCGCGTGCCGGCCCGGGACGCGCGGGTCCTGCTGCTGTCGGACTGCGTGCACAACGCCGGTCCCGATCCCCGGCCACTCGCCGCACGCCTGCCCCGGCTGGAAGTCTTGTTCGACACCTCTGGCGAGCAGGATCCGGACCTGGCTCGGGATCTGGCCCGGCTCGGCCGTGGTGGGCTGTGGCCGATCCGCAGCTACCGCGACGTGGCGCCTGCCCTGGGCGAGCTCTTCGGCGGCTGAGCCCGTGCCGGTCAAGCCTGAAGTTGCCGCAGCTCGTCCAGGACCAGCACCCGGACGCGGACCGGGTCCAGATCCAGATCGCAGAGCGTCACGGCGGCGAAGTCGGCGTGTGGCTGACGTTCGGCGACCCGCAGCAAGCCCAAGAGCACGTGCTCGGTGCCGATGTAGGTGTGATGCAAAGCCCGCGCCTCCTTCAGGGCCAGGGCCAGCGTCAGCTTCGAGCTCTCGGCCAGCGGCAGCCGTCCGGTCCAGTTGAGCGGGCCCCGTGGCGCGAGCGGAACGCGCTCGAGTGCTCCCGGGCCGAAGCTGTCCTCGATCCTGCGCTTGATCTCGTCCAGGTCGATGCCGATCGCGGCCAGCGCCTCGGCGTCACCGCTGGCTGCCACGTCCGCGGGGCCTACGGCGCCGGGCGGAGTCCCGCCCGCGCGCCCCAGTTCCCGGTCGACCGCGGCGGCGTCCACGCCCAAGGCCGCCAGCACCCGCGCCGCCACCCCGTCGGCGGCCGCCAGTCCGTACAGCATGTGCACTGGGCGGATCTGATCATCGCCCCGCTCGGTGGCCTTGCCCTTGGCCAGGATCACGACCTTCCTGGCCTTGTCGGTGAATCGTTCGAACATGGCGGGTATCCCCTCGGGTTAGCGGACGCGGGCGCGGCGGCGGGCGGGATGGCTGACGTCTGTCCGGCGTGCGTGCTTCTTGTGGACGGCCTGCCGCGATACGCCGAGGATCTCCGCGATCTCCTGCCACGACCAGCCATGCTCCCGTGCGTTGTCCACCTGGAGCGCCTCGAGTTGTTCTAGCAGCCTGCGCAGCGCGGCTACGGCCCGGAGCCCGGTGCGCGGGTCCGAGCTGTCGGCCGCGGCGGCCAGGGCGGGTGCGTTGTCCATGGTGTCAATTTATGTTGACACCGGCCTCATGTCAACTTCAGTTGACGGCCGAAAGTGGGCAGAGCAGGGCGGCGCGTTTGGAGGCACGCCGATTACGATGCGCTTACGGGGGTGGCCGAACCATGCGAGACGGCGTGATGTTCCCGTAACTAAAGGGGAGAAGCCCGGAGAGCCATACGGGCCGGGTTGAGCATACGATCCAGCTAGGCCCGCAACGGGAGGAATGGTGACCAGCCTGACCAGGGGATCCGTCCCGGCTCGTCGTGCCGATGAGCCGTCCTCCCGGCCACGGCGAAACCCGAGCCGCCCGCAGCCGCCCTCGTCCCGGCCGGGGCCGCTGACACCACGGCCCGTTCCGCATCAAAAGGCGCACGGACGGGTCAGCCCGCGCGGGGTCCTGGCCGTCATCGGGATCGGCGCGCTGGCCGTCGTCGCGCTGTGGTGGCACAGCACCCCCGACGTCAGCGGGCTCGGCGGCTGGCTGACCGGAGCGGGCGAGATCCTCGGCCTGCTCGCCGGGTACGGCGTGGTGATCCTGGTCGCGCTGATGGCCCGGCTGCCGCCGCTGGAGCGTGGCATCGGCACCGATCAGCTGGCCCGCTGGCACGCCATCGGCGGCCGGTACATCGTCAGCGTGGTGGTGGCGCACGGCCTGCTCATCTTGTGGGGTTACGCGGTCGAGGCGCATACCAGCCTGACCAGCGAGACAGCCACGCTGCTCACCCAGTACCCGGACGTGCTGATGGCGACGGTGGCCGGGTTCCTGCTGCTCGGCGTGGGCATCGTCTCGATGCGCGCCGCGCGGCGGCGGGTCCGCTACGAGACCTGGTACTACCTGCACCTGTACACCTACCTGGCTATCGCGCTGGCCTTCAGCCACCAGTTCGCGGTCGGCGCGTCGTTCATCAGCGACCTGACCGCGCGGTTCTGGTGGTCGGCGATGTACCTGACCGTGGCGCTCCTGGTGCTGTGGTACCGAGTGGCGGTCCCGCTGCGCGCGTTCTGGAGGCACCGGTTCACGGTGGTCGGGGTGAAGTCCGAGGGGCCGGGCGTGATCTCGGTCTACATCGGCGGCTCGCACCTCGACGAGCTGGCCGCCGAGCCCGGGCAGTTCTTCCGCTGGCGCTTCCTGAACAGGTCGCTGTGGTGGTCGTCGCACCCGTACTCGCTGTCTGCCGCGCCAGGCACCGACCTTCTGAGGATCACGGTGAAGGACATCGGAGACCACAGCCGGGCCCTGTCCCAGCTGCGGCCGGGCACGCGGGTCATGGCCGAGGGCCCCTACGGTGCGTTCACGGCCGGGCGTTCGGATCGCGGCGTGGTGCTGCTGGCTGGCGGGGTGGGCATCACCCCGCTGCGGGCCATGTTCTCCACGCTGCCCGGGCCGGTCACCCTGATCTACCGCGCGAGTAGCGAGCAGGAAATCGTGTTCCGGGACGAGCTCGACGCGATCGCGGCCGCGCGCGGCGCGAAGGTCTACTACCTGGTCGGGTCACGGGCCGAGATCGGCGGCGATCCGCTGTCGCCCCGGATGCTGCGCTCGCTCGTGCCCGGGCTGGACCAGCAGGAGGTCTACGTATGTGGGCCGTCTGGAATGATCTCGGCCGCGGTCGACGCGCTGCACGGCGCCGGGGTACCGCGGCGGCAGATCCACTTCGAGTCGTTCGAGTTCTGAGGAGACGATCGCGACATGCGCCGGGTGATCCTCGCCGTCACAGGCACCATAGCCGGTCTGGTGGCCCTGCTGTCGTTCAAGGCGCACGTCCCGACCGTGCCGGTGGCGGCGACCAGCGGAACGGGCGGCGGGTCGTCCACGTCCTCGTCGTCATCCTCCTCGTCGTCCTCGAGGACGATACCCGGGGAGTTCCAGAGCGTGGCCGGCACGCTGACCGCGGGCGAGACCACGATCACCGGCAAGGTGGCCAATACCGTCTACGGCCCGGTGCAGCTCGAGCTGGTGGTGAAGAGCCACAAGATCGTGAAGGTCGCGGTGCTCGAGCAGCCGACCAACACCATTCACGACATCCAGATCGGCGAGTTCGCCTTTCCGAAGCTGATCAGCGAGACGCTGACCGCGCAGAACGCGAAGGTCGACGCCGTATCCGGGGCCAGCTATACCAGCGCGGGCTACATCGCCTCGCTGCAGAGCGCGGTCGACCACGGCCTGTGACCCGCCAGTGACCGGCATCCGACCGGGGCGGCTCCGGCATGCCGAGCACGTGATGGGCACCGTAGTGTCCTTCGACGTACCCGAGTGGGCCGGACGTGACGCCGGGAGCGGCGCGGTCCTGGACCGCGTGGTGCAGTGGCTGCACTGGGTCGACGCCACGTTTTCGCCGTACCGGGACGACAGCGACGTGAGCCGGTTCGGCCGCGGATCGCTCGCGCTGGCCGACGGCGCGCCCGAGCTGGCCGAGGTGCTGGCCGCCTGCGCCGAGGTCAGCGCCCTGAGCGGCGGGTACTTCACCACCCGGCCCGGTGGCCGGTTCGACCCATCGGGATACGTTAAAGGTTGGGCCATCGACCGGGCCGCCGCGATGCTGACCGCGGCCGGCTCGGCCGAGCACAGCGTCAACGGCGGCGGCGACATCCAGTGCGTCGGCGACCGCGGTCCCGGTCAGGCGTGGCGGGTGGGGATCGCAGACCCGCTGCGACCCGGGTCGCTTGCGCTGGTCGTCACCGGGCAGGACTTCGCCGTCGCGACCTCCGGCGTCGCCGAGCGCGGCGCGCACATCGTCAATCCGCACACCGGCCAGCCGGCCGTCGGCCTGGCCAGCCTCACCGTGGTCGGTACCCGGCTGGCTGCCACCGACGCCTACGCCACGGCGGCCTTCGCCATGGGGCCCGCCGCCCGGGACTGGGTGGAGAGCCTGGACGGCTATGAGGCGTTCGCGATCACCCCCGGCGGGCAGGTCTGGCAGACCAGCGGATTCCGGTCCTACCTGGCCTCGGCCTGAGGTACACCCGGCCGCGTCAGTCTCTGGTACGACGCGGACCGGGCGCCGGCGAGCTACCGTCGCGGTATGGATGCGCTTCGTCCTGCCCCGCTGACCCGGCTGCGACCAGGCCACTGGATCGCGATCGACGCCGTGATCGCGGTGCTGCTACTGCTCGTGTCCGACAGTCCAGCCGATATCACGGACCTCCCGCGGTGGGCGGCCGCGGTGGTCGTGGCCCTCGCCGTGCTTCCCGTCGCGGTCCGGCGACGGTGGCCGCGGACCGTGCTTGCGCTGACCGCCGCGGGCTGGGCGGCCGTGGCCGCGTTGAGTTTTTCCGTGGAGCCCCCGCTGGCGCTGGCCTTCGTGATGTACCTGATCCCGGTGCGGCTGAGCCGGACCGAGGCGTTGCGGCTACTGGCCGGCTCGCTGGTGGTGACGGCGGCCGGGGTGATCGCCTTCGGCCTGAGCCGGCACGGCGACTACGGAACGGGCGGGATGAGAGCCGCCGCGGGCCTGGGCCTGGAGAGCGGGCTGCTGATCGTGGGTGCGTGGATGATCGGCTACCTGGTGCGGCTGCAGCGGGCCTACGCGGCCGGGCTGCGAGAACAGGCCGGCCGGCAGGCCCGAGAGCAGCTAGCCGAGGCTCGCCGCGCGAACAGCGAGGAGCGGCTGCGCATGGCGCGCGAACTGCACGACGTGGTCGCGCACAGCATGAGCCTGATCGCGGTGCAGGCCGGGGTGGCCAACTACGTGGTGGGCGAGCACCCCGAGGAGGCGGCCCGAGCCCTGTCGTCCATCGAGGAGACCAGCCGCGGCGCGTTGCGCGAGATGCGCGCGCTGCTCGGCGTGCTCCGGGCCGAGGAGGATGAAGCCCTGGTCCCGGCGCCCGGGCTGGCCGACCTGAAGAGCCTGGTCGACCGGACCGCCGAGGCCGGTGTCCGGGTCCACCTGGACGTGCGCGGGGATCGGCCGCGGCTGTCCGCCGGGCTGGACCTAGCCGCGTACCGGGTGGTCCAAGAGGCGGTCACCAACGTGATCAAGCACGCCGCCACCGACCGCTGCCGGATCACCGTCAGTTACGCCGCGGACGCGCTGGACCTGGAGATCACCGACGGTGGCGCCGGCCCGCGCCCGGCCGGCCAGGATCCGGCGGCGGGCCACGGCCTGACCGGGATGCGGGAGCGGGTCGGCATGTACGGCGGGGAGTTCAGCGCCGCCCCGCTCCCCGGCGGCGGTTTCCGGGTCGCCGCCCGATTCCCGCTGACGGGCACCACGGCGTGACCATCCGTGTGCTGGTCGCCGACGATCAGGCTCTGGTCCGCGGCAGCTTCCGCATCCTGGTGGATACCGCACCTGACCTGGCCTCGGTCGGGGAGGCGGCCAGTGGCGCCGAGGCGGTCGAACTGGCCCGGAGCGAGAAACCCGACCTGGTCTTGATGGACATCCGGATGCCCGGTGTGGACGGGATCGAGGCGACCAGGCAGATCACGGCCGACCCGCAGACCTCCGCCGTCCGGGTGCTGATCTTGACCACCTTCGACCTCGACGAGTACGTCTTCGCCGCCCTGCGGGCCGGCGCGAGCGGCTTCCTGCTCAAGGACACCCCGCCGGCCGACCTGCTGGCCGCGATCCGGGTCGTCGCGGCCGGCGATGCGCTGCTCGCCCCGGGTGTGACCCGGCGGCTCATCGCCGAGTTCACCCGCCGCCCCGAGCCGGCGCGGCGCCCGACGGCCGCGCTGGAGGAGATCACCGAACGCGAACGCGAGGTGCTGACCCTGATCGGGCTCGGCCTGTCGAACACCGAGATCGCCGCCCACCTGCACGTCAGCCTGTCCACGGCCAAGACTCACGTCGGACGGTTGCTCATGAAGCTGGCCGCGCGAGACCGCGCTCAGCTGGTCATCGCCGCCTACGATGGCGGCCTGGTCGGCCGCGGCTGAGAGGCCGCCGCTCAGAGCAGCGTCGGCTGCCCGCCGTCGTAGATGAGCAGGCCGTCGTCGCGCAGCCGCAGGCCGGGGGAGAGGCGGTGTTCCTCCAGCCGGCCGTCGTGCATGAGGTGGCGGACTTCCCCGCCGCGCGCCGCGGTGACGAAATCGGCCAGCATCCGGCGGTGACAGCGCCACCACAGGCTCTCGGCGCACATCACCGCCGTGCCTCGCGCGCTGGCCAGGGCGAGCACCTGGTCCACCGCGGTCAGGAAGGCCGCGGTCCGCATGTGCCCGGCGTAACCGCGCAGCGAATCGACCCCGAAGGCTACGTCCGGCGAATCCGGTTCCGGGGTACGCAACCCCCCCAGCCGCTTGTCCCAGCGGTAGCTGATGCCGGCCTCCGGCAGCCAGCGCTGGAGTTGCGCGCGGACCACGTGCGGATGCCGGCGGCTGGCGGGGACGGTCCTGACGTCGACGAGCACCGAGACTCCAGCGTCCTTCAGGAGGCTTACCATCTGCTCGGGCGAGGCGGTTCCGTGCCCGAACGTCAAAAGCATCGACTGGCCTCCGGAGTGTCTGTTTGCCTCCGCTTTACCCTCCTTCACCCGGTCTACTCGGTTGCGCCGCCGCAGCCAGGCCCGCTGCGCCCGCCGCGAGTAGATGTGCGGCCAGGTCGCGGGCCGCGCGCGGATCCAGCGGAGCGTGACCGATGAGCAGGCGGTACCACAGCACGCCGTAGGCCACGTCGACCAGCAGGTCGAGGTCGGCGTCCGCCGGCAGGTCCCGGCTGGCCTGGCCCCGCTCGAGCAGGGCCCGAAGTGCGGCCCGGCGCTGGGCGGTGAACTCGGCCAGCACCTCGGCGACATGCTCGTCGGCCTGCGCGGCCGAGACCAGCTGACGCAGCGCGCGGCGCATACCGGAGTCTTGGACTCCGGTGAAGCTGTCGACCAGGAACTGCGTGAGGTCATCGGGGAACGACGTGGTGTCGCGGACCGGCACGATCACGCGCGCCTGGCGTGCCATCGCCTCCGCCGCGACCGCGCCCTTGCTCGGCCACCACCGGTAGATGGTCTGCCGTCCCACCCCGGCCGTCTCGGCGATCGCGTCGACGGTCAGGCCGGTCGTCCCGCGCGTTCGGAGCAGCTCGAAGGTGACGTCGAGGATCGCGTCCCGTGCGGCGGCGTTGCGGCGGCGGCCGGCGTGCTGCCTCACCGCACGGGGTAGAGCCGATCCATCTCCGGCCCGCACCATCGTGGCCGGCTCCGGCGTGGCGGGCGCCGATGCCGCCTGGTCCTCGCCGGTGCCCGCACTCATTCGCGCAAGCTTAGCCCTTGACGAGACTAAAGGTCCTGATAAGCAATCGTGGGCGGCAGCGCGCGCGGGGTATACCTGACCGTCGGCGCGGTCGCCGGGTAATCCCGGGAACGGCGCCAGCCGGATTATCCGGCTGACGCCGGCGGTTGCTCGTCCGCGGGTACCTCGTCGCCGGTTACCCCGTCGCGACCATGGCCTCGGATCAGCGCAGTGACCTCGTGCGCGATGCCGACCGACGGGCCTCCGATCAACTCCCAGGCCCGTGCGATCCCGATGAAGAAACAACAGACGACCAGGATCGCGATCGTGTTCACGTCCCCGGAGTTGGCCGGATTGGCGATCACGCCGAGTCCCTCGGCCATCTGGATGACGAACACGACGATCAGCCCGAGCAGGAACACGGCGTCGCGGACCCTGGCCGCCCGCAGCTGGCGCAGGCGGAACAGTGACAGCAGCGACGCCACTACGAACAAGAGCCCGGTCGCGGCGACGACCACCGACGTGATCCCGATTTTCTCTCCCGGGATGAGCGCGAACAGCGACACGGAGAGCGCGTTGACGAAGGCGGTCAGGGCCGCCACAGCCCGGATGCGGTGGACCTGAGCCGCGGCTTCCTCGCGGTTCAGCCGTACCACGGCGACCGAGATGGCCACGAACAGCAGCCCGATCAGCGCCCCGGCAACACCGGCGCTGGCCGCAAAGAACTCACGGATGCTCTCAGGGACCATCTGGTGATTCTCCCAGCTCCGGTTCGCACGTGCCGGGCCGACCGGGTTATCCTGCTTGGCGTGCACAGGCTGTTCCCCATCACCCCGCCGCCCCGCTTCTAGCGGGGCGATGGCCCGGTTGCGCCCGGCCGCCTGATCTAGACGCGCTTCCTCCCTGACGACGCAGCGCTGCTGCGCTGCCGCATGGGTTAAGGCCGCCTGCGTGCCGCCCGGATGAGCCAGTGTGCTGCGCCCCGCTTCCGCGACCCGTCCCTTCTCGTCGCAGGAGCGAATTCCCATGCGTCTATCCATGACGGCGCGCCGGCCCGGTACGGGCCTGCTCTACCTCATTACGTCCGGGTTGCTGTGGGGCACGGGCGGCCTGACCGGCAGCCTGCTGGGCCGGGTCGCCGGCCTGTCCACGATGTCGGTGGCCGCCTGCCGGCTCACCGCGGGCGGCGTGCTCATCGTGATCTTCCTCACCGTGACCGGTCGGCGCTGGCCTGCCGGCCGGGCCGCGTGGGCCCGCATCGCCATGATCGGCGTGCTGGCCGCGCTGTACCAGAGCTGCTACTTCGCCGCGGTGGCGCTGACCTCGGTGGCGCTGGCCACCCTGGTCACCATCGGCACCGCGCCCGTCATCGTGCTCGGCGTGTACCGGGTCACCGGGCGCCGGGCCGGTCGGCTCGCGCCCGTCGCGGCTTGCCTGGCCCTGGCCGGCCTCGGCCTGCTGGTCGGCCTGCCGTCGGGTTTCCCTGAGACTGCGGTCCTGGCCAGCGCGGGCATGGCGGTACTCGCGGCGGCCGGTTTCGTCGCTCTGACCTTGACCGGTGCCCGGCCCGTGCCCGGCCTGGACGATCTGACCGTGACCGGCTTCGGCTTCACCTTGGGCGGTCTAGTCTTGCTGCCGGTGGCCGCCGCCCTCGGCGGGCTGAGCTTCCGGCCCGGGCCCGAGGCGATCGGGTTGCTCATAGCGCTCGCCACCGGCCCGACCGCGGTGGCGTACACGCTCTACTTCCGGGGCCTGCGCCACGCAGCGGCCAGCACTGCCGCCCTGCTGGCCCTGCTCGAGCCGCTGACCGGCACCGTCCTAGCCGCGCTCGTCCTCGGCCAGCGGCTGAGCGCAACCGGGATCGCCGGGGCGGCCACCCTGCTGGCCGCGGTAGTCGTCACCGTCCGCGGATCCGGGGCGGCCGCGCCCGGCGTTCCGGACCAGCCCGAGCCCGAGCCGGACCAGCCCGGGCCGGACCAGCCCGAGCCGGATCAGCTGGCCTGCCGGTAACGGTCCAGGATCTCGGCGTGCAGCGCGGGCGCGGACGCATCGGCCGCCGCCAGGAGGGACGGGACCATTCCGCGCCTGACGGCGGTCAGCGCGAGCGCGATGTGCTGGACGCCGATGTTCGGATCCTGAAGCGCGCGCGTCTCTCGGAGGGTCAGTTCCAGGATTTGCTTGGCCACCGGGGTGAACGGGATGTGGCCGTCCTGCGGACCGCCGCCCGCCTGGCAGCGACCGGCGGCGGTCTCCGGAGACCTGGACGAGCGCGGCGGGGTGGTGGTGACCGCCCGGTCGGTGCGGAACCGGCGCCGGCGCCGGCGCAGCCCGGGCGGCAGCGCCCGGCGCGGGTCGAGCCTGAACCGGTGTGCTCTCGATGAGCCGCGCCTGCCCTTCAGCCTGCGCTGAACCATCAGGTCGGCCTCGGCCATGGCGTTCGGTCCGAACGTCGCCTCGATCCGGTCCCGGACCGCGTCCAGGTCGATTCCGATCGAGGCCAGCGCCTCCCGGTCGAGGCCGCCCAACGGCACGCCCCCGGACCCGGCGCCGCGCCCCAGCCCGATCCGGCGGACGATCTCTGTTTCGACGTACTCGGGCGTGATGCCGTGTGCGCCCAGGACCGCGCTGGCCGGCTGGCCGGCCGACACCACGGAGAGCAGGATGTGCTCGCCGCCGATGAAGTTGTGCCCGAGCCGGCGGGCGTGGTGCTGGGCGTGGACCACGGTGGCGCGGGCGTCCGGCGTGAAGCGTTCGAACATCATGGCCTCCCGAGGCGCCGGCCATACTTGCGGTGCACGGTCTGCTTGGTAACGCCAAGCCGCTCCGCGATCTCCTGCCAGGACCAGCCCCGCTCCCGTGCGTTCTGGACCTGGAGGATCTCGAGTCGTTCGGCGAGGGCTCGCAGCGCCGCCACGGCGCGCAGGCCGGTGTCGGGATCGTTGCTCGCGGCGCCTTCGGCGATTTCTAGCACTGGTTCCATGAGCGTCAGCTTATGCTGACGACTGGATCGCGTCAACATAAGCTGACGATGCGGCTACTCCAGAGCCAGGGCAGCGAGCAACTCGCGCTCACGTCCGGCGCTTAGCCCCGCACGCCGCGGCCGGTCCAAGCCCTGCTCGCGTTCCCAGGCCAGCACGTCGGCGAGCAGCTCACGGCGCGGGCGGTGGCGCAGCCCCGCGGTTCGCGCGGCCGCGCCACTGCGGGCGGAGAAACCTTCCCAGCCCGGCTCGCACACCCACATCGGCAGCGACTCCGGGCCCATCCACTGCTCGACGCCCTGTTCGACCAGCCACGCGGGGTCAGCCTCGACCACCTGGCCGGTGTGCCCGCCTACCGCCCGGGCTTGCTCGAGCCAGTCGCCGAACGGCATGACCGGGCCGACCGCGTCGTAGGTCCCCGTGGTCCGGGCCTGCGCGGCGTCCAGCAGCCAAGCGGCGAGATCGCGGGCGTCGATCACCTGGGTCGGCGCGTCCAGGGGAGCCGGGACGAGCATCGGACCGAGCGGGTCACGGGCGGCCCGCGCCACCCAGTACCCGGACCGTCCGCTGTGGTCGCCGGGTCCGCCGATCAGGCCCGCCCGCGCGATCAGCAGCCGGTCGCCCGCCACCGACACCGAGCTCTGCTCGCAGGCCACCTTGGCCTCGCCGTACTGCTCGATGTCTGCTTCCTCCCGCTCGGTCGCGGGCAGCAGCGGCGTGCTCTCGTCCGCGCCGGAGACTGCGTTGGAGGCGTAGACGCTGCCCGACGAGACGTAGCTCCAGTGCGCCGCCCGGTCGCCCAGTGCGGCCAGGGCGCTGCGGACCAGCCCGGGCTGCCACGACACCTCGACCACCGCGTCCCAGTCCCGGTCGCGGACCCGGTCGTAGGCCCCGCCCTCGCGCCGGTCCGCCGCCACCAGGACCGACCCGTCGGCCACCGGCCCGCTCTCGCCGCGGGCCAGGCAGGTCACCGCGTGACCGCGCCTGACCGCCTGCCCGGCCACCTCGCGACCCAGCCACGCCGTCCCGCCCAGCACCAGAACGTCCATGCCTCTAGTCCAGCACGCCCCGCTTAGTGCCCGGGGTCTGGTTCACCGGAGGCGTAGACGAGCTCGGTCGAGCCATCACATCTCG
>Ga0210386_10001922_pt1 | contig 18094 bp, 30 predicted proteins | sample IncBWH32OmetaG_FD_160091 | JGI IMG/M metagenome (GOLD analysis project Ga0210386, IMG submission 160091) | Forest soil microbial communities from Barre Woods Harvard Forest LTER site, Petersham, Massachusetts, United States - Inc-BW-H-32-O ... | reverse complement strand
TCCGCACGGCGCAGCCGCGCGAGACCCAGCAGCGGAAGGTCAACGGGAAGATCAGCGCAACAGTCGCCAAGCCGGAGGCACCGACCAAGGAAAGCCTGCTCGTGCAAATTGGCACGGTGCTCGATGAGGTCGATGCGATCATGCGGGACAAGCGACCGAAGCGTGATGCGGTGGACTGGAGCTACATCTATCGCGGCCCGCTCGATCAGCAGCGCAAGATGGTCGATGGTCTGTACCGACAGCTTGAGGCTGTCACCAACCCGGAGGGCGATTACGAGGCCCCCGGGGCGGACGAGGCGATCCAAGCCGCGTTCGGCGCCGAGCGCGGCACGGTCCCAAGCTGGGCGCGGCCGGGCGAGTTCCTGATGTGGCTGGGGTATATCCCCTATCGCTGCATCTGGGGCGGCTTCGCCAAGCCGTCCGCCATGCTGTGCGCTGCGGATCCGCGCGGGCCATTCTCGGAGCCGTCAGGCTGCCACCAGGTGCACGGGTTGACGCGCTCGATCGACGCAACCTGGCCCGACGTGGCGGGGGCGTTCCGCGCGGCGCTGGCGCAGCTCTCGATGAGCAAGGACTTCGTCCTGCGCTCGCTCGTGCCTGACGGCGTGGAGAATGTGAACCTGTGGCTGGCGACGCCGGAGGCGGCCTGGGCGATCGACCCTATCAAGCGCGGGCCGGTCAACGAGGTGCCGCTGCCGCCGCGGTTTGCGGCTGTGCAGCAGCGCATGTTTGCCTGATCTTGTCCGGGGGCGGCCTGCAACGCCGCCCCCGGTGACTTCCGTACCCCAGATTGCTCAGAGGACAACATGCCAAGCGACAGCGAGACAGACAAGCCGGTCAGCCTGGACTTCATCGGGCGACGGCTTGATGCCGTGAACAACAACGTCAACGACATGCGCCGATCGGTCATAGCCCTGCAGTCGCGGTTCGACGGCATGGAAGCCCGCTTTGGCGCGATGGAAGCTCGCTTCAGCTCAATGGAAGCCCGGTTCGGCGCGGTGGAGACTCGATTTGATTCGATGCAAACCCGCATGGGCTCGGTGGAATCCAGCATCGAACGTCTCGGGGCGTCCGTTGATCACCTGACGGCCTTGGTCGGCCGTTTGGTTAAGGGCTGACCCGATGAGCGATCAACCGCGCGATCTGAACCTGGAGCGCCTCAATCGTCTGGCGCAAGCGGTCGGAGACCTGATGGAAAGCCATGCGACGCAGGGACGCATGATGAACCGGATGCTGGACATGATCGGCGAAAAGCTGGACCGGATCGACGGAAGTTTGCAGACCCTCGCCAAAGAGGTTCGCGGGCTGGCAAGCCAGCAGATATTGCTGGGCAACCGCGTTGAAGAAGCCTTCTCGCGCGCCTTCCGTACCAACCTGCGCCTTGATGACGTCGAGGATCGTAGGCCGGCGCCGGCGTAGGGCTGACCCGTGGGGAGGGGGCGGCCTCGGCCGCCCGCCTTCCTATGCGCCAGGCCGCAGAGCCGCGGGCACCGATGCCCCGGTCAAGTGAAGGAATAGACCATGCTTTATACCGTCTTGCTGCTCCAGCCCGACACGATCGCGGATCCATTCGGGCAGGACACTTTCATGACCTGCGTCGAGGCGCTGAACGTGCCCGACGCGATCGAAATCGCCCAGGCGCTCGCTCAGGAGGCCGCCGGCGAAGGCGAGCCCGAGGCCTGGTTTGTGCTGTTCGTCTGCGGGGGTCAGCACGAGAACATCCGCGATCAGGGCATCAGGCAGGCCAATGTGCCGCTGACCGAGGCAGAAATCGACACCATGCGGACGATCCTAGCGGACACAGCGTTGGACGGCACGCGGCCGGAGGCGCAACTGAAACATGCGCGGTCAATCTTCATAAAGCTGCGCCACGCCGAGCTGACGGAGGCATAGATGAAAGCCATTCTGATCGACGCCTCGGCCCGGCGGTTCCGCCCGGTCGAGTATGCGGCCCTCCCCGATCTGCAGCGCCTCGTCGGCGGCTATATCGAAGCGGTGCCGGTGGCCCTGAAGGACGACACGCTTTACGTGGATGAGGAAGGTCTGAAGAAGCCGCAGTCGGCGTTCTTCGCCGTCGAGGGCTACCCTCAGCCTCTCGCTGGTACAGGCGTGCTGGTGGGCCACGAGCTCTTTGACGATGAAGGCGATTTCCTCGGCACGGCTGATCCCAGCATGACCATCGAGGCGCTGCGCGGCTTGATCCGATTCTTCACCCGGAGCCAGGTCGATGCGTGGGGCAAGGCGAACGCCAGCGACACGGCGAGCGCGGTGACCATCATTCGCCGCGGCAGCCATGTCAGCCATGAAGTCCTGCAACGCTATGGCAGCGTTATCGAGAGCATCCCGCGGCCGAAGCGGTCAAGCTATGGCTGGACCACCAGCCAGGGCTGCATCGTGGTGACAGATCTGGACGAGGGCGGGCTCTCGGTGACCAACGACATTGAGCGCGTCATCGAGGACCTGGTGGCGGCCGGCGCGGACGTCGACCAGCCCATCGTCTACCGCGACAGCACCGGGAAGTGGGATGGCGTGCTGACCGAGCATGGCCGGTTCAAGGATTTCCTGCCGTTCAGCGAGCCGTCCGCGACCGAGGCCATCGCGACCTGGCGTCGGCTGGCAGAGATCAAGCGGAGGTCGCAGGCATGACGCCCGATCGACAAAACCTATGCCGAGCGGTGCGGGCGATGCTGCCTATCGTCAGGGCCGAGCGCCAACAGCTTCTCGAATCGTACTGCGTCCTGGACAAGCGGGGCAAGCCGAAGCTGGCAACTCTCGATGATCCTCTGGCGATCACGCTCATCCGCGACTACGACCGAGTGATCCGGCTGGCGGTCGGTGCATTGGCGCAGGTGACGCCATGAGCCGACTATGGATTTCCTGCGTCGGTCTCGCCGCCGCCGCCGCCGCCGGAAACTGCGTGCTGCTGATCTGCAACGGCGTGCTCCTGTATCGGATCAGGAAATTGCAGCGCACGGAGCAGGAACGGGCGGCCGAGTTGCGCCGCCTCACAGAGGTCGAAACCGAACGGATCCTCGCCATGACGGATGCTGAGGTCATCGCCTATTGCGAGGCTCACGGGGAGGACCCGGCGGCGGTCGCCGAGCACGTCCGGGCGATATTCAAGCGGGCGCAGGCGCGGGTGGACGGGGCATGAGCCGCCGCGATCTGGTCGGCGCGCTCACGGCCCTGGTACGACTTATCGACAACGCCGACGACCTCACCTCGATCCGCCGGGGCGTGTTGCTGGGACGCGCGCGGGCCGTCGCCGCCGCCGAGGCGGCCGGCCCTGCGCCCAACCTGCCTTGGACCCCATTTGCCGAGGTCGGTCATCAGCGCGTGCCGACGACGGCGCAACTCGCGCTGATCCAGGCGAACATGCCGGGCACCACGATTGCGCAGGCGCGCGCGCTCTACGCCGCGTCCTACGCCGGCAGCCGGATGTTCGTGAACTCCCGCTATCAGGTCGTCGTCTCGGAGGAAGGCAGCAACGTGCATCTGTCGATCAAACGGCTGGATCAGGCGCCAATTCATGATTGGCGCGACCTGCAACGAATTAAGGATGAGCTACTCGGGGTGGAGTGCGAGGCGATCGAACTGTACCCGGCCGACAGCCGCCTCGTTGACACCGCCAATCAGTACCACCTGTGGGGCGTGCGTGATCCTCACTTCCGTTTTCCGTTCGGGATTGAGGAACGCATGGTGTTGGACGATCAAAGCGGCCCGACGCAGCAACGAGCACGGGAGGCATGAGCCGCCGCCCTCCCCTCGAGCTGGCCGGCGATCGCATGCGCATCGAGGACAACCCTGACGGCAGCGCCACGATCACCTTCGATGCCAAGGGCACCGGCCGGGCCTGTGGCGGATGCACGCTCTGCTGCAAATTGCTGCCGATCCTGGAGCTGAAGAAGGCCGCCGGCACGCGCTGTCAGCACAGCCGCGCCGGCAAGGGCTGCATGATCTATGCACATCGGCCGAACGCGTGTCGCACTTGGGCCTGCCGCTGGCTGGCCGATGCCGACACCGCCGGGATGCCGCGGCCTGATCGCGCGCACTACGTCATCGACATGGAGTGGGATTACATCGAGGTGCAGCAGAACCCCGGCGATCCGCTTCAAAAGCAGACCGTCATGCAGGTGTGGGTCGATCCGGCGTTTCCTAACGCGCACCGCGACCCGCCGCTGCGCGCCTTCATGCGGCACGTCGCCGAGAAATACCGAGCCGCAACAGTCGTCCGATACGGCTCACGTGTCGGCCTTGTCGTGATCGCGCCGTCGATGAGCGCCAGCGGCGAGTGGATCGAAAGTTCCCCCACCATCAAAAGCCGGACCGAGGAGGAGGATCAAATCATGCGGCTCGTGCACGTGGAGACGAAATGAGCCGAGTGTGGATCTGCCAATGCCTCTGTCCCGCAAGGCACTGCATCCTTGCGAACGCCGGCATGGCCGCCGATGCAGAGGAGGCGGAGGAGGCTGTCGCCGTCCCTCTGCGAGAAGCTGTCGCGCTCGGTTTGCAGTCAAAGGTGCTGAACCCCTGGTGCAGTCTGTGCAACGCTCGGGCTGACAGTTGGAAGTTTGAGATCGGTCGCACCCGGTTCCGTTCTATTGAGGAAGCCATGCCCGCGTTGAAGCAAATCGAAAACGAGCAGCGCAAGGTCGCGGCGACGTTTGGCGACCTTCCTCGCAGTGATTGAGGTCTGACAATGCCCTGGTGCCTTCAGGTGGTTATGCAATCGCCAACCTTCGACAAGGCCGCGCACTACACGGCCCTGCTCACCGGCCGGGTCACGCTGCGCTGGCTCAAGGCGTTCGACCCGGATGCGTACGGCGGTCGCGGCTTCATCGACACCACGCCGGATCGAGCGCAGGCAATGCGATTTCCCAGCTTCGAGGCCGCGATGGAGTGTTGGCGGACGCAAAGCCGCGTGAAGCCGCTCCGCGACGATGGCCAGCCGAACCGGCCGCTGACCGCCCACACCGTGCAGCCGGTCGAGGTCGTTGATTGAGCGGGCTCCGCCCCGCGCAAGGGTTCAACTGGATGGCGGTCTCCTGGGGCGGCCCGGATGAACCGATCGCGGAGAGCTGCTCCTACTGCGACGGGCCGATCGGCGACGACGACATCCCGCTGATCATTTGGAATAAGGCCGGCTGGTGCGCGCGGTTCTGCGATGACTGTCAACGTCGGTGGTGGGGACTTCAAGACTGTCGCGGCTGATCAGCCGATCCAGGTGCGAACCTCGGCCATGTCGTTGCCGGCGAGGACCCGCGCCAGGGTGAAGGGCTGCGCCGCCGAATACCGCTCGCGGAACCAGAAGTCATACAGCACCTGCCCGTCACCCTCGCCGGTCGCACCGACCAGATGCCCCATCGGGTTCGGCACCGCCCGGTGCCACTGCCGACGCATCCGCTCGCGGGTGACGGCCGCCGCCTTCTTCGCCTCGACCCGCTCGACGTCCTGATCGGCCATCACTGCACCGCCGCGGCTTCGATAATGAAACCTACATAGTGCATGGAGCTGCCGGTCTTGATCGAGGCCTCCCAGCGCCGGGTGACCGCCCCGCCCATCATCTTGGCCGCGCGGTTGGTGGCCCTGGTGATGATCTCGCCCTGCGCCGTCATCGTGCCGGCACCGGCCATGAAGTGATGCACGCCGGCGAGCTGGGCGAGCGCCACGGACATGCCGCCCATCTTCATCTTCATGCCCTCGCCCTCAGTGATGACGAGGCCGAGCCGTTCGCCGGGCTTGAGCTTGCGCCGGTTGGCGATGATGCAGACCTGCTCCCAGGGCGAGCCATAGGCATCGAGGTCGAACAGGTTGTAACGGGACAGATCAATGGCGCGCAGCACGCGGCGATTGTCGGCGACGAAGGCCGGACGATCATCGCGGATGAACAGCTTGTCGCAGCCGACATAGTCGGAGGCCTGCGACCAGACCGCCTTGTGCATGTGGCCCTCGCCGGCGAAGGCATCGAACACCCGCGCGTTGGCCGCGCCGATCTCGGCGAGGACCTTGGCGCGGATCGCCACCTTGGCCGCCATCGCCCGCCCCGTGCTGGCGACCTTGGGCAACCCTTTGAGCAGGGCGGCCATGCCCATGCTTAGAGGTCCCCCTTGATAACCCCGAGTTCGACCGTCACGTCGCGATACTCGGCGAGCAATGTCTTCAGTTGCTGCAGCACCATCGCCTGGCGCACCAGCGGCCCGCGCACCGAAATCCAGAACTGGTCATAGACCTGGCTGACCGCGATCTCGCGCACCACCAGCTCGGTTTCCTGAAAGCCGCGCAGGAGGCTCGCCGCCTCGTCATCGGTGAAGCCGACGCTCAGCCAGTCGTCCTCCGGGATCTCGCGCAGCAGCTCGGCCACGCGCTCATCCGATCGCGCTGACCCCTCGCCCAGCCGGTTGTCGCCCAGCATTGCCTGGTCGGCGGTAACCTGGTCGACATCCCAGAACGCCACCCGGATGGTCTCCCAGCCCAGGCGCTTTGCCGCCTCGCGTACGCCATGGCCGGTGACCAACATGCGGTTGGCCTGGCGCGCGAGCACCGGCCGGTACTGGCCGCGCACGCGCAGGCTGGCCATCAAGGCAGTGATCTGCTGTTCGGGGTGGACGTTCGGATTGCGCGGATTGTCGATCAGGCTGTCGATCGGCACATCCGCCTCGACCACCGCGCCGGTGTGCTCCGTCGATGCCGCGGCGGGTTTGCGGGCCATCAGGAGAATTCCCCGACGACGATCTGACCGAGCGGGCGGCCGCGATCAACGGGGCCATAGAAATGGTCCGCCAGCTCACGCAGGCCCTCGCGCAGCCGTTCGGTCATGGTACTCGGATGGGCGCGGTTATATGCAGCGCAGCCCGCCACGGTGCCCCCGAGGACCAACCACAGCACTGGCACACGGTTGAGCGTGCCGACCGCGTCCATTGCCTCGCGCACGGCGGTGCGGGCGTCCAGCATCGCGTCGCTGACGCCGGTACGCCGCTGCCCCGGCAGGTGCACATCAAGCCCGCCCCGACTGCCGGTCTCGGCCAGTTCAAGTTGATCGCGCAGCAGCTCGCCGGCGTCGATCTGCCGGCCGTCCAGCTTCAGTCGCTTGTCGAGCAGCGGGTCCGCGCGGCGCGCCCGGCGGATCGTCCGGTCAGGCCGGTCCGGATCAGCGCCATCGACCAGCATCACGTCGGCCGCGCGCAGCATCGTGCCCCCGCGCATCCGCGCTGCGCTCAGCCGCAGGCCGGGCCCGTAGTCGCGGCCGTCGCGCACCCCGTCATCCAGGCCGACCCGCTTGGCGCGGGCGAGCTGTGCCTGATCCTGCGCCGCCTTGGCCTTGCGGATCCCGGCGATCGCCATGTCGAGCAGAAGCGGCGCCTTCATGCGCAGGCGGGCGAGCCGCGCGCGGGGGGACTCTGCAGGCCCGGGATCGGCCGTGGGGCGCGGCCGGGTGATCGCCTGGCGTCGCTGCGCCGGCGGCGGGTGGTCGCGGCGCCAAGGATGGATCACGGCACCAGCAGGCACCTCAGCGCGGCGCACCGGCACACAGACCAGGCGCACGCGCTGGCTGTTCGGCACCCCGACGGTACGCAGCCGGTGCACCGAGGCGATGCGATACACCGTGGCCGTCCCGCGCGGCGCCGCCATGTAGCTGCCGGAGGTCGGGTCATCGTCACTCCAGCGCGCGCGGAGGGTGACGGTGACGATCGGACGCTCGGTCGGACTGGCGGGACAATCGGTCATACCCCCGCACCATACTGGCGTGCGGATTCTAATTCACGTGTCAACCGTGCCAGAGCGCGCGTGTAACTGTCGCCGAACGGCACGCTATAGGCGCGATCGCCGGTGTCGCGGTGGCGCAGCTCATACAGGACGCCAGGACCGCCTGCGACCGCGGCAAAGCCCAATGCGCGCAAACCTTCCAGGAATTCGCCTTGCGAGGTGGCGCCGCGCCGCCGCGCCCGGCCATAGCCCGACAGCTCGTTCATTGCTCATCAATCCAGGGCACCCGCTCGTCCTCCGCGGAGGCCTCCGGCTCGACCTTGCGGCTTGGTTCCGGCATGTCGACGCCGAGACCGCGCAGGCGAGTGCGGGCGATCGACGCCACCAGCGGGTTCTCGTCGGTCGCCTGCTGCTCATAGGCGGCCCGGAGCTGATCGCGCGACAGCGGCCGTGCCTGCGAGTGCAGGCTGACCTCCTCGCGTTTGATTTCCTCAGCGCTCATCTCGGCAATTCTCGCAGCGAGTTTCTGCTGCATGTCGGCGCCGATTGCGTCTCGTTCCGCCTGCGTGAGAGGGCGTGGTGACGCTTCCTCGCCGATGTCCAACAGTCTCCGCAGGCCGTCGCGTCGGGCGATCAGCGGGGCCGCATGGGCTCGCAGCAGCGCGTGAGCCTCGGCGATGCTGGGGAAGAACTTGAATGCGATCTGCGCCTCGCGCCGGGTCGCCGCCGTGAACACGTCGGCCGGGAGAGGGCGCAGAGCGGCGACGAACTCCGGCAGGCGTCGCGCCAGCTCCTCCCCCGGCAATGGCGCCGCCACCCCCTTGTTGACCCCGGTGAGCCACGCCGTGACGCGGTGTGGCTCAGCCGGTGTCAGAAGCTGCCCGAGCCGGGCCAGCGCCTGCTCAGCCTCGCCGCGGCTGCCCCGTGGCAGCGCAAGGCCGCGGATCCCGACATCCGGGTGCGGGTCGGCCGCCCGATCGACGGTCGCGCGCAACGATGGCGACAGTACCGGCGGCTTCGCCGATGTTGCTGGCAGCTCGAGCGCCTGCTGCGGGTGGCTGGCGACGTCGCCCGTCATGCTGCCATCGCCTGGCGCGCACGCTCCGCGCATTCGGCCTCATAGTCCCGCATGATCTGCGCCATGTGTTCCGCCGGGCTCGGCAGGCCGAGGGCCCGATCGAGCGCGAGCAACCCTGCGGTCTTCTCGCGGCTCTCCTGCGCGCGGGATTTCCAGCCGCCACGCTGCGCCCGCCGCGCCGCCTCCCGGCACCATTTGCGCCAGGCTGCCGACCAATCGGCGCTGCGCGTGGCGCGGTCGCGGTGATGATCGGTGAAGTCTGCCAGCAGCTCGGTGAGGTCGAGCCCCCGATCGACGGCGAACTGGCACCCGCTTTCTTCCGGCACCCAATCGACAGGAAGCAGGCAGCGCGGCGTTTTTGATCGAGGGGGTAAGGGGGAGTTCTCCCCCTTCTTTTCACTTTGAACTTCACACTTAAAGCCTGCCGCAGACGGCGGCACGGATGGAATCTCTAATGACTCCAACGGGTCGTTGGAGTTTTCCCGCCAAGCAGACAACGAATCTGAGTCCGACTGCGGCGCCGTTTGGTCTGCCTCGACCGGCAGCGGGTCGGACTGCGGCGGCGACTGGTCTGCCCATGCCGGCGGCGGGTCGGACTGTTCGACGGATCGGTCTGACTGTTCGACGGCCGGGTCTGACTGGCCGGCCGATCGGTCTGACCAGGCCGCCGCTTGGTCTGACTGTGCGGCCGATTTGTCCGACTCACCCTCTCCCCCCGAGGGAGGGGGCGCGGAGGTGCGGGTGCTGCGGGTTCCTCGCAGATCGAGGTGACCCTGTTCACCGGCCCCCGCCCGCTTCGCCTTACCGGCGCGGGCGCGTGCCATCCCGGCGCGATACTTCTTGCGCTCCATCCAGGCATTCGCGGCCAGCTCGCACACCACAGGATGGTACAGCCGGCCATCGGCCGAACAGCGCAGCCAGCCGCACAGCACGTCGGCGCGCACGGACGGCCATACGCTCGGGTCGCACTTGGCTGCGTCGGCCAGCACGTCATCGTCATCCTCGAGCGAGCCTGCCGGCAGGCCGCGCCATGCCCGCGCCCAGAGGTTCATGTGGTAAAAGCCGAGCGCCGGGTTTCGCTTCGCGCGCAACCAGCTCCGGCTCTTTTCGAGCCGATCCAGCATCAGCGGCATGTACGGCATGCCCGCCATCGTGCAGTCGCTCGGCACCAGGGGTTCGAGGATCACGCGCATCGGGACGGGTGCGGCGGCCGGTTGCTGCATCATGGTTCGTTTCCCCTTGTTAGCGTGGTGGTCGCGGCTCGCGGCCCTGCACGATCAGGACGTTGCGGCCTTCCCGAGTGACGGTGATTCCCTGTTCGCGCAGCACGCGCCGAACGTGCTTCCAGGCGGCGACACGCGAGATGCCGAGCGCCCAGCCGATTGGCGCGATGGGGGGCACCGGCTGGCCGGAGTGCAGACGCGGCAGCAGCCAGCGGGTGATCGCGGCGCGGCGTGCGCGGCCCTCCCGATCCTGCGGCCGGTTCAGCATGACCCGTCCGGCGGCATGATCATCGGTGCAAAGTCACGGGCGGCGATGCGCGCGAGCATGATCGGTCGCACGGGCGCCCAGGCGCAGCGCCAGCAGCGCCAGGCCGGCATGTAGGCCGCGCCGTCATCGGCGGTGAAGCGATAGCCGCGCGGCTGGCCGCAATCGAAGCATGGCGCCGCGCTGTCGTGCGCGCACGGCATCGGCGGCGCGTGGTAACGCATGCAAGCGACACACAACGCGGAATCGGTGCCAGCGACGGAACGTGCGGCCATGGCTCACGCCGCCAGTGAGAGCGCAGAATGGGTATGAAGCCCGCTCTCGGTCCCGGTCTGTTCCAGGTTCTTGTCGTGGACGACACTCCGCCGAGGTGCGGCGCACGTTGCGCCGCCACCCCGGCCGCCGGTCATGTGTTGGCCACCGGACGCGTTGCGGGTGCACCAGGCGCGCGTTGAAGCGCGAGCGGGCAGCCTTCGGTGGCGAAGGTGCGACCGTTCGGCAGGCGGACGATGCGATGGCCGCGCGCGACGCTGCGCGTGCCGTGCACGGTCTCGATGCGGCGTGCCGCTTCCAACGTGTCGAACGCCTGCGCGACGTGATAGGCGCCGTTCGTGCCGATGCCGAGCAGCTCGGCGATCTCGGCCGCGCGCGGCAGCACGGCCTGAGCCGGAAGATCGGCGAGGAAGGTGTAGAGCCGATCGGCGCTGAGGACGGTCACGCGGCAGGCTCGCTATTCAGATCGCGTTGCAGGATGTCCCCAAGAGTGAGGTCCGGCATCAGCTCCCACTCGGGATGCGCGTCAACGAACCGCGTTAATAGCTCCGCGTTTGCATTGGTCTCTCTCGCCTTCCGCCGCTTGAGGCTGATGTGCTGCACCAATTCCAGGCGGTTCATCGCAATAGGCGGCAAGCGCCTTGTGTCGTGTGCCTCATCCAAAGCAACCGGCGTGCGAATCAAACGAGCGAAACCCCGTTCGATCGCCGCGAAATCGCTTTGAGGCATGGAGCCCTCGTCGTCGTCGGCGTCCGGCCGATACATCTTGGCCTTGGCCTTCAGCCCCAGAACGATCAGCGGCAGCGTGTGCGGTATCTTCAAACGATGAAGATCATCGAGGCTTAGTACGTCCGGCAGGGCGGAGGCTGCTGCCTTAGCGCAGGAGTAATTGTCGACGGCCAGCAGCGATTCGATACGGCCCTTCAGAATCCGATCGACGTCACTCATCGAAGTATCTCCGATGCAACTCGGTGATCCAAGCGTGAGCATCGCGCAAAGCCGGGTCGAAAACGTGCGCCAGCCCTGGGTAGCGGTCCCCGAGCAGGTCATCGGGCGTCGCCTGTTGCGTGACCTGTTGGAGCGCGCGCAGGGCACCCCACCAACGCTCGCCGCGCTCGCTGGTCATCTCCTGATATTCTGCGAAACCTGGCATCTGCGGCGGCTGCGGCGGTGCTTCGAGCGGCAGCTCGGCAGCGCGTCCGGGTTTTGCATCCTGCAAATTTCGGACATGATCTTGCACGGTAGCCCGCGGCAGCCCGGTCTCACGAGAGATCGCCCGAACGCTCTTGCCCTCTGCCTTTTTTGCGGCGATCTCCTCGTCGCGCGCTGCGTCAATCGCATCACGGGCCCGCTGTGTTAGGTCATAAGCGGTGCGCGTCGAGCATTGGAGAATGGCCTGCACAGCTTCGACGGCTTCGGGGCGGACGAAACCGTTGCGCCATGCCGTCTCATAGCCCTTCTCGTAATCTCCCCGTTCCCGCCGGCGGCCATGCTTGGCGTTGGCGCCTAGCGAGAAGCGGAGCGCTTCTTCACGGCTGCCAGTGTGCACTATGGCCTTGATGGTTTCGGCGCCGAGCGCCTTGTGCGCATGCCAGCGGTGGTAACCATCCGCCAGCCAGTGGCGCTCGCCGTCCCGAAATACCGAGACGGGCGGGAGATCAACGCCGTCGCCAAGGAGGCAGAGATATTCCTCCCAGGTGGCACGGTCGAGCGACGCCCTCGGCTGCAACTCGGCATCAAGCGTGATCGCATCGAGCGCGAGCATGACCACGGCCGGAATTGCGAGTGATGCCGTCACGCGGCCATACTCCACGGCAACATCGGGCAGCCCTCGGCCTGCAACATGCGCAAGGCCTGCTCGACGGTGATGCAGACGTAGGGTCCGCGCATGCCGGCCAGGGTCAATTTGGGAAACACGTCGCGCTGGCCTTCAACGTAGCGCGGCCGACCGCTGCGCCTGGTGTGCACCACGCGCGAGATCGACAGCGCACCGTCGCGGGTTTTCCACTCGATGCCGACCAGCTTGCCGGGGAAGATCACCAGGTGGTCGGGCCAGTTCGGCTTGACGCCGACGCGATAGACTTTCGCCGCCTGCGCCGCGGTCAGCTCAATGTGGCCGACGTTGACCGCGGTCCACATCGCCGGCGGCCGCAGCAACCGGTCGAAGGCCTGCGCGCCGGCTTCCTGCAGGCTGACCTCGGCCTGCACGTACTCATCGAGGACGAGGGCCGGGCGCGGCACTGGCCGGCGCCGGTCAGTGCGCCGGTGCCCCGGCGCCGTTGCCACCCGCACGGCCACCCATCGCTGCGGCGTTCTTCGCCAGGTGGCCGGCGAGTTTCTTCTGGCTGGTCTTGAAGCCGCTGGCCCATTTGCGGTCCCAGGCGACATGCGCCGCGCTGCCCGGCTTGTGCGGGTTGGACTCGCGGGTATGACCGGCCCGACCGGCGGTCAGACCATCCTGGCCAGCCTGCCACACGGTGAACTCGTCGCGGGTCTTGCCCTTCGGTTCCGGCGGGGACAGCCCCTCGGCGAAGGCGCCGAGCGGTGAGTCGATCCACTGGCAGTAGACCATCAGCTTGCGCAGGAACAGCAGCCGTTCGTCGGACTCCATCTTCATCAGGATTTCCATGAGCGCGACCACGTCCATGTCGACGCCGTCACGCTTGGCCGCCTTCTTCGCCCGGCTGACCGTGGTCGAGGCGTCGTGCGAGTCGTCCTTCGCCTCGCGGATGGAGCGCCAGTGCGCGATGAACGTGTCCGGCTTTACATTGCCGATGACGGCGGCGAGCCCTGCGGCATCCAACGGCATGGAAAGCCTCCCTGGTGTCAGACGGTTTGCGGTTCGGCGGCGGTGCGGCGGCGGCCCTTGACTGGCGGCGGATCCCAGATGTCCGGCCGCAGCTCGTGCTTGGGGATGCCGAACTTCCGTTCGATTTCCAGGGCCGACTTGATGCTCATCGGGTAGCCGCAGCGCCACTTGCTGACCGCCTGGGCGGTGATGCCGAGCGAGATCCGCACGTCATTCGGCGTGACGCGGTGCGCGGCTAGGATGGAGTCGAAGTCAGCCATGGCCGCGAGGGTAACAACGAGAGGTTGGGATTTGCAAGCCCCGCGCCGTAGGACTGGACTCGACAACGAGACGTTGTTATGGCCTTGACGATGCCGCGCAAAAATCCAGACAGGATCAATACGGCGCATCTCGGACCGTTCGCTGCCCGGCTGCGCGCGGTCCGGCGCGCCTATGGCGCGAGCATCGGGAGACCCGGGTTGAGCCAGGCAAAATTCGCTGAAGCGCTAGGTCTCAAGGATGAAACCTACCGGCGCTATGAGCGCGCCGACCATGAGCCGGGGCTGCAGATGTTGACCGCGTTGCGGCACATCACCGGGATTTCGCTGTGTTGGCTGGTCGCCGGTGCGCCGCATGGCCGTGACGACCTGGCACCGACACCGGCCACAACGGAGGGTGCGATCACCCTGGCCGACCGGCTCCGGTGGACCCGGACGTTAATGGAGCCGTCACTGAATCGTGTAGCGCAGGTCATGAACGTCGACCCGGCTACCTGGCAGGAAATTGAAGCGGGGATCGCGAAGCCATGGTTTGAGTTGATGGAGGAGTTCGCTCATCGGTTCGGGGTGTCGCTCGATTTCCTCTATCTGGGCCGATTGGAAGGCATTGCAGACGACGTTGCTGACGCATTGATACAATCGCATCCAGAGCTGGTGGTCGCCGCGGATGCAACCCGCACGCGCATGGCCAGGGATGCCGGCAGTAGCGTCCGAGCAGCGCCGATCGCGGCGCGGCGGCGGCTGCGGCTTGACCCTCAGTCAGTTGCGGGGCCGCTTCTGGGGTCGGTGTCGCCCCCGGGTTCTGAGCCCGAGGCCGAAACGGACGAGGAGCCGGAACCCGAGGTGGACTTAGCGGCGTTGCCGCGGCCGGCGTCGCTGGCGGGCTGAGCAGCGCGGCCAGCTCCGACCGGCTCAGCAAATCGGCATAGCCGATCATCCACCCTAGATCCGGGCCTGCATCCTTCGGGGCAGATTCCCTCACGTGCCGAACCTCCCCCGGGGGACCATTTTTCCCGTCAGCATCGGCTTTTGCCACCGTCTGGTCGGGCGGTGGCCATGGCGCGTCACAGGCGCGTCCCACCCTTCACTATGGTCAGGTTGCAAATTAGTGCAACTAGACGACGTTCTCCTCCAGTCGGCCTCGCGCCTTGACACTGACAACGCCGCGTTGGCAGTCTCCCGCAACGCCAACCGGGAGACGCCCATGGACTCCACGGATCTGCTGGCCGGCACCCCGCAGTCACCCGCGCCACCGCCGCTGCACATCCTTGGCTTTCTCGCGGAGGACGTGAAGCGCATCGAGGTGGTCGAGATCACCCCGGACGGCGCCCTGGTGCAGCTCACCGGCAAGAATGGCTCCGGCAAGACCTCGGTCCTCGACTGCATCAGTTGGGCACTGGAAGACGCGACGCACATCCAGGTCGAACCGATCCGGCGCGGCGCCAAGCGCGCGCGCATCCGGCTCGATCTGGGCGAGGTGATCGTGGAACGGACGTTCACCGCGTCCGAGGGTGGCACCACGACATCGCTCTCGGTGCGCACGCCGGAGGGCGCCGAGTACCGGCGGCCGCGTGCCCTGCTCGACGGGTTCCTCGGCGCCTTGTCGATGGACCCGGTCGCATTCGTGCAGCGCATGGACGACAAGGCGCGCTTCACCGCGCTGCGGCCGTTCGTGCCGGCGGTCGATTTCGAGGCGGTCGCCGCTGCCAACGAGAAGGATTTTGCCGCCCGGCGCGAGCTGAACGCGGAAGCCAGGCGCCAGAACACTCTGGCCGACCGTATGACGGTGCCGCGCGATGCCGATCTGCCGGACGTGGCGATCGATGTCAGCGCCATCGAGGCGGAGCTGGAGCAGGCCGGCCACACCAATACCGAGATCGAGACGCGCCGGCTGCGGCGCGAGCAGACGGCGGCCCACGCGGAGCGCATGCAGGAGGAGGCCTTCACGCTGCGCCGCCAGGCCGAGCGGCTGCGCGAGCAGGCCGCGGTGCTGATCGCTCAGGCCGAGCAGACCGAAACCGACGCCGCTGCCGCGGAACACGCCTCAGCGGCGTTGACCACCAAGCTGGCGGAGGCCGAGCCGCTGCCGGAGCCGGTGGACACCGCCGCGATCCGAACCCGGCTGAACCAGGCGCGCGGGATCAACACCATGGTCGACGTCCGCACGCAGCGCGACGCGGCACGCACGGCGGCCGAGGCGGCGGAGCGCGCGGCGCGTGACCTGACCGAGCAGATGAATGCCCGGCGCGCCGCGATGAATGCGCAGATCGCCGCGGCAGCATTGCCGGTGCCCGGTTTGACACTGACCCCGGAGGGCGGCGTGCGGCTCAACGATCTGCCGTTCGACCAGGCGTCCGACGCCGACCAGCTCCGCGCCTCGATCGCCGTGGCGATGGCGCTGAACCCTCGGCTGCGGGTGATCCGCGTGCGGGACGGCTCGCTGCTGGATGCGGACGGCATGCTGTTGCTGGCCGGCATGGCGAAGGAGCGCGGCTATCAGGTCTGGGTTGAGCGCGTCGGCACCGACAGCGAGACCGGCATCGAGCTGGTCGCCGGCCGGGTGCGCAAGCGGGCCCCGGCGGAGGCATCCGCATGACACGGCCCCCCTCACCGTCCCGCCTGGCGGTCCGGCTGGCCTTGCAGGTCGAGGACACCGCACAGGCGATCGCCCTGCATGTGGTGACCAAGGTGGTGCAGGCGACGGCGGGCGATCCCGAGTTCAGCGCGATCCTGCTGGCGGCGGTCGCGCTCAAGCTGGCGGCCGCACAGGAACGCTGTGGGCAAGAGGCCGCCGCGCCATGAGCACCATGGCCGAGCGGCTGCGCGAGCGTCAGGTCGTCTTCGCGGTCCCGCCGGCCGCCAAGACCGGCATCCTGGAAGTGTTCTTCGTTATCCCGGACGGCGCCTGGGATGTCATGCGCGGCGGCATCGGCCAGGAATTTGACCTGGTTAAAGTCGGCGTGCCGCTGCAGGTGGCGATGACCCGCTGCCGCGATCGCGCCACCGGCATTGCCATGTTGCGAGCGCGCGGCCTGACGATGGAGCCGAACCCGAAGGCCGGCCCGGATTGGATTCTCCTCGCGTTCGCCAAACTGGCATCCGCTGGCGTGCCGCTGCTGATGTTCCTGATCCCCGACGCCGCCCGAGACGGGCTGAGGTCCCAGGTGCACCAGTTCGATCTGCGCGACCGCGGCCTGCCGGTCATCGTGCAGATCACCGCGCGCCCGACTCACGCCGACTGCATGGCCGAGGTGCAAAGGGTCATGGCCGACGAGCAGGTGCGCGACATGAGGACGGCAGATGTGTCCTTCGCCGTCGATGCGCCGGTCACGCGGCAATGAGGGTCGTCAAAATCGCCGTCTCCCGCCGCCTGGCGCTGGCAGATGGCGCCGCGGTGTATATCAGCGCTGAGGCGGACCTGGGCCGCGCCGACGATCGCGCCGCATGCAGCCGCGAGCTGCAGGACGCGATCGACGGAGACGTGGCCGCCTGGGCGGAGCGGCTGGGCAGTGACGTAAGGCTCGCCACGCCGCCAAGAAGGTCCATGCAATGAGCCTCGCCCTCACGCAGCGCATCTCCGTGCCCGGCATCTACACGCTGAGCGACCCGGTCTACCTCGCCGACCCGGTTATCGAGCCGTCGCTGAACAACTCGACCATCAAGGAGCTGGTCGGCGAGGACGGTTCGCCGGCACATGCCTGGGCTTCGCATCCGCGCCTCGGCCTGGCGCCCGACGCCGGCGACGGCGACGGCGATTCCAGCGAGGCGCAGGACGTGGGTCACGTCGCGCACCAATTATTCCTGCACGGCGAGAGCCGCATCCGCGTGCTGAACGTCACCGCGTTTCGCAGCAACGAGGCCAAGCGACTGCGCGACACCGCGCTCGCCGAGGGGCTGATTCCGCTCAAGGCCGAACGCTATGACGCGGTGCGCCGGGTGGTCGAGGCACTGGAGAAATTCAGAGAGCGCACCGGCGCCTTCACGCAAGGCAAGCCTGAGCAAACCCTGATCTGGCAGGAAGGCCGGCAGTGGGGCCGCTCCAAGGTGGATTGGCTGTGCGACGAACCCAGCGCCTACCTCTGGGATTTGAAGACGACGACGGGCCGCGCGTCGTTGCGCTCGTTCAGCCGCTCCACCTTCGAGTTCGGCTACGATACGCAGGGGGTTTACTATCCGCGCGGCGCCGAGTGCGTGCGCGGCGAGCCGCCGGCCGGCATGAAGTTCTGCGTGGTGGAGACCCGCCGGCCATACGGCATCAAGGTTTTCGAATTGACGCCGCAGGCCATCGAGATCGCCGAGGCGCAGGTGCGCGCGGCCATCGCAACCTGGGCGCGGTGTCGCGAGACCGGCGAGTGGCCCGGCTACAGCGACGAAACCGAATGGCTGTACCCGCCATACTGGAAGCTGAAAGCCTGGGAGAGCGAGACCCGCACTGGCCGCGGCCTGATGGCGGTGCGCGAGGATCCTGCGCTGATCGCCAGCATG
>Ga0210386_10001921_pt1 | contig 18098 bp, 8 predicted proteins | sample IncBWH32OmetaG_FD_160091 | JGI IMG/M metagenome (GOLD analysis project Ga0210386, IMG submission 160091) | Forest soil microbial communities from Barre Woods Harvard Forest LTER site, Petersham, Massachusetts, United States - Inc-BW-H-32-O ... | reverse complement strand
CACTCACGCCTGCCCGCTCGTTCTTTCGTCCTTCTCTGCAATCTCCGCGGATTTTCTCTACGATCTCTGCGGTTTACGATTTTCTTTAAATGAGATTGCTTGAAGAAAATCTTAAACCGCAGGAGGACGCAGAGGTTTCGCAGAGGACGCGGACAAGAGTTTCTAATCGGCGAAGATCGCAAAGAAGGGCTGAGAACGGCCGCAAACAAAATCTTGTTCGGTTTCCTTCTCCCGATCGCCTGACCTGCGCTCCTCAGAAAATGTAAATCGCGTCAAACTGCAATCGTGTGAGCCAAGGCTCGGTACTTGCGAGCGGGCGGCCGACTAGAGCCGTGAAGCCCAACTGGACGTTCCGATCCAGCTGATAGAACGAATCCACACGATGCTGCGTTACGTTGGTGCCCTGGCGGAGTTCGCTGTAGTTGAAGTTACCCAGCACCGCTTCACGCTCAATGTAGATACGCGTGTAGCCGATCTGGAAGTCTCCTTTGTCCAGCAGGCGGCCGACTCGGGCTTCGGCCCAGTAGCCGCGGCGATAGTGCGAATTGCAGGGTGCATTGCTGGTTTGTTTGAAAGCCTGCGAGGAGGTATTCGTCGGCGCAGGCAGGATGTTCACCAGGTTCGCGCAGGCTTCCGTATTCTGGACGTAGTCGCCGATGAAGGTTACAGGAACTCTGGGATGCGTCGTGTCGATGTCGATGCGGGCGATGTTGTCGAACATGGCGAACTTCGAGGCAAACTGCGAATTGGTGACTGAGGTGACGCCGGTGGGATAGCTGGTGCCTGCGATCGTGACCACGTTGGTTCCGGTGGTGGTGTAGATGGAGTTTTGCACGGGGTTGCTCGAGTTCAATGGCAGAAGTCCGGTGAGCGGAGTCTGGGGATTCTTGCTGCTGGCGCGGGCCAGGGCGATCGCGATCGCGTCGGCGCCGCGGAAATCGTAAAACGCGGAATAGGCGCCGAGCCTGATATGCGGGGCGAGTTGCCAGGTGGTTTGCAGTTGCCCACCGTAGGTGATCTGCTGCTCGATCCTTTTATTGTTCGCGGTGGTACCCGCGATTTCGGCGAAGGGCAATTCGAATCCGACAAGCGCGATTTGCTTCAGCACAGGCGTGTTGAGTTTGAACCCCAGGCTTTGCGCCGCGCCTTCGGGATTGAGGTCCTTGTCCCAGGTAAGTTCGGTGTTGTACCAGGGGTAGGCAAATTTTCCGCCGATGAGACTCAGAGCCTTGAACGGCTTGGGCGTGAATTGCACGAAGGCCTGATCGAGGGCGATGGTCTTTCGCGTGTAGAAGCCGGTGAGCGTCTGGTTGGTGGAGACGGGATCGTTGATGTCTCCGCTTGCAAGCGTGATGCCGGTACGGAACTGCTCCCCAAGAGTGGCTACCGCGTTGAAGCGAGCGCGTACCCGGCCGCGCATGCGGTCGAGCGAACCGTCTGTGGGTCCGCCGAAAAAGGGCTCGCCACGGAGGCGGACGTCGCCGCTGAACGAGATGGGACCGAGGCCCTTGATCTGGCGTTCCAGGTTACGGATGCGTTGGTCGGAGCTGCCGGTCTCGACGTTCTGATTGGGGGGTTCATTCTGGGTTGTGCCCGGAGAAGACGGAGAAGGAATGGAGGCCGTCAACTGGGGCTCGTGCGATGGTGCCGGGCTTAGGGACTCCGTCAACGGCTGGGCCGCAGATGCGGCGCTTGCGGCGGATGCGGGCTGTGAGGAAGCGCCCGGGCGCTCGGCCTCGAGCGCCTCGATGCGCTTCTGCTGCTCGCAGACCAGACGCTCCAAGCGCTCCAGTTGTGAGCGAAGCTCGGCATCTGGCGAGGACGGGGCCGGCGATGGATTTGAAGCCGCAGGGGCTGAGTCTGAAGAAGATTGGGCACTGGAAGGCGCCGAAAGCACGGGAACAAGTGTTGCAACAAGGGACAAGAAAAATACAATCCGTCGTAGAAGACGTGGCATGTCTCTCTCCTGAGTTCCACTCACTTTGAGGTCGGACTGCTTTTTGGTAACCCCATAATGTCTATCTTATAGATTGACATTATTCAGTTACAAGACTTTGCATTCCTGGGGCCACTCGAATAATCGCATGGGAGATCCCTGGCAGCTATGTTTTCAATGACTTACGTGAACTCGTGCCCAGCCTGCGCAGGCGCCATGCGCAGCCATTTGCAGCTTGAGAATCCAACCAATTCCCAAAATTTCGCTGCCGCACACTTGCTTCAAGAATCTTCATGCGCTACTACTTCCATCGCGTTGGCGAGTGAGACGATGGACGCGAGCAACTCTCGCCTTCCTGCTCAAGGACCCAAGAACAATCAGTTCGTTCACGAGGAAGAGCGTGCCAAAGATGGTCTTGTTGTATCGGGCCAACCAGAGCGGGAGATAGATATCAAAGTTGTCCGCGCGCTCGCTGGTGAAGCGGGCAGCCACGCCGGTTAAGGGGCATCGTCCACCGCTCAGGGCGAGCACAAGACATTCCACGAGAATGATTGCAGTCAGGATTGCGGCCCAGTCGAAACGACGCCGCAGGGCCGTGACTGGCAACGCGAAAATGCATCCCGCCAGGAAGGCCCAGACCAACGTATGCAGGAGCCTGATCGCGATCAGAACCATTGTGGGAGCTCGAGGTACACGTATCCCTGTTTACTGTGAGCCGGCTCGGCGTCGCGGGCAGTGATCGGGGTCACACCTCCAAGGACCGGAGTGAAACTTGTACTGCATGGAAGGAGGCGGAAGGAACGTGACGGGGAGGATACGATCGCGCGGATTTCGGCGGCAGCGTACAGACTGTTTGATCGGATGGGGCGCGCATCCGAGTACGGCCGGGTGGTCTCGCCGAGCGACTCGAGTCACTGAGCGGCAGGATTTCGCTATCGACGTTGAGTCTGAGACTAAGACGGTCAGGAGATGGCTACTCGACGATCAGACCGTCGGCATGAAAATTTCCGATCACAACGCTGACGTGGTGTCCCGGTTTCACGAGGCGGCCTTTGTTCGAGAAGGCCATCCAATAGATTTTCCCGGTTTCCGGTGAGCTGGTCTGGCGTAACTTGCCAACCTTTTCCAGTTGCGGGATCTGCAGGCTGACTCCAGCCTGCGGGTCGATCAAGGATGGCTCGAATTTCTTATCATTCAGAGCCTCGGCCTTACCGGCATCCACGACGTGGTAGGTGAAGCGAATGAGTTCGCCCGACTCGACCGTCTTAACTCGGAGCCCGTCCACTCCCCAGATAAGCCCGTAGTACTCTGCCGCGCGTTTTGGAGGCAGATTGGGATGATAATGGCGTGCGGCCGGGGTCGAAACGGCGGCTCCGGAAGCGGCTGGTTGACTCTCCTGATTATTGCCTTGGGGCGAGGATTGCGCGGCAGCGGTCACAAGAGTGACGGCGCCAAGCGCGAAAATGAGAGCGATTCGTCGCAATTCTGACAACCTGGACATTGCACCATCTTCCTTAAGGCAGGGGTTGCGGTCAATGAAAAGCCAGATTCATTGCTCGCGGTTGTGTCGTTAGTTCTTGGACTCCAGAGCGGCCGCGCATGCGCTGGTAACTTCCTCCTTGGGCATCTTCGAGAGCTCGTCAGTGAACTCCTCATAGGAGGTCTTGTATTCCTTCGTCTTCCGAGCCTGCGCGAGTTCTTCTTCTGGAACATCTTTGACCGCGGCCTTCTTCTTTTCCTGATACTTGGCCGCCGATGGTGGATCCAGGCGTGCGCAATAATCGAGAGTGGATTCCAGCTTGCCAAAGATGTCGTTGGAAAATGGCATTTTGGCGAGCGCAAGTTGCGACATCAGCAACGCAGCAAAGAGTGAAATGATGTGTCTGATTTTCATAGCCTCAATCCGCTTTCAGCTTCTATCAACTGACTTGCCCACGCAAGCCCTGAAAGGACACTGCTCGCGAGTAACCTCGCGAGCAGTGTTTTATGGCCCCTGAAGCTTGCGTACTTATACATCGTGGTCCGTTGGCCCCTCGAAGCTGGCTGCTGCCTGGTTGAACAGCCACCAGCTTGGAGGAGAGTGAGATCAGAAGAACCTGGTCCCACTCAAACTGACTGTCTCTGTTACCGGTTCGGTATCAGTGACGTTGAGAGTTGCAGTTCCCTGAGTTCCCGCCGTTGGTGACCGGAACCGAACTCCGATCGTGCAACTCGCTCCCGGCGCCAAGCCTCCTGCAGGACAATTATTGCTGGAGACCTGGAACACCACGCCGTTAGTCGCTCCCGTAATCGAGACGGTAATCGGCCCCGTCCCGCCAGCCGTAGCCGTGTTTCTCACGGTTACGGGTTGCGGGTTGCCGAAATTCCCTCCGATGAAGGTCAGGAAGCTCAGTGACGCTGGTGATACCGAGAGCCTGACCGCCGAGCCGCTCAAGGTAACTACACTGTCAGCCGAGTGGTCGAGGCTCTGATCGTTCGAGGTCACGGTAATCGTGCCAGCGGAAGCCCCAACCGACGTCGGATTGTACGTCACGTAAATCCGGCAGCTCTGCCCTGCGGTCACGTTGAAGACTGTTGCCACGCCTCCCGTGCCGCAGCCTCCAGTTCCGGCTACTCGCTTGAACGGGGCACTAACGACGACGTTAGTCACGTTCAGAGTTGAGGTGCCCGCACTGGTCAGCGTGACGAACTGGCTCGCGCTGGCGGTGTTGACTCCGATCGTTCCGAAGCTCAACGCCGAGGGCGACATATCCAGGTCAGCCGCATTGGCTTCGGTGAGCTCGACCGCCCCGATGTCCGGTTCTGCGCCCGACGGCCGCGGATTACCGAAGTAGTCCGTGGTCGGCGAGACCGAACTGTCAGCCGTATCGATTGCCGGAGAACCCGCTGCCAGCCCGTAGTTGCCCAGCACCGCGTTGGTCTTCGGGTTGGTCATTGCCAAGGGGCCCCAACTGATGTTGATCCAGTTGTTACCCTCGTCCACGGTTGCGGAGGGAGTCAGGTTAAAGACCGGATTCGGAACCGTCGCATCCGAAATGCCCGGAGGCACCTGATAACCCATGCCGCCGAACTCCGGCGGAATGCGCGAGCCGTTGCAGTACTGCTGCACGACCCCCGGCGACGCTGGCGACTGGTTCGACGCATCGTAGCCATTCATCGCGGTCAGGATGGAGTGCACCGGGTTCAGCGAGATGGCGCCACGCTGGCCGGTGGTAGGCCCGGTATCACCACGTACGCCGATATCCCAATAGTTGTGGGTTGGATCCGGCACCGGCATGCACTGGCCACTGGTACCCTGGTTCGGCAACTGCGGCACCAGCGTGACGACATGCTGCTGGCTAATAGTTCCGCCGCCGAAAGCACCCACTTGGATGTTGAACGCCCGATTCTGCCAGAACAGGTTGTTTGACAGCATCGGATACGACAACGTGGCGCAGTTCGAATGGTTCGCCGGGCAGTTGAGCGTGAGACCGGAGAGAGCAGTCGTCAGCACCGCGCTGTTTTGGATGGCCACCAAGCCCGAAGGTTGCGGCGTGGAGGTCGTGACACACGGGTTCGCGTTCACAGGGCACGGACCCTGGCTGCTGGCAATGGGCGCGCCCAGTGTATTGAAGAGGACTCCCGACGACGCCGTGGTGTCGTTGGAGACGATCGTGTTGTTGATGATGTTCACGTTCAACGCATCTTGCAGGGAGATACCCGCACCATCCCAGCCAGCCACGTTATTCGCGATGATATTGTTCGTCACCTGCGCCGAATACCAGCGCGAAGGAGTATTCCCCTGCGCCCGGCCATCGGGGAAGAACGTGAGTTCCGTTCCGTTCACGCCCTGGAAGCGGATGCCGCCGCCGCTGCCGCTTTCCGCAGCGTTGCCCATGATCAGGTTCGCGTTGATGGTCAGGTTCGGACCCGTGCCGTCGCTCACTCCCGGCGGGCAGTCGCCGTCCGGAGCCGTGCCGCACACCGGATCGGTATCAGGCGCGCCCAGGACCGCGATACCTCCGCCGTTCGTGGGAATGGTCGGGTTCGTGCTTTGGTTAAACAGAATGGAGTTGTGCTCGATGTCACCGTTATAGCTGAACCCGAGGTGAATGACGCCACCGCCGTCACCCGTGCTCAGGTTGCCGCATACCCAGTTGTTCTGGAACTTGTAGTTGTCGGCGCCCGTGCAGAAGGCCACGCCACCTGCACCGGACGGAGTACCCGAGAACAACTCGTCACCCAGGGTGTTGTTCAGCGACACGTTGTTGTTGTGCACGTTCACGTTCATGTTAAAGCAGTACGGCAATTGCGTATTGGTGCTTACCGGATTGTTTCGGAACAGCGAGTTCCGGAACGAGTTGTAGCAGGAATCCGGCGCCGGATTTGGGGTCGTGCCATTCTGCAAGTACTGTGGCGGATATTCTCCCTGGCCGATGCTGATACCGCCCGAGAGCGTTCCGGTGTTGCTGTTAACGCGGTTGTTGGCAATTTGCAGATTGTGCGCCCAGCCATGCACGAAGATGCCGCCGCCGCCCTGCGAGCTGTCCGTAATGCCAAGCCCATCGATGCTCGAGGGGTTGCACGAGAAGTTGCTCGGGTATGGGTTCGCTATGGCGTTTCTTCCGTCACGACCGCAGCTGGCCGTATCGTTGCCCAGCAAGGTCGCCGTCGTCGGGAAGGCGCCGGTCTCGGTGCCGTCCGTCCACGGATCGCCTCCGTGGAAGTTGACGCCTTTGGCCAAGACCGTGATGCCCGCTCCTTCGTAGGCACCCATCAGAGTAGGCTCTTGCAGCAACTCCGCCAGGTTGCCATTCAGAGTGGCATCCCAGCCGACCACCGCTTCGAGCGGCAAGCGATCCACCGCGAAGTTCATGGCGGCGGAGCAGGTGAAAGGCTGACCGTTGTTCGCCGTGTCGTTCGGGTCGTCAAATGGATTCTTGGCGCTGATCGGCGTGCCATTCATCGCCACTCCGAACAGGCAGTCGACCTGCCGGCGCCACGGATCCAGTTTGCCGGCCGGATGAGCATTGGCATTGATGACGCTGGAGGCCGCACCGACACCTTGCAGGCGGACGGGCTTCCACATCAGCAGCATTTCGTTGTAGGCCCCAGGCGGCACGATGATCATGTCGCCAGGAGAGGCCGCGTCGATCTGCGACTGGATGGTTTGATTTGCCGACATCAACGTGGGCTTCTTGCCGCCCACGGTAACCGTGACGGTGTCAATCGATGGCTGGCCCGTGCTGGTCACGATGAACAATTGACCGCACTGCGCGGTGCTGCCTCCGAATTGCGCCTGCTGCTGAATTGGACATGCCGGCAGGCCGGCCGGAACCGCGCCGGTAATCTGCAGGTCGCCCCACTGTACGTTCGTGAGGTTGTGCTTCACTCCATCGCTGCCGACCAGGTAGACGGTTCCCGCCTGACCACCAAAGTGATACTGGCGGAGAACCTTCTTCTGATTGAACGGAGCATTCGCTGTCGTGGCTGACGGACCGGAGTATCCGTAGTTGTTCACCATCTGGGGACCCAGAGCGGTGATGGTCAGCTTATGCGTGCTTCCCGCGGCACTCACCCAGGGACCCGCGATATCGGAACTGGTCACGCTGGCGATCGCCGGAGTGTTATCCGGATAAGCGCAGTCGGGATTGTTGTAGCCCGCACCCGCGAAGGCGGACGTGGGCACTACCGGCGTATCCATGTACTGCGTCTGTCCCGGCATGAACGGGATCTCGTAGCAGAACTGGCTGTAGGACGGGTTATAGAGTGGGTCGGTCACCATGGTGCCGTTCGGACCAGGGATCGGACCGGGATCGTTCATGCAGGTGATCATCATGGTCGGCGCATAGCCCGTCGGGTTCGGCGGGTTCACTTCCCATGTGGAGTAGTTCAGACCGTCGTACGAACCGAAATGATCGGCGTAGGTACGAGAGATCTCGTTGCCGTTAAAGTCCTTGATGGAGATCGGCAGATCAGGCGGAGCGAACTTCTCGCCAAACTGCGGTGAGAAGGGATCGAATTCCGACGTGAAGTCGTCCGTGATGACGCCGGTGTAATGGGCAGCCGCGTGGGTCGAAGTGAAGATGTAGAACTTCGCCAATGCCGCGGTCTGGTCATCGAGCGTGACCAGCTTGCGGTCGCACAGGTTACGCTTTGCTCCCGCGAAGGGCGAGACTTCCTGGGAACCGGGGAAGAGGCTGATGAACTGAGGCACGATGCGAGACGTTCCCACGCAGGGCCAGAAGGCCTCTACGCTTCCCGTATCACCTTCGTGGCTGGGCAGCGTGGTCCGGCCCAGATCCTGCGTAGGATTCTGCGGATTGTTCGCGTTGAACGTAGAACCCACCGCTGCCTGGTCGGGCAGAATGAATATATCCCCCAAACCGGCGAACTGCATGGTGACGGGGGCGATGTAGTTGTCGCCGATCAGGATGTTTTTGTCTTCTTCCTTGACCAGCTCGTAGCCTGCCGGTACCACAACTTCGACGACGTATTTGCCGGCTGGCAGCATGGGAGTGCCGTCAGTCGGATTCGCAACGCAGCTGATACAGTTGGTGCCCACCATCGGCGAGGCAGCTCCGTTGAGCGAACCCGTACCAGTCGGTGCACCGGTGCTGGGATCCCGGTCAACGATGCTGGGGAACTGGTAGCGGCCGTCATAAGGCGCGGGTTGCAACTGGTTCCAATTGTGCATGCCGTCGTAGCACTTGTACTGCGAGTTGTACGGAATCGTGTGCAGAGTGGTGCCGTTATGGGTGTTGTTGTAGACGTCCAAGTAGCTCGGCTGATTGAACAGTGAGAAGAAGAACAGATCGGCGTTCGTTCCGCTGGCTGTGCCCTGTCCGGGGCAGTTCATTTTCGGCCGTCCGTCGGAGCGGAAGCCTTGTGCCCAATCATCCCAGCTGCTGGTCATAGTAGTGTCAACCAGTTTGAGAGTCTGGGTGCCGTCGGGAGCAGTGCTCTGCTGGTAAAGGTTGATGGTTACGCCCGGGACCAGCGGTTCCCAGCTGGTCTGCAGGAGCAATTGCGGATCGTCGAACGGACGGGTCGACGCATAGATCACATGGCCGTAGATGCCGCCGTTCTCACCTTCCTGGAAGCGTTGCTTGCCGAACTCCAGGAACGAGTTCTCACCCGAAAAACCCTGCCAGCCATAGCTCGTAACCCACGAGGGATCGATGCGGCCGGTAGAACCAGTCTTGCTGCTGCCCGGACCGTTCTTGATCGAAAAGCCGGTGCAGTCGCCATTATCGCAATACACCGCGCCGGGTACCCGGAGATCCGCAGGCAGCGGAATGACTTCGGAGGTGTTCGCCATGTTGGCGGCGATGTTGGAGCTGCCGCAAGGTGCGCCGTTTTGGGGATCGCAGTAGGGTGTGCCGTCGGCCGGCCCACCTGCGTCATATACCACGTGAGTTCCCGTGTTCTTGTAGCGGGTCGAGTCAGTTTCAATGACATACCAGCTGAACAGCGGGAACACTTCGTTGAAGCCGGCATACCCGTTCAGATCCGTGTTGTTGAAGTTGGAAAAGCTACCGTCACGGAAGCGGATGTTGGTAGCCACCAGGGCAAGTCCGGGCTCCGGATTGCCATTGGCGTCGTTGTCGGAGATGCCGTCACCGTTCAGGTCGAAGAACGTGCGGGTATAGATGTTCGCCTGCCACTGGTTCATGGCGATGTCGCCAAGATTGGTGGTGTGATTTGCCGTGCCTGAGCTACCTTTGGACAACCCGACGGGGGTGGAGAGACCGTCGACCAGCATGTCATTCCACTGATCGAAAACAGTCAGCCTCCATTCGCCATCCGGGAGGCCTGTCAAAGTGAAAGTTCCATCGGCGTTGCACTTGGCGAAGGCAAAGTCCTCACCATCGGGATCGCCGAAGCTCACGTAGCACTGGGTGAAGGCGAAGCTGTCGTTAGAACCGCTGCTAAAGAGGCGCTCATCGGGCGTGCGGCTCATGCGTTCGGTCGTAACTTTGCCGGTCAGGACGTTTCTGCAGTTGGTGCCCGTGATGTTGGGATCCCGGCCACGGCAGACACCATTCAGGCGGCCCTGGATGATCGCCGGATTGGCAAATCCGATCGAGACGTGATATCCGGCCGGACCAAACTCCTGGAAGTAGCTGGGCTCGCCGACGCGGAGGAACGAGTCATGCGCCTTCTGGCCGTCCAGGGTGTTGGTTTGCAGCCACTGCTCGCCGCGTCCAATGCGGTCCGCAGCGGGCGTTGCCACGACGCCGTAGCGTCCCGGCATCAGGTTGGCAACCACAGCCTGGCCGCGCAACGGCGAGTGCGTGACGCCGTCGGATTCGAACTCGGGGCAGGTCACGATGGTGCCGGTGATGCCTGTCGGGCTGGCAGTCTTACTTGAATCCGGACCCGTTTGCAGAGCGCCCTTGGAAACTGGGCAGGCATCGAAGCCGGTGCTGGGATCGATGGTTCCGGACAGGCTGTTCGACAACGGCATGTTGAACATGTCGTAGGTCATCTGGCCAGTCGCGTCACCGGAGCCGCCGGCATCGTCGAACAGGGTGATATTGAAACCACCAAGGCCTGGCTCGTTGGGGGAGAGTGTGTCCACGCCGCCGCCGGCGTCATTTTCGCCGTTGAGCGGGAAGTCGTCTTCGAACACGAATACGGAGAGTCTCGCAGTCTGCAGCGGCGTCGGTTCAGAAAGGATGGTTACTGCTTTCTGGCCGAGCGCAATTGGCGCGCCGCCCATGCCGTGACCGCACTGGGTTGGATCGTAGGTTTTGTCCGTAGTCGCCACACAGGCGGACAGGTTTCCGGCGATGAAGGGATTAGCGGCATCGCCCGGCAGAACCGAAATGTAGTAGCGCCGGTTCGGATCCAGGTAAACCTTGCCCGGGTTAACGGCGGTCTGGCCGTTTCCGGTGGTATCTTGCCGGCACACGCCGTTACCGACGTCGCACACCGCGTTCATGGGGGTTCCGTTCGCGTCGAGCACAACCTGGCCCGATTCGCAGGAAAGCTTACCCGTGCAACCCGTGGCTACGACCGGCATGTAGCTGGTGTGGAAATTGACTCCAAAGGTGGGAACAGTTGTCGAACCCACGGCGCCCGTGTTGGTGGTGTTGTTGGGATCGACGTAGAAGGTGCGATCTTCCTCAATGATCCAGCGGTAGTCGGTGATCGCCGCTTTCGTCTTTCCGTCGACGACCGAAACTGCAAGGTTGCTGGCAGGAAAGAAGCTCACCGTAACCGTCGCCGTGCTTCCAGATGCCGTTCCCTGCGAGTTCTTCGCGCTGTAGGTGAAGGTGAAACATTGAGAGCCTGCAGGCACAGTTGGATCGACGCAGGCAGAACCAGCACCCGTCGGGTTGGCCGTAAACGAGCCATCCGCGTTCAGCGTTAATCCCAAGGCAGCAGGCGCGGTGGCAATCACCGCCTGGAGTGGATAGCCGGCATCGTCGTAATCATTGGCCAAAACGCCCGGAGGTTTGATGCTGATGGCCGAAGCTACCGTACTCTTGTAGCTATCGTCGACGAGATGAATGTGGGCACTGGTTTCGATGTTCGCGGCGTTCAACGTAACGGTAGCGATGGGACCAGTCGTGCCGTTGGCTTGATAGACGAAGCTGTCAGGAGCCGTCCAGCCTGCATTGGGGACGTAGGTGAAGGTTCCGTTGGAGCTGAGGGTCAGAGTGCCCTTGGTCGGTGCCGTTGAAACCGCGACCCCGGACACATTGACGTCATTGGCGATTACGCCCTTGCCTGGATCAGAAACGGTAAGCGTGTTGCCTGGGACCACAACGTATGCGTCGGGGTTAGCAATCGCAGCTATCGTGGAAGGCACAGGCAAGCCCGCGCCATCAATGCTGATGTAGGCGAGCATGCCGGCATCGCGCGCGATGGCGTTGCCCGACAAACTTAACTCGCGATCGTAGATCGGCAGGGCAGTGGCTGTCGTGACCGGGCCGTCGACCATCACGTCGTAGGTCTTGCCGGCCGCCATGAATACTTCGCTCTGCACCCGAGGAACACCGGGGAGAGGATTGCCGTCTTCAGCGATCAATGAGAAGCCGGCAGCGCCGCCGATCTGAGATCCGACGATCGAGGGTACGTGCATGCGCAAGCCGGCGTTAACCATGCGGACCAGAACCTTACCCGTCGCGGGAGTGACTCCGAACGGCGGTACGCTGGTGAACTGCGAACGGCCGGCATTCGATTTGTCGAAGGCCACGCCATTAATGAGGTAATACAGCGGGGTGTAGTTCACGGCCGGCGGATAGCAGGTGTGCACTTTGGCATCGCCGCAAGCGCCCGCCACGCCCGACCATACCGCGGTCTCGCTGAAGGTCGCAGTGTTTACCGCGAGTTGAACGGCGTTGTTCTGCACCGGATCAATTTCGCTGAACAGCATGGGGATTTCAGCGTCGTACTTCACTCCAGGATATGCGGTCCCTTGCGTCGCTGGAGTGGTCGTGGTATCGACCTTGGAGGTAACGACCACGATTCCGTACAGACCCATTGGACCCTGAATCGAAGGGTGTGTTCCGGATTCAAGCAAGTAGGTGCCGGGCCGAGGAGCCTTCCAGATCAGGTTCCCAGCAGCCCCACCGAACGCTACCTCCGTCGAGAAGGACTGTACGCGACGGCCCTGCGCCGGCGCCGTGCCGGTATCAGGATTGGCTCCCGCAATCGGCCAGGTGGCACTGGACTGTGCGCCGCTGTGATCGGGCTGCGCCGTCGTTGTTCTCTGGGTCGCATCTCCCAGTCCGCCGCCCAACTGGCCCACAATCACCAGCGAGGTTGGAATGGGTCCGCCCGTGAAGGACAGATTGTTCGTGAGAACGATGGTCAGATCCTGCCCGGAGGGAGTCATGATCACAACCGGCGACCAATTCCCCGCGGCATTCGGATTCGAGGCCGCGCAAGTTGCCCCGGCGCTGGTTGTGCCGCAGGTGTAGCCCCACATCGGTACCAGGGAACCGTCGGGCAGGGTGATGCTGGCCGGGCCCGCAGTCAGGCTGACCGTCTGCTGGGCGAACGAGACACTGGCTCCGAGGAGGAGAACAGATATCGCCAGGACCGCTGTCTTCAAAGTTTTGAGATAGTTGGATCGCATTTGTGCTCTTCTCCTCAATTAATTCGACTCGTCGATGACGAATTCCCGGGAATCGACCAGCATCATCATCATCATTCCGCCGGGGAAGATGTTGTTGGTGGTGATTTCGCGCTCATTGTGCGAGTGCCACATGAACGCAAAGGCGGCTTCCGAGCCCGGGGGATTGGCAATCGTTCCTGATGGCGGCGTCGTCCCTGTCGGTGCCGTCGCGCGCGTGGTGGCATCCGGCCCGAGGTAAGCGCTGCCGCCGTACCAGGCGCCGTTGGTGAGAATGTTGGAATCAGGCAAGGTCGCTGGTCCGCCGCGGTTGACATCGCCGAACGGCGCAACTTCCAGAGGCTTGTGATGGTCCTGGCACCACTCGAAATAGTTGATCGCTGTCGGTGCACCGGTGTTGTAGCCGTTCTTGTCCGGAGTGCAGGGCAGCTTCGCATTTATGTCGGCCGAAGTGGGATTGTGTCCGTACGGATCCCAGTTCAGGCCCCTGCCGGTCCAGTAGAAGATTCCGTCCATCGCCAGGCCCGGAGTTGTCGTGGTGGTGAAGAGCAGTGGGCCAGCCAGATTGGTTTGGTCCGGAGCAGTGATCAGATTTCCATCGCGCCCCAGAATACGGACGTGGTTGCCGTGCTCGTGGAACGGATGCTGCCAGCGGCCCTGCCCGATAATCCGCAACAAAACCAAATCGCCCGGATGCATATGCGGGTTGCCGTTGTAAGGCTGGTGTGGATACTCCGGCGCATAGTTGGGATCCATGTCGTCTGGCATCGAGCGCCCGTTGATCATGAAGTAGGCCGGGTGATAGGGCTCGGTCGGAACTTCGAGCCTGCAAGTGGAAGGAAGCGCGCCATTCTGATCCAGAGTGCAGTTCGCGGCATTCACCTGTGCCAGGGCCTGGCTGTGAATCGCCGGGTCCATTTCAGAAAACTGGAACAGGTACTCCCGGTCGTAACAGCTTCCCGGCACGTGATAGGCAGCACCTGTGGGGGAGAGCCGAAAATCGTTTTCTCCGTTGGCCACCAGAGCAGTGCCGGACGCATTGAGGCCCGCAGCCCTGTTATGCGAGGGGCAGCCCGCAGCCGGCGGAGCATTCGGCAGAACGATGATCGCGCCGTACATTCCCATCTCGACCTGCAGGTCGCTCTGCGTGCCGCTGTAATAGGAGTGTGTACCCGGATTCGTCGCCGTGAAGGTATAGGTGACAAGCCCCGCCGGAGCTGCTTCATGCGTCAGCAGCCCGACTACGCCATCGGTGGAGTTCACGTTCAGTCCTGAAAAGAGGATCGACGTGCTCCCTGCCGAGGGAGGAAGGTTATTCGTGAGCTGGATTGTGATTTGCTGTCCTTCCGTCACCACCAACGTCGGACCGGGGATTTGCATTGTCGGGCAGCCACCGGCAGGCGCGCTGATCGCACTGGGCACGAAATGCGCGGGCTGTGTTCTGCAGCCGTAACCCCAGGAGTACAGCATCTGTCCGTCAGGCTGCGTAATGTAAGCCGCCGATGCGGTCAGATTGAAGGTTGTGTCCGAGACTCCAGGAGCCGCAGCAAACGCGGTGGCCGTCAGTAGTAGAGCCACTGCCACCATCGGCGCCAGAAGCTGTCGTGTTCTTGAGATCGCTTTTTTCATGTTCGTCGCCCTCATGGCTGCGCTCCTAATTAATGTGCACTTCGGTCATCAAGCCGCCGAAGTTCTCCGCGTCATTCGACAGGTGATCCAGATTGGGGGTGTAGAGGTAATAGACTTCACCCGACTTGTAAGCAGACCCGTCAGACTTGGGCAGGCTCGTATCAAGAATCACATCGAGCGACTCGCCGCCCGCCAGCGTGATGGAGTTAGTGTTGTAGTAGAGGTTGTTTCCGGCTTGGTCACGCAGCAGCTTGGCATTGAGGGCGATCACCTTCATCGGGATACCCAGCGAGGCCAAGGTCTGGTATTCGGTAACGTCCAGGTCGGAGATACGGAGCAACGCTTTTCCGCCGGCAGGGATGTTGATGATGGAGGGCAGAGGCTGTGAGAAGTGCTTCGCTCCATCGGTCGAGATCGTCTCCAGCGGCCCCGGAGTCACCGTGTCCGGATAGCTGCGGCCATTCAGCAGGAAGTACTTGTCCTTCATGTCCGCAAAACCTTCGGGGTTGAAGGTCATGCCTACGAAGTGGAAGTTGGGATCGAAGCCGTGAATCTGCAGCGGGTACTCGACGTCGTACTGGGTGGAGCCATCGCCGTCGTTGTAAGCGAAAAGCTTCGTTGCGTTGCCACCCGTGAATCCGCCGGTTGCGGCAGTGGCCACGGCTGGCATCGGGTTGCTGCACAGAATATCCGGAGGAGCGACTGTGCCCGTTGGAAGAGCTGGGCCCCCATCACCCAGGCGGCGGCACGCGGTGCGCAGATCGCTTTGCTGCAACAGCAGTGAAGACGATAGGGTCGTTCCGGTGGGAACACGATTCTGGCGCGGCCGCACGTAGATCTGTCCCACCATGCCCATCTGCAAGTGCTCGGGCGGGGTGATGTGGCAGTGCCAGAAGTAAGTGCCGGCATCGGGAGCGAGATAGTAATAGGTGAAGCTGCCGCCGATGTTGATGGCTACCGACGCATCGGGCACGCCGTCGTAGTAGGCAGAGGCGTTGGGATAGCCGTGGAAGTGAACGGTGTGCTGCTCGAACAAATCGGGGCGCATGATCATGCCCACGTTGGTCAGGGTGAGGAAGAACTCGTCATCTTCGTCCAGAGCCATCAGGGGCGCGGGAATGTTGCCGTTCATCACGCCCACGTCCATGATCTGCCGCGCATCGACGTGACCATCCACCGGCGGAATCACCAGCGAAGCGCCGAATCCATTCGCCAGCGGGGAGGTGCCAGGGACATATGTGAATCGCGTGGTGTTGATGACGCTCGCTACCGTAAAGCTGCCGTTGTAACCGGCAGGCGTCGCACCCGAGATGATGAAGCTATCGCCGACGCTCAGACCGTGGCCGCCGAAGGTTCGTACCGTAGCCACGCTGCCAGCTTCGGTCAGTTGGAAAATCCCTACTGTCCGGTTGAACTGGAGATCGCCAACCAACCCGATCGCGCCGTTGTACTTGAAGGCGCCGAGATTGATGTCCGCGCGATTCACGTTGCCGTCGCCATTGGGATCATCGGTGGTGGCGGGCTCGCCAGGCTGCAAGGTCGGCCCCGTGTACACCTGGTTAAATTCGTTCGGGAAGTCCGTGCCCGGTTGCCCACTGGCGATCTTCGCCAGACCAGACAGAGGCCCGAAGGAGAACATGTAAGTCTGGGTGCCGTCGCCCATCGTCGAGTAGCCGTCACCACCGGAGATCTGCTGGCACTTGATGGCGCCATTCACCTTCGACGTCGGCCGCTGAAACGTGTTGTTGCTCGCAGCCGTGAAAACGGTCGGTCCGGTGTAGGCAGGCTCGGAATTGTTGTTGTGGAGGTTCGTTGGATGCGTGAGGGTCGTCGTAGGGCACTGCACCCGGAACGACTGGGCGCTCGCGGCGACTGTCGCGAAGCAAACGAGAAGTATGGGCAACCATACCTGGTGCGCTTTTTTCATAACTGTGCGGCTCCTTCCGGACCTGGCGGCGCGATGAGCGCCTTGTGAACTTTGGGGGAGGGTTGAAGTGAAGGAGTCGGGGGATGGCTGCTCGCGAGATGTCCAGAATCAGGATCGCGCTCTTGAGAGACGAGACCGCTGGCGCATGGGAAGGCGCGCATCGGGCGAGCGTTGATGTCCTGTTGATCGGACAAACGGGCGCAAATCAAGGCCAACTGGAATCCTCCACAGAATCCCACAGCAAATGTTGGTTATGTCGCAGGGCGAGGGAGAAGAAATGCCCTTTGCTTGCCATCTATGTTTAGGGGAGGACTCAGACTAGGGGGAGTCTGGCGTCTTCAGAACTTGCAGCAGATTAGGCGAGTTGCCAAGTGCTGTCTACGTTCACATGAATGATAGAGTCCAAAGTTTCAAGCGAAATGCATGAAGCATTTGACTCCATCCTGCTTGCTAAGCACCGATGCATAAGTCGACCCAAGCGCAAAACCGTCGTATCCCCTACGAAGCTCTCAGAGCGCAGTCTGTGATCTTCCAATACGCTGGGCCGCATCTTCCGCGGGCAAGGATTCTCGAGATCCAAGTTTGAAGCTCGAGCCCAGGTATAGCAGCCCAATACTCTTTAGTAACAACGTCACCAGTTCACTCTGCCGATGCACCCCGGTTTTTTTGAACAGCCTCTTGAGGTGCGTGCAACCGGTGGAACGACGGAAAGCGAGTTCCTCGCAACACTCCTCGAGCGAATGCCCCTGAATCAGGAGATTGGCCAAGCGAGCTTCCATCGACGAAAATGCGTAGAGTTGCCTGAGTTCGGATTCGATCGGCCTCACCGGCAGCGCGGGATCCATGATCATGATCAGAACATTGGGTTTCGTTTCAGATGCTGCGCCCGTCCCGTGGCTGGGGCGTATCAATAATGTGAATGGGCGTTTGCGGGCGCCTCTCTGCACGGCAAGAACATTGCTTGCGGATTGGCCATTGCTTGTACGTTTGCCTGCCCGATGCACGAGTTGCTCAAGCGATCGTTCGTTTTCCAGGGTTGTCCGCAGCTTGCCATCGCGATTCAGTTCCAGACCGTCTCGTGCGGCAAGAATCTTCTCGGCGATTTCATTCGCGCCAATCACTCTGCCATCGGCGGCGCATAGGACCATCCCAATGTGAAGCAGCGAGAGCGCGCCAAAGCTCGCTTCCAGAACCCGAGGATTTGGGATGGCTGATCCCGCAGCCAGGACCGCTGCCGTCTCGCAAGTAAGTTCCTTCTCCGTGGACGCAAGCGCAGCAATGCATTTGCCGATTTCCCTGCAGCCGCCATTTGCTTCCCAAGCGCCGCAGACTGGGCACTGGAAACTTGCGTTCGCGATGGGTGCACTCTGGCTGCTTGCCATGGATGGAGTTCTTTTCTGAATAAACCCGTCCTCTTCAAACATGAGGATGGTTTTCTACTTTCTGCTCGTCAGGTTTTTAGGCGGTTGCGCGCAGGATTGAAATCATGCCTCGCGACGCCCGAGGGAGGGAAAAGACCGTTAAGCGCGCAGATCAAA
>Ga0210386_10001920_pt1 | contig 18109 bp, 17 predicted proteins | sample IncBWH32OmetaG_FD_160091 | JGI IMG/M metagenome (GOLD analysis project Ga0210386, IMG submission 160091) | Forest soil microbial communities from Barre Woods Harvard Forest LTER site, Petersham, Massachusetts, United States - Inc-BW-H-32-O ... | reverse complement strand
GGGCGACGACATCCAGCCGGGGCAGGTGCTGCGGCTCACTGGAAAGGCAAACCAGAGCGGCATCCACGAGGTATCGATGCTCGACCCGACGTATCAGATCATCGAAACTCCCGAGGAGACTTAGACTCGCGGTCCCGCAGCTCCGGCGGCTGAATTTCCCCCACCGGGCGACGTAGGGTGCAACCCGTGCGTATCCACCCCGAAGTCTCGGACGCGCTGGCCGCCGGACGGCCAGTCGTCGCGCTGGAGAGCACGATCATCAGTCATGGCCTGCCGCGTCCGGACAACCTGCGTATCGCGCGCGAGATCGAGGAGGCGGTGCGCTCCGGCGGAGCGGTGCCGGCCACGATTGCGATCATCGGCGGCGAGCCGCACGTCGGTTTGGACGACGGCGCGTTGCGGCGCATTGCGGAGGGCACCGCGGTGGTCAAAGTCAGTGTCCGTGACATCGCGGTGCTCGCGGCGCGGGCCGGGGATGGTGGGACGACGGTCGCCGCGACCGCGCACTTGGCGGCGTCCGCCGGCATCACCGTGTTCGCCACCGGCGGGCTGGGTGGCGTGCATCGCGGCGCGCGCGACAGCTGGGACGAGTCCGCGGATCTGACAACCCTCTCGCACACCGGCGTACTGGTGGTCTGCGCCGGCGTGAAGTCGATCCTCGATGTGGCGGCCACTCTGGAGCGACTGGAGACCCTCAACGTCGGGGTCATCGGCTACCGCACCGACCGGTTTCCCGGCTTCTACCTCGCCGATTCCGGCCACCCGGTGGATTGGCGGGTCGACACGCCGGCACAGGCCGCCGACGTGCTGCGGGCCAGACGCCGGCTGGGCACCGAGGGGTTCGGGCTGGTGCTGGCCAACCCCATCGCGCCGGCCGACGAGATGGATCGCGGGCTGCACGACCGGGTGCTGGCCGCCGGCCTGGCCGCCGCCGAAACGACCGGTGTGCGCGGCAAAGACGTCACGCCGTTCCTGCTCGACTTCTTTCACCACGAGACGCACGGCGCGTCGATTGCCGCCAACATCGCCCTGGTGCTGTCCAATGCCCGGTTGGCGGCGGAAGTCGCGGTGGCCTTCACCGGGTGAGGATGTAGTCGTCGTCCTGCGGCCGGGTCAGCATGCGGGTCAAGTGCTTGCGGTCGAATGGCCACAGATCGATGTGGTTATCGTCGGCGAAGTACCACGAGTTGCAACCGGTGTTCCACACGGTTGGGCCCATCGCCTCGGCGACGTCGTCGGCGAAGCGGCTGGTGGCTTCTTCGGTGACTTCGACAGTGGTGATCTCGCCGTCGCGGAATCGCCGCAGCCATTCGATGATATAACCGGCGGTCAACTCGGCAACGTATTGCAGCGACATCGATCCGGTGGGCGAGTTGGGCCCGAGAACCGTGAACAGGTTGGGGAATCCGGGGATGGCGGTCATTCCCCAGGCGCGAGGACCTTTTGCCCAGGCGTCATCGATCGACAGCCCGTCGCGGCCGCGTAGCGTCATCGGGCGCATGTAGTTGTGGGCCTGGAAGCCGGTGGCGAGCACGATCGCGTCGAGGTCGTGGTGCACGCCGTCGGTTGTTCGCAGACCGGTTTTGGTGACCTCGGCGATCGGTTCGTTGACGAGGTTGGCATTCGGCCGGGAGATCCGCCGGTAGTAGTTGCCCGAGACCACTTGTCGTTTGCAGAACGGCTGGTAGTCAGGGGTCAACCTGGCGCGAAGATCCCTGTCCCGCACCAGGGTTCGCAAGCATATCCACGCGTACCGCTGGGCCAGCCGTCGTCGCCAGGTCGGTCGGGTGGCCACGTCGACCAGGAAGTCCGAACCGATGAGCTGTGACCATTCCACCGTCCTGTCCAGGAACGGCAACGCCCGCAGCATCCGGCCGACAACGCGGGGCTGCCTCATCCCCATCGGCATCCACATCACCCACTGCGGCGTTCGGGCAAAATGCGTGATGTGGGCCGCTTCGGGCTGCAGCGCTGAAAACACCTGTGTCCCAGTCGATCCAGTGCCGATGACCGCGAGCCGTTTGCCCCGCGTCTCGATGTCAGTCCAGCGCGCGGTGTGCACCACCGGCCCGGTGAACGAGTCAAGGCCGGGAAGATCCGGGATGAACGGGTGGTGCAGCACACCGGTTGCGGCGACGACGAAGTCCGCGTCGATCTCTTCTCCGCCGGACGTGGATACCCGCCAGCGGTTCTGCGCGAACACCGCCGAGGTGACTTCGCAGCTCAGCTTCAGATGCGAGCTGAGTTGCAAAGCTTCGACGAGCTCATGGTGATATTGCTGGATCTCCTCACCGGTGGCCCAGACGTGCTTCCAATCTGGTTTGGGTGCGAACGCGAATTGGTAACCGTGCGAAGGCACGTCGCATCGCAGGCCGGGGTAGCGGTTCCAATACCAGACACCACCAACGTCGGAACCCTTTTCCAGAATGGTGAAGTTGGTGAAGCCGGCTTGCCGGAGGGCATGAGCCACGGCGATTCCCGCCATGCCGGCGCCGACAATGACGATCCGGGGATCCCGCTTTCCGGGCATGGCGGGTTGGTGGGTTTGGCTCATTTCTGTGGTGAACACTATGCCTGCCGAAACCAGCGCGGCAAGAATTATGGTCCGCCTCCGTCTTCGTCGTCCTGCACGTCACCTGTTGGCGCAGATACCCCTGTGCGGGTATCGGTCTAAACCGCCAAAAACCACCTCTGACCTGTGTCGGGCTGACAGTGCGTCGTCGCTGCTAGTAGGCGCGTCTGTGACCGATATCGCAGGCCTTGCTGGATGAGATACAAGATAAACGCGAGTTATATCTAGCGAACGTCTAGAAGTGCGCAACATCGAGGAGGCCCGCAATGTCCGCCGCAGAAACTCGCGTGGATCTCAACCGCATCACCCACCCGCTGAGGCTGGCCAAGGGATTCGGAAAAGTCCTCGTCGGTGCCGTTGGAGCCGCCATCGCCATAGGCCTGGCCGCGCCGGCTGGCGCCAGCCCGGTAATACCGCAACCCCAGGGCGCCCCGGATTTCCTGGCCGCCGCACGCGCGGCGGGCGTCACCGGAACGGATCCGGCGATGCTGGAAGACGGCTACAGCGTCTGCAGGAGACTGTGGGTTCGGCAGATGCCGGGTACTCAGGTAGCCGCTGACCTGGTGCACGACAATCCGCAGCTGACCTTGCAACAAGCGGGGCAGTTCGTGCTGGCCGCATACCACGGCCTGTGCCCGGTGCCCGGCGGCTCGTATGACTATTGGGCTTACAGCACCGGCTAAATCAGTTGGCCTGCAACAAACAGCGGCGGCTTCCCGGTTACTCGAACACATGTTCCAATTTTATCCGCAGGGTCCGACAGCCGCTGCGACTATCCACAGGCGAAACTAAAGTGACACAAGTTTTCAAGGGTGGGCATGACCCACTCACCGGTGCCTGGACCGGCAGGTGATTAAGTGGTCGAGATTGACGAGGGAAGGACAGTCGTGAAGAAACTGACAGCCGTGCTGGGTTCGCTGGCCGGGCTCGCGGTCACGGCCAATGGGTACCAGCCCCTCAGCAAGCGCGGCCTTCTCTCGACGTACGCATTCAGCTTCGGGGTGTTCGCATCGGAGCTGCCCTTGCAGCTGATCGCCGGACAATTTGCGGCGCTGGCCGCGGTAACCCGCAGACTCTCGCCACGGCTGCGCTGGTTCAGCTGGCTGGTGTCCGCGCTGTCGTGGTTGGGACTGCTGGGCCTCAACCGCCTCAGCCACCAGGCCAACCTGCCGCTCGCCGCAGCGCTCGATGCCGGGTTGGGCACCGACCGTCGCACCCAGTCGGCCGACCTCTGGAAGCGGCCGGCGGGCGCGGGCACGGCCAAGAACCCCGGTGTGGTTCGTATGCTCCGGATCTACCGCGACTACGTACACGACACCGACATCAGCTACGGCGATCACGGCGCGCGGAACCACCTCGATATCTGGCGACGGCCGGACCTGGACCGTGACGGACGGGCGCCGGTCCTGTTGCAGGTCCCTGGCGGCGCCTGGATGGTCGGAAGCAAACGCCAACAGGCCTATCCGTTGATGAGCCATCTGGCCGAGCTCGGCTGGGTGTGCGTGGCGATCAACTATCGGCTCAGCCCGCGCTCCACCTGGCCCGACCACATCGTCGACGTCAAGCGTGCGCTGGCCTGGACGAAGCAGCACATCGCCGAGTACGGCGGAGACCCGAATTGGATCGCGATTACCGGCGGATCGGCTGGCGGGCACCTGTCCGCGTTGGCCGCTCTCACCGCGAACGATCCCCAGTTTCAACCGGGCTTCGAGGAGGCCGACACCAGCGTGCGCGCGGCGGTGCCGTTCTACGGTGTCTACGACTTCACCCGGACCGACGATGCGATCCACTCGCTGACGGTGCCCACAATGGCGAAGTACGTGTTCAAACTGGGGCGAGCCGAAATATCTGAAGCGCTTCGCACCGCCTCGCCGATCACGCATGTCTCTGCCGATGCACCACCGTTTTTCGTCCTGCACGGACGCAATGACTCGTTGATCCCGGTCGAACAGGCCCGTGCCTTCACCAAACGGCTCCGCGAAGCCAGCCGCCAGCCGGTTCTGTACGCGGAAATGCCGTTCGCGCAACATGCCTTCGACATCTTCGGGTCGGCCCGCGCCGCCCACGCCGCGGTGGCCGTCGAGCAGTTCCTCGCCGAGATCTATGAACGCACGACGGTGAGCCCTAGCCGGATCGCTCAGTAGCGCGTAGTCCCAGCGAAAGAAGCAGCCGGACATCGGGATTGGCCAGCGACGTCGAGAGCAGCTTCTCGATCCGGCGGACCCGGTACCGCACGGTGTTGGGATGGACGTGCAGCTGCTCCGCCGCGGCAGCGACGTCGCCGAAACTGTCCAAATAGACCCACAGTGTCTGGACCAACGCCGGGTCGCGGGCTTGCAGGTCGCGCACCCGCGGGTCGACGAGCCGCCCGTCGGCCGCGACCATCGTGACGATCTCGTCGAGCAGCACGGTAGTGCGCGCCTCGGCCAACGATGTCACCTCACCGAACGAATCCGGATGACGTTCGGCGCTATCCAGCACCCGATCGACCTCTACGCGCACTGCGGCCAGGCCGGCCAGTCCGGTAACCGGCGCGGCGACGACGGCCCGCAACTGCAGTCCCAGTTCAGTGCGCAACGCGCTGATGGTGCCGCGAATCCATGAGGTGAGCGACGACCGCTTCGCCGTATTCGGAAGTAGCACATATACCCGCGAACCGCGCGATGCGACCTGCGCATCAGCCCGAAAAGCGTTGGCGCTCAATGCCAGCACGTCGGCCAGCCTGGCGTCGCGGTTTTGGGCGTGGAAACCGATCAGCGCGGCGTTGCCGTCGGCCAAGATCCCAAGTTCTCGTGCAACGGTGTCCACATCGACCGATTCGCTGTCGGACAGGCCCAGTAGCTCCTGGGCCCGGAGCGCGTGCGTCGACGGCCTGGCGGCCAGCTGCGACATGACGCGGGCGGCCAGCACGGCGGCTCCGCGCAACATTTCCTCGGCGTCCTCCGCCAACGGTTGGGAGCCCTGCTGCACCCAGATGGTGCCGGCGAAGGCCGGCGCCCGGCGAGCGTCACGCCCCGGCTGGCGAATACCAACCGCGAGGCGGGGCCGCAGACCCAACTCCGGGCGCTCGGCGACCCGGACCACGTCGCCGCCGGCCCGCAGGGCGTTGAAGATTCCCCATTGGCCGATCCACTCCAGATGCTCGGGGGGTCCGGCCCGACCGAGGATCGACAGCCGCCGCAACTCGTCGGCCTCGTCGTTGGATGCCGAATAGGCCAACACATGCGACTGGTCATCCTCGATGCTGACCATGCCGTGGATACGGTCGGCCAGCGACTGTGCCAGGCCGAACAAGTCGGTGCCCGAGTCGTTGCTCGGATCGGCCCGATCGCCGTGGTGCTCGAGGACATGATCGACCAGTCGGTATAACCGCTCCCAGCGGGCCTGCGGATCCACGGCCACCACCGCCGTTCCGGCAGCGACGGCCCGGGCCACCAGGGCGTCGGACGGGTTCTTGGCGAAGATGGCCACTGGCGCGCGATCGGCCGGGCCGGAAGCAAGCGTGTCCAGCCAGTGCTGGCCCTCCTGGTCGGCGACGCCAAGCAGAAAGAACACGTCCGCCGAGTCGGCACCACGGCCCAGGCCCAACCGCACGTCGTCGGAGTCGATCAATGCCGCCGAGGCTACCGGCAGGTCCAGTCCGCGCGGCGCGTCGACAAGGCTCGCCACCGTCGTGTCCAGGGCCAATAGCAGCTGCCCCAGTCCGACACCCGCCTTTCGCATATTGTCCGATCCTACTGGAAATCCACCGTCAGATTAGCCGATCAGCCAAGCATCGGCGGGTCGCCGGCGGTCATCCTGAAGGCATGGACGCGATCACCGATGTTCCCCTGCCCGCGAACGAGCCGATCCACGATTACGCCCCGAATTCGCCCGAACGCACTCGGCTGCAATGCGCGCTAACCGCGCTGGCCGATGAGCCGATCGACCTGCCGCACGTCATCGGCGGCGCGCATCGCATGGGTGCCGGTGAGCGGATCGACGTCGTGCAGCCGCACCGGCACGCGGTGACATTGGGCACGCTGACCAACGCCGATCATGCCGATGCCGCCGCTGCCATCGAAGCGGCAATGGCCGCCAGAGCACACTGGGCGGCAACCCCGTTCGACGAACGTGCCGCGGTCTTTCTGCGCGCGGCCGATCTGCTCGCCGGGCCGTGGCGCGAGACAATCGCGGCCGCGACCATGTTGGGTCAATCGAAAACCGCCTATCAGGCCGAAATCGACGCTCCCTGTGAGCTGGTCGATTTCTGGCGGTTCAATGTCGCCTTCGCACACCAGATTCTGGCGCAGCAGCCGTTGAGCGTACGGGGGGAGTGGAATCGCACCGACTACCGCCCGTTGGACGGCTTCGTCTATGCGATCACGCCGTTCAACTTTTCCGCGATCGCCGGGAATTTGCCCACCGCGCCGGCGCTGATGGGTAACACGGTGCTGTGGAAGCCATCGATCACGCAGACATTCGCCGCATATCTGACCATGCAACTGCTTGAGGCGGCCGGATTGCCACCCGGTGTGATCAACCTGGTCGCCGGTGATGGCTACGCGGTTTCCGATGTGGCGCTGGCGGATCCGCGGCTGGCCGGGATCCACTTCACCGGATCGACGGCGACGTTCCAGGGGTTGTGGCGCGAGGTCGGCGGCAATATCGAGCGCTACCACAGCTACCCGCGCCTCGTCGGAGAGACCGGCGGCAAAGACTTCGTACTCGCCCACAATTCGGCACAACCGGACGTGTTGCGGACCGCGCTGATCCGCGGCGCGTTCGACTACCAGGGGCAGAAGTGCTCGGCGGCCTCGCGAGCATTCATCGCCCACTCCATCTGGCAGCAGATGGGTGACGACTTCCTGGCCGCCGCCGCGGAGCTGCGATTCGGCGACATCACCGACTTCTCCAACTTCGGTGGTGCGCTGATCGACGAGCGTGCCTTCACCAAGAACGTCGACGCGATTGAACGCGCGAAGGGTGCGGCCGGTGTCACGATCGCGGTCGGTGGTGAATACGACGACAGCGAAGGCTATTTCGTGCGCCCAACGGTGCTGCTGTCCGACGACCCGACCGACGAGGCGTTCGCCACCGAGTACTTCGGTCCGGTGCTGTCGGTGTACGTCTATCCCGATGACCAATACGAGCGCATCCTCGACGTCATCGACGCCGGTTCGCGTTACGCGTTGACCGGTGCGGTGATCGCCGACGATCGCGACGCGGTGCTGGCCGCGCAGAACCGTTTGCGGTTCGCGGCCGGCAACTTCTACGTCAACGACAAGCCGACCGGGGCGGTGGTGGGCCGCCAGCCGTTCGGTGGCTCTCGCGGATCGGGGACCAACGACAAGGCCGGTTCCGCATTGAATTTGTTGCGCTGGACGTCGGCGCGCTCCATCAAGGAGACGTTCGTCCCGGCCACCGATCACAACTATCCGCACATGGCGGAGCAGTGATGTCGAGCCTGTTCGCCAAAACGCTGCGTCCGGCGATTCTCGCCGCCGGCCGATCCGACGGGCTGCGGCGCACGGCGGAACGGTTGCCGGTCACCAGCAAGGTGGTGCACCGGTTCGTACCGGGGGCGACGCTTGATCGGGTGTTGGACAGCGTTGCGGCCCTGCGAGATTCGGGCAGACTCGTAAGCATCGACTACCTGGGCGAGGATGTCACCGACATCGACGGCGCGAATGCCACTATGCGTGCCTACCTCCAGCTCCTGACCGCGCTGGGCCGACGGCCGGATGCCAGTCATGACGGTGTGCGTCCGCTGGAGGTGTCGTGCAAGCTTTCGGCGTTGGGTCAGGCACTGGAACGCGACGGCGAGAAGATCGCTTTTGCGAACGCGCACACCATCTGCGAGCGGGCCGAGCAGATCGGTGTGTGGGTGACCGTGGACGCCGAAGACCACACCACCACGGACTCCGCATTGTCGATCGCGGCCGATCTGCAGACTGATTTCCCTTGGCTGGGCTTGGTTTTGCAGGCCTATCTTCGTCGCACACTCGGTGACTGTGCACAGTTCGCCAGATCCGGAATCAGGGTGCGGCTGTGTAAAGGCGCCTACGACGAACCGGCGTCGGTGGCCTACCGGGACGCCGCGGCCGTCACCGACTCGTACTTACGGTGCCTTCGGGTGCTGATGGCAGGCTCGGGCTACCCGATGGTGGCCTCCCACGACCCCGTAGTCATCGGCGCGGTGCCCGCGCTGACGAGTGAAACCGGGCGTGGTCCGGGCGATTTTGAGTACCAGATGCTGTATGGAATCCGCGACGGCGAGCAGTTGAGGCTGGCCGGCGCCGGCAACCGGATGCGGGTGTATGTACCGTTCGGCACCCAGTGGTACGGGTACTTTATGCGTCGGCTAGCGGAACGACCGGCCAATCTGACGTTTTTCATGCGGGCGCTGGCGGACCGCGGTCACTAACCGCCGGGGCTCAGGACGCTTTGGCGTACCTGCGAACCAGATCGTCCTCCCCGAACGTGTCGTTTTGCTGCCGCCCGGTGGCGTCGCTGCCGAAAAAGGTCCACCGCCGTGGACTTGTCTGTGGCCCGCTGATCATCTTGACCGTGTAGCGCACCTGCGTCGGGCGCATCGTGCCGATGACGTCACCGACCCGGATTTGCGACGGATGAATCTCGGGTGCATCCCCCGGGTTTTGCATGGCCGTGCCACCCCATCCTCAACTATGTTGCCGTCTCGCTATCCGCGATCTGCTTCCCTAGCCGAATGGGCAGCACGTGCCGCGTTGGGCATCGCGGTAGCGATGTTGCAGCGCAGCGCAGCGACGTCTACACCCTTACCGTACAGCAAAGGCGGAGCTGATACTGGCGCTCCCTTCATCCGGGCGCCCGCGGAGTGCGGTCACTGACCGCGCCGCGGCCGCGGACGCTCGTTGGCGAACCCCCGGACCAGGTGGGCCCGCACAAAGTCGGCGACGACATCGGGGTTGTCCATGTCCAGCGTCGATGAGGGTGTGCTGAACAGCGAGAACAGTATGCGCGCGAACCATTCGCCGGCAGACTGAATGTCGAGGTCTTTGCGAACCTCGCCGGTGAGCTTGGCCGCGGCGAGGTGGGGAGCGAGGAAGTCCACGCATTCGCTCAGCAGGACGGCGGCATCTTTGGTCAGCAGCAGGCTGATGGCGTCTTCGTCGAAGTACTTCTCGGAGGCGATGACACGCCGTGCCTGGGTGACGAATACTGCTGCACGGCTGAGCTTGTCCTCCAGCGAGCGGCCCCGGTCCATCGCCGTGGACATCTGGCGATAGAACTGCTCGGAAGCGTGCTCGGCGCACGCTTCGACGATGGCGGCCTTGTCGCGAAAGTACTCATAGATCGTGCTGCGGGAGACACCCGCCATCTTGGCGATGTCGACGATGGTGGCCTTCTGCAGTCCTTGCTTGCCAAAACAGGCAAAGGCGGATTCCAGGATGAGCGCGCGGGTATCCGTCGCTTGGGTCAACGCAGAGGCTTGAGTCATCGCAGATGCAGTTCCCTACCTGTCCGTTGCCAGAATCAGGCCGCTGGTGGGCACGCCGGTGCCCGACGTGACGAGTACGTGCTCGACGTTGTCGACTTGGTTGTACGAGGTTCCGCGGATCTGCCGGACGCCCTCGGTGATGCCATTCATCCCGTGGATGTAGGCCTCGCCGAGCAGTCCGCCATTCGTGTTGATCGGCAGTTCCCCACCCAACGACAGCCGATCGACGGTGGCGAAGTCTTTGGCTTCGCCGCGGCCGCAGAATCCGAGTTCCTCGAACTGGGTGAATACGAACGGCGTGAAATGATCGTAGATGAAAGCGGTTTGGATGTCTTGCGGCTTCAGGCCCGAATCGCGCCACAGCCTGTCCGCGACCACGCCCATCTCCGGGAGCCCGGTGATGTCGTCGCGGTAGTAGCTCGTCATCATCTCGCCGTTGTAAGCCGCCCCCTGCGCTGCGGCGGTGAGCACCGCCGGCGGCTGCCGGAGATCCCGGGCGCGTTCGGCGCTGGTGACCACCAGCGCGACCCCGCCATCGCTTTCCTGGCAGCAATCAAGCAGACGCAGAACGGGTTCAATGATCCAGCGCGAATTCTGGTGGTCTTCCAGCGTAATTGGGCGCTGGTAAAACCACGCGTCGGGATTGGTGGCCGCATGTGCGCGGTCGACGACGGCGATGCGGCCGAAGTCCTCGTTGGTGACTCCGTAGGCCGACATGTAGCGCTGGGCATGCAGCGCGACCCACGCTGCGGGAGTGAGCAATCCGAAGGGGGCGTAGTGCGCCATGAACAGCGGGGTGTCGGCGTTGGTGCGTCCGCTGCCGCCGAAGCGAAAGCCGGAACGCTCGTTGAACGCGCGCCAGCACACCACGACATCGGCGACACCGCTGGCGACGGCCATCGCCGCATGCACCACGGTGCCCGCCGCCGCCCCGCCGCCGTGCGGCACCCGGCTGAAGAAGCTGAGGTCGCCGATACCGACGTTGCGTGCGACGTCGATCTCGTCGCTGGCGTCCATCGTGAAGGTGACCATGCCGTCGACGTCGCTGGGCGCCAAGCCGGCATCGTCGAGAGCCGCGCTGACCGACTCACACGCCAATTGCAGTTCGCTGCGCCCGGATTCCTTGGAGAACTCGGTCTGCCCGATGCCTACTATCGCGCAGCTGCCAGGCAGCGCGCCGCTCATGCGCCAGCCCCGTCGAGCAGGCTGACAACGGCCGTGCCGGAGACGTGATCGCCAAGGCTGTTGGATGCTCTGAAGGTCACCTCGACGAAGTTCTCACCGTCTGAGCCGTCAATTTTGCCCGTCACGCTGCCGGTGAAACGCAGCGGATCGTCGGGAAAACACGGCACGCCCAAGCGAATCGACAGCTTCGTGACCATCGCTTCGGGCCCTGCCCAGTCGGTGAGGAAACGCACGCAATATCCGTTGGAGGTCAAGATGTTCATGAACAAGTTGGGCGAGCCCTGCTTGTTGGCATAGTCGCGGTCGTGGTGCACTGGCATGAAGTCACGCGATGCGATCGCGCCGGCGACGATCATCGTGGTGGTGATCGGAATCTCCAGCGGGGTCACCTCGTCACCGACCTCGATTTCAGACCACCGCAACGTCGATTTGGGGGGAGTGGCACGAGTTTTGGCTGTCGTCATAGCCGTCCTTCCGGGTATGTGCTGCCGAGGTGAGCCAGCTGCTGGGAAGCCGAGCCCAAGGTGAGTTCGTTCTGTTTGGCCCAGAGAAAGTAGCGGTGCAGGGGATAGGTGATGTCGATCCCAATCCCGCCGTGCACGTGTTGGGTGGTGGCGGCCACTCGGGCGCCGGCCTCGGCGGCCCAGAATTTCGCGATCCGTGCCGCCCGGTCTGCGGGCTGGCCCTCCGCGATCAGCCAGGCCGCGTGCCAGGTGGTCCAGCGGATCGCCTCGACGTCGATGAATCCGTCGGCCATCCGCTGCTGCACCGCCTGGAAGCTGCCGATCGGGCGGCCGAATTGTTCACGTCCGGTGGTGTATTCGGCGGCCATTCGCAAGGCACGGTCAGAGACTCCGAGCTGGATAGCGCACAAACCGACCAGCGCGCGAGTATAGAGCGTACGGACCAGGCTACCGGGACCTTGCAGCAGGTCAGCGGCGGAAACGGTTGCGCCGTCAAGGAATACATCCGCGTGTGGTATGCGAGTAGTGGTCGCCGTCGGCCGGATGCCGACACCGTCGGCGTCGGTCGCCAGCAGGAAGAGGCCCACGGCGCCCTCTGTGCCGTCCTCGATAGAGGCGGGGATCAGCACGGTGTCGGCGAGTTGGGCTGCCGGCACCAACTCCTTGGTGCCGTCCAGCCGCCAATTCGGGCCATCACGACGTGCGGTGGTGGCGGGCTTTGCCGGGTCAGAGCGGCCGGGCTCCTGCAGGCCCGCGGTCAGGATGCGGGTTCCGTCGATGACGCCGGGCAGAAAGCGCCGCTGTTGCTCCGGTGTTCCGTGCCGGGCGATCGGGTCGGCGCCCAGCAGCAGCGTGGGGTAAACAGGCACCGGCGCCACGCTCCACCCGACTTCGGCCAGCAACACCCCGAGTTCAACGAAGCCACCGCCGTTGCCGCCGAACGATTCCGGTAACGCGGTGCCCAGCAGGTCGAGCGAGGCCAGTTCCTTCCACAGCGCGGCGTCGTAGCAAGATTCGTCGGCTTCGAGTTCGGTCAGTCGCTCCGGGGTGGCTCGGCGCTCGAAGAGTTCCCGGGCCAGCTTGCTGATGGTCGCTTGCTCTTCGGTGAACGTGAAGTCCATGGGCGTCACCCGGTCATTCGGCAGCGGCCCGAAATTGGTGAAGCACAAGATCGTTATCGAAAGTCTGGTAGCAGACATCGACCGACATCCCAACTGTGACGTCGGTCGGGTCGATATCACACAAGTTCGAAACCAACCGTACGCCTTCGGCGAGCTGCACTAATACGACGATGTAGGGGTAGTCGAAGAACGGAAACCGGGGTTGATGCGGCATCACGTAGCTGTAGACGGTGCCGCGACCCGACGCCTCGATCGCATCCCAGTCCAGAGAGCGACATTTCGGGCACATCGGCTGGGGCGGGTTGCGCAGCGTTCCACAGCCATTGCAGCGCTGGATCAGCAGCTTGTGGTCGCGCAACCCGTTCCAGAAGAACTCGGTGTCCGGGCTGATCGCGGGTGCCAGTCGGGACGCCATCAGCGTTCCGGCCTGAATCGCAGCACCCGGAATCGCTGGCGGCCGAGCACCTCACCGTTCTGATCGGTGTAGGTGATCACCCAGGTGAGGAAGTAGCCGGTGCCCAGCGCGGTCTTCTTCTCGTCGGAGACATCCTCGTACACCGACGTCGCGCTGATGACATCACCCAGCCGGGGATAGCGCTCGATCTCGAATTCCGAATTGGTCGCCACGATGCTGGTGTATCCGGCCTCGTCGAGGAAAGCCGTTGGATTACCGGTGATCTCGACGGGTGAACCACCGCGATCCCCGATTCCTTCGAGTTTCGGTGACGGCATTGTCCAGGTCTGCAGCATGACCGGTGGCGACACGATGCCACCGAACCGGGACTTGGCCGCGAACTCCGGGTCGAGGTAGACGGGATTCATGTCGTCGAGCGCGTACGCCCAGTGTCGGATCATCGGTTGGTTGACCGGATCCGGTGCAACCGAGGGCTTTCCGGTACCGCCGGTTGGTTTGCCGACAAGCGCCCGCAGCCTGCTACGGAGCTCGGCATCTGAATCGCTCACTGAGTTGGTCCTCCTGACTTGTCCGTCGGGCGAAGGTCACGTGGTGCTCGCGGCATACCCAAGCCGGCCATCGCGATGATGTCTCGTTGGATCTCATTGGCGCCACCGCCGAATGTGTTGATCACGGCTATCCGATAGGCGGATTCCAGCGCACCATGTAGCGGTGCGTCGGCGCCACGCCGTAGCCCGTTGTGGTCGAGCACTTCCAGCAGCTGGCGGGCGACCTGCTGGGTCAGCTCGGTGCCGAAAACTTTCGCGGCAGAGGCTTCCCCCATGTTGAGCGCGCCCTTCGTCATTGCCGCGTTCACCCGCGCGTTGACGAGTTTGTACGCGGCGACCTGAGCCTCGACCCGGGCCAGTGCGAGCTGCACCCAGGGCTGGTCGATGACACGGCCGTCGTCGAGCTCGGTGTTGCTGGCCCACTGCAGCGTCTGCTCGAACAACGGCTCGAGCGCGGCGAGATTGCTCAGGGCTGCTCGTTCGAAGTTCAACTGGGTGGTGATCAGCTGCCAGCCGTGGTTTTCACCGGCGACGATCGAACTCGCCGGTACCCGCACATTGTCGTAGAAGGTGTAGAAGGTGGAGATGCCCGGCATGGTGTGCAGCGGCTGCCAGGAAAATCCGGGCGACGAGGTGGGGACGATGAAGATGGAAATGCCCTTGTGCTTCTTGGTGTTTGGATCGGTGCGCGCGGCCAGCCAGATGTAGTCGGCGTACGCGGCACCGCTGGTGAACATCTTCTGGCCGTTGATCACGTACTCGTCCCCGTTGCGGACCGCGGTAGTGCGCAGCGAGGCCAGGTCGCTGCCGGCGTCCGGCTCGGAGTAGCCGATGGCGAACTCGACGCTGCCGTCGAGGATCGCGGGCAGAAACGTCTGCTTTTGTTCCTCGGTGCCAAACTGCATCAGCGTCGGGCCGACCGTGTTGAGGGTCACCAGCGGAATCGGCGCGTTGACCCGTCGCGCCTCTTCGGCGAAGATGAACTGCTCGACCGCTGAGAAACCCTGCCCACCAAATTCTTTCGGCCAACCGACGCCGAGCAGGTTGGCGGCGGCCAGGGCGCGAACGCATTCTCGCACCTCAGGACCGCCCTCTATACGTTCGCGGATGGCGGCGCTGCGTTCGGGCGTCATCACCTGTTCCAGCGTCGCGCGGATCTCGGCGCGCAGCTGCTCTTGCTTGGCGGTGTACTCGAGTTGCATTGCTTAGGCTCCCAGTCGCACCGGCATCCGCTTGACCCCGGGCACCATGGTGGCCCGCATCCTATCGACCTCACCGACCAGCTCGAGTCTGGGGAAGCGGCGCAGCAGCTCCTCGAACATCACCGTCGCCTCCAGACGCGCCAGTTGCGCGCCGACGCATGAATGTTCGCCGCACCCGAACGCGATGTGTGGATTCGGGTGGCGAGTTACCTTGAATTCTTCTGAATCGGAACCGAATACGTCCTCGTCACGGTTCGCCGACCCGTACAGCATCACTACCACGTCGCCCTCGGCGACGCGCTGACCGCGAATCTCCACGTCGACCGTTGCGGTCCGCGCCATATGGACCACCGGGCTGTTCCACCGCAGCATCTCCTCGACAGCGCCCGGGATCAACGCGGGATTCTCGACCAGCAGGCGGCATTGGTCTGGATGCGAGATCAGCGCGAGGGTGCCCAGCGCGATCAGATTACGGGTGGTCTCGTTGCCGGCCACCAGCAGCAGAAACGCGAAGTTGAGCAGGTCTTCGTCGGTCAGCCGGTCCCCGTCGATCGCGGCGCCGGCCAGCACCGACAGCAAGTCGTCGCGCGCCTCGACGCGACGGGCGCCGACCAGCTTTTGGAAATACTCGAAGAGCTGCCCGACAGCCACCAGGGGGTCGAGATCGATCTCCGGGTCCGCGGTTCCGGTGGCCGCATCCGACCAGGCCCGGAACTGCTCCCAGTCGTCCGGCGGTGCGCCGATCAGCTCGGCGATCATCCGGGTCGGCAGCGGAGCGGCGATCTTTTCCGCGAACTCGTGCACGGAGTTCGGTCGCAAGCCATCGAGGATTCCGCGGACGATCTCGCGGATCTTCGGTTCCAGCACGGCAACACGGCGCCGGGTGAACCCCGAATTGATCAGCTTGCGCATCTGTCGGTGCCGCGGCGGATCGGTGAAGATTAGGCTGCCCGGTTGCACCGGGCTCGGCATCGCCGGGTCCGGGATAGTGATGCCCTTGGTCGAGCTGAACACGCCCGGGCTGCTCGACACGAAGCGAATGTCCTCGTAGCGGAGCAGCGCCCAGAACTCGGTGACGTCGTTCCAGCACACCGGCGCCGTCGCACGCAGCTCGCGGTATGCCGGATAGGGATCGCCGGCGTAGAAGTCGGGAGAATGCAGAGGGACCGCCGAACAGAACTTTGCGACCACTGGCCTCCCTCGACACCGCGGTGATCGTACATTTCGATACGATCTGTCCGGTGCTCCCTGTTTACTCTGGCGGGACAACCAATGTCAATATGCTTGCTGTCAAGGTGAAATAGCCGCTCGGCAATGCTGAGCATTGACGACAGTGCTCTGGCAGGTGTACACCAAACGTTGAGCCGCCGGACCGTCCAAAGGAATGCACATGGCTGACCCACGCTCGCTCATCGACACCTACCCGGTCTACATCGACGGCCAGTGGGTCGAACCCGAGAACGGCCGCTACGACGACATCAGTCCGGCCACCGAGGCCGTGATCGCCTCGGCGCCCGACCCGAGTCCCGCTCAGGTCGATTGTGCGATCGCGGCCGCCCGCGCCGCGTTCGACTCGGGACCGGGGACCGACGCCGGACCCGAACAGCGGGCCCGCTGGCTCAACCAGCTCGGCGCGGCGTTGCTCGAGCATGCCGACGAGTTTTTCGCGCTGGCGCAGCTGGAATGGGGCTGCACCGGCAACGAGCGAGCCATCCACGTCGAAGGACCGGCCTTCGCGGCGTTGAACGCCGCGGAACTTGCTGCACATCCGGTCGAGGAGCAGATCGACGCCTTCGGGGCCGCGGGTAAAGCGCTGCTGCGCTACGAGCCACTCGGAGTGGTGTCGATTCTGACGCCATGGAACTTTCCGCACACGCTTAATGTCATGAAACTGTGCGCCGCGCTGGCCGCCGGCAACACCGTCGTGCTCAAGCCTTCGCCACTGACCCCGCTCGCCGGCCTCGCACTGGCCCGAATCATCGACGAGCACACGGACATTCCGCCGGGCGTCGTCAACGTGGTCACCCCCTCCGGTATCGAATCCAGCAGGCTGCTCACCGTCGACCCGCGGATCGACATGGTCAGCTTCACCGGGAGCTCGGCGGTCGGCCGGGAGGTAATGGCCGCGGCCGGCGGCACGATGAAGCGGTTGCTGCTCGAGTGCGGAGGCAAGTCGGCCAGCATCGTGCTCGGCGACATTGCGCTCAGCGACGAGATCTTGGAGCGGATGTTGTTCGAGTCCTGCTCGTTCCACGCCGGACAGGCCTGCATTCTGCACAGCCGGCTGCTGCTTCCCGACTCGATCCACGACGAAGTCGTCGATCGGCTGGTCGAGGCGGCCCGCGCCCTGAAGGTCGGCGACCCCACCGATCCCGAGGTTGAGATGGGCCCATTGATCAGTGCCGCACAGCTGAAACGTGTTCAGGCACACGTGGACCGTGCACTCGACGACGGCGCCAAGGTGATGACCGGCGGCGGCCGGCCGGCCGGCTTGGATACCGGTTTTTACTTCGAACCGACGATCCTGACCGAGGTGACGCCGGATGCGACGATCGCTCAGGAAGAAGTGTTCGGTCCGGTGCTGTCGGTGCTGCGCTATGGCGACGACGACGACGCGGTGACGATCGCAAACAACTCCCAGTACGGGCTTTCCGGTGCGGTGTGGGGCACCGACGTGGACCGCGCGGTCGCCGTCGCCCGCCGGGTTCGCACCGGGCAGATCGCGGTCAACGGTTTCGGTCCCGGCGGTGCGCCGTTCGGTGGCTTCAACCAGAGCGGGTTCGGCCGGGAAAGTGGCGGAATCATGGGAATTCGTCAGTATATGGAACCGAAGGCCATGGGACTGCCAGCATGAATCGCACCGACGACGAAGATGCCGGCGGAGTCGGGATTGTGGGGGTACCGCCCGCTTGCGGGGGAGAGTGGCGCACATGACCGGTGCCCTCGACGGGCTTCGTGTCATCGAGATCGCCAACGAGATCTCAGGTCCCTATTGCGGCAAACTGTTCGTCGACCTCGGCGCCGACGTCACGAAAATCGAAGCGCCATCTGGTGATCCGCTGCGCCGATGGGGCCCTTTTCCCGGTGGCGAGCCTGACCCTGATCGCTGCGGTCTGTTCGAGTACCTCAACGCCGGCAAG
>Ga0210386_10001917_pt1 | contig 18114 bp, 15 predicted proteins | sample IncBWH32OmetaG_FD_160091 | JGI IMG/M metagenome (GOLD analysis project Ga0210386, IMG submission 160091) | Forest soil microbial communities from Barre Woods Harvard Forest LTER site, Petersham, Massachusetts, United States - Inc-BW-H-32-O ... | reverse complement strand
GCGGGCGGATCGACATAGAGCCCGACGACGTCGCGCAATTTGTCGACGAAGCGCGGATCGTTGGACAGCTTGAACTGGCGCATCCGGTGCGGTTGCAGACCGTGGGCGCGCCAGATGCGTTGGACCGAACTCAAGCTGAGCCCCGCTGCCTTCGCCATCAGGGCGCCGGTCCAATGGGTCGTTTCCCCGGGTGGTTCTCCCAGCGTTAGCGCGACGACCCGCTCGGCCGTCTCGGTCCCCAGCGGCTTGATGCGCGAGGGACGCGTCTTGTCGCGCAGCAGTCCATCGAACCCCTCCTCGATAAAGCGCTCCTGCCAGCGCCAAACGCAGGTCTTGGACTTCCTGGTTCGCCTCATGATTTCGTTCGTGCCGACCCCGTCGGCGGTCAACAGCACGATCTCAGCCCGCCAGACGTGCTTCTGCGGCATGTTGCGGTCTTGAACCACGGCCTTGAGCCGACGAATATCGGCGGACGAGACGGAGAGCGATTTTCCAGCGCGCATCGCGCAGACTCGCACGTCCGTCCCCCCACCGGGAATCCCATCCGGGACTCAAATGTTAGCCTCGATCCACTAGGCCGGACATGAGCGCGCTTCAGTGGTTGAGAACAATGAACCGCGATCGCTTCCGCCGCGCCGTCGGCATGCGATCTCTTGAAGTCAGTCTCAGGCGGCCGATCTGGCGCCGTTTCCGCCTCGTCACCCCAGAGGCGGAGAATGAAAAATTATGGCTAGCGTCGGGCTACAAATAACGCCCTGATACGCGCAAATAACACGCGAACATCACACAAATGTGATGATTCACCATATTGACCAGAAGAGCAAGAGTGTTTGCGGCCGCAATCCGCTCGCTTGATTCGGCGGCGCAGAACCGCGCGAGTCGGAATATTGCGTATTTTCCCAGTGTTTTGCAAGCAACAGTATCCGCAAAAAGCCGCCGGCCATCGACGACTTCGTGCACGAGAAAGTCGATCCGAAGCGGACTTTCCGGTTCTACCGATGGGTTTTGAGCGACCCTTCTACCAGAGTTGCCGCACGGTCAATCGCACGGTTTGCGAATAGGGCTCGCTCGCGGGTTTGGCGACGACGCGCTCGTAGTTCAGCCCCATATCCGCGCCGCGCCATAGGCGCAGTCCCATTCCCGCCCCGATCCGAAGCGTGTTCGCCATGTTGTCCTGGTCGATCCCGTCGATGCTCGTTTCTCCTCCGAGATTGAAATAGGCGTCCGCCGAAAGCCACAGGGCGTCGGTGACGTTGCGGCTCAAGTGCTCCTCGAGCCGCAGCAGCGGCCTCTGTGTGAGCGTTTGCGCCCCGTTCACGAGGTAATTGCTGTTGTCGGTGAAGATGCGACCCGCGACATAGGTCTCGATCCAACTCCAGCCTTGATCGGGCGTGTAGCTGAAATTGACAGTCGGAGAGATCATCCAGCGGTTCGCGCTCGGGTTGATCGGAGAACTTGGCTGGTAGGTTCCCAACGGCGTGGTCACCAAAAGATGAAAGCTCGAGAACGTCTGCGGTATGAAGGATTGGAACTGCTCACGGGTCAGCGCCGGCCCGCCGAAAATATTCATCTGCCAAAGGAAGCCGACATCGGAAACGCCGTTCGTGCTGGCGTGGAATGGACCGACGCTGGTGTCGATGAGCGCATAAGGCAGAACGAGCGAGAAGCCTCCGGTGCGGCCCCAGTAGTCCATAATGCGGGTGAGCACGACCGACTGAGCGAACACGTTGGACCGGACGCCGGGAACCGTGTCCGTCCCGTCCTCGGGTGTAACGGAGGTCGTATAGCCGGCGTTATAATTGAGAAGCCAGCTGTCGACCGGCGCATTGAGATAGTCGCGCGCGGAGCCAGCGCGGGCGGTCACGCCGGTCGATAGGACCGCCGCAACGCTCATGCATGCGAGCGTCCTCAATCGCTTCGCTGGACGCATGCTCCCCGCCCGCATCGAGCATCTTGTATCGCGCCTCAGGGGCCGGTCGGTCGACGCAGGCGCTTACACGGACCTCGAGAACCCGATGTCGTCGTCGATCACCGCGCCCGGCCCAACAGGAACTCTTCCAGGTCTTGGCTGATTGAGATTGTGGAAGACGATCTTGTCGCGCCACACCTTGCGGAGAAAGTCCGCGAACACGTCGATCGTCATTTGCTCGCCGGGGCAGCGTCGATAGCCGAAGCCGAACGGCGCGAATCCGGCATAGTCGCACACCGGGTCGGGCTTCCCATCCGTGACCGCGAATACGGTGCCGAAGCCGCTGTTGGTGATGCCGGTCTTGCGCCCGTCGCTGACTGGAAGCGTCGTAATGTCGAACGGGCAACGCGGCAGTCCGATCTGCTTGCATTTGGCTTCATCGATTTCGGCGCTGGTCGGCACGCTCAGGTAGCGCTCGGGATCGAACCGCTCTGGCTCCAGCCACAGCCGCGTGTCGAAGCTCGTATCAGTGTGGGGCGTGTTCATGTACGAGTGCCGCTCGTACGGCACGCCGAACTGGGCGAATGGGGAGCCGCCGTAGAAGGACGAAGCCCGCGTGTCAGTGATCGCCGAAATGCTGCCGCCGTTCGGCGAGATGGTGCGGAAGAGCTCCATTATAAGAAGCTCAAGGGGCGTGTAGGGGGCGCCGTTCGCATTGTCGAAGTCGCCGCTCATTGTCTTCTGGAAGGCCGCGCGCACCGCTGCATCGCCTCCATTTTCGTTGAGGCGGGTCATGATGCCGAAGATGGAATTGCCCCATTGGCTAAGCGCCACGAAATTGTGGAAGCATTCGAAGACGACGTCCTGTTTGGCGAAATATTTTCCGTCGCCCGCGTTCTTGAGCCAGTAATAGGCGATGGTCTTGTCGGCATCGGAAACCCGGTCGTTCGCGATGTCGTCAAGCCGCTCATCGATCCATTTCGTCAAGAACGGGCGAAGCGCTCGCACGGTCATATAGTTTTCGTAGACGATCTCATTGAGGGGATTGCGATAGGCGAGCACCGTGTTGAAGGCCTCCCCGATCGTGCGGACTTGAGCCGGCACGGCGTCGCCCTTCACGCCGAGATGCAAGTCCCAATAGATGTCCCAATAATAATCGAGGTAGTGACGCATGAACGGCTTGTCGGCGTTCTTCGGGTCGAGAAGTGTGTCGAAGAACGCCACGACCTTGGCCTGGTACTTCGGAGCGTAGAGGTCGGGGGTGACGCCGGTGAAATAGATGCGCTTGCGAAGGTTGCTGTCGCCCCGGTTCTCGAGCCCCTCGAGAAAAACCGTCACGCCGTCGGAAGGGGTCGGCTTCCAATCTTCGTAAAGCATCCCCCAAAAGTCCCAAGGGATCGCGTCCTGTTTGGTGAGAGGCAGGTCGATCATGGGTAGGATCGGACGCTCGCCGGCAAAGATACTGCCAAGAAAGAACGGGACGACGGCGTTGTCGACGTATTCGCGGTCGAAATGGCTCGGAATCGTGGCCCGGAATTTCGCCAACGCCGCGGACAGGTCAGGAGCCTCAGGCGCGGCGGAAGCTTGGTTCGCGAGTGTGCCCGCGGCAACGGCTGCGGCGCCAAAAAGCAACGTTCGTCGTTGCAGGGAGAGCCAGCCAAAGTCGTCCGCGGACCCCTTCGAGGGCTTTGAGTCGGCGGGAATGGTCTCAGCAAGCTTTTGCTGCTCGGACATGGCGCTAACTCCCTAGAGATGGCCAATTCGAGTGATGCTTGAGTGAGATGGCGCTAGCCGAAGCCAGGAGTTGGGTTGCTCAAGTCGACCGGGTATTGAGATGCAGTTTGATCGTAGTGTCGCGAGGTCGTCCCCGTCAATCTGCCGCTCGGGGTGGTGTGACCGGAAACCGCCAAGCGCGACATTTGCAGCGGGATCTGCACTGTCCGCTTGACGTCCAAGTCGCCGAGGCTCTAGTCCTCGGATCGGCGGGGAAGGAAATTGAAAGGGATTCCAAGAGTTTATAAAACATTTGATCATGGCGTTAGAGGCGGCGGGAGAGTCAGTACCGCGCCGGTATAGGTCTCGACGACCTCGCTGAACGGCTCGCCGTCAGGCGTCGACAGCACTGCCCGATGCTCGAGCACATGGTCGGGAATTGTAAGGGCGCCGGCGTTCTCCGAAGGGGCGGGCGCGCCCATCTCCCAGCCGTTCGGCAGCGGCCGCCACAATAAGTCCGCGGAGAGCGTATGGCGACGGAAATGGAGAGCGGCCACCGCCTTGCCGAACGGCGTGTCGGTCGTCTCCAAAACATGGTTCATCTCGGGAGTGAGCCGCGCCGGTACATACCAGTTGTCGGCCTCGGAGAGCACATGATCGCCGCACTTGAGCCGAACCCGCCGATAGCCGAGCGGCTCGTCTGGCTTGACGTCGAGCGCGGCGCGCACGTCGGCGGCCGCCGGCTTGACCGCATCGCTCACCCGCTCGGCGACGATGCGCGGCGGATCGGCCAGTCGATGGTCGGCGCACCAGCGTTCGAGGGTGAGTGTCGCGCTGTCATGGGCGAGGAGATCGGCGTTGAGCGTCTCGAGAAGCGCTAGCGCTTCGAGCCGCGCAACAAAACTGTTCGGCCAGGAGGCCGGCTGGGCGGCGCGCGCGACCACGACCGAGAGCAGTAGCGCGACCGTCGCTCCCAGCGCTCGCAGCGTCGTCGCGCTCATGTCTCGTCGGCCTCCGCCGACAATTCGAACCACGCCTGTTCGGTCGCGGTCAGGGCGCGCTCGAGCTCGGCGCGCTTCGCCGCCAGGTCAGCGATCTTGAGCGCATCGCCGTTGCGCGCGCTCGCTTGCGCCAACGCTTCGTCGACCCGCCGCAGGAGATCGTGGAAGCGATTCACTTTGTCTTCGAGCGCGGCGATCTCGCGCTTGAGCGGCTGAGGCTCGCGCTTAGGCCGCGCCGGGCCCGGGGCCGGCGCCGATTCGCGCTTCCGTCTTTGGTCCGGCCGTTCGGCGGCGCCAAGCACGAACCGGCTGTAATCAGCGAGATCGCCCTCGAAAGGCTTGACCGTTCCGTTCGCCGCCAGCCACAGGCGGTCGACGCAGGCCTCGAGCAGACGCCGGTCGTGCGAGACCAGAATGCATGCGCCTTCGTAATCGTTGATCGCCTCGATCAATTCGCCGCGGCTGTCGATATCGAGATGGTTGGTCGGCTCATCGAGGATGAGAAGCTGCGGACCGTCGAACGCGGCAAGGCCCATCATGAGGCGCGCCTTCTCGCCGCCAGACAGAGCCTCAACCTTGGTCGCGGCGCGGGCGCCCGAGAAGCCGATCATCGCCGCGCGGCCGCGAATCTTCGATTCCACTTCCCCGCGCATGCGCTCGGCGACATGGTCGTACACGCTGCCGCCCGGCTCGAGCTCGTCGATCTGATGCTGGGCGAAATAGCCGACCTGTAGCCGGTTCGCACGCGCGATTCTGCCAGCGAGCGGCTCAAGGCGGCCGGCGATCAGCTTGGCGAAGGTCGACTTGCCGTTGCCGTTCTGGCCGAGGAGTCCAATGCGGTCGTCGTCGGCAAGCGAGAGGTCGATGCGCGCGATGACCGCGCGCCCGTCGTAGCCGGCGCTGACCTTGTCCATGGTCACGATCGGCGGACTCAGGCGTTTGGCGACCGGGGGCCACTTGAACGGCTGCACGCTCTCGTCGACGATCGCCGCGACCGGCTCCATCTTGGCCAGCATCTTGAGTCGCGACTGGGCCTGGACCGCCTTCGACGCCTTGGCGCGAAAGCGGTCGACGAAAGCCTGCAGATGGGCGCGCCGCTCCTCCTGCTTCTTGGCCGCCTTGCCGGCAAGGATCTGCTGCTCGCGGCGCTGGCGCTCGAAGCTCGAATAGCCGCCGCTCCACAAGGTGAGTTTGCCGCGATCGAGGTGGAGGATCTGATGGGCGACGTCGTCGAGCAGATCGCGGTCGTGGCTGATGACGACAATCGTCGCGGGGCAGCTCTGCAGATAGTCGGTGAGCCACAGCACGCCCTCGAGGTCGAGATAGTTGGTCGGCTCGTCGAGCAGCAACAGATTGGGCTCGGAGAACAGCACCGCGGCGAGCGCGACCCGCATGCGCCAGCCGCCGGAAAATTCCTGAAGCGACCGCCCTTGCGCGGGCTCATCGAACCCGAGCCCTTTGAGGATCCGCGCCGCCCGCGCCGGGGCATTATGCGCTTCAATATCGACGAGACGCGTGTGGATTTCGGCGATGCGCTCGGGCTCGCTTGCGGTTTCCGCTTCGGCCATCAGCGCCTCGCGCTCGGTGTCGGCGGAGAGCACGAAGTCGATGAGGCTTTCCGCGCCGGCCGGGGCTTCCTGCTCGACGCTGCCGATGCGCGCGCCTTTGGGGACGATGACGACGCCGCTCTCGGGCGCGAGGTCGCCGCGGACGAGGCGGAAGAGCGTGGTCTTGCCGGCGCCGTTGCGCCCCACGAGCCCGACATGCGCGCCTGAGGCAAGCGCGGCGGTAGCGTTGTCGATCAGGAGTCGCTCGCCGAGCCGATAGGTGAGGGCGCTGATATGCAGCATGGCGGGCTTTTCGCCCGGCGCGCTCCGTCTTGCAAGATCGAGAGCGCACCGCTCGCCCAGATCGCCCGGGTGTGAAGCATCAATCCAAATTAGTCGAGCATGGTGTATAAGACCCGCTGGGTGCAGTCGTGAACACTATTAAATGTTTGGAGGCGCGCGGTGGTGGTCGGGGGTGGATTTCTAACTCGGGTTATTGCCGCGGCCGGACTTTCACTTGCGCTCAGCATGGGGGCGGCGTCAGTCTCGCGCGCCGATGACGGCCCCTCGCCCGCCGCGGCGGCTTCGGACGCCAAGCCGGCCACCACGAAAGACCCTCAGATCGCGCTCGATGATCTCGAGCTCCTGCTGGAGCCGATGACCAAAGAAGAGACGGAGACCGAGGCCAAGGGCTGGTATGCGCTGCTCCGCGCCAAGGAGCGCGAAATTACGGTGGCAGAACTCAACGTCCGCCGAAAGAACCGTGAAATCGCGCAATTGGACAAACAAAAGACGGCTGCCGCCGACCTGGCGAAAGCCACGGAAGAGGTCAAAGCCGCGACGTCCGATAAGGACAAGGAAGCGGCCGCCCAGCGCCTCGCGGAAGCGCAGAAGAACCTAGCCCAGACGGTCATAACCGCAAGCAAGGAATCCGCAAAGGAGGAAAAGAAGGCCGAGGCGGCTACCACAGCTATGGCCAAGCAAGCCGAGGCGGCCCCTCCGCCAGCCGCCACCGTTGATTCCGGGTCCACGGCTGGAGACGTGAAGGTCGCGCCGGCGGCGAGCGACAAGGCGGTCCTGCAAAAAGCGGCCGAATCAGCCGCGAAGAAATCCGAGGGAACGGGCGACGCCGCGAAGGTTGAAAAGGTGGTCGCAGCGACCGAGAAGGAAGCCGCCGCTGCGGACCAGATCAAAACACTGGCCGAATCCACTCCGGCCGCGCCAGGAGCGGCGACCGCCGCGGTCGCCGCAACGTCAAAAGCGGCCGAAAGGCTGGCTGAAAAGGCGGACGAAGCGACCGCCGCCAAGACCGACGTCAAAGTTCAACTCGTCGATTACAGCACGCAACTGATGGGCGAGCGAACCGCGCTGACCGACCGCCTGAAACTCGTGCTCGACAAATTCGAAGCCAAAGGCGGCGACGGCAAACCCTATCGCCTCTACATCGCCTCGATCGGCGGCATCAAAATTGATGTCACGGATCGGACCGCGACCCTCGCAAGAATCTCAGGCTGGTTGTCCTCCGACGAAGGTGGGCTGAGGGTGGCGCGAGACGTGGGGACATTTCTCGCCTACATTATTGGTTCGATCCTTGTCGCTAGGCTCGTCCGTCTGATCTTGGGTCGGGTCATGAGCAGGGCAAACGTCACCTCGCAGCTGCTGCGCGACTTCGTCATCTCCGCTTCCGGGCGAGTCATCGTGGCGGTCGGTTTCCTGCTCGCTTTGTCGGCGCTCGAGGTGAACTTGGCGCCTCTGCTCGCGGTCATCGGCGCAGCAGGTTTTGTCGTCGCCTTCGCGTTGCAGGGCACGCTCAGCAATTTCGCCAGCGGCCTTTTGATCATGGTGTTCAAGCCGTTCGACGTCGGCGATGAAGTGGAAGTGGGCGGCGGCATCAAGGGGTGGGTCACTCACGTGACCATCTTCAGCACATACATCCGTACGGATGATGGGCCGGTGAAGATCGTGCCGAATGACACCATCTGGAAGAATGTCATCGTCAATCAAACGACGGGAGTCGTGAAGTCTCCGCCGGCGAGCGACGCGAAGCCGCCCGAGGCGAAATCTGAAGCGGCGTGAGGCGACCTTAACCACGATAGCTCGTTCGTCGGCCCGGCTGGGGCGGCTGATGGATCGGACGCGTCCTGAGAAAATTTGACCAGGTCGCGGCCGAATGGAGCGGAAGCGCGCAGTCCTCCTAGCGCGGTTCCGCCCCATATGATTCCGAGGACTGCGCGCCCGCAGCCAAGGAGACCGGTTCGCTTAGGGCTTGTTCCGAACGTCCAGAAGGGCCCCGGTGCGGAACATGAAGCCTGCAGCGCCCGCGCCGATGAGTGGAGCGATGATGAACAGCCACAGCTGGGCGACAGCCCCGGGATTCGAGCCGATTCCGATGAGCGCCGGGCCGATCGAGCGAGCCGGATTGACCGAGGTGCCGGTGATGTTGATGCCGACCAGGTGGATGACCACCAGCGTCAGACCGATGGCGAGGCCGGCGAACCCGGTCGGCGCGAACGGGTGGGTGACGCCGAGAATGCACACCAGGAACAGGAACGTCGCCACCACTTCGAACACGAGGGCTGAAACGACATTGTATTCCCCGTTGTAGCCTGCGCCCCAGCCGTTCTGGCCGAGTGAGCCGGTCCAACCCTGAGCTTTGCCGGAAAGGATGAGATAGAGCACCGCCGCGGCGACAATCGCCCCCAAAACCTGGGCGATCCAGTAGCTGATCATGTCGGCGACACTCATCCGCCCGGCGACATAGACGCCGAAGCTGACCGCCGGATTGACATGGCAGCCGGAGATCGGCCCGATGCCGTAGGCCATGGCGACTATGGCGAAGCCGAAAGCGCTCGCGATGCCCAAGAGGTTGACGGCGGTTGGCCCCGACCCCATGCCGCCGACCACCGCCGCTCCGCAGCCGAAAAACACCAGGGCGAAAGTGCCGATAAATTCAGCCGCCTGCTTGTTCATTCTTTTCCCCTGTAATCCCGCGTCCAAATCGCAAGGCGCTTTATAACTATGGCGGCCTCGCTAGGAAAGGCGTGGGTGGCGACGCCCCGGCATAACCGCTTCGTCCACCCGCGGGCCGTTGCTTTCGCAGGCCCCGCCGCTATATATGCGACGCCTTTTTGATGACCCCTCGATGAACGACGCGGTTTTCGCGTCGTCGGAGCGACCTTCTCTGTGCTGATCAACGCCGCCTACGCGCAGGCCAGCGGCGCTGGCCCCTTTGGGGCGAGCGACACGCTGGTTCAGCTGGTGCCGATCGTGGCTATGATCGCGATCGTCTATTTCGTGTTATGGCGGCCCCAGCAGCGGCGTGCGAAAGAGCAGCGGGAGATGGTGCAAGCGGCGCGGCGTGGCGATATCGTCGTGACCACCGGCGGTCTGATCGGCAAGGTCACCAAGGCGGTCGACGACAACGAGGTCGAGTTCGAGATCGCGCCTAATGTGCGGGTGCGCCTGGCTCGCTCCGGCATCGCCGAAGTGCGCGCCAAGGGCGAACCGGTCAAGGACGCCGCGCCCCCCGCCAAGTCGCCGTCGGCCAAGTCGTCGCCGCCGGCCAAGAAGGATGCGCCCAACCCCTGACGGGGCGCGCCCTCCTCATGGCCGCGAGTTGAGACTCTTTAGATAGAAAGTCTGATGCTCCGTTTCGCGAACTGGAAATTGGCCTCCGTCCTGGCGCTCGTGGCGGCGGCGGTTCTGGTGATCCTGCCAAGCTTTATGCCGGCTCAGACCGTCGACGCGCTTGCCGCGCGGTTCCCCAGCTTCATTCCTTTGCGCCAGATCGTGCTTGGCCTCGATCTGCAAGGCGGCGCCTACCTATTGATGGAGGTCGACACCCCTTCGGTGATCAAGAGCCAGGTCGAGGCGCTGCGCGACGACGTGCGGCAGAAGCTGCGCGAGGGCAAGATCGCGATCTCCGGCGGCATCGCGGTCGAGCCGCGCGCGGTCGTGGTCCGGATCGCCGACCCGGGCGAGCGCGCCAAGGCGTTCGAGCTTCTGCAGTCGCTGAGCCAACCGATCGGCGGCGCGCTCGCGGGCGGAAACGGCCGCACGCTCGACGTGACGCAAAGCCTCGACGGCGTTCGGCTGACGTTGACCGACGCGGCCACCGCCGACAAGGTGCGTCACGCGGTCGGGCAATCGATCGAAGTCTTGAACCGTCGCATCAATGCGATGGGCACCAAAGAGACCGTCATCCAGCAACAGGGTCCGAACCGCGTGCTGATCGAGGCGCCCGGCAGCCAGGACACGACGACTCTGAAGAACATGATCGGTCAGACCGCCAAGCTCGAGTTCCGCCTGGTTGCCGATCCGGGCGATCCGCCGAACGAGGCGGAGACTCTGCCGATGCAGAAGGGCGGCGGCACGATTCAGGTGCAGAAGCGGGTCATGGTGGACGGCGAGGACCTGGTCGACGCGCAGCAGAGCTTTGACCAGCAGACCGGCGAGCCGGACGTCACCTTCCGCTTCAACCTGCGCGGCGGCCAGAAGTTCGGCCAGGTCACGTCGGAAAACGTCGGCCGTCCGTTCGCCATCGTGCTCGACGGCAAAGTCATTTCGGCGCCGGTCATCCGTTCTCCGATCACCGGCGGCACCGGCCAGATCACGGGCAATTTCAGCCTCGAAGAAGCCTCCAGCCTGGCGATTCTGTTGCGCGCCGGCGCGCTGCCGGCCAAGCTTACGGTGATCGAGGAGCGCACGGTCGGACCCGGGCTCGGCCAGGATTCGATCGACGCGGGCAAACGCGCGGCCTATGTCGGCGCGGCGCTGGTCGTTGTCTACATGATCGCGACCTACGGCATCTTCGGCGTGTTTGCCGACCTCGCGCTCGCGGTGCACATCCTGCTTATCTTCGCCTCGATGGTCCTGCTCGGCGCGACGCTGACCCTGCCCGGCATCGCCGGCATCGTCTTCACCATCGGCATGGCGGTCGATTCGAACGTCCTTATCTACGAGCGCATCCGCGAGGAGGCCCACCTCGGGCGCTCGGTCATTTCGGCGCTTGACGCGGGCTTCCGCCGCGCCTTCGCGACCATCGTCGATTCCAACGTCACGATGTTCGTGGCGGCGCTCATCCTCTATCTGTTCGGCTCTGGCGCAGTGCGCGGCTTCGCCGTCTCGCTGGGCTTAGGCATTCTGACCTCGGTCATCACCGCGGTCACCATGACCCGCATGATGATTGCGCTCTGGTATCACCGCGCGCGGCCGAAGAGCCTGCCGATATGAGCGAGGTGGCGCACACAACGGAACACGCGGCATGAAACGGCTTCGGCTCGCGCCCGAGAACACCAAATTCGGCTTCATGCGGTTCCGCCGTGTGAGCTACCCGCTGTCGGCGGCGCTGTCGATCGTCTCGGTCCTCATGTTCCTGTTCGTGGGGATGAATTTCGGCATCGACTTCGCCGGCGGCACCCAGGTCGACATGCGCGCCAAGAGCGGCGAGGCCAATATCCCCGACATGCGCGCCAAGGCCGAGGGCCTCGGCGTAGGCCCCGTCGAACTGCAGCGGATCGGCGCCGAATCCGACGTGCTGCTGCGCCTCGGGGTGCAGCCGGGCGGCGACGCCGGCCAGCAGACCGCGATCGCCAAGATCAAGGACGCCTTTGGCGCCGACTATGAGTTCCGCAGCGTCGATTCGGTCGGCCCGACCGTCTCGGCCGAGCTTGTCCAGCGCGGCACGCTCGGCGTGGTCGTCGCCATCATCGCGGTCCTGACCTATCTGTGGTTCCGCTTCGAGTGGCAATTCGCGGTTGGCGCGATCATCGGCACGATGCACGATCTCTTGCTGACCGTTGGCTTCTTCTGCGTCACCCAGCTCGAGTTCAACCAGACCTCGATCGCCGCGATCCTCACCATCGTAGGCTACTCCCTCAACGAAACTGTAGTCGTGCTCGACCGCATCCGCGAGGTGATGCGCAAATATAAGCGCCTGTCCACCGCCGAAATCATCGACATGTCGATCAACGCCGTGCTGCCGCGCACCATCATGACCGCGACGACCGTCTTTCTTGCCCTTCTGGCGCTGTTCTTCCTCGGCGGCCATGTCATCCGCTCGTTCTCCGCGGCGATGATCTGGGGCATATTCGTGGCCACCTATTCATCGATCTTCATCTGCTCGCCGATGCTCATCTATATGGGCGTGCGCGCCGACACCTTCGACAAGATGCGGGAGAAGGAAATCGCCGGCGCGGATGTGAAGGCGAAGGAGAAGGCGTGAACGAGGCGTCGCCGCGGCCCGCATTCGCGCCCGGCAGCCATTCGATCACCGCGCACGGGCAGGGCGCCTTCGCATTCGCCGGCATGTCGCACGCGGGCTCGATCCTGGCGACGCCGAAAGGGGTGCGGCCGATCGACGCGACGAGCGTCGATGATCTCGACCCGGCCGCGCTCGCGCCGCTGTTTGACGAATACGCCGGGAGCCGCGGCTCGATCGAATTTCTCATCGTAGGCACAGGCGAGCGAATGGCGCCGATGCCGAAAGCGTTGCGCGCCGCCCTCAGGAAAGCCGGCCTGCGCTTCGAAGCGATGGCTACTGGGCCGGCGCTGCGGGTCTACAACGTGATGCAATCGGAAGGCCGCCCGGTCGCGGCGGCGCTGATCGCCGTGCCATGACCACGCCCCGTCCGCCGGGCGCCGACCCGCTTGCGGACGCCTACGAACATTGCGCCAGGCTCGCCCGCGCCCGCGCCCGCGATCAGTGGCTGGGGGCGCTTTATGCGAGCGCTAACGCGCGTGGCGCGCTGTTCGCCTTGGCGAGTTTCGATTACGAAATCCGTCATGCGCTCAGGCGCGCGCGCGATCCGAATCTCGTGGCGATACGGCTTGCCTGGTGGCGCGAGGTCGTCTCTGGGGAACGGCGCGACGAAGCGGTCGGCAATCCAGTCGCGCACGCGCTTCGCGCGGCGATCGACGCGTACGGGCTGCCCCGAGCCTGGCTCGAAGCGATGCTGGACGCGCGCCTGCAGGAGATGGCGCCGCAGGACAATTTCAACCTCATGGCTTTTCGTGCCTTCGCCGACGAGAGCGAGGGCGCACGCCTGCAGCTCGCGGCGCGAATCGCGGGCGGGGGAGAGGATATCGATAAGGCGGACGCGCACGCGCCCGCTGGCATGGCGCTGGCGCTGGCGCGCCTGCTTAAGGAGCTGCCGTTCAAGGCTGGATCGGCGCCCACCCTCATTCCAGCCGACGTCGCCGCGCGACACGACGCGAGTGAAGCCGAGTTCGACGCCCGCACCTTGAGCCCTGGCGTCATTGCAGCTTGCGCCGAACTGCTGGGAATGGCGCGCGATGAACTGGCCGAGGCCGAGCGTCGGCTGATGGGCTCGGCCGTGGTGATTCTCCCCGCCTTCATTCCGCTTGGGCCCTTGCGGCTTGACCTCGACCGGCTCGGCCGCAACTCGAACCGCCCGTTCGACGCCGTGAGCGAGGTTTCGCCGCTGCGCCGGCAATGGGCGATCTGGCGCTGGGCGCGAGCGCGATAAAGATCCGCGCGGGTGCCATTTCCGAGTCGGAATCGAGCCTTTTCAATTACTTGCGGCGCCATTTCCGACCCAACGTTCTCACGCCCTCGAACAGCCCGCCCCGGCGCGCCGTTCCCGCCGCGCGAGGTCTGACCGAAAAGGGAGCGATCCGAGCAACGACTGACCGGTTCTCCCGGTTGGCCGCCTCGCGGCTTGTTTGGCTGCAACTCGTTGGTTGCAAATAAACAATTATGTCCTGTCAATAACTTGCAGGCGATAGGGCTGAGCCGGCGGGCTGATCCCGCGACCGAAGTATCGCCGCTGCGGAGCCAATGGGCGGTCTGCCCCTGGCGGCGGTTCTGACCAGCTTTAGTTTAGCGAGTCTCGAGGTAACCCCACTACTGTGTTCATCACTTGATGTATGTTATGAAGTACGACAATCTGAGATTTGTGAGGATCCGAGCTTTGGATATTGGCTAAAGCCGTTGCGTCAGTTGGCGGGTTGCGGCGATGACACGAATTGGCGGGCTTTCAAGATTTTCGATCAGCGCGGTTGCGGTCGCCTTTTCTTTAACGGGCTCGGCGGCGCAATCTGGACAACAAATTCCTGGGCTTTTCGGCATTTTCACAGGCTTGATGAATACCGCTATCGTCGATGCGGCGCGGCGCGAGTGGCAAACTCGACCATTCAGCGATTACAATTGTCTGGCCAGACACGGCGTATCAGCCGACCAATTGGCGAACCTCGGAATTGGACCGGAAGATCCGCGGGCTCGCCAAATGCTTTCCGAATGCGCTTTCGCTCCTCCAACTCCCGCAGCGCCAGTTCTCGCTGCTCCAGCGCCCGCTGCTCCTGCTCTCGCTGCTCCAGCGGCCGCTGAGCCGGTTCTCGCTGCTCCAGTTCCGGTTGCGCCGCAACCCGCTAAGGAGAATATCGCAGCGCCGCCCAATCCAAACTTCATCGTCAATGGTCTTGCGCTCGGCGCGCCGTTCGGCGCCCCGCCGGACGCCGCAGTCGGTTACGCCTGCCACGCCAGCGACGACTACCCCGGCTTTGCTTGGTGCCAGTGGCGCCACGCGGAAACCCGCAAGTTTGGCCCCGAGACGACCTGGATGTCGGTCTTCCGATCGCAGACCAACGCCGCGGTGGAGATCACCCAAGCCGTGGACCCGGCGTTCTTCCGGCAAGGCGACACGGAACGCGAAATTCGACGTCTGTCGCGCGATTTCGGACAGCAGGCGCGCGTTATCGCCACCGATCTGCCGTCGGGAGGCCGCGCGGTCATCGCCGCCTGGGGCGCTGTCGCTCTCACTCCGCTCGATTCGGCAACTATCGATGCGCTGCGCAGCGGGGCGCCCGTTCACAGCGGCCTGCTCGTGGGCGCGCTCGGCGATCTGCGCGCCTCAGCGCGCATAGGGCTACCGGTATACGGTCTCGGCGGCGGAGCCGGTTTCATCTGGAGCGCCAACTACAACGGTTCCGGCAAGGGCGTGCTGCGCATCACCGCTGTCGATCCCAGCGCGCTAAGCGCCCGTACGCTACCGCAACCCGCCGCACCGGCGCCGTCGCCCGTCACGGCAGCGCAAGCCGCTCCTAAACCGCCCAGCACGCCGACTCCGAATCTGGACGACGCGGCGCGCCGCGAAGGCGTCGAAAAGGTTGTCGTCGCCGCGGTACAGCCAGCGGCATCAGCTGGCTCTGCAAGCGCGCCCGCATCCAGCACATCTGCCGGTCAGACTGGGGAAGCGAAGATCGAGCAGCCGCCGACCGCGTATCTGGCGTCGCCCGCTTTGCCCTTGTCGCCGCCCGGCCGCCGTGTCGCGCTGGTCGTCGCCAACGGGGCTTATCGCGAGGCCCCGCTAACCAATCCGACCGTCGACGCCGGCATCGTTGCGGACAGTCTTAAGAAGATCGGCTTCGTCGTCACGGTGAAGAAGGACCTCGACCTCGACGGCTTCGAGCAAGCGATCTCGGAGTTCGCGGAAACGACGAGGGGAGCCGAGATTGCGCTATTCTATTTTGCTGGGCACGGCTTCTCCGTCGCTGACGGTGGGCATCAAGAGAACCTGCTAATGGCGACCTCGGCGAATTTTTCCGCCAAGACGGCGCTGGCTTTGGAGGGAGGCGGGGAACCGCTCGACCATGTCGAGGAGACAATCATCGGCCGCGCGCGGGCGACGCTGATATTTATCGACGCTTGCCGCAACATTCCCGCGCTCGCCAGCCGCGGCTTTGGATCGCGCGGCTTCACGCCTCTCAATGCGTCGAATCTCGAGGGAGCATATGTTGTGCTTTCAACCCGTGTGGGACAGACCGCCGAAGACGGCGCGGGGGGGCAAGGCAGTCCATTCGCGCGGGCGTTTGCTTCTGTGTTGCCCACGCCCGGCTTACGCATCGAGGATGCTTATTATCGAATGAGAGAGCAGGTGAGGAGGGAGACCTCGGGGGTCCAGGTCCCGGACAGCATCCGCAGCGATCTGCCCGAGGGTGGAGTCGTCTTGGTGGAAAACACTACCAAATAGCGCTACGGCATCGACCCGAAGACCGTCGCCAAGCGGCGGTCTCGCTTGCACCTGCCGAACGCGCTTTGCACTTGCGTGGATCGCTCTCGATGCCGGCAGCAGCGCTATTGTCCTGTTTGACCAACGCCGAGGCGATGCGTTCGCCTTGACCAAGACGCTCTATCGGCGCCGCGCCTGATTCGCTGAGGCCGACCCTACAAATACCGCGCCCCGGCTTCGGTCGCGAAGCGGCTCGGGTCGCCCTCCCATGCGATTCGGCCATGTTCGAGGACATAGACGCGGTCCGCGTGGGGCAAGGCGAAGGTGACGTTCTGCTCGCCGAGCAGCACGGTGATCTCCGTCGTCTGCCGGAGCCGCTCGAGCGCCTTTGAAATCTGCTCCATGATGACCGGGGCCAAGCCCAGCGTCGGCTCGTCGAGGATCAGGAGATCGGGCTTCATCATCAGCGCGCGGGCGATGGTCAGCATTTGCTGCTCGCCGCCGGACAGGGTCGCTGCGGTCTGGCTCTGCCGCTCCTTCAAGATCGGGAACAGGTTGAACAGCCATTCCCGACGCTCGCCGCGCTCTTTGTCTCCGAGCCGATGGCCGCCCATGTCCAGATTCTCGCCGACCGTCATTAAGCCGAACAGTTCGCGACCCTCCGGCGACTGCACGATCCCTTCGCGCGCGATCATTGCGGCGGTCCTGCCCCGCAGCGATCGACCTTGTCGGCGAATCTCGCCGGCATAGGGGACGAGCCCTGAGATAGCGTTGAACAGCGTTGTCTTGCCGGCGCCGTTCAGTCCGACGATCGCGACGAATTCCCCGTGATGAACGTGCAGCGAAACGGCCTCCAGCGCCTGCGCCTTGTCATAGACGACGCTGAGATTGTCGATTTCGAGAAACGGCGTTTGGGCGTCGTCGAAAGCCGACTCCGGGCGCGCAGCCGTCTCGATCGCTCCGCCGAGATAGACCTTGCGCACGGTCTCATTGGCCATCACCTCCTCTACCGAGCCCTCCGCGATCCGCTCCCCGACATGCATGGCGTAAACGCGGTCGACGAGCGCCGACATGCTTTTCACGTTGTGATCGACGATGAGCACCGCCCGCCCGTCGTCGCGCATCTCGGTGATCAGCCTGGCGAAGGACGCAGTCTCCCGTGCGGTCAAGCCCGCGAACGGCTCGTCGATCAGCACCACTTGGGGATCGCGGGCGATCGCCTTGGCGATCTCGATTTTGCGCAGATCGGCGAATGGCAGCGTTGCGGGGCGCCGATTAAGCACCTCGGTCAGCCCGACCCGCTCGGCGATCGCGCGGGCTCGCGCGTCAGCGGCGGCGCCGGGAAGAAGATCCAGCAATCGATCGGGCAGAAGCCCGAGGAGGATGTTCTCGAGCACCGTCTGGCGATGCAGGGGACGCGAATGCTGGAACACCATGCCGACGCCGAGCCGGGCGATCCGGTGCGGCGGCCAGCCCGCAACCTCACGGGCGTCGACTCGAACCGATCCCGAATCGGGCCGCTCCACGCCGAGGATCGATTTCATCACCGTCGACTTGCCCGATCCATTCGGTCCAATGAGCCCAAGAATCTCTCCGGCATGAACCGAGAAGCTGACGTCCCGGACTGCCGTCAGCCCGCCGAACCGCTTCTGGAGGCCGTTCACCTCAAGCTTCGCAGTGCCCTCGCTCATGTCGCTTCCCGCGCGCCCTTGACCATGCCGAGCAGGCCGGCCGGGAAGAAGAGGACGACGATCAGCGCGACCGCGGAAACGATGAAGGTGGCGAGATCGCCGAGCGGCCTCAGCGTCTCGCCGAGCGCCACCAGAAACACCGCCCCCAGCACTGCGCCGAGGATGGTGCGCCGCCCGCCGAGCACGGCGCCGATGATGACCTGCACGCCCACGGTGACATCGATGAACGTCCCGACCGAAGCCGTCCCGAGATAGAACGCCATCAGCGCCCCGGCGAGCCCGGAG